>Ga0247609_10000312_pt1 | contig 69783 bp, 63 predicted proteins | sample 172DNAGHGlowgp2_FD_193487 | JGI IMG/M metagenome (GOLD analysis project Ga0247609, IMG submission 193487) | Sheep rumen microbial communities from Palmerston North, Manawatu-Wanganui, New Zealand - 1728 DNA GHGlow gp2 | ecosystem: Host-associated > Mammals > Digestive system > Stomach > Rumen ...
ACCACACTGTCGTTTCAGTTGGACCATATACATCCTCTATTACAGCATCTGTATATTTTTTAAGTGAATTTATAATGGTTCTCTCAACTTTTTCTCCACCAAGCATAATATACTTAAGTTTTGACACCCCACTTAAATCACAATCTCCTGACAACATAAGCTTTATTCTACTTGGAGTTGTCTGCATAATCTCTGGTTCCTGATTTAAAAGTAACTCATTTAACTTTTCAGGATTTGACTGTTCTTCCGAATTAGCCAAAATAATCTTAAAGCCATTAATCAATGCAAGATGTGTTTCAGTAACGAAAATATCAAATACCATGTTTGTTACTGATATAACTGTATTTAATTCATTTTTATATGCATAATCCATTACGCTATATTTCTGATTGCTACAATAATTTACAACAGATGAATTCTGTAACATTACACCCTTTGGTTTTCCTGTTGTTCCTGATGTATATATACAATACAGTAAATCTTCTGGTTTACTTATTCTTTCTAAATTTTCAGATTTACCAGTCCAAACATCATCATCTGCAAGATTAAGTACTGGTATTTTATTATCATTTACAACAATCTTTTCATTTGTATAAACAATCACAGCTTTTGGTTTTGAGTCCTCTAGCATATATTTAATTCTGTCCTCTGGATATGTAGGATCAATTGGTACATATGCTCCTCCTGATTTTATAATTCCATATATACCCTCTAACATTTCAAGACTTCTATCTGCTATAATTGCAACCAAATCATTTGATTCAACTCCTAATTCACGAAGTTTATGTCCTAATATATTCGCTTTTTTATTAAATTCTATATATGTAAGTTTTTCATTTTCAAAAACAACTGCAATACTATCAGGTGTCCTATCTACCTGTTCTTCAAATAGTTCAACAATTGTTTTACCACTTGAATAATCTGACTTTGTATTATTATATTTATTTACAATAATCTCTTTTTCTTCTTTTCCAACAACATCTAAATTTTTTATTTTCTTATCAACATCTAGTACAATAGAATGCATAAGAGTAATAAAATGACTTAGTAGTTTTTTGATACTATCTTCTTTAAAAATAGCTGTGCAGTATTCAATTCCTATTTGATATTCGCCATCATATTCTCCAATGTTAAATGTAATATCATATTTAGAAACTGTATCCTTGTTTCCATCCATTCCGTTTTAACATTACCAAGACTTATTGCTTCCTGCTCGTTATTCTGTAAAATAAGCATAACATCAAAAAGTGGACTCCTTGACATGTCTCTTTCTACACTAACTGCTTCCACAAGCTCTTCAAATGGATACTCTTGATTTTCATACGCTTTTAAACTAGTCTCCTTGATTTCATTCAAGAATTCAGCATATGTTTTATTAGCTTCTGGGATTCCTCTCATTGCTAAAGTATTAATAAACATTCCAAGCATTCCTTCAGTATCCCTATGTGTTCTTCCACTTATAGGTGTTCCTATTACAATGTCTTCCTGTCTGCTATACTTTGACAACAGTACCATTGCCGCTGACATAAATACCATAAAGTCAGTAGCTCCGTTTAATTTAGCTATATCTTTTATCTTTTCCGTAAGTTCCTTACCGATACCTTCTACAATAAAATTACCCTTGTAACTTTGTTCCTGAGGTCTCACATAATCTAAAGGCATGTCAAGTACAGGAATTTCATCTTCAAACTGACGCTTCCAATAATCAGCCTGACTACTTAAATCCCTACTTCTCATCCATTCACTATAGTCCTTAAACTGATGAGTTAATGGTTCTAATTCCTCTCCGTTATATAATGCATTAAGTTCTCTTATAAATGTTGCCATGGACATACCATCACCAACTATATGATGCATATCCATACATAAGAGATAATATTCTCCTCTATCAACAAGTCTTACTCTTACTAATGGTGGATTACTTAAATCGAATGATTGTACAAACTCTTCTACGATTTCAAAATCGTTTTTACCATCAAATTTATTCTGTGTACCATACTCAACATATTCAAAATCAGCTTCAACATATGGAAGCACTTTCTGAACTGGTTCCCCATCTAACATAATGAAACTTGTTCTTAAAATCTCATGTCTATCGATAATTTTCTGTAATGCTCCTCTTAATCTTCCAAAATCAACTTTACCTGTTAATTTAAAACTTTGAGGCATGTTATAAAGTATTCCACCAGCTTCAATCTGTGATAACAGATAGGTTCTCTTCTGTGCTGATGACATTGGATAGTATTCTTTTTCCTCTGCCTTTGGTATTGGTGTATATTCTTCAACTTTTCCTTCACCAACAAGTTCTGCCAACTTTTCAGGTGTCTGATTACTAAACACACTCTTAAGTGCTATTCTTCTACCAGTCTGCTCTTCTATTCTGTTTACAAGTCTTGTGGCTCTTAAAGAATGACCTCCAAGTTCAAAGAATCCATCCTTAATACCTACCTTTTCAACTCCAAGAATCTCAGTGAATGCATTACATATAAGTTCTTCCACTTCATTTCTTGGTGCAATATATTCATTTTCTGTCTTATTCTCTATTTCAGGAAGGGCCTTCTTATCAAGCTTTCCATTCTTTGTTACAGGTATAGACTCTATCTGCATCATATATGATGGAATCATGTAATCAGGTAAATTTTCACCTAATACTTCTCTTATGTCTGATACTGATATTTCTACTCCATCATCTAATACAAAGTATGCATATATAGATTTTTCTCCTCTATCATCATTCCTTGCTATTACTGCAGCATCTTTGATTCCTTCTATTTCCTTGATTCTACTTTCAATTTCACCAAGTTCTACTCTGAAGCCTCTGATTTTTACCTGCTCATCAATACGTCCAAGATAATCTATATTTCCATCTGGTAACCATCTTGCAAGATCTCCTGTATGATACATTCTTCCTTCACCATATGGATTCTTTACAAATTTCTCTTCTGTAAGTTCAGGTCTATTTAAATATCCTCTTGCAAGACCTACTCCAGCTATACAGAGTTCTCCAGGCATTCCTATTCCACATAGAGTATTTCCCTGTAAAATATATATCTGTTTATTATTTATAGGTTTTCCAATTGGTACTCTTTCAGGAATAACTTCACCCTTCTTATGTTCCCAGAATGTTGCACATACTGAGCCTTCTGTTGGACCATAATCATTTGAATATACTTCTATATCCTTATTCTTTTCAATTAATCTAGTATTACTTTCTGATCCAGCTGTTATTATTACTCTTGGGCCTTTAACATCTAACTGTTCTAAGAACATAGGTGGTAACAATGCTATGCTTATCTTGTTATCTTCAATGTGTTTTTCTATTCCACTTATGCTTCCTCTTAAATCACTTGATATTACATGAAGTGTTGCTCCACTTAACAAGCCTGTCATAATCTCTGTTATTGATGCATCAAACACATAGTTTGCAAACATCATTACATTATCATCTGTTCCAACATGATGTTCATTTATGTAAAACTCTGCAAGGTTAACCACACCTCTATGTTCTATCATTACACCCTTAGGTTTTCCTGTTGTTCCTGATGTGTAAATACAATAAATTAAATCTTCTGGTTTATTCATTCTTTCAGGATTTTCAGACACACCTTTAAAGACCTCACTATTTGTAAGATCTATTACTTGTACTTCTCTATCATTAATTTTTACAACACTATAGCTATCTTTTGACTCTATACTTAATATCTCAGTATTTTCTTCCGTATATACTAATACCGCCTTTGGATTTGAATCTTCCAACATAAACTTAATTCTTTCTTCTGGATATGTTGGATCTATTGGTACATATGCAGCGCCTGACTTCATAACACCAAAGATTGTCTGAATCATTTCAAGACTTCTATCCGCAATGATAGCCACAAAATCATCTGGTTTTATACCAATACCACGAAGCTTATATGCAAGTGCATTAGCTTTTTCATTTAATTCACGATATGTAAGCTTACTGTTTTCATATACAACTGCTACGTTGTCTGGTGTCTTTTCAACCTGTTCTTCAAATAATTCAACGATTGTTTTATCTGTTGAATATTCAACAGATGTATCATTAAACTCATTAAGTAATACTTCTTTTTCAAAACCACCAACAATTTCTATTTTTCCTATCTTCTCATCAACATTTTCAGCAAGTTTTGCAAGAAGGTTTTCAAAATGAGTTAGTAGTAATTTGATACTATCTTCTTTAAATAAAGCTGTACAGTATTCTAATCCGATATAGTATTCACCATCATAGTCTCCAATATTAAAAGATAAATCAAATTTTGCAACTTTATCCTTTACCTCAATCCACTCAGCTTTACTATTACCAAGTTTAAAAGATTCATCTTCTGTATTTTGAAGAACAAGCATTACATCAAAGAGCGGACTTCTAGACATATCCCTTTCCACATCCACTACTTCTACAAGTTCTTCAAATGGATATTCCTGATTTTCATATGCCTTTAAGCTTATCTCTTTAATTTCCTTCAAAAACTCTGCGTATGTTTTGTTTGTCTCTGGCTTTCCTCTTAATGCCAAAGTATTTACAAACATACCTAGCATACCTTCAGTATCCTTATGTGTTCTTCCACTTATAGGCGTACCAATTACAATATCTTCCTGACGACTATACTTTGAAAGAAGAACCATTGCTGCTGACATAAATATCATAAAGTCAGTAACACCATTCTTTCTTGCTGTCTCTTTTATTTTTTCTGTTAATTCCTTACCTATTCTTTTTCCAAGCGTAGTACCTTCAAAACTCTGCTCCTGTGGTCTAACAAAATCAGTAGGCATATCAAGCACAGGGATTTCTCCTTCAAACTGACTCTTCCAATAATCAGCCTGATTACTTAAGTCCCTGTTTTTCATCCATTCACTATAGTCCTTAAACTGATGTGTTAATGGTTTTAATTCTTCACCGTTATATATTTCATTTAGTTCCTTTGTAAATGTAGCTACACTCATACCATCACTTATAATATGATGCATATCAATGCTTAAAATATAATACTCTCCTTTGTTAATAAGTCTTACTCTTACTAATGGTGGATTACTTAAATCAATTGGTTTAATAAATCCTTCTAAAATTTCAGAATCATCAACATCTTTTGAGTTTACATCAGACCCTAAATCTAAATACTTATAATCAGCCTCCACAAAAGATAGAATCTTTTGCATAGGTTCACCATCAACAGTAATAAAACTTGTTCTTAAAATTTCATGTCTATTGATAAGAGTCTGTAGTGCATCTCTTAATCTTTCTGAATCTATTTCGCCTGTAAGTTTATAATTCTGTGGCATATTGTAGAGAATACCTTCAGAATCCATCTGTGATAAAAGATATGTTCTTTTTTGAGCAGATGACATAGGGTAATATTCTTTCTCTTCTGCGATTGGAATCGGAACATATTCTTCCTGTTCACCACTACCCAAAAGTACTGCCAACTTTTCTGGTGTTGTATTATTAAATACATCTTTAAGAACGATTCTTATTCCCGTCTGCTCTTCTATACTATTTACAAGTCTTGTTGCTTTTAAAGAATGACCTCCTAATTCAAAAAATCCATCCTTTATACCAACTTTTTCTACACCAAGAATTTCAGCAAATATATTACATATTTTTTCTTCTATTTCACTTCTAGGAGCTACATATTCTCTACCTGTTTTAACTTCAATATTTGGAAGAGCTCTCTTATTAACTTTTCCATTTCTAGTAACTGGTATTTCTTCTATCTGCATCATATATGCTGGAATCATATAATCTGGTAAGTTTACCAATAATCTTTCACGTACATCAGGTATAGATATTTCTACATCATCATCCTTACCAACTATATATGCATAAATGGCTTTTTCACCTTTTTCATCATTCCTTACTATTACTGCTGCATCCTTAACGAATTCTATCTCCTTGATTCGACTTTCAATTTCACCAAGTTCTACTCTGAAACCTCTAATCTTAACCTGTTCATCTATTCTTCCAAGATATTCTATATTTCCATCTGGTAACCATCTTGCAAGGTCTCCTGTACGATACATTTTTCCTTCACCATATGGATTCTTTACAAACTTCTCTGCTGTAAGTTCTTCTCTGTTTAAGTATCCTCTTGCAATTCCACGTCCGCCTGCACAGAGTTCTCCAGGTATTCCAATACCACACATGTTATCCTTCTGAAGAATATATACTTCAACATTATCGATTGGCTTACCAATTGTAATTCTCTCTAATTTTTCGCCTTTTTCGCATACCATACAACTTATGCATACTGATGTTTCTGTTGGACCATATGCATTTATGTATCCCATAGTTTCAAGAATCTCATTAGCCATTGATAAACTTGCTGCACCACCTGCAGTTACGATTGAATTATTAAAATCAAATTTACCCTGCTCATAATAATTTGGTGGGAAACATGAAACACTAATATCATTCTCCTTAACATATTTATGCATTGCATCCAAATCTCTGATTGTCTCATCTGTTGGAATATAAAGAGTTGCACCATTAATAAAGGTTCTTGCTCTTTCCCATACAGAACCATCAAAAATATAATTTGCAAAAAGCATTACATGTTCATTTTCTTTAACTTCAATATTATTCTGTAAATAAAGCGCAAGGTTACATACACCCCTGTGTTCAACCATTACGCCCTTAGGCTTTCCTGTTGTACCTGATGTATAAATACAATAAGACATATCTTCCGGTTTATTTACTCTTTCAGGATTTGTAAACTCTCCTTTAAAGAGCTCACTATCAGCAAGATTAATTACAGGTATTTTCATTCCATTTACATCTATAATATCAAAATTATTATTTAATAAATCCAATTTTTCATCAGTGTAAACAAGAACTGCTTTAGGATTTGAATCTTCTAACATAAAGCATATTCTTTCTTCTGGATATGTTGGATCTATTGGTACATATGCTCCACCAGATTTTAAAATACCATATATTGCCTTAATCATTTCAAGACCTCTATCTGCTATAATTGCAACGAAATCATTAGGTTTAACTCCCATTTCACGAAGCTTAAAAGCAACTACATTTGCTCCTTCGTTAAGTTCACCATATGTAAGTTTTTCATCCTTAAATACAACAGCAGTATTGTCATGGTATTTTTCTACCTGTTCTTCAAAAAGACTAACTATTGTTTTATCTGTTGGATAATCAACATATGTATCATTAAAGTCATTTAAAATAATTTCACGTTCATCATCTGTAATAAATTCAACTTTTTCGATTGCATTTGCTGAATTATCCATATACTTATCAAGTAATGATTTATAATGCTTTACTATGTTACTAATACTTTCCTTGTCATATAAATCAGCATTATATTCGATAAATCCTTTTAATGATTCACCATCATCATAAACCTGAACATTTACTTCGTTTATCGTATAAAAATCACCCAATTCAAAAACCTCACAATCACAATTTTCGATTGTAAGTTCCATTCTCATACGTGGATTATAGTTAAATGCAACTTCATAAAAAGGTCCCATTGATAAATCATGTAATGGATTTAATACCTCAACAAGTTTCGCTAAAGGTACATCCTTATTACCATATGCAGCAAATAACTTCTTACCAACTTCAGACACAACATCATCAAAAGACATACCATCTTTAAACTCATTTGTTATTACTAGGTTATTAATAAAACAACCCATCAAACCTTCAAGCTGCTCATTCTCTCTATTTGAAACTGTTGTTCCAATCGAAACCAAATCACTGTTAGAATAAGCATGAAGTAAACAGCTAAATGCGGCAAAAAGTACCACATTAACTGTTGTATGATGAGTTAAAGCATATTCTCTTACTTTTTCATTTATGTAATTTTCCAAGCAAAAAACAACCATACCACCTCTATTACTTCTAACAGATGGTCTGGCATAATCCAATGGAAATTCTGTAGGAGTCACATCAGAAAGTTCCTCTTTCCAGTATTCCAATTGTTTCTTTATTTTTTCTGATTCAATAACGGAATTTATATGATTAGCATAATCACCATAAGTTATTGATGATTTCTTAATTGATGGTTCTCTGTTATTTAAAATAGCAGAGTATTCCTCAGATAATTCACGACAGAATATTTTTTCCGAACTTCCATCATATATGATATGATGTCCCGATAGCACAAAATAATATTGTTCTTTTTCTACATGAAATAATGCGAATCTAATAAGAGGGCCATTCTTAGAGTCAAAAGGAATCTTAACAAATTCCTTGCCTTTTACAGCTATATCCTCTTCACTTAGTTTTTCCCCTCTTAAGTCATAATAGCGAAAATCAAGACTTACTTCATTTGATACTCTCTGATAAACGGTTTCATTTTTCTGCTCAATCACAAAACGTAAAACATCATGACGATTCAAGATATTCTTTAATCCATTTTTTAGAATTTCTATATCAAGTGGTCCTTCAATTTTACATGCAAATGGAATATTATAAACAGGACTGTCAGAATTAATCTGACAATCCACCCATATTCCTCTTTGTGTTGATGTTAACAAAAACTCATCAGCTTCTATATGCTTTATAACATCAGAGTTTTCCCTTTCCAAATTAGCTTTATTCTTAATTAACTTCTTTAATAGCGCACTTCTAGATGTAGTGTTCATTTCCCCTATTATTCCTCTCTATAAATTATTTCACTATTTCTTTATTTCGTTAAATTCTTTTTCTTAATACTAAGTAACAAAAGACGTTGCTTATCACTTAAACTGCCATGATTCTTTACGTATTCATTCTTTGGTGAATTATTTCTTGCGTTACGATTACTATGATATCCTTTAAAATTCTTATTAATTGAATATACATACTTATCGTTTTTCATCAAAGTTTCAACATAATCTGCAGCTACTGAAATACCCTTGTTAGTACTCATCTTATCCTTGTAATATAAACATTTGCTGCGAATATTATCTTTCTGAAGTTCCTTTATCATCGGTGCCATTTTATCTGCTTTCCAATTTACAGGATATAAATAATCGCCAACTCCAAGTTTTTTGATAATCTCAGCATTATATGGTCTATCAACATAACATGGTAAAATAAGTTGAGGCACTCCTGCTGTAAGTGCTCCTGCTAATGTACCCATGCCTCCATGATGAATCAATAATCCTGTTTTGCTCATAATTGAGTCCAATGGAAGGTAGTCATAACAAACCACATTTGAAGGAATATTCTTTGGTAAAAATTCCTTATACTTTGTTAAAACAACCGTAGGCTGTCCGAGTTCTCCACAAGCCTCTATAGAAGACTTATAAAAATCCTCCTTAATGCACTTTGTTGTACCACCAGTAATTACTATTGGATTAGGATTATCTTCTAACCAATTCGCATAATCTTCTGGTATTTCTCTTTTATACGCTTCTTTTCCTCTTTCTAACGGGAATCCGACTGTCTCAACATCCGATGGCCATTCTTTGTTTACATTGTTATACCATTTTGGCCATAGAGCGACAGACATCTTAGCACTACTTTCCCACTGTAGCCAAGATTCCACTTTATTTAACCCTACTGTATTCCTTAGCGTGTTTAATCTATCTAAATCATTCTTTCCCTCCATTTGCTCATACATAAGCATGCTTGAGACTTCAAACGGATTCATAAACACTGTTGCTAAAGGTAGTTTGTATTTTTCTGCAACCAGATATGCCGCAATACTTGATCTGTTCTTACAAAGCAATACCGTATCTGGTGATTTGCAAGCATTCTTTACAATGTTATATTCCCTTAATCTAATATTATTATTTTCAAACTTCTGTCTAAACATACTACCTTCAAAAGAGTAATCCTTTTTCTTAGGATCAGAAGTTTTATTATCCTTCATCATTTCAACTAACTGATTATATTCCTTAGGGCTATCCCAAGATACAAAATCAATTCCAGCTTTTCTGGCAGCATCTTCAAAATGACAATGTGTGATTAAAGTAACATCATGTTTCCTCTTTTTTAATTCTTTTCCAATTCTTATAAATGGTATCACGTCACCATCTAACCAATGAGTAACAATTACAACATTCCCCATAAATTACTCCTCTAGATTTACTTTTCCATCTTCTTTTTCCGCAGCAAATCCGCTATGGCTTTTTTCGACAATTGTTGCTTAAGTTTTATATCTATTTTATTACTCTCTCTTTTTTCAATTTTCTCATTTATAACTGGTATGTATTCACTTGTTGGTTTTAATCTTTCTAATATTTCTAGTACTTTATTTTCTTCATATTCTTTTTTATTAAGTTCTTGATAATAAATACATTTCTCCTTAACATTATCTTCACCCATTTCTATTAATATCTTAGAAATATAATCTGGATTCCACATCTTAGGCGAAACTTTTTTACCTATCCCAAAACTTTCAAGTCTATCTGCATTATCAGGTCTATCAACTAAGTGTGCCATAACAACCTGTGGCAATGCAGCATCCACTGCTTCATTTATCGTACCTATGCCTCCATGATTTATAATCACGTCCACTTTATCCATCAATGTAGTCATAGGAACTTTGGTTGTCCATCTAATATTTTTAGGCATCGGATTTGGAATATAATCACTATACGGAGTAACTATTATTCCATACATATTTGCCTCTATGCATGCATCAACTGCTACTGCATACATTTTTTCATCTATCATCCTGCTACTTCCAGCAGAAATAATTACTGTCTTTATACCTGAGTATTTAGCCTCATTAATAAATTTGTTTATTTCTTCTTCATCAGAATTTCTATATTCTAAATCATTTCGTTTAATATTAATCGGATTTTTGTTTTGTATGTAATTTTCTGGTTTAATAAAACCAATTGGAGCCGCACATTTTGGCCAGGTTTCATCAGCCTTTGCATACCAATTTGGCCATCCGCATAATATATATTGCGGAGAATACAACCAATATAACCAATTATCTATCACAGAGAGATTTAATTCCTTACGTGCTTTATTTATCTCTTCCTTAAATGTTTCTCCAAACAACTGATTATGTAATTCCATATGCGAAAAGAAATTAGGAGCTAAAATCATTGAAACATATTTCAGATGATTCTTTTCCGCAGCTATTTGTCCTGCTATACTCGATCTAAATCTAGCAATAATAATGCTTTCTTCATCACATATACTTTCAATTAATTTAACTTCTCTAAGTAATCTATCCTTTCCATGAAACTCTTTATGGAAGTCCACATAATCATTAACATTTCCTATAGGATCAGAAAGCTTATAAAGACTATTATTCATAACTTCATATTCTTCTTCACTATCTACAGCCTTAAAGTTTAAATCATTATCCAAAACTGTTTTTTCATATACACAATGAGTTAAGACAGTAACCTTATATCCCGCACTTTTAAGTATCACACCTAACTTAATAAATGGATAAACATCTCCACCTGTCCAATGTGTTATAATGATGACATTTTTATTATTCATTTTCCTCCAGTCCTTCTTTCATTAATTCCTCAATTTCCTCTTCAGAAAGACCTGATAAAAGATTCTCTTCAACGATCAATGCCATCTCTTCTATTGTCATTGTTCTTTCGAATATCTCCAAAAGTGTAATTGTCGTACCAAATACATTATTCATTTTCACAACCAAACGATTTGCTAATAATGAATGTCCGCCCAATTCAAGGAAATCATCACAAACACTTACTTTATCTACATTAAGTAACTCTTCCCAAATTTCAGCTATCATTTCCTCTATTTCATTTCGAGGTGCAACATATTCTGTAGCATTTGCTGCAACGATAACATTACCTTCCATTAACGCTTTTCTATCAACTTTAAAATTAGCTGTCATAGGATATTCTAAAACAAATGTATACATGCCAGGAACCATATAAGATGGTAAAAGATCTTCAGCAAATGCTCTTACGTCTGCCGCTTCGACCTTACAGTCATCTTTTAATTTAATGAACGCATGAATCTTAGCGTCTAACTCTTTTCCCTGAATTACAGCTACGGCCTGACTTACTTCATCCATCTTACAAAGCGCTGCTTCTATTTCACCTAATTCGATTCTATATCCATGAAGCTTAACCTGAAAGTCACTTCGTCCAACATATACTATGTCTTCATCATTAATATATTTAACAACATCTCCAGTTTTATAAATACGTCCTCTATCCTTATCAATTGGATTAGCTATAAAGCTTTTTGATGTAAGTTCAGGATTTCTATAATATCCTCTTGCAACTCCAATGCCTCCAATATATAAATCTCCTTCTTCACCTTTATTTACCGGCTTAAGATTTTCATCTAAAACATAAATATCTGTCTGTTCAATAGGAATACCAATTGATACATGATCATCATCCCTATTAAGCTGATACATAGTTGAATAAATTGTTGTTTCAGTTGGACCATATACATTCCAAACTTGAGTACAACCAGCATCAATTAACAACTTTGCTAATTCCATGCTCCATGGTTCACCACCAATTAACATCTTCATGCCATCAATATTATTCAATCCAGAATCCAATAACATATAGGCTGTTGACGGAGTAAAACCGCATAAATCTATATTTTCTTTTTCTATCAGCTTAACTATATCCGTACCACTTTTCGCAGTTTCATTATCTGCAATAACTAATGTTCCGCCATTAATAAGCGGTAAGAACATCTCTGATATTGAAATATCAAAAGTTATGGTTACAACTGTAAGACCGATAACATCTTCATTTAATTTAAGATTATCACTTACACTAAGCAAGTAATTAACCATACCTTCATGTTCAACTTCAACACCCTTAGGCTTGCCAGTTGAGCCAGAAGTAAAAATAACATATGCAAGTGAATCATTAGAATGATTAGCTAAAACCTTTTCTTCTTTTAACTCACCATTCATAATCTCATCCCAAATATCATCAACATATATCTTAGTTAGATTTCCAGGAAGAATTGAATCATACTTACTTTCTGTAATTACCACGTTCATTTGTGAGTAATCCATTATATAATTATTTCTTTCAGAAGGATGACTTGGATCTAGTGGTACATATGCACCTCCTGCTTTTAATACAGCAAGAATAGATATAATCATCTTCTCTGAACGATCCATATAAATTCCAACTAATGGCTCTTTTCCTTCTACTTTATCGATTAAGTAACTAGCTAAATTTTTTACGGCTATATCCATTTGCCTATATGAAACAGTACTATCATTACATATAAGCGCTGTCTTTTCGCCGTATTTGTTTACCTTGTCCTCAATCAAACCGTTCAATGAAATATTCTTAGTATTTCGCTCTTTTCCGTACAAGATACACATTCTTATCCCTCCACATTTTTATTCAATTTAAATTTTTTCATTATCCTTTTATATATACAAAAAAAGCTCCACTTATAAACATACACCAATAATGCATGTTCCAAAATGGAGCTAATATAATCATTCAGTTATTGATATTTTAATACCTTAAAAAATATATTTATATTAATAAGCCCCCCATTATGATGGTCTTTAATAGATTACAAAAATTCTAACGACACTTCATAATTAAATTATAAATTCTTTCATGTAAAGCTTCTTTATTACACTTCTAATTTAATGTCAATAAAAAAGCTATTTCTCATTAACCTCCGTTAACTCTCTAAAAATATCTTATAACATATAATTAAATTTTTTTCAAGTATTTAATTCCTTTATTTTATAATTATTTTCAACAAAAAATTTCACCTGTTCTTTTACTTTTCTACAATTATCAAACGCAAAAAAATGTCCCCCGGAAAAAGAACAAAACTCAAAACTGTTTTCAGTATATAAACTCCACTCCTTCATATCCTCAGCGGGAGCTTCAAAATCATCATTTCCTGACATTGCAAAGATAGGAATATCTATTTTTTCGTCTTGATAGTCTCTCTTATATTTTGAAAACATTTGAACATCAGCATACATTATATCTGAAACTATTTCATATAATTCTTCATTCTTCATAATCTCATCATCCATTTGTCCCCATGATGCAGTTTCCTCCATAAGTTCATCCTTCGTCATAGTATCTAAAATCTTATCCCTATACATTAAATGAGGCGGACGTGTTGCAGCAACTATTATAGCCTTAGGTTTAATTCCAATCTTCTTTAACTGGAATGCAGTTTCTAACGCAATTATGCACCCCATACTATATCCAAATAATATGAAATCCTTATCACCATTTTCTTTTATTTGTGCACATAAATCTGCCGATGCTTCCTCAATGGTTTTAAAATAATCCTCTCCAAATCTTCTTCCTCTTCCTGCATATTCAACAAGATTTAACTCAGCAAATTCCTCGTATTCTTTAATCCAGTCGAAAAATACATTTGCACTTCCTCCAGCATAAGGAAGACAATAAATCTTTTCTTTCATTCTTTAAACCTCACTTAAACTTTTTTAATTTCATATTATAGCAGATAAAGTTCGAAAATATAACCCTAGTTAACCAAATAATTAAAAATATAAACGTTACTGTTCACGTCACTTAACTTATTCGGAATGTCCGCATCTTCGATGCTCTACTGCTGCTTCGCAACGCATTCCTCATATTCGTTAAGTGACTATCTACAAAATTTAAATTATAAAATACTGTTTTCGTCACTTGATTCTCATTCGGAAATTCCGCACCTGCGGTGCTCTACCGCTGCTTCGCAGCAATTTCCTCATGGTTTTTGGGCGACCACAAACTATCTATCAAGTGACTCCATACAAATAAAAATAAATGGCTATATGTAAGCGAGCTTACTATAGCCATTTATTTTTATTTGTAAACAGTATCACTAAATAGTTGTATTTTCACCTGTGATTCCCACATATGCTCCCTGACTAGCTTCTGATGCATTTGGGTGAGCAAGTAACCATTTATTTCTAGCCCAAAGTAATTTATCTTCAAAATCAACTACTTTGGCTGGTCTATAATCTGTGTTTGTTTCTCTAGGCAAGATAACAGCAACTCTAAATCCGCCATCTTCTACCTGACATGGTGCATAATGAAGTGATGTTGCATATACTTCTACAACTGCGCCCTTAGGTGCTCTAAATGCTACAACATCTTTAGTATCTAATTTACCATCGATAATTTTATCCTGCTTAGCAAGAAGTAATACGAAATCTGTTGCACCAATATTAAACTCGCTACTTCTATGATATTCAAGACAGTTAAGTGCCTTGTTATATCCCCAGCACATACCAAGTTCGATTGGCATTCCACCATATGCATTATTTTCAAAGTCTTTAAAAATTGCGCAAGCTTCAAGTGAATCAATCCATGGTTCATAATTAACACCTTCTGCTGGCATCTCCACAGCTTCCATAGCTTTAACTAATTCTGTTGTGTCATATCCTGTTAATACTTTTCCGTACTCAGCAAATTCAGGATCATTTACACTGTAAATCTTCATTTTTTCTTTCCTCCGTTACATTGATTTTGTACTAAAATACATAACTATATGATACTACATAAAAGAATAATTTTCTACCTTTTCTCACTCAGTCATTATTATAACATCGTCTAAATTTGCAACGTCAACAGTAACCTTAAAACGAGCAGGATCAATAAGAACGCCCATCTTCACAGGAGCTTCTCCCTCATTAGATTGTTTAACTGTCAATAGCACATCATGAAATGTTGCATTCATCAATACATATCCTACACGACCAGCAAGTTCAAAATGTACCTTTGCATCTTCCTCCGTAGTAAAAACTGGAAAATATCCCGTGTTATCAGGTCCCGGCATAAGGAATAATCTCTTATCACCGTCCTTATGATTACCAAATGGTGTTGAGTAATAAATTGTTTCTTTCCCAAAATTACGTAGAAAATCAGCATCATTTAATAGACCTTGATCATGCTTTTCTAAAAGAGTAACAGCGTTCACGTTATTCTTTACTTCATTAATTCTATCTAATAATCCCATAATCTACCTCCTTTCCAAAATTTAAAAACCTGTTTCAATTTTATCACTCTATTTTTTCCCTGTAAGATAATAAACCGCAAGTGCTGTTCTATGCGACAACCCTTCCTTTGAAAGAATTGACGTAATGTAGTTCTTTACCGTACCTTCGGATATAAAAAGCTTAGCAGCAATTTCCTTATTTGAAAGTCCCTCTGCCACTTCTCTAATAATCTCAAGTTCTCTCTCACTATACTGCGAACTGTCAAACTGCTCATGCATACTTCCACGCTTAATTGCAGTATCCATATTTGCAAGAGACTCAAGGATTTTTTCTTCCATAACACCGGTTCCACTATAAACCGATTTAATCATGGACTTTAAATGTTCCGGTGTATGATTCTTAATCAAATAACCCTTAGCTCCATTATTAAGGGCCTGCTTAACAAGTTCATCATCATCAAATGTTGTAAGAATTAAAACCTTACCAAGATTACTTTCAACTATAATCTTCGTAGCCTCAATTCCATCCATAACAGGCATCTGAATATCCATTAAAAATACATCCGGCTGATTTTCCTTTGCAAGTTCTATTGCTTCCTTTCCATTAGAAGCACATCCTATAACTTCAAATTCATCATCAACATCCAATATAATTTTCATTCCATCTCTAACAAAATCGCTATCATCAGCAATTATAACTTTTATCTTTTCCATACTATCCCCTCTCTATCGGCATCAACATGTTAACCGTAAATCCAGCATTGCTAACAAAATCAATTGTTCCACCAATTGCTCTTATTCTCTGTCGCATTCCCGATAATCCCATACCATCAGTAATACTTTCACAACCTATGCCATCATCACGAATTTCACATCTAACCATCTTATTCATCGCATTAATATTTATTTTAATGTTCTTACACTGCGCATACTTCATAGCATTCGACACAGATTCAAATGCATTATCCAAAATAACTTCCCAAAGATAATCAGGTATGTCGTCTATGTTACCCTCTGTTTCAAGTTCAGTAACAACACCCTTGTTATTGCAATCATCACATAATTTATACAACTGTATAATCGCAAGTTCCTTCTTCTTTGGACGCTCCTTACGAAGGATACTTCTTATCTCATCCATACCAGTTCTTAATTGATCAATAACTCCCTGAGTCATTGATCTAGCCTTTTCAGGATCCTTCTCCATAATAAGTTTACTAGCCTCAAGCTGATAAATAGAACCATTAATGTTATGTCCTAACTTATCATGCAAAGTCTGTGAAAGATGCGCACGCTCCTCAAGTATTTGGTTTTCTGCCATAAGCATGCTTTTCTTAAGTTCATCCTTAGCAGCTTCTTCCTTAATGGTCATATCCCTCTTAAGACTCTGCTCAAGCTTTACATCCTCAATAGTACGATTTCTATAGTAACTAACTACATAAATCTCCTGTATGTAACACAAATCAATCAAAGATATTACAGCAAATGCAAAGAACATGTCATACTCCGCATTTGCATATAGCATAATATATGGCAAAATAAAGTAAATAATCTTTGCATTAAACAAATATAAATACTCGCATATAAGGAAAACTCCTAAAAAGATAAAACTCTTACCTTCTATATAAAATAATAAAGCCAAAATAATTGCTGGAATTATCAATATAATCTTTTGAATTGACACCGTAAAGAATTCTTTTAAACATATACAAGCCATAAAAAGCGAAACAAGCAGGAGTATTAATGCTAATACTCCTACTTTTCTATCTCTGTCCGTATTTAAAAAACCACCTAACGAAAACATAACCATTATTATGATTCGAACTATTATAAAGTAATTATTTCTAGTGCCTTCTCTCATCTATCTATACTTCCTCTTTAACCAACTTAAGTCCTAAGCTTCCCACACTTATAATAACAATTAAATATGCCACTGTAATACATAATAACATAATATAGACCTTGTTGTCATTAACTAAAAACATCTCGGTTCCCTCTAAAAACCACTTTTGTGGCATTATGTTAGAAGCTGCCTTAATAGCCTTCGTTGTATCTTTAAGAGGAAAATACAATCCAGAAAGTAAAGCTGTAACATTCCACACTAGGAATGCTAAAATATTAGCTGTCATAATATTGCCTGAAACCACACCAAGCATAAGACTTAATGTGCTAAATATTAGTCCTATAAGAAGAATCATGAATAATACCTTAATTCTACTAATTCCCATTGACTCTGTACCTAATGCAAACATTGAAATCGCCATAACACCTGTAAGCATAACCGAAGTTAGTACACTTACAATAAACTTCGCTATAAAATATTCAGCCTCCGATGTAGTTGTAAGTTTAATTCTTGTAAACACTCTATTTTTCTGTTCTCTAATAGCAGTATGCGAAACCAAAATTCCAGCAAATACAAATCCAAGAGTCATAAAAGCAAATGCATAACCACATTGTGCTCTCATGCTTGACTGTTCCTGTGTAAGTTCTCTTTCATTCTTACCAACATATGAAACTATTTCTTTTTTTGGAATACTTTCATCTCTATGAGTTAGTACCGAAATGATACTATCTTCACTTAATTCCATATCAAGAATACTTGCACTTTCCTTAGCTCTTTCCATATCAGCAAATATATTCTTAAGTTCATTCTTGAAAAGATTACCTCTTTTATCATCAGTCATTATAAACAACTTAATTGCATCCTTGGTATTGCCAGATAAAGCATTTGCTGCAAAATCATTATCAAGGAAAAGGACTGTACCCATTCTGTCTAAATAATCACTTGAATCTATAAGTCTATTAACTGTATCAATATTTACATTCTTATCCTTATATCTACATATTTTAAATGTTCCACTATCCTTAAGACGATTTAAAACATATTCAGAAATCTTACTATCTGATGCATCATATACTTTAACTAGATACTCTCCATTGCTACCATTATAAGCGACCTTATCTTTCATATCCTCAAGTTCTACTATTTCTCGTCTATCCTTATCATAAAAAGCAGTATAGGTCTGTTTAACATTTAGAATTAATGTTGAAACAAAGGGCGCAATAATTAAGAAAAACCAAAAAACTTTATTTCTCAAAATAACCTTTAATGTGGATTTAATAATTGAAATCATGCTCTACCTCTCTTTCTTATAATTCCAGCGAATACTGCAACGACTGAACATAAAAATGTAATTAGTAATGTGTATGCGATTGCACTTATTACATAGTCACTATGTCCAAGCACCGATAATTCAACTGTTGCCCTATTTACGTGATATAACGGCGACAGAAGATGAATATTATTTGGAACATTTTGATACATATAAGTTTCAAAAGTACCACCATAAAATCCCATAAACCAAACACAACCAAAAACTATAATAATAGTTGTGACCATACTATCAAATATAGTATGTACCATAATACCAAATGCTAAAGCAGCAAGTGATGAAAAAATTACTATTAGTAATGATAGTGGTAACACTCCCCAGTGAACTCCAAGTGCAAACGTTGAAAGAAACATTGATATTACTAAGCATAAACATATGATTACAACGCTTGGTATATATCTTGACAGAAAAATTTGTAATTCATTAAGATTTGATACTCTGTATTTTTTTACCAAATCATGTTTTTTCTCACTATTATAAACTCCTGTAAGACAAAGAATTGAACACCAGCTAAAATATATGATCCAGATAATTCCATAATAATCAGTTGAACTAACTTCAGGCATATGATCTGGATGACTTTCAGTAAATTCAAAATCCATATCCTGGACTTTATCATCAGATATATTAGAAAACATAGCTAATCCCATATTTTCAACATATGCAGATATTATGTATTCAAAAGTCTTACCCTCAACTTTTTTATCATCACTTAAATGAATTTTATATTTATCCTTCTTGAATTCTACATATCCACCAAAACCATTATTATCAATACACTCTTTTGGATTATCAGTATCAATCTTTACACAATCTATGCCCTGTTTACTTAGTATCGAATTGATACTATCTATATGACTTTCAAATATACTTCCCTCTTCAATTGAATAGCCAATCTTAAATTTATCTACACTCTTATATTTATCCATGAGCCCCGAAAACGCACTTATCAAAATTGCCATTACAGCAATTGGAGCAAATATAAACAAAAGTATATTTACTATGTTTCGCCCCATCAATTTAAAATTGTTTTTTATAAGATACCTAATCATTCTAAACCTCTCTATATCTTAATAAACTTAATCTTTTAATGAATTATTTATAATCAAATAAATTTCTTACCATACTCCAACTTAATAGTCTCTAAGTTTCTTTCCTGTAAGAGTTAAAAATACCTCTTCTAATGTAATTGAATCAATATCATCTACAACTAATTTTTTTAGTTCCTCACTTGTACCTATCGCAATCAACTTACCATTATCCATAATGGCAATCCTATCACAAATTGCCTCTACTTCTTCCATGTAATGACTTGTATAAATAACAGTTGCTCCTTTTTTATTTGATTCCTTAATCTTATCAAGAATAAAGTTTCTAGACTGAGGATCAATACCAACTGTAGGTTCATCGAAAATCAAAAGATCTGGATGATGACCAATTGCACAAGCTATATTAAGTCTTCTCTTCATCCCCCCTGAAAAGTTCTTAGCATAATCATTCTTTCTCTCAGATAATCCAACATAATCAAGCGATTCATCTATCCTCTTCTTTAGTTCATCGCCTTTAATCTTATAAAGAGAAGTAAAAAGTTCAACATTCTCCCATGCCTTTAAATTCTCATGTATTGCAAGTTCCTGTGGAATATAACCAAGCTTACTAATAAGCTCTTTCTTATTTTTCTTTAAATCCTTACCCATGATTTCAACACTGCCCAACGTCGGCCTAATCAAATTGCAAATCATATTCATAGTTGTACTCTTACCTGCACCATTTGGCCCAAGCAATCCAAATATCTCACCTTCATTAATCTCAAGGTTCAAGTTATCAACAACTGTCTTATCATCATACTTCTTTGTCAAATCTTTCGTTCTTAAAATTATTCCCATAAATCCTCCACTCGTATTCTGTATAATCATACTGAACTGTTCCGTTCATTCCGTCGTGCCATGCGAATTTATATTGTCTATCTCGGACACTGCTCTCGCACAGCGCGGGCTCCCCTAGCTACACTAAGCTCGTAATTATTGGTTGTAATGTTATCAATTATATTATTTGGTATAATGTTAAACATTACATAGCGAAAATATATGCCAATGCATTTGAATGCAAGCATTCATGCATTACATATATTTTCACTACATAACGCTTCGCGTTACGCCAAACAATATAATTAATAACCAACCAATATTCACTCGCCAAGTGTAGAGACCCGCGATGGTCCGATTTAGAAAATATAAAATTCGCTTTGGCACGACGGAATGAATTATCTTATAGTATGATTATACAGAATGCAAGTGGAGGGTTGTAGTGAGAAAAGAAATATTTAGAATATGACTTTAGTCATAAAAAAACAGCTCTACTCATATCGAGTAGAACTGTTTTTTTAATTATTTTGATATGTCCACAACGAAACATCCATAAAATCAAGGCTCTTATAGTGAGTTGTATAAGGTTTTTCCTTGCGGATAATATCTTTAGGTTCAGCTTCTATTCTAATATCCTCGCCTGATGTGTTGCTAGAAATAACAGTATGAAGAGACATCGGTAAACCCAAATCATGGCACTCTCTTAGTTTTTCTTCTGAACCCATACCTTTATGATTATAACTGCAATTACTCTTAAAAAACAGCCTTCCGTCCTTGTAATCCTGTAAATCAACAGAAGCAAACATACTATGATATCTATCACAATATTCATCTGGTACGCCGAAAAATGCTGCTACCATCTTAAAAATAGAATCCATTATTTTATTACTAAAAAGGCGTTTTTTCTTCCTTGTCGAAACATCATATTTCCAAGTATGTTCCACCCCACCATAGATGAGTAACTCATCGTTAAGGAAAAATAAAGGTCTCCCATCAAAACGTGGATTAATTGTTTCTTTTGTTTCTCAATCATACCACATTGTGTTATTAGAACTGTGGCTCCAATGTTGATAGAAGATACGCTTAGGCGTAATATGGAGTTCCAATCCATCTTTTTTATACCAGAATGTTTAAACAAAATCTCGAAAACATCTGTTGATAGATGATATACCGCTACTTTATTTCCAATGTTAAAATACAAATCATCTCCATCAAAACACAAATCGCCGAAACATTCACCCTTATAGATTACACGCTCTTCTCCTGAAACAAAATCACCTAAGGTAATTATAGCCTTCTTAGAGCGCTTATAGTTTTCACCATCAGGAAGATAATCCTGGACATACCACGCAGCCCTATTGTTTCCTATTGCAACATCCTCAACCTTAGATATTTTTCCAGTTTCACCATCATGATATTCTCTTAATCTATGCTTTTCCCTATCAATAAGATCATACTTAATAAAAGAATTTAAATAATTTCCATGTGATTCAAAAGAGTATTCCTTATCATTATCAATAAATATTATTATTCCATCTTCAAACTTGATTTGCATACAAACCTCCTCTAAATTCAATATTTATAATGTATCTTCCTTATTCTGGTTTAGTTTTACATTGATCCATTCTTCTCTCTGCTTCCATCCTGGCTTGCATGCCTTATAAACAAAATACATCATTACGCCTTCAACTAACAACATTATTCCTATAAAAAACAGTAAATCAAATACTGAAGGGAAACCTCCTGTTAAGGCGCATACAATTAAGCCTACAATAGTTCCTCCAATTGCTATGGCTACATAGAACCCTGGTTTTTTATCAAATTTATTCAAGTCTTTCTTTTCATATTCTAAAAATTCTGCTAGTGTTGTTTCACCTTTTCCTTTTTTTAAATTCTTTTTCTTTAATTTCTCAAATCTATCATTTTCGAGTTTATCAATAAAAGGATCCATATCTTCTTTAACACTATCTATGTCAAACAAAGAAATCTTATTTTCTTTTTTATATTCTCTTTTATGTTTTGTTAAAAAGAAATATACACTCTTCCATACTACACAAACTGCAACCACCATCCATAGATACATACAGTCTTCCTCTTTACCATTTGCGAATATGGCAAAGATTAAAAATATTACCACGATGGCTGCAAAACGAATACCCATAGCTATTCTCTTACATTTTTTAACAGACATCTTAAATATATTTTTTCTAACAAATACATCACTTATAATGGCTGACACAAGTAATATCCCACCGCCTATTAAGTAACCCATAATACCTTCTCTTGATTTATATGTTAATATATTTACTTTTTTTCCGTCAGTTATTTTTCCAATCATTTCAATCACTTCACAAAAAGCCATTAAAGAAAGAAATGTGAAAATCGGATTAAACAATTCCAAACTAAACAATATATGACTCTTTACATCTCTATCATCACAAAGTCTCTTACAATAGTTTTCAACATCTCCACCTATAATCTGATTAACATTCTTTTCATCCTGCTGTGCTTCTAAAAAGCTATCTATTACACCACTTAATATTTCTTCATTTTTTATTTCATCATATTCTTTAGAAATAACATAATCTCTAATTCTATTAAATACATCCTTATATTCCGGATTAAGTTTATCAACATACATTGCATACGAATTAATCATAACATCCTCCTTTTTTCGCCTATTTATAAATTTATTCTTCATTTCACGATAAAAGTTTCTGTGCGCTCTTATTTATTTTTTTATATCTTTCCTTAAAATCCAAAAGATATTTTTCACCCTCTTCGGTAATGCTATAATACTTTCTCACAGGCCCCAGTGGAGATTTCCCTCTTCTACATGATATTAATTTATTCTTATCAAGTCTTGTCAAAACCGGATATAAAGTACCTTCGCCAACATCTTCAAAGCCTACTGCTTCAAGACTATTTAATATCTCATATCCATATGTTTCACCTTTTGCGATTATGGAAAGTACACATCCCTCCAGCACACCTTTTAATAATTGTGCATTATCCATATGAAATCCTTTCTTTTCAATACTAGTATTAATTGTTCATTTTATAAAATGTACTACTTTGTAATATCAAGTAGTGTAAAAGAAATATAACATAGCTACTTTGCTTTGTCAAGTAGTAAATTTTACGCAACGAAAATGGCGGCGCCATATAGACGCCGCCGGGGGTAAGAAATTTATATTGATTTGTTTGTTTAAACGCTTAGTTTAGCATTCTCTAAAGCTATGATTACTCTATCACACCATGAGTCAAATTCAGGATCTTCAACCTGACATTCTTCATGAGACATAACATAATCAAGTGCAATTCTGACACCTTCAGAGAATGGTATGTTTGTTTTCATATCTGGAGCAATTCGTTTTAATTTGCTGTTATCAAAAACAACACTAACAGCTTTATCTCCAATTAAACTTCCTTCAAAATCAAAACCATATTTATCGCCAACTGCACTTAAGTATTCTGATGAAATATGATATGCATTTAATTCAACGCCAAGTGCCTCTGCAATTGTCTGATAAATCTGATTCCATGAAAGAGTTTCATCACCAGTAATTTGGAAAGCTTCGCCATAGGCGTGAGGATTACCCATAAGGGCTGTGAAACCCACGGCGAAATCTTTATTGAATGTAAGAGTCCAAAGTGATGTTCCATCACCTTGAATAATAACAGGCTTTCCTTCTAACATTCGTTTAATAACCTGGAAAGATCCATTTTTACCATGTACTCCTAATGGAATACTTCTTTCATCATATGTATGACTAGGTCTAACAATTGTTACTGGAAATCCTTCATTTCTATATTTATCCATTAGAAATTCCTCACAAGCTATCTTGTTTCTCGAGTATTTCCAATGTGGATTTGCTAAAGTTGTCCCTTCTGTAATCAAGTAATCTGATGCAGGTTTATGATATGCAGATGCTGAACTTATGAAAATATACTGATTTGTTCGATCTTTAAATAATCTATAATCTCTTTCAACCGCATCAACAGTGAATCCTATAAATTCACTTACAACATCAAACTTCATGTCACCAAGTTTATTAAGAACATCTTCTTCATCATTAATATCTGCTATAATTTGAGTAACATTCTTTAAATCACCAAGATCTCTGTTACCTCTATTTAATATATAAACTTCCCAATTTAATTCTTCGGATAATCTTCTTACTATTGCAGCACTTATTGTTCCGCTTCCGCCTATAAATAATGCTTTCAATTTATCCCTCCTTTGAAACCACGATATTACCTTCCACACTTATATTATCTAAATCATACGCTTTAGACTTACTAAGATTTTTACTAAGTATCACAGCGAATGCCACCATATTTATCAAAAGCGCTCCTGTCCAAGCAGCAACCTCTGCATATGCTGTTGCCCTAAATCCAACTCTACTCATAAAATATGCAATCGTCGATATTCTTAAAACCATCTCTAAAACACCGGACCACATTGGTATCATTGGATTACCCATAGCCTGAACACCACTTCTAAATACGAAGAGGCAATCAACTGCAATTATAGTTGCTCCACATATTGGTAAAAACTCTGCTGCTAAACTAATTGATTTGTTTCCATCAAGAAGGATATTAGCTAAAAATCTAGGAGCAAATACCATTGCCATTCCAAGTGTTAAATATGTTATAAAAGATATACTTAAACAAACTTTAAGTCCGTCTTTGATTCTTTTGTATTTTTTAGCTCCAAAATTCTGACTAGTAAATGCACTCATCGCATGTCCCGCTGTACAAGCTGGATTCATAAAGAGATTCAAATACTTACTACATGCAGCATAAGCTGATGTGTAGTTAACTCCATATCCATTAACAAAATACTGAACCACCATGCAACCTATGGCAGTTATGGAATTCATAAATGCCATAGGCACACCGTTTTTGATTAGGTCTATGTATACATGCTTTTCATTTTGGAAATCCGATTTTGTTAATTTTATAATACTAATCTGTCTCAACCTGTTAAAACAAATAAATGTTGAAACAATCTGTGAAAACACAGTTGCTATTGCAACTGACCATACTCCCATATGAAGTACAAATATAAAAAAACTATCAAGTGATAAATTTAAAATCGATGCAACAATAATTGCTTTTAATGGAGTCTTACTATCTCCAAGTGCTCTTAAAATTGAAGCACAAACATTATATGAAATCGAACTAAACAATCCAGCAAATACAATATATCCATATGCCAAACTATCTTTTATAATCACTTCATCTGTTCTTAAAAATATTAAAATATCTTTTAGGAAAAATAAACTTAACGATGTAAGTACTACGGCTAATACACATGCTAACTGTACTATTGATGCTATTCTTATTCTAAGTTCTGCATAATCTTTAGCTCCAAAACTATGTGCAACTAAAACACCAAAGCCATTTGCTAATCCAAATGAAAATCCTACTATAAGAAAGAATATGGATCCCATATTTCCGACTGCAGCAAGTGCATCGTCTCCAAGACCTTGCCCAACAATTAGTGCATCAACAAAATTATATATCTGTTGAAGCAAACTTGTGAGCAGTAAAGGAATATAGAAGGGGATAATTAACCTCATAGGCTCCCCTTTTGTAAAATCAACAACCTCTTTTTTCATATTCTCTTTTTCCTTTTCATTCTACACAAATAACAAGTTATCATGTAAAATCAATCTCTCTAACCATTTATAAAACCTAATTTATTTATAAAACCATACAACTACATTATACACATCTTTCCCAAAATACTATTACAAAAATATTGCCTATTTTACATTTTTATGGTGTAATGTATTTAGGTATATTTATTTCATATATAAGCATAAACAAATTGTATATTCTCTATCTGGGACCATTGCGGGTCTCTACACTTAGTGAGAAAGTAATTGTTTGTGGTTTAGATTTTTTATTCGCATAACGCGAAGCGTTATGTGGTGGTAAAGTGAAGCAATTCATAAGTGCTTGCACTTAAATGTATTGCTTCACTTTATCAGCATATAGTGTTGTTATTATACGAATGAAAAATATAAATCACAATAAAACAAATACTTTCGAACTTAGTGTGGCTAGGGGTAGCCCGCACTGTGCGCGAGCTGAGTCACAGATAGATAATATAAATTTGCGAATGCTTATATATGAAATAACAATATAATACATTACACCATAAAAGGAGTATGTTATGGATACAAATAAGGAATTGATTTATAGATTATATTTACAAAGGAATGAAGAATTTGTAAGACTTGATATTAAAAAGGAATTTTCAAGATATAACGACATTATGACTGGCAATGTTGAACAGGTTAAAAAGAATTATGCTAAGATTAAAGATAACTTCTTTGAAGGTAAAGGGGTTTTGTCAAAAGATCCCGTTAGAAATTGCATTTACCATTTAGTTGTATCAGTTGCAGTTGTAGCAAGAATTTGCATCAACGCTGGGCTTCCTCATGATATTGCTTATACCACAAGCGATATCTATATTCAAAAAGCCGACACTTGTACTAATGTAAATGATGTGCTTGATTTAATTGTTATGGCTCATATTGATTTTGCTAAAAAGATGAAAGGTTTAAATAAGCATAAACCTTACTCTAAATACGTTAGGCATTCTATTGACTATATATATGACCATTTACATGAGCAAATAACATTAAAGCAATTAGCCAACTTAGAAAATTTAAATGAAAGTTATTTTTCTAAACTATTTGCTAAGGAAGTTGGAACACCAGTAAAATCTTACATACTACAAGTTAAGATTTCAACTGCTAAAAACATGCTTGCAAAGACAGATTACTCTGCTTCTTATATTGCTCAGTCTCTTGGTTTTTCATCACATAGTGCATTTACTGCGGCTTTTAAAAAGATAACTGGCCAAACACCTAATGATTACAGAGTTCATCTAGATTATTCAGATATTACTTTAAACTAATAATACCTGCACTAACGTGCAGGTATTTTAATCTTTAATTTTTCTATTCTACTGGGAAACAAATCTCAGTTACATATTCATCTGGGTTCTGTGTTTGAGCAGGACTAACAATATAAATATTAAACATTGGTCCATTATTTTTATAACCATTTGAATTAATCCAAGATATAACTGTAGCATAAGCATCTGCCATCTGTTCATATCCACCTTTTACAACACAGCTTGCAACTTTAACAGATGGAAGTGTTTTAAACTTAACATGTTCCGTATCCTTATGTTCTCCTTTAACAGTCATCCACGCTATAATATCAACATTCTCTTCCTTATATTCATTATCAAGAAATTCTGCTGCTGCTAAACATGGTTCAGCAGGTACTAAATCTGTACATTCCTGTCTTAAAGTATTCCATAAGATTCCTTCATCTTCATAATGTGGTACAACCATGTGAACAGTTGCCGCATATCTTTCTGGTATTGTTTTTATTGTAACATCGTAATTCATGTTTTGCTCCTTCCTCAGCCTTTTTTTAGCTGTCTCCAGAAGCATCAGTTTATATTGTGTCTCTTCAGATAACTTTGATAGTTCCTTTTGTCTTTCTAGCAGAAATTCTTCCATCATTTCTTTATTATCATAATTGTCTAAAATCTTAATAATATCCGCTAGTGCGAATCCCATATCTTTTAATGATGTGATTCTTCCTGCCACAAAAAGTTGTTCTTCGTGATAATAACGATACCCTGTCATATCGTCAATTTCAGCCGGTTTTAACAAGCCTATATCGTCATAATGACGCAACATTCTGATGCTTATTCTGGATAATTTTGAAAATTCACCTATTTTAAGCATATGTTCCTACCTCCATGGACGTTTTATTGAGCTCACCATTATCTTAATCCCTAACATTATGTGAGAGTCAACAACTTTTTAAAATTTTATTTTTTTCTTTTATATACTCTACTTGGTCTGTGAGCGTCACCAACCATCTGGAATTCTGTCTGCTCAACAAGATCTACAATCTTTCTACGGAAGTTTGTCTTGAATAACTTCTTTTCAAGTAATACTTCGTGAACTCTCTGTAAATCTGGAAGTGTAAATTCTTCTTCAACAAACTTAAATGCAACATCCGTATATGCTACTTCTGCCTTAAGCTTATTCTTTAAATCTTCTACCATCTTCTTATTATCAAATGCAACGTTCTTTGATTTAATTAAATCATCAACTGCATAGAACTCTACTCCTGCAGCCTTTGCATCAAATGTATTCATAGGAATAAATGCAATATATGCAACAGAAATAACTCTATCATCTGGCTTTCTCTTAACATCACCATATGTTCCTAACTGAGCCACTTCAACTTTCTTAAATCCTGTAACTTCTTTTACTAATCTCTTAGCAGCATCATCAAGGCTTTCTGTTTTAGCCACATTAGTATTTAATATTTCTAATTTGCCTTTCAATGGTGCTTCTGCTCTCTTTGCCATTACAACTTCAAGTTTATCCCCCACAATAGCTGTAATAAGCACATTAACTTCAATTGCAATTTTTTCAAGTTTAACCTTCTTTGCCATAATAACCTCCTCATAATTATAAAACACTATTTACGTGTACTTAGTATCATTTTGATAATTATAACACTTAGTATCATTATACTACTATATATAATTCTATTCAATAATTTAAAGTAAAAGAATCATACTGATAATTCATATTATTGCTCTACATTCCTCGTTTTCTTAAATCTGATACTAATTGAACATAAAACTCTCTAACATCAAATCCATCTATGTTTTCTCGATTTAAATCAATCATATCACCATGTGATATACCTCGTTTGTTTTTCTTATTTTCAAGAAATGTATATTTTTCGCCAAATTCAAAAGATTTTTCACCTACAAGCCCATCATTAGGTCCATCAAAATACTTAACTAAGTGATATGACATATTAAGCGGGAATGCTCCACTTGTTGCTTTCTTCATCCACGAACCAACACTCTGTGTATAAACTCCATGAGATTTAAAATCGAATTCACCTATTTCTTCATTTATCTTTTTACATCCCGAAGCCGTAAGATCAGTTACCGCATCAATAAACGAAGGATTCTCATCACCAACTGCCTTAAGGGCTGCATTATATCCTGATGCCACCTTATCTCTTAAACTAACTGGTGCTTTATCTAAAAGATAATCTGCAAACTCACAACCTCTATGTGGTGTATTAATTGTTGTAAGCGATGCTACATAATCACTCATTCCAAGTTTAGCTATCGCATATTTAGTATCAAGACCTCCTTTAGAATGTGCAATCACATTAACCTTTTCACATCCTGTTTCCTTCAATATTTCTTTTATTCTTCTTGCAAGTTCCTCTGCACTTCCAGCTACCGCTAAAGCCGATTGATGATTTCCATAAAAAATACTTGCACCGTTTTTTTCTAATTCATCAGGTATTCTTCCCCAATAATTAAAATGTTTAAAATCTCTAAAGAATACACCATGTACCATAAGCAATGGATACTTTGTTTTACATATTTTCTCAGAAGCTCGACGTTCATTAAGTTTATTCTTTGCCTTTTCGACTCTATACTCCCTTCCAGTTACACTTATAATCTTTAATAGGGCAATCAAATTTAAAATCGGAATAAGACCGACCAAGAAGCCTATTAGTCTTAACTTAAATCCTAACTGTCTTGAAGATAAATAAACAAGTATAATTCCTATCCAAAATATAATTAGTTCAAAAAAATATATTAATAGAATACTTTTATAATTATCACTCCACGTTTTCTTTATACCGTTCTTTGATATTTCACCTATAATCCAAACAAGTGCAGGAATTAATATCACAGCAAATACTAAAAGTAATTTATTACCAAATCCCAATCTTTTTAATCTTTTTTTATTCATAAATCCATATAACTCCTTACTTATTAACTTTGGTTATATTATAAGAATTATTTATTGCTTCATTTACCGCTTCAATAGCTATTATTCGTGTTTTCTTTGTTATTCCTTTAGGTTGATATGATACTTTTTCAGGTTTCACATCTAATAGTGTACATACAAACCCAAGACTAGCCATATATCTTGCTTTCTTATTTAAATGTCTTCCATCAACCGTAAAATGATCTCCATATGAAGAAGTTCTTGCATTTTGAATCACTGTACCAGATGGAATAACCATAATAAAATTTTTATTTTTCTTAATCTTTCTCTTCGTTACTTTAACTATTTTTTTATACATGAGTTTCTGATCATACTTATAATATGCAAATCTTTTTTTCTTATAATTCCCCTGATAAGCCCATGTCATATTCCAAATTAACTTTGTATTTTTATTTATCCTTTTCTTTACAAACTTTACCAATTTGTTGAGATTCTTATATGTCTTTAACTTTCCACTATCACCACTATACTGTAGCATCACAATATAATCCCACTCTTCATCTAAAAGAGCCTGGTCCATTGAAACATCATATTTTCTTCTCCATTTTTTCTGATTTAATTTCCCATTTTTCTTACCATATTCATAAACAGCTCGATTCTCTCTTGCATTTTTCCAATGTTTATTAAGAGAACAACCACCTATGTATAAATTTCCCACAACAACATCTTCATACCCTAACTCCGTTGCCATTTCCGATACATAATGCAAAGTATTATACGCAAAACTATTTCCTATGGCAAGAATTTTTAATGTTTCCTTTTTTTCATTCTTACCAGATGCCTCTACTCTATTTATATTAAAAGTTAATATACAACTTAGTAGCATAATAATACTAAGTAATCCTACCAACATTCTACCACTTTTATTTCTGAAATTACTATTCATACATACCTCACTTTTTAGGTAAATAACCTATTATAATCAAATAATTCTATAACTTCATATTTAATATATCATACTTCTATACAATCTCCAAATATAAAAAAACGCTCTGTCGTATAAAACGACAGAGCGTAATAAATCATATTTTAATCAGATATTAACTACTAATTAGCATACACCCTGAGCCTTCATTGCTTCTGCAACCTTAAGGAAACCAGCGATGTTAGCACCAGCCATGTAGTTACCTTCCATACCAAATTCCTTAGCAGCGCTATCACATGAAGCGAAGATGTTCTGCATGATGCCCTTAAGCTTACCATCAACTTCTTCGAATGTCCATGAAAGTCTTTCTGAGTTCTGGCTCATTTCAAGACCTGATGTAGCAACACCACCTGCGTTAGCAGCCTTAGCTGGACCATAAAGCATCTTGTTAGCGAAGTAAACTTCGATAGCATCTGGAGTTGAAGGCATGTTAGCACCTTCTGATACACAGTAGCAACCATTTGCTGCTAAAGCCTTAGCTGATTCGCCATCAATTTCGTTCTGTGTAGCACATGGAAGAGCGATATCACATTTAACTGTCCAAACACCCTTGCAACCTTCTGTGTAAGTTGCATTCTTGTGTGATGTTCTTCCAACATATTCTTTAATACGTCCTCTTTCAACTTCCTTGATCTGCTTAACAACATCAAGATCAATTCCGTCTGGATCGTAAACATATCCGTTTGAATCTGATACAGTAACAACCTTAGCACCAAGTTCTGTAGCTTTTTCTGTAGCGTAGATAGCAACATTACCTGAACCTGAAATAGCTACTGTAGCACCCTTAAATGACTTACCGTTAGCCTTTAACATTTCATCTGTGAAGTAGCAAAGACCATAACCTGTAGCCTGTGTACGAGCAAGTGATCCACCATATGTAAGTCCCTTACCTGTAAGTACACCAGTAAATTCATCTCTAAGTCTCTTATACTGACCGAACATGAAACCAATTTCTCTAGCACCTGTTCCGATATCACCAGCTGGAACGTCTGTGTCAGCGCCGATGTGCTTTGAAAGCTCTGTCATAAAGCTCTGGCAGAATCTCATTACTTCTCCATCGCTCTTACCCTTAGGGTCGAAGTCAGAACCACCTTTACCACCACCCATTGGAAGTGTTGTAAGTGAGTTTTTGAAAATCTGTTCGAAACCTAAGAATTTAATAATTCCGATATATACTGATGGGTGAAGTCTTAAACCACCCTTGTATGGTCCGATTGCTGAGTTAAACTGTACTCTGAAACCTCTGTTAACCTGTACCTTACCGTTATCATCTACCCAAGGTACTCTGAAGATAATCTGTCTTTCTGGTTCTACGATTCTATCAAATACACCAGCTTCTACCAAGTCTGGTCTAGCTTCAGCTACTGGCTGAAGTGTTTCAAGAACCTCTGTTACTGCCTGAATGAATTCAGGTTCATTTGCATTTCTTTTTTCAACGTCTGCAAGAACGCCTTTTAAGTACTCATTTGTAATTGCCATTTTTAATTTCTCCTATACTTTTAATATTTGGCTTATGCCATATTTCAAAACTATACGGACTAAAACCCTACGTTATAAATCAAAAAGAGGCAATACCCCCTTGGGTATGCCTCCTTTGGCTTTTATATATCCGCTTCATTTCGTTAATTCGTATTTTATCACGTTGTTTTTTATTTATCAAGCATTTTTTTAATAATTCAGTCAAAAAAATTCTGGATACTTTCATATCCAGAACTTCTATACCTCTTATTTAACCAATCCTGTAAAACCAGTTCCCATAAACACCTTTACATATGTCTTTTTCATCTTTTTTGGAACCTTTACAACAAGTGTATACTTAGTACCAGCAAATGCTTTCTTACTAACCTTCTTTAATTTAACTGATCTTACATACACCTTCTTTAGTTTTGTACATCTAAAGAATGCCTTATAACCAATGCTCTTCAATTTCTTAGAATATGTCTTAACCAGTTTTAAATTCTTACACATTGAAAATGCGCCAGTTCCAATTTTAACAACATTCTTTCCAACCTTAGCACTTGTTATTTTCATATTCTTCTTAAATGCATTCTTACCAATTGAAACAACATTATAAGTAACTCCATCTATTACTACAGTTTTAGCAATAACAATTTTCTTGATTGATTTCTTCTTAAGTCCAACCACTGAAACAGATCCAACCAAAACTCCGTTCTTGCTTCCAGCCTTAGTAACCTTATATTTATACTGCCCATCATTAATAACAGTTCCAACAGCTGCTCCATTAGCAACTGGAGGAGTTATTTCAAAATAACCTTTTAAAGTCCCTTTAAAATTACCAATACCTGTTACTATAACTTCAGCCTTACCTGGTTTAATATTATTCTTATATTCTACCTTTATGTCTCTACCAATCTTCAAATCTTCAACATTAACTCTGGCCTTCTTTTCTTTTCCATCATATTCTAATTTCTTATCAATAACTTCAAGTTTAAACTTGCTTATATCTATACTACTTCCTCTATAAATCTTTACATTTTTACTAATATTTGCCTCACCATTTGCACAAGCAATTTTACCGCGACCTTCTAATACCTTATCACTACCAGTGATAATAATTGTACCATTTAAAATATCAACTTTATTTTGAGCATATAATACGTTATTTCCATAAATAGTAGTTTTATCATATGGAGCTTCCATTTTTACTATCACTGTTCCATTTTCCATGGTAATTGTACTCCACGCTTCAATACATGTATAAGCAGAATAACCTTCTTCTTTACCATAAGGATATGTATCTACATAGATTGTTCCAGACTTCATTAAAAAGCTACCTACATAAATACATCTATTACTAAAAGCACCTACAATATTAATTGAAGGACCATCAATCATCACCTTTTCAGCCCAAATTGCTGTTCCATTAGCATTAACTTTATCATAAGCAAAATTCAACTCACCATCGCCAATAAATTCTAATTCTATATTGTTATTATCACTACGAATGCCTCCACTTGTAAACTTAAGTGTATTAGTCCCCTTAACATCAACAAATACAACTTCGTTTACAGATTCTTTTTCACTAGTATATATAACAAGATCATTACTTAAATTTCCTGTATAATTATTAATTGTAAGAGTTGATGTTTTCTTATCCCAAGATAAGCCTTTTACATTATCTTTTAAAACTTCGGTACCATTATAGTTATTATCAAGAATCTTAATCTGTGCTTTTGATTCAAGTCTGCTAACTGTAAGTTTAACGTTAACTTCTCTTTCCTGTTCTTTTGAAGGTCTAATAATTAATCCCAAATAAATCTTCTCACCAGCTCTTAATGTATACTTTACTGTTGCAACACCTTTTTCTGAAACAGAAAATGTCTTAAGATCACCTGCTGGTGTAACAAGTGCAGGTGATAATTCATATCTATCATCGTCAACAGTTAAACTAAACTGATATACACCATTCTCCTTTGGAGTATATGCATAATAATATTGTCCATTCTCCTTTGTTGGTGCCTTAACCTTAAACACCTGATTATCACTAGTAATTACTCCTGTTTCTTTTACTACCAAACCATCAGCAAATGCATTCACTCCCATGAAACACATAATGCATACAGCTAAAAGAAATAAAACTTTCTTTTTTATGTTCATATTTTCCTCCTGTAAATAAATCTTATTTTATCATAGAAATAGCCTTATCCCATCCATCTAAAACTGTTTTTCTATCATCTTCTGACATCGCTGGATTGAATTCTTTTCCAATACCAACATTTTTCTTTATCTCTTCTGTATCCTCCCAGTATCCAACCGCAAGACCAGCAAGATAAGCTGATCCAAGGGCTGTTGTTTCGACAACCTTAGGTCTTAAAACTTTCCTGTCTAATATATCACTTTGAAACTGCATAAGGAAATCATTAGCACTAGCTCCACCATCAACTTTTAAATTTTTAAGACTAATTCCCGAATCTTTTTCCATTGCACGAAGAACATCCGCAGTTTGAAAAGCTAATGACTCAAGAGTTGCTCTTATTATATGAGCTCTACTACTACCTCTAGTAAGTCCTGTAATGATACCTCTAGCATCCTGATTCCAATAAGGTGCTCCAAGCCCAGCAAATGCAGGCACAACATAAACACCACCATTATCAAGAACAGATGTTGCATACTTTTCACTCTCAGGTGCACTATCTATGATCTTTAACTCGTCTCGAAGCCATTGAATAGCAGCGCCTGCAATAAAAACACTTCCTTCCAGTGCATACCCTGCACTACCATCTGCAGTTGCGGCCATAGTTGTTAACAATCCATTTTTAGATTCAACTGGATCATCACCTGTATTCATCAAAAGAAAACAACCTGTCCCGTATGTATTCTTACTTTCACCTTTCTCAAAGCAACACTGACCAAAAAGAGCTGACTGTTGATCTCCAGCAATTCCACTAATCGGCACTGATGCTCCTATGATATCCTTATTACTATATCCAAACAATCCAGATGATGGTTTAACTTCTGGCAACATACTTTTTGGAATATTAAATAAATCAAGAAGTCTTTCATCCCAACATTTTTCCTTAATGTTATATAACATCGTTCTTGATGCATTAGTATAATCCGTTGCATGAACTGTGCCACCTGTTAACTTATATAAAAGCCATGTATCAACTGTTCCAAAAAGCAACTTTCCTTCATCAGCAAGTCCTCTTGCGCCTTCAACATTTTCAAGAATCCATGCTATCTTTGATGCACTAAAATATGCATCTGGAATAAGACCTGTGGTACGCTTTACATATTCACGTATTTCCACCTTATCTTCATCATCCTTACTTCCAAACAAATCATCAATCTTTTCAGCTGTTCTTCTACACTGCCAAACTATAGCATTATAAATAGGTTCACCAGTTTCTTTATTCCAAACAATTGTAGTTTCACGCTGGTTTGTAATCCCAATAGCAGCAACATCCCCTGCCGACATATTGACCTTTGCTAGGCATTGTGCAACAACACCTATTTGGCTTGACCATATCTCATTAGGATTATGTTCAACCCAGCCTGGTTTTGGAAATATCTGTTCAAACTCCTGCTGTGCACTACTAATGATATTACCTTCTTTATCAAACAAAATACTTCTTGAACTAGTTGTTCCCTGATCAAGAGCTAGTACATACTTGCTCATATTATAAAAACCTCCATTTGTTTTTCTATACATTATTTACCTTCTGTAGATAATAACTACTCCTGTATTATACAATATTTAAACAATGTATACAATTAAACAAAAAGAGTATGTAAATCAGAGAACACCTCATATTACATACCCTTTTATGTCTTTATTAATTATAATTTTTTATATGCGCCTTCAGGGCTTGTTCCTTCTTCTTCATCATTCCAAGTAAGAACGTCATCGGCTATTGTAATCGAACCCTTTCCATCCTTATATTCCTCTGTAGCAGTTGATGTGGTTTCATCTGTATAATTTACAGTATTCTTAACACAGTTTGTATACTTCAAAGTACCAGCCTCATCGAATTTACCAGAAAATGTCCACTCTTTACTTTCAGTAACACTAACTGCCATACTTATTTTAACTGTAGTAACTTCATCATTAGTTGTTATCTCTATAATTGTATTACTATCTCTTTCATCAGTATATGTTCCATCAAAAGCATCTGAAGAATATGGTTCATTAGTTGACTTTTCAGTCTTTTCCTGCGTCTCATCAACTGTAGATTTTTCAGTTTCATTCTTAGTTTCAGTGGTATTAATCTCTGTCTGTTCCACTGTAGTCTGCACTTCTCCTTTAGTACTAGACTCTTTAGTAGTTGTTTCTTTTTCTTTCTTATTGCTACATGCTCCCAAGCACATCATAACACTTAAACATACGGCAATAATTATACCTCTTTTTTTCATTCAAATTCCTCCATGTACATCGAAAATTATTCAACTTCCAATCAAGCACATAATACAATATTTTAACGAAAAAATCAAGTTTCCAAAAACATACTCATTTTATTATTTTACAGTCATCGACTTTAACTCATATCCTGTTTCCTCTACAATTGTAGATAATTTTTCTTCATCAGGAATATCACTATTAAGGAATGTGGTAATGCCTTTCTTATGTGAAGACTTTACCTTTTTGGCCTCTGGATAAAGCTTTCTAATAGCATCATTCATATGCGCCTCACACATAGGGCACGCCATTCCTTCAATTTCAAGAGTTATCTCTTTTAAATCTTTATTTTTCCCAAACATAAAAATTTCTCCTGTATCTGTAGTAATTTTTTTATCAAGCTATTCCATAACCTGTTCTTTATACTTTGAAATTTCATCAATATACATCTTACCAAGTTCTGACATAACACAGTCTTTTCTTGTAATATAACCAACTGTCATCTTTTCATCTGTATCAACCTTAACAGCACAATAATCAGAACCATTAAGGTCCTCACATATGATACCAGAGCATAATGTATATCCATCCATACCAATCATGAAATTAAGAATGGTTGCTCTATCATTAACCTTAATAATCTTTTTATGATCATATGTACTAAGAACTTCCTCTGCAAAATAAAATGAATTATTAATACCCTGATCGAATGAAAGACAAGGATATTCTGCAAGTTCTTCAAGTGTAACCATTTCCTTCTTAGCAAGCGGATTTGTCTTAGCCATATATGCATATATACTACATGTCATAACTTCGTGAAATTCCAAAGAGTTCTCTTTAAAAATCTTATTCATGATTTTTCTGTTAAAGTCATTAATATAAAGAATTCCAATTTCACTCTTAAACTTTTTAACATCCTCAATGATATCACTAGTTCTTGTTTCATATACAGCAAATTCAAATTCGTCCATACCAAAATTCTTCACAGTCTCAATAAAAGCATTTACAGCAAATGTATAATGCTGCATTGAAACTGAGAATTTCTTCTTTTCATTTTCATTACTAATATATTTATTTTCAATTAGGTCATACTGTTCAACAACCTGTCTAGCATAACCTATAAACTCTTCGCCTTCTGGTGTAAGAGTGATACCTTTATTATTTCTTCTAAATATTTCAATCTTTATTTCTTTTTCAAGTTCCTTAATGGCAACTGATAAAGAAGGCTGTGAAATAAAAAGTTGCTTAGCTGCTTCATTCATTGATCGAGCATTTGCTACTGTAATTACGTATTTTAATTGAGATAGTGTCATCTTATTACTTACCTCCGTTATAAGGAATAATATTTATGTTCGTAATGATATCCTTGCCTTCATAACCTATAGTATTAAGGCCATTTCTAACAACTCTATACCATTCACCTGCATTAAGATTAATCTTTCTACCATCAAGAAATGTAATCTCACAAGTATTAGGCATAAGTCTTTTTTCATTATTAGAAACCATAGGAATCTTATATGAACAATTCTCAGGTCCTACATTACAATCTTCACAGCAAGAAACCTTATACATGTTTCTTCTGTTAATTGCGCCAATTTCCTCAAGAGTGTTTATCATACGATAAACAGTCGCAGCCCCAATATTTTTATCTACTTTAGATGCAGCATAATAAATCTCCTTACTGCATGAATAATTACCAGTAAGAATAATATCAATAAGCACAAGTCTCTGTTTTGTAATTCTACAACCTTTTTCCCTTAATAGGTTTAGAATCATATCTTTTTGCATCTGCGTAGTTTCAAACTGCTCGTCAGATACATTCTTTTCATCAGCCATAAAAGCTCCTTTCAGATTATGGTCTAACACCATACAATCTCTTTTTTTTATTCTCCTAATTTCAAATCATTTTCTATAGTTTTTTTCTAACATTTCGTTTCATTGTTAGTAATCGCCTATAGTTTACTACAATAATTACAATATTGCAAATAATAAAATAAAAAAATATTTTATCGATAATTCTTTTCAATAATATAAAACAATAAAGGCCACAGATATCTTAAAATTATCCATGACCTTTATTTCTATAGTTCAACATAAATGCACGTATTATAAGCATTTTAACTATCCAAAAATCAGCTATCTATACTTACTCTTTATCCAATTTCCCATTGTAGATAAATCACCATCAGAGAAGCCTGACTTTTTCTGGCAACCACTATTTAGTAATGAAGCTGATTCTGCTTTATTTGAAAGAGACCAACATACATAGCTTATCTTATTCTTATTAAGGAAACTAATCCAAGCATCACCTTCTGATGTGTTAATATAACCATCACCTGAACTTTCACAACAACTAAATTCAGTACAGAAAACTGGAAGTCCCTTATTAATAGCTGCCTGAACTTTGTCTCTATAACTCTGTCCATGTGTTGCAGCATAAAAATGAACTGTATACATTACATTCTTCTTTTTCTTAACCGGAGAATTTGCTGCAATATCAACATCCTGTGACCAGTTAGGAGTACCAACAATTATAATAACCTTCTTATTAACCTTTCTAATTGTCTTAATTATGCTATTTGCATAAGTTCTAACTTCACTCCAACTAGTACCACCATTAGGTTCGTTACAAATCTCAAAAAGAACATTACCTTTTTTCTTATACTTTTTTGCCATCTTCTTAAAGAACGCTTTAGCCTGTTTCTGATACTTCTTAGGTGTTTTATCATTTAAAATATGCCAGTCAATTATACAATACATACCAAGGCTCTTAGTATACTTAACTGCCTTATTAATTGTATTTAAAAGATCCTTTCTAGAGTTCTCATCTGTAATGCAGTAGCCATTATAGTCCTCAGTATACATTGCAACTCTAACGCAGTTAGCCCCCATCTTATCTCTTAAGAACTTAAAAGCTCCCTTATTAACATATGGCTTTCCAACATCCCAGTTAATACCATGTGTTGAAATACCTTTTATCTGAAACTTTTTACCCTTCTTATCTACAAGATATCTACCTTTAACCTTAAGTCTTCCATGAATAGCATATGGTGTCCTCTTTTTACCCTTTAATGCCTTATCAAACACAGGTTTATTGTGTTTTAAAACCTTATATGATAAGGTTGATTTCCTTCCAATCTCACTTCCCTTATTCACGTTATCGTTTACCCTGGAAAATTTATTCGTTGTTTCATCAAACAAACCCTCACCATAAACCATCGTACTCATCATACCTACACAAAGTGCCACAGCACTTGCTCTTTTAAAAAACTTCTTCATAACATTCTCCTATAATTCTACTCTCTCCATTAGTATTCATAATACATATTATCGGAAGATTTAAAAATTATGATATTTACATAAGCGAAAACAATTATTATATCTAAGCAAACAATTTGAGTTTTCCGTTAAAAATTTAGTTTGAGGTTTGGTATATTTTTCAAACGCGTAGAAGGCGTAGGCCCCATTTCGGAGCGTTTAGAAAAATACCAAGGACGAAAGCTGAATTTAGGAAACACTCAACCGTTTGCGTGATATATAAATGTTAAGCATATGTAAATATCATAAATATACATTCCGATAATATGTATTATGATTACTATACTAATGGAGATCTATTTATTTACTACATTTTGTTTTTCACCATCTAAAAAGCTTTTTAGGTTGCTAGCGACGACGTCAACTAATCGTTCTCTTGCTTCAAGACTTGCCCATGCCATATGCGGTGTAATTGTTATGTTTTGAGCTGTAAGTAATGGATTATCTGCTTTCATAGGCTCAACTGATACAACATCAACTGCTGCTGATTTTACCTTGCCACTATTAAGTGCATCAGCTAAATCTTTTTCATTCACAAGACCACCTCTTGAAACATTAATAAGAATTACTCCATCTTTCATCTTATTGATATTTTCTTTTCTGATAATCTTATCTGTTTCATCTGTCATAGGGCAGTGAAGTGAAATTATATCTGATTTAGATAAGACTTCATCAATTGTAGTTAGTTGCAATCTACTACTATCTTTCACTTCATCATTATCATCTATATAACTAGCATTAATTCTTTTTACTTTTTCATCATATTTTTCTGGATGCACTGTCGAAACTAACACATTCATTCCAAAGTCAAGTGCTAGTCTAGCAACTTTACTTCCTATATTACCAAATCCAATAATTCCAAGTGTTTTACCTGCAAGTTCCATCATAGGTTCTTTCCAATAACAGAATGTTTCGCTTCTAACCCAATCACCATTCTTAACACTTTCATTATGCATAGATAATTTACATGCATTTTCTAAAATCATAGCCCATGTAAGCTGAACTACACTATCCGTACTATATGCAGGAACATTCGTTACCACGACACCGTGGCGTCTTGCTGCATCTAAATCAATTACATTATATCCAGTAGCACAAACACCTACATACTTTATATTAGGACAACGACTAAATAATTCCTCATCCATTATAACTTTATTAACAAGTACGATTTCTGAATCACCTATGTGTTCGTACTTATTATCTTCAGTTGTATTATCAAAAATTGTAAGTTCACATATATCTTCTAATTTATCCCAAGATAAATCACCACTATTAATCGCACCTGCTTCAAGCAAAACTGCCTTCATCATAGACTCCTTTAATACATAATTATTTATCATCTTATAATCAAACAAATATTATTCGTACTTTGCTCTCTCGCCACCGATGTATTTAGGTCTAGTCTTAGCTGCAAGAACTAAAGCCTCACCTATATGATTATTCTGTAGTCTCACTGGAACTGCAACTTTCTTTAAATGCATTCCGATAAGAGTACATCCTATATCAAGTCCGGCATGTGCTGCTATTTCCTCAACAGCTATAGGATCCTTAGCATTTTCGTAAACTGTAGTAGCCCATGATCCACCCGCCTTTGGCTTTGGAACAACACATACTTCCTCAGCATAAGGTAGGGCTTCTCTTTCAATTATAATTGCACGATTTAAATGTTCACAACACTGTGCTGCAATGAAAACTCCTGCTTCATCAGTTGCTTTCTTTATACCTTTATATACATATTTAGCTATATCAACACTTGATTCATGGCCAATTACGCCACCACCAACTTCACTACTAGAACATCCAACAACAAGGATATTGCCTTTTTTAAGAGCTGCTTCTCCAATTATTTCCTTAGCTGCTTCGTAAGATTCTTTTTCAATCTTTTCAAGTACCTCTGTTGCAAATGTTTCCTTTGATACTCCATCAACTTCATATGTATCTGACATTTTATCATCTTCCTTTCATATAAAAAGTGCGCCTTTTTAGCGCACTTTCATTATATCACAATTTATATTATTATCAAATTTATACATTAACTATCTATATATGTAGTTATACCAATAATCTCTTAACAATATTTGTTACATGAACCTTTTCAAGAGCAGTCACTACAACAATTGATATGATAGTATTTGCTCCACCTTGGAATATATTACTGATAACAGCTGCACCTGCACCTGCGCCATATCCTAAAATAAGGAATTCATATACGAAGTAACCTGCCACCATAATTGTTTCTGCAACAACAGCTGAAACTACATATGTAGCAATCTTCTTGCTATCTGATTTCTCCTTCTTACCAGTTCCTAATCTATATATAGCCCATGCAGCAATCGCCATTGTAAACTTAATAATTGTTGTTCCTGGAACATATGCACCATAGCCCGCTAAAAGATCAGCAAGTCCAGAACCAATTCCTGCTGCAAGGCCACCATAAGGACCGCCAATAACCCAGGCTGATAATAGAACAATTGAATCACCTATATTAACGTAGCCATTAGGTCCAAGCGATGGAACTCTAATCATCATTGTAACAACACATACAATCGCAGCAAATACTGCAGCAAATACCATTTTTACAACTTTCTTATCACTCATAAAGCTACTCCCTTCATTTCATAAATCATTTCCTTATCTATAATAAACTTGTGTTAACTCTTGCTTATTTCTTGCATATTCTATCTCAAATAGTATAAATTGTAAAGTAAATAATTTATACAATTTGTGATAAATAATGTTTATATCTACACAATTACAATCGTAAAGTACATCAATTTAAATTTCATTTTATTATAATTTGCTTATATAATATCAATTTCGTTCCCTAAAAAACAAAATATAAATAATCATTGCTTATATTTTTGCGCAATGTTAAAATGACATTAGATGGCGAAAATATCGCAATGTAAAGGAGGAATTTATTATGGCAAAATATGTATGTACAGTATGTGGTTACGTTCATGAGGGCGACAATCCACCAGAAGAATGTCCAATTTGTAAACAGCCAGCAAGCGTTTTCAAGAAGATGGAAGAAGACGGTGAAAGAACATGGGCTGCAGAGCATGTAGTAGGTATCGCTAAAGACGTTAGTGAAGATATAAAGAAAGACCTTCGCGCTAACTTCGAAGGTGAATGTTCAGAAGTAGGTATGTACCTTGCAATGTCTAGAGTAGCTTTCAGAGAGGGCTATCCAGAAGTTGGTATGTACTACGAAAAGGCAGCTTTTGAAGAAGCTGAACATGCTGCTAAATTCGCTGAATTACTTGGCGAAGTTCTTACAGACAGCACAAAGAAAAATCTTGAAATGAGAGTTGACGCTGAATTCGGTGCAACAGACGGTAAGACAGATCTTGCTAAGCGTGCTAAAGAAGCTGGTCTTGATGCAATTCATGATACAGTTCATGAAATGGCAAGAGATGAAGCTAGACACGGCAAAGCATTTGAAGGTCTCTTAAAGAGATATTTTAGCTAAACAATAGTAATATAAAATGAGGTGGAAAAATCCACCTCATTTTTTTACTTTTTTTCAACAAAAAATTTTATTCTAGCAATAGTTTCCTTATACACAAAAAGGGCATATAAAATCTTCCCTTTCATGTAATATTTTTATTACTTTGTTTTTTTCGTATTCATCGCCATTTTATAACTATCTTCACCACTTCTTAAAAATATACTCATAACTAATTGATTATCCCTCTTTCCATCTAATCTTGCTCTACTGCAAGTTTATGTGTTAATTTCTTTGTTTTTAAATTATATTCTCCATTTTCCTGATGTCCCTGTTCGTTATTATAATAAAACTTAACACTTCCATCTGTTATTTCTTTAAACCAAAATCCCTTATCTCCAATATTCATATTAGGAATTGTAAATACATCGATTTTCTCCGTTTCATTTGTTTTAATGTTATATGCCATAACTGTAACTTCTGAGTAATCAGTATAGCCCGACTGTTTTACTTTATCAAAGCTAATATAGTAAAACTTATTATTATCACTCTTAGAAAAGCTTAAATCATTATCTTCTGTGAAGACCCATACACGATCTCCTAATTTTCTAAGTGTTTCAATTTTACCATCAACTTTTCTTTCAACATATTTTGGTGATTCAGTCAAACTATCCCCCTCCGATGATATCATATAGTTTGGCTCATCTTTAGTGATAATTAAATCATCTCTTAAATCCCACTCAAAACATTTAGCGTTAATTTTATTAAGTTTTTTATTCTTAATATCATATGAATAAGAATAATCATTTCCATCATTCTCATCAGTACTAATGTGCCCTGATACATAAATATAACTATCATCAATGTCACAAATATCTATTCTAGATGACCATGAATGATTTACAAGTTCCGTACCAGATTCTGAATACTTAAAAACATAATCTGCTTTCGCAGTCTTCAAGTTTAAAGTCTTTAATCCTTCATTATCAAAATAATATAAATTTTTACCATAATAATATAATGTAAGCTGATGATATTCATCTATCATACTTATACTATCAACTATTTTAAATTTATCCCCTTGCTTAAGCTTTATATCATACTTTTTATTAGGGTCAGTTAAAGTCTGCATAACTTCGTATTTTCCATGCTTAGCTAAACGATTTTTTTCATGTGAAGCAATCACATCTTCTTCAATAACATTTCCATTATCATCACAATTTTCTGTACAGATACATCCAAACTTATGACTCTTTTTCACTTTCTCATTTTCATTGAGAGTCTGTATCTCAATTTCTGTCTCTTTCTCTGTTACTTTTTCTGTAAACTTTTGAGTTTTCTTAATTATTGTTTCCTTTGCAGCCATTGAATTATTGCCTGGTTTAGTATTATCTTTGTATATTGCGACTCCTGCTATAATTGCTCCTGTTGCAACTAATGAAAGCGACGCAACAGCAACCTTTTTTAAAACATCACCATATTCTTTTTTCTTCATCTTTTCATTCCTCCTAACACTAAGGTCTGATATTCCAGCCTTAAGTTCCTGCTTTTTTTCTATGCAATCAGCTAGGAGATTATTAACTTCTTCTTCATTCATCCCAAGATTTTCATATGCTTTATTCTTTTTAATATCCTTATATTTCATAAATCTTCACATCCTCTCCATACTTTTTTTCATAGGCCACTTTAACCTTATCTCTTGCTCTTTGTAATCTTTTTTTAACAGCATTTACTGAGATTTCCAATATATTTGCAATCTCATCTATGGAGTAATCTTCATAATAATAAAGCATTATTACACTTTTGTATTTATAATTTAGATTAGCTATTTTTATTAATTCATCTATGTCTTTCTTTTCGATATCCTCTTTATATACAAGGCTTTGTTCTACTTCCTCATATGGAATATATGCGCGAATCTTGTGCGAACGAAGAAGATCTCTACACCTATTCTGAGCAACTTTTAAGAGCCAAGCTTTTTTATGTTCTTCTTCATTAAAGCTTATGTTAGTTGTCATATATCTATAAAATGTATCCTGAACAACATCATCAGCATCAGCTTTATTCTTAAGCATAAAAAAGCTTGTTCTATATAAAAGATTGGTATATCTTCTTATTGTATTTTCAATATCTTCATCACTTCTTAAAAATATACTCATAAGCAGTTAATAATCTCCTTCAAAAAGTCTGCGCGCACAATCATGAATACCCATCATGATTTACCTTTTCACCCTGTACACGTATCAGGAATTAAAATGGTGACATTTTTTATTATATCATCATCAATCATCATTTAATAGCTTATACATACTCACTAATATAAAAGCAGCCATGAGCACAAGTTCATAACTGCTTTTTCATTAGGTGATTTTTATACTTGAATATTTAGTTTTGCGCTTTTTCTTTAACAATTTTATTTGTCTTTACATTAAACTTAATATATTCATCAGGAGAAAAATATTCTTTACCATCTGATGCTTTCGATTTCTTTTGAGTGGAAAAAACGAACACATTGTTTTCCTCATCGATAAATTCATAGTCTACACCTCTATCAAAAGAATAAATATTTTCCAATCCTTTATCCGTTATCTTTTTAACACTATACTTTCTAGAAGTTATTATGTCTTCTGCATCTTCTATATATTCTCCAATTACTACGTAGTCATTTAATGTATCTTCTAACATTCCACCTTCAAGTAAAAGAGCGCATTCTCCATTAGTTATATCATATACATATAAATTGGTTTTAGTATCAAAAATATTTTTTTTCTTATTCTCTTCTTCAAGTTTCATATCATACTCTTGTATGTACATAACACCATTTTTCACCTTAAAAATATAACTAGGATCACCAACTCCTTTAACCTTAATACTTTCAGGAATAACTGCTTCCTTGTATTCTTTAGTTTCTACATTATATATATATATTTTTTTTGTACTTTCATTTTGATATATTATCATTTCTCCATTCGTCCAAAAATCATCAGGTAATGTATTGCCTTCCTCAAGTTCATCTAAACGTGATAGTACAATTGGTGTTTTTTCAAATTTCTTTTCATTCTTTTTTCTTACATAAACACATTTATCAGTAGTCGAATTCCACTTAAAAGCATAATCACCTACTACATACACTTTACCAGCATAATAATCCGAGTTTTCTACAGAACCTTCACCCTCTTCAAACTCTTTGCCACTTTCATAATGCCAAAATAATGCTTTAAATTCTTTTTGTCCCTTCTTATTTAGTTTAATACTACATTCTAATAAATTGTCCTTCTGCGCTTCAACATCTGTTTTTTCCTCTGTCGCCTTTTCAGTTGTTTTACATTCTGTTGTAATTTGCTTTAAAGCCATCGAATCATTACTTGTATTTTTATTATTTCTATATGTTGCCACGCCTGCAACAATTGCTCCTGTAGCTGCTAACGAAAGTGATGCAACAGCAACCTTCTTAAAAATCTCACCATGTTCTTTCTTTCTCATTTTTTTAATCCTCCTGATACCTAAACCATCAGCATTTCTAACTAATGAGTCTTCCTTATCTGCCATAATACATGCTTCTAACATATGTTTTTTCACATCAGGATTAGCTTTAAGATTTTCATACGCTTTATTATTTCCATTCTTTCTATAACTCATATTAGTTAATCTCCTCTTTATAAATCTTTTCAAAAGTCCCTTTAAGCTTCTCTCTTGCTCTTTTCAATCTAGACTTTGTTGCGGATTCTGTTATTCCAAGAATATCTGCCGTCTCTTTAACAGAATACCCTTCAATATAATGTATTAAAATTACCGATTTATACTTATAACTTAATTTCGCGATATCTAATACTTCTTCTATATCTTCAACATCAAGAAAATCATGAGATACTATGTGTTCTTGTATCTCCTCATATGGTATATAAGCATGAACCTTATGAAATCTCAACATATCCTTGCATTTATTCTGAGATACCTTAAGTAACCAAGCCTTCTTATGTTCTTCATCTCTAAATTCAACATCTGCCCGCATGAATTTTATAAAAGTCTCTTGCATAACATCTTCAGCATCATGCGAATTTCTAAGAATCAAGAAGCATGTCCTGTATAGTAAATCACTATATTTTTCAATTGTCTGTTCTAAATCAATTCGTTTAATACTATCCATTAAGTATCTCCTAACATATGTCTAAAAAGTATCAGCGCTTTTACCTTTTCACCTTATACACGATTCAAAATCCAATTAGGTTGCAAATTTTTTTAAATTAACAATTCACAAAAATATTTTACCATAACAAAAGGCTTGTAGAAATTCTACAAGCCTTTATTTTGTCTTACTAAACAAATATTCATATTTTCTTCTCATCTGCATAATAAGTTCAATCACACGAACTTTAACATCATCATTATAAATATCTGCCATATCTACAATTGTTTTTACCTCATTATATCCAAAATCAAATTCAATTTGCTGTCCATATAATCTTTCTGCAATATCTACCTGTTCTGAAAAATCATCACAAAAAGTTTTGGATTTGACTTTATCGATATTCAATAACACATCTTTTGAAAGTGGATATTCCATCATCGTATCAGACATAAGTCCTGCACCATTATCAAATATAGGAGTGAGTTTAAACCTACCTTCATTATCTGTCATTACTGCTATGTTATGTGTATGCCTATCCTCATTTAAAAATAAAGCATCAATCGTTAACATTTTACTCATATACCTTCCAAAATCTTTTATACCCGTTGCTCTCTCAACCTGATCAACTAAAATTCTAAGTCTGTCACTGTGATTAGGTATTGAATAAATCATTTCATTAAGTCCAGTTCCATATGTACTTTTAAATAATCTTTCTAATGTAATCAGACTCCACTCATCTGTAAAATCTTTGCTCTTGCATCCATTAAAAATATTACCATTATATTCTATCTGCTCAAGATTATAATCAACATATTCCAATTCATCAAGATTAGAAAATGCAAGAAGTTTAGAGACTGTATATTCCACAAGGCCCTCATATCCTAAGTAATCAGTTTTGTACCAATTCCCATTTCTTTCAAACTTTAACTGATTTCCTTTAGAAGACCTTCTACCCTGATCTTTCATTTCTTCTTCAAAAAGTTTAATCAAACTATCACCTCTCTATTTTAATCCAAAACTTATCATCCGCCATTCTGCCTTCTGTTTTTTCTATTATCATTATAGGATCATAAAATGGAATTCCTAATTTCTTTAACTCAATTTTCATCTTATCTCTTGAGCGCGGGAAACATCTCGATTCCAAAAAATCTTCATATTCTTCAAATGACGGCTCTATATTTACCCCAAATGCTCTATATAATGTATTATCTACATAATTCTGTATTTTTATTTTCCTACTTACTTCATCAACATCTATAATTGTACATGTCATATTCTCATACATATACCAAAGACGAAGCTTAAGTTTTTTATTAGGTATTTCAAGTTTTTTTACGAAATCAGGTTGCCTCATAAGAATTTCAACCAAAGGAACAATAGGCCCTTTTATTTTTTCTCCATTACTTTCCCAATTTTCAACAGTTCTTTTTGAACAGTTAGCAAATTCAGCAAATTCCTTCTGTGTCATAGAAAGAGTCTCTCTTATCCTTTTTATGTTTTCTCCTGTCAGATATTCGTTTATAACATATTTCTTAATCATAATATCACCTCTAAGTCGATTAAACCACATTTTTTGTGATAAGTCAATATGATTTTACCACATTTTTTGTGGTTTTGTTCATCATAACACATTTTTCGAAGGTTTACTCAACCAATGCTTCAAATACAAAAGTAGGTTTGCAGTTTTTTCACTGCAAACCTACTTTTGCCACGAATGGACACACCTTAATCAACTTTTACTCTTGTTAATTTTTCTGTTTTTTCATCAAAAACGATTTTCTCATGTGAATCCACATACTCGCTACAATCTGTTTCTGCATCGTACTTATCAGGTAAATGTACTCTAAAACTTATTTTACCATCTTCTACATCTGGAAATTCTACATCCACTCCTTTAATTTCTTCTACTTCCTCAAAACCATTATCATCGATTCTTTCAATATAATACTTCGAGCCCAAATAGCTATCTTCATCAAATCTACCAGTAACAACATAGTTATCCGTAAAAGTAATTGTCATACGTCCATTTAATACTACCTCAAAGGTACTAGAACTAATATCGTAAGCATATACATTTGCAATATAACCAAGATGATTATTATTACCGTTCTCCTCATTATACTGTATTTCATCAATATATACAATTCCTTTACGGATTTTACCAATAGTATATTTTGGATTTTTCATCTTTTCATCTTTTAATTCATCAGGAATTTCGAGTTTTGAAACTTTTTTTGTTTCCAAATTCCATAAATAAACTTCATCTTTATAACTATATACTGCTATTTTTCCATCACAATACATATAATCAGAAAAGCCTTTATCAATGTCTACTTCAAATTCAGTTCCTGGTAATTGAACATATTCTTTATCTTCTTTACCTTTAACATATACACCTTTATTTGATTTTTTCCACTTAAAAGTATAATCACCAATAATATATTCTTTATTATCATGATATGAACCATCCACTGTTTCCCCCGATTCCAAAACATAAGGGAACAGCCACTTAAAATCAGTATAATCACTTTTATTTAAATTAATACCAACTTTTTTTACAACATCATTCTTTATTTCTTTTTTCGTTACCGATTCAGCAGTCTCCTCTATTGTTGTAACTTGCTTTGCTGCAGAAACAGAAGAATTATTATTATCATTAACACGATTAATTGCACCAAGAGTGATAGCACCACATGCTACAATTGAAGCTGATGCAACTGCAACTTTTTTAATCAAATCAGCATTTTCTTTTTTCTTCATCTTTTCATTCCTCCTAAGACTCATCTTGTCATCAGAAGGAAGTGATTCGTTATCTAATATTTTAAAACATTCATCTATCATTTTTTCTTTTTCTTTTTCCGTTGTAACTAAATTTTCATAAAACTTATTATTTTTAAATAACATTAACGCCCACCTCCTTCTTTAAATCTTTTTCATAGATAACCTTTAATTTTTCCTTTGCTCGCTTCATTCTCATTTTCACTGCCGAAATGGATATCTGCAAAATATCCGCAACTTCCTCAATTGAATATCCTTCAGCATAATAAAGCATAATCACACTCTTATACTTAAAATCCAACCTGGAAATCTTCATGAATTCTTCAAAGTATTCATTATCTATTTTTTCCTTTGAAGCGAGATTCTCCTGCATATTCTCATATGAGACATGCATATGCATTCTATGAAATCTCAAAAGATTTTTACACTTGTTCTGGGAAACACGCAAAAGCCAGGCTCTTTTATGAGCTTCCGAATCCAACTTTGGATTCTTAGTCATATACTTGATAAACGTCTCCTGCATAACATCCTCCACATCATGCCTATTTTTAAGCATAAGGAAGCATGTTCTAAACAAAAGATCGCTATATTCTCTTATTGTATTTTCAACATCCTGTCTTCTTTCGTCGTTATTCATATCTGTTTCCCCTTTGCAAATGTATAGAAAAAATATCAGCGCTTTTTATCTTTTCACCAACTATACACATAAGTCATCAAAAAAGTCACAAATTTTTATTTTATTTTATTTAATAACACGATTTTGAAAACTTTTCAAGTTTATAAAAAACAACCTGATGACTTAATTAACTTAAATCATCAGGTTTAATACTTTTCTTATATACAATTAGCATATTGCTTTAACTAACTTACTAGCTAAAAATCCAAATACTATAATTGGTATTATGAAGAAGAACAATCCCCAGAATACGAACATAGCTATTAGAAGTATCGGAATTAAAAACAAGCCAGTTATTAATGCACTGCCTGTAATAAATAATACTTTAATTCCAGCAAATACCAGTTTCAAACATAATGCAAACATTACTATCACAAAAAATAATAATAACATTCTAAGCACCTCCTTTTCATTTAACTCTCTTAAAAATTTTCATGTCTGTAATTTCATTATAGCATAGATTTTTTAAAAATAAACTTATAATGTATAATAATTATAAAAAGCATTTGCTGAATTTTTAAAATGTGTCTTTTGATTTTAGTTATTCGTGTATTAAGTGAAAGGGTCAAAGCGCTAAGACTTAATTTCAAAAGATAGGAGTTCATATGAGTAACCAATTTTCAAGGGATGATTTGAAAGAAATAGTGATTAAATATGGTGATTTCCTTTTTAGAACATGCTTTATTATGGTAAATAATAAATATGATGCGGAAGACATAGTTCAGGAAACACTCATAAAATATTATTTAGAAAATAGAATATTTAACGATGAGGATCATAAGAAAGCATGGTTGCTTAGAGTATCTCAAAACATGTGCAAGGATTTGCTCCGATACAAAAGAAGACACAACCATGTAACGTATGACGAGGTTAGCGAAAGTCTTGTAAGCCATGATGAATACAAATATGAAACCATTGAAGATTACTTGAAGATCGCAAACTTAGATTACAAATACAAAAGTGTAATTGTTCTTTTCTACATGGAGGGATATTCAATTGATGAAATATCAAGGATATTAGATATTTCGCAATCCGCTGTAAAAATGAGATTAAAACGAGGAAAAGAAAAATTAAAAGATGTTTTGAGCGAATTTCTTAACAAGGAGGTGCTATAATGGATAACTTAAAAAACGAAATATATGAAAATATAGGACTCAGTGAAGATATTCAGGAAAGAATAGTGGACGCCATGGAAAATGCGGCAAAATCCAATATAACTCCTGACACTGATAATATAAGGAGGAATAATTCAATGAAAAAAAACACTCATTCAGATATACTTAACAAAGTTGCTGTTGCTTCCTTATCTATTGGTTTATCTTGCGCTTTAATCGCAGGTATAATGGCATACACCAAGGATACTTCTAGCAAAAAAACTAATGTTGCTAAGGAAACCGTAAAAACAACGGAGAAAACAACTAAATCGATTACAAAAGAAACAAGTACCATAAATGAAAATGAACAAAATAACAAAGAAGAATTGGATTACTATGATACTAATCCTCTCAGAAAATACTCTATAGATAAAACTTTTAAAAAAATCGAATTCTGTGTACGAACCAGCATCACAAAAAGAGTTATAATTGGCTATAATACAATAGAATTATTCTACAATGAAAAAACCAGGGGCTATGAAATTAATGTAAAACATGGGAAAAGCAAATTTGTTAATGTGGACAAAATCGATGTAGGTGATCATTTTGAAATTTTAGGATATTATGCATATGGAAATGCTATGTACTACTTTGATGTTAACGGGTTAAAGAAATTAGACCTTAAATCTCTCAAATCCGAACACATTATGAAATTTAACGATGTAAAACTCGTATCAAACGATCAATATTTATTTGGTATTGATGACAATCACATTTACATGTCGTGTGTAACAGGAAACCCTGGAGATTCAAGAGACAGTACAGAATGGACTGGCCAGAATAATTATATGTATAGCTATAACACAAAAACAAAAGAACTAAACTTACTAAAAAACAGAGATTGTTATGCTGTAATAAATGATACATATGTTATCACATCAGAATATAATGGAGAGCCACTTGCTCCAACTTTATATGTTGAAAAAATAGAGGACGGAAAAGTAACTACAATTGAAGAATTAGGCAAATATGCAAAAGCTTATTACGCTCCACCAGAAAATCCACATGCTTCTACATCATATTCTAACGAGATAGGAGGAGTCGATATATTTTATGATGAAATTCCAGTTTGTGAATTGACCGAAAATGGAGTTATGTTCTCAAAATCTAACGACCAGAAATTCTATTATGAAAATTATGAATCACTAAAAAAAGACGGAACTATTGACTACTCTCAGGTAACAGTTATGAGTTATGATTTAAGCACAAACAAATCCGAAAAACTTGCTACAATAAATGTAAAAAGCATACATGATTCTGATAAATATTTTAGTATCGATATAATAACAGATGATTACTGTGATATCAATCTAACTCCAGGCGAAGATGATGATATGCAAAGAATCAAATATTATTATAAAACTGGAAAAATTGAAAAACTAAATTAAATAATAAAATGACCAGATTTGTGATAAAACTCAAATCTGGTTTTTTATTTACTTTATTTGTATGTTACATTTTCATCTTCTTCAATAATAGTAGCCATTCCGCTTGTTGAAACTACTTTTATTTTTTCATTCAACTTGCTAGTCTGAATATATTCATTTGACTTAGTTTTAATATATCTAACATCCTCAGCGAGAAGAGTAAATTTAGATTCAGCTGTCAAAGTAATCACACTTCTAAGTAATCCTAAGCAAGTATCATCTTCATCAAACTGACAAGTATGATTATTAAAAATACTAGGATAAGAACTCTTCATAGAATTTAAAGTGCTCTTAGTATAAGCTTTTGAAATCTTATCAAAAATAACATTATCAATTCTATAAAGATTATTATCATTAGAAACGTAATAAATGCAGCCATTTTCGACATCATTAATTACGTTATAATAGTGATTTCCAGCATCTTGATCCTCAACAATGCTTATCTCCTTAACAAGTTCTCCATCCTGAGTAAAGCATCCCATCTTGTAGCACTTAATCCCTGGCAAATCATAATCTGCCTGCTGATTCCCCATCTTATCACATATGAATTTCAAACTCTTTCTATTCCAATCATAAGCAATATCAGATATAGGAGCATCCATCATCTCAATCTTATCAAATACTTTTCTTGTCTTATTACTATCTGTATTTACCAAGTAATATTCATCTTCAGACTTATCATAATAATAATCAACATCTTCTTTTGTATTAAATAAATATTCGTACTTTGACTGGTCAGAAGATACTTCCTTAAATTCACCATAATTCTTATGTTTAAACACAGTATCTAAAACCAACTGATAAGCAACATCTTCAACCACAAAATAAACAACATTTGAAGGTGCCTCAACATCAAAATTTCCCTTATCCTGAGTAGCTGTAAGTTCAATAAAGTCTCTACCAACTATACTATAAGTTTTACCATTAGCACTAGTAAACGTCTTCTCTTCATATCCATCCTTAAGCGAACCATCTGCATAATAACAACTTTTACTTAACTTTTCTAAACGTTCATTAATCCAATTTGCTGGAGATTTAGCATCAGCAAATTCTGTTGAATCTTTTGACGTTTTACTATCTTTTCCAGATTTTTCACCTGACTTAGAAGAATTTGAAGAACCATCTTTACTTTCCTTTTTATTATTTGAAGAACTTGAATTGTTCTTATTATTTGAATCATCCTTATTCTTCTTATCTTTCTTCTTGTCTGTCTCACTTGTTTCAGTAACACTTTCTCTTTCCTTTGCAGTAGTAACTACAGTTGTAGTTTCCTTTGCAAGATTTGGTTTCTTTCTCATCTTATTGTAATTCATTGCACCTACAATAATTGCACCTGTTGCAACAATTGAAAATGAGGCAACTGCAAGCTTTTTAAACCAATCATCATAATCACTTTCTCTATCTAACTTCTCACTTCTCTTTAAACTTAATTCATCCGTACTCTCTCTGTTTATGCCAAAACTTTCGTCAGTTGTTCCAACAACTGTACTTACACTCTCTTTTTCATATTCCTCATCTAATACTTTTAAACATTCATTAAGAATACGTTCTTTTGATTCAGCGCTCATATTTAATTTATCATATCTTGTATTTTTACCATTTTTACTAAAACTCATTAATAAGCACCTCCTTTCAAAAGATCTTCTCTATCCTTAAATTCTATCTTTAATTTTTCCCGCCCTCGTTTCAATCGCATTTTAACTGCTGAAACGGAAATATCTAAAATCTTGGCGGTTTCCTCTATGGAATAATTTTCAATATAATAAAGCGTTATTACACTTTTATACTTATAACTCAAATTCGAAATCGCCAATAATTCTGACGAATCTTCTTCATATAGTTCCTTTTCCTCACCCGGTATAACTTCTTCCACATCATCAAATGGAACATATGCCCTAATCTTATGAGATTTAAGTAAATTTTTACACTTATTCTGAGCAACCTTTAATAACCATGCTTTCTTATGCTCTTCGTCATTTAACTCTGGATTATTCTTAATATATGCAATAAAGGTTTCTTGCACTATATCTTCACTATCCTGTTGATTTTTTAGCATCAAGAAACTAGTTTTATACAATAAATCACTATATTTATTTATAGTTTCCTCGACGTCGAGTTGTCGTTCTCTCTTGTCCATGCATAACTCCTAATCTAGCCAAAAGGACACAGTACTTTATCCTTTTCACTTTATACACAATTCATATTTTTAAAAAGTCACAACATCCCTTATTTTTTTATACTTCTTAGTAAAATCCATGGCTAATTATATCAATTTATTATTTGATAATCAATAATATTCAACTCAAAAAGGGCTATGAGCACAAGCTCATAGCCCTTTTGAGACTCCTTATAATCTACGTTTTTGTTATCAATCATTTAGAAGTATTCTCTTGTTCTTATAGATCCTCAACTTTCTTTGTTTCATATGTATATCTATACTCATACTCAGAATTAATAACAACTTCACAATACTTATCTTTAACTTTATTTATTTCGATATCTTCATCCACTGGTCTTGAAAAGTAACTTGTCTTTAATGTTGCCACTTCTTCAGCTTTTACTTCAGATCCTAAATCATCTTTTGATATTCTCATTAATTTTACTTCAGACTTATCGCAATAAAGTTCATCACGAATTTTCTCAAACTTTTCAAAATAAAAGTATTTTCTACTAACTGTAAGTTCTGTTGGTACAATATCTGAAAGTTCACCCAAAGATGTAATCTCTTCTAATTTATCGCCCTTAATCATTTCAATATATGTTTCGTATTGTTCACATTCCTGATTATCAGGATTCATATATCTACGTGTTACTAAACAGTTATTATGTGCTTCTAAAATTGCTCTATCCTCTTTAAATTTCTTAGTCTCCCCTGAAATTAAATTTACCGCATATATATCACATTCATCGTGTTCATTATTATCCTTATCATACATTGTGTGACGTACACTTAAATACATAACATCATTAAAAACATAACTCTTGCCAAAAAAGACTTGATTAGATTCATCATCAATATTCTCTGGAGCTGTGTCTTTTATTGTTTTAACAACATTTGTTTCTTCAAGTTTATTTTCTTTAATATTATATTTATATATTTTTTCGCCTTCTTTACCGTCAAAATAATAGATATATTCTCCATTTGTATAAACATCTGTAACACAATATAAGTCAATTACTTCTTTAAAATCTTTATCATCTTTACCTTTAACATATAAATATTCATTATTATCTTTTACATCAACTTTAAAATTAATTCCATTTATCTCAATTCCATCATTTCCAGGAGAATTTACTCCATAATCATTTCCATAAATTACTTTATATGTTGAATTATCAACCTCTACTTCTTTATTTACAACTGGATCTTTATCCTCTTCTGTAGTTGCAATAACGCCTGTCTTAGCTGGCATATTATTCTTACCATTCTGATAATTAGCAACTCCACCAATAATTGCACCACTAGTAATTATAGCAAATGCAGCAACTCCTACATACTTGAACACTCTTCCTATTCCATCATTCTTATTCATTTTTTCATTTCTTTTTGCAGTAAAATCACTGATAGCTTCAGTTTTAGTATTTGTTTTCTCTAATAAAATCTCCTCTCGTTTTTTCAAACAATTTGCAAGAAGTTCTTTCTTTTCCACATCACTCATACTTGTTTTTTCATATACTTTATTCTTTTCAACATTATCGTACTTCATAGCTCTTTTCTCCTCCTTTACTATTTTTTTCGTAGGCCCTCTTAACTTTTTCACGTGCTCTTTGTAATCTTTTCTCTGTTGCTGAAACTGATATTCCTAAAATATTTGCAACCTCTTCAATTGAATACTCTTCAAAATAATATAGCATGAAAACACTTTTGTTCTTATAACTTAAATTTGCTAATTCTACATATTCTTCTATATCCTTCTTTTCAACATCTTCATCATCTGAGTATCTTTCTTCAATCTCATCATATGTAACATAAGAACGTATCTTTTGCGATCTTAAAAGATCTTTACACTTATTTTGAGAAACCGTAATCAACCAGGCTCTCTTGTGATTTTCATTTCCAAAATCCATATCCGTTGTCATATATTTATAAAATGTTTCCTGTACAACATCGTCCACATCAGCTTTGTTCTTCAATATCAGAAAACTGGTTCTGTATATCAGATCTGAATACTTTTCAATAGTTTCTTCAATATCTGAAACTTCTCTTACAAATTTCTCCATAAGTAATTATACTCCTTTGCATTTTCTAAAATAAACACGCGTTATTTATCTTTTTCACTAACTATACGTTTTAAAAATACTTTTCCGGACATTTTTTCAAAAATTTATTTTAATTTTTTTTGCATAATAAAAACTGACCTATTAAAGGCCAGTTTTACATATCTTTTCCAACAGTATCTAATGGAGCAAATCCATTCTCTATCAACTTCTCATCAAGATCATCAACATCAAAACTATTTATCCTTGTTTTAAAACAATAGTATAAAAAAGCATCTCTCTTATCTTTAATATATAAAGGACTAAATCCTGCACACTTAAGTGCTCTATTAACCTCCTGCACCGAAAAACCAGCCGCATAAGCAATCCTAAATACTATGTCTCTCTTATTCCCGAGTTGATCCTTTCTTTCAAGAAGTTTATATCCATATCTTTCCTTAATATTCGCTCTAATAAAAATCTGATTACTATTATAAAACCTGTAATTCTTCCCCTCTTCTTTTGCCTTTGCCCTTTTCCTTGCTATAACCTCTGAGGCATACACATGGAACGGTTCAAGTTCATCATCAATTTCAAAGTTCTTCTTGAAAGTCTCAAAGCTTTCATTTGGATTACTCAAAAAATCTTCTAAATCCTTAGTCTCTTTTTCGTTCATAGCCACACCTCACTTTTTGTTATTTATAGTTATCCATATTCCAAGCTAAATACAATGGTAAACTATATGTTTTAGTTTGCTCACACATATTCTCAGCAATATTTTTAGTAGATAACTTAAAGCCCAATCCTACCTTATACTTTTTACAAAACTGTCTATAACTCTTTGCTTGAGTATTATCTGCTGCTTTAACTTCAACCGGAACAATCTCACCTTCAGATTCATAAACAAAATCTATTTCTGCTGTATTCCCTGATCTCCAAAAAAATGGTTCAACAGCATTTGCTCGTAACTCATTTAAAACATAATTCTCAGCAAATGCTCCCTTATATCTTATATACAAATCCTTTTCTTCCATTATAGTATTAGCATCTATTTTTGACTTTGCTCTTAACAATCCTATATCCGACATATATACCTTGAAATATGTTTTATCAACAAATCCTGCAAGTGGAACTTCTGGTTTTTCAACAATGTACAATCTTTTAATTAATCCTGCATCATCTAACCACTGCAAGGCATCCTCTAAATCAGCAGATCTCTTTCCTTCTTTAACGTGTGAAAATACAAACTTATTATTTTCTTTTGCTAATTGAACAGGAATAGAATCCCATATCCATCTAATCTTTGGAACTTCACTTAACGGTGCATGCTTTGAAAAATCATCAGCATAGTCATCTAATATTTCCTTTTGAACTTCTTCAACCTCTTCTATATTATTTGTTTCTATCCAAGTCTTCACAACTTCAGGCATTCCACCAACAATATAATAATCCTTCAAAAGTTTTTGCATAGATTCTGAATATAACTCAGGAATCACCCTATCCGATGGCCAATTATCAAATGTTTCAATTAAATCTTCACGTCCATTTGCTATAATGAATTCCTTAAAACTCATAGGATATAACTGCATTCTATTTACCTTTCCAACTGGGAAAGAAATGTTTTCACTTTTTAATGCAACACCTAATAATGAACCTGCACAAACTACATGAAGTTCTCTCATATTCTCACAAAAATACTTTAATGAAGTAATTGCCCTTGGACATTCCTGTATTTCATCAAAAAATACTAATGTTTTTCCTGACTCTATTTTTGTTTTAAAATACAACTCTAATTCTTTTATTATACGTGCTACGTCTAAGTCATAATCAAATATTGATACTAACTTTTCATTACCCTCAAAATTGACATAAACATACTTACCAAAATTCTCCTTAGCAAATTCCTCAACTATATATGTTTTACCGCACTGTCTTACACCAGTTAATAATAACGGTTTTCTTCGTGATTTATCCTTCCATTTCAACAAATCCTTAATGATTTCTCTATACATATAATCCTCTCCTTCAAAAAAGTCCTATGGATTTTGTAGTTATTATATCAAAAGTCCTGCCATTTTTGCAAGAATAATTGCAAAAGTCCTATGACTTTTGCAGATTCTACTGCAAAATCCATAGGACTTTTTGAATTATCCACTCATATTATATTTTCTTAATCTTTACTTTCTTACTCTGTCCTTTTTTCTTAAATTTCTTCTTATAATTCTTAAATTTATTAGAAGGTACCTTTATAACACATTTCTTATGTATTCCTTTGAATGCATTCTTACCTACCTTTTTAAGAACAGTTGTATTAATTGTAATCTTTCTTAATTTCTTACAACCAGCAAATGATTCTTTACCAATTTTCTTAATGCCTTCAGAAATAACAACATTCTTTAATTTTTTATTATCCTTAAATGCGCCATCTACAATCTGAATCACTTCATAAGTAATTCCTTTATTTGTTATTGTTGAAGGTACAATAAACTTAGAATTATTTGCATTCAACGGAGCAACAAATTCAACTGTTCCCATAGCATTATCAGTACCCATTTTCAGAATCTTATATTTTGCTTTTGAAACATTATCAACAACCACATCTCCAGCTTTCAATTTAATATCAACACTAGGATTATTCTTATTATCTTTTAATTGTTTTTCTAAATTTGCAACTGTAGATTCAAGTTCAGTCTTTTTATTATTGATTTTAGACAAATCTGACTTTAATGACGATATAGTTTCACTCAATTTCTTATTCTGTTCTTTCATTGAGTCTAATTCACTGCTATATGCATCCTTTTGTTCATTTGCCTGTTTCAATAAATCATTTAACCTTTCGTTATTACTAGTCAATGCATCAATCAAATCATCTTTAGACTTAATAATTTTATTTTTATCGTCTTCTATCTGTTTCTTTTCTTTCTCAAGAGATTCAACACTATTATTTAATTCTTCGATCTCGTCTTCTAAATCCTTTTTGTCCTTTTTAAGCTGATTAATTAAACTTGTATTACTTTCCTTTTCACTTTGTAATTCCTGAATCTGAGTATTTAATTGCTCTACCAATTCCTGAGCCTCTGTTAGAAGATTACTTTTATTACTTATCTCTTCTTCTAATTGGTTTATACTCTCTAAATAACTGATGGCAATTCTCAGAACAGAATATTTTGCATATAATTCTTTAGAAATCTTTTCTTTTTGATCTGTTGATAAACTTTCATACATTTCTATGCATTCATCAATTTCTTTCTTATCAGATAATTTAACTTCTTCAACTAATGGTAAACTATCTATCATATCAATCACTGTATCAACAACTTCATCTTCCGTCAGCACTATTTCCGCATCTTCTAGATTAATATGGATAGCTGGACGTATACCAAAATTTAAATTAACATCAACACCAGACATACAACCACTCTTATCTACATAGTATGCTTTCGTAGATCTATCTGCAGGTGACCTTAACCACCAACTTGAAGCAGAACCTTCTAAATTATGACCAATTCTTGTATCCAAGTTAAAATTATTTCCTAAAAAACCGTATTTTGCTTCTTTCAAATCATCTAACGATAACAAAAAGATTTTATCATATGTATCATATCCCCCCCATGCTCCAGAAGTAGGATCATCTTTATTTTCAACGTGCGTTTCTTTTATAATCTTTTTTTCATTTTCATCAAATATCTCATTATATAATTCTTCATTTAACCATTTTCGAAGTGTACAATTTTCCCATGTACTCGATACTAAATCATCATTATATTTTTTTACCATAAGAATCTTATCTGCTAATAAAAAAACATCATTATTATCTCGACTTAATACTCTCCATTTTAATTTTTCCCCATTATATCTTCCTAAAGAAACTGAATCATATTCTGCATCGATTGTTTTTATCTTTCTAACCTCTACACTTTCCACATACTCTCTCTTAATTTTTATAGCAGGTCTTACTCCCATAAATTGATTATTTGAGCTTCCACCAATAGCAACCTGACCATTTTTAGAATTTACTGTCATACAACTTTCTTTAGTAGAACCTGACGTACGCAACATATATTTACTTGTGTCACTACAATACTGAGATATATCACATGTTCTTGCAATATCATGAAAACTATAATTTCTATCAAATCCATACGAAACACTTTCATCATAAGAAAGTATAAAAATTTTGTCAGTAGTTATTGTTGTACCTGATACATTAAAGAAGGTATTACCTAAATTAGTCACCTTACTACTACTTATTTTTCCAAGTTCACTACTATAAAAGGCTTCATCCCGAAAAGTTGTATTTAGCCATGTTCTTAGACTTGATGTACTCCAATCACATGCATAACTCATCTTGCCATTTTCATCTTTAACACCATTAGAATTATATTGCTGCTGTGTCAAAATGACATCCGATAACAAGAATAATTCACCATTGTTTTCTGATAAAACTTGCCATTTTATTGGTGTTTTTTTATCTCTGCCATTTACCACACCATTTCCATCTGTATCTTCTATCCAATATCTACCAAACGTAACTATTTCTCTTTCCATATAATTCACTCTTGGATTATTTAAATTATAATCTTTTTCGTTCGCATAAACTATATTTTTTTCATTCACATTAATTATCGGACTAGTCATAATCAATGACATAACTATAGCTAAACTTTTTCTTAACATAATTACCTACTCCTTTCTTATCATAAAATATTAATAAACTACATATTGAATTTTTTCCATAATTCTTTACTAGTTAATTGCGAAAGATTTATATTCTCACTTATTTTCTCTTCTACTCCATTAGTAATAATCCATTCTCTCGCCTTTTCAAAAGAATAACCTAAATCAGAAACCATATATCGTCCCAAATTATTCACCGGAATACATACGTTTTTTACATAGCTCATTTCTTTTGTAATTTCACTTAATTTTAAATCATAATGTTTTTGTACTGTTTGTATAATATTTTCTTCTTTAATATTATTTTCAAATAAAGATTCTATCAACACACGAAGCCCAACTTTTCTTTCTTCTAACGCAACCTCTAAATCATGTTTATTACGCGTTTCATACCAAATATCTTTAACATATCCTATTACTCTATCAATCATTTATTTAAATCCTTTCTATTATTATCCTCCCTTATACTTCTTCAATCTCTATTTCATATTCATTATCATCTTCATCTTGAAAATCTGAAGAAATTTCATATCCAAGTCTCATCGCACCAAGTCTATCTTCCGCACACTCCATTGCTTCATCCTCATCATCAAAAAATTCATCGTCTGAATCAACATCATCACTGTAATCGTAAACAACGTCTCCATACTCATCCAAAATTTTAAAGCTATATTTTTTCTCCATTTTATACTCCTTTCTCTATAATATCTTATTTAAATATCTTTATTGATTTAGTATATCCATCTACAAAAGTTTCATCATCCGCTAATTCAATATTGTTTTCTTCTGCATATTTTGTTTTTTTGCTTGATCTTCTAAATCCTCTTGGTAACTTTCTTTTATAAGAATTAACGTTTAAATTTTTGTATCCTACTTCATCTATCATTCCAAATTCTTCATCAGCCACAAAGTCATCAACATCATTTTCTATTGTTCTATCAATCTCAGTTTTTGGTATACCTTCTTCATATTTTTTTCTTTTTTTATCAACCTTAAACAACGTATCTAACATTTTTATCAAAACCAAACCTGAAACAGTAAAAATCCTATATACATTTCTATTTTTCATAACCTAATACCTCCTTATATTCACTTAAAACCTTAAATTCCCGTACCATTTATATAATCTAATTATATTATTTAAACGCTTAATAAATTGCCCCATATTAGTGGCAATTTATCGATTACTTTTTATTTTTTTACAATAAAAAAGACCAGCAAGTTTTCACTCACTGGTCAATGTATCTTCACTCCTATCCCTTACATATTTCCTTTATATCTACAAGTATTATTTTGTTATTATTCAATGCTTCACTTTCTATCTTTTTATCAAATCCATTTGCTGAGAATAGAAAATAATATAGTTCTGATTTTTCACTGTCTGCATAATTTTTTGAAACAGTATCCATGTATTCTTTATAAGAAAATGCTTTATTTTTAAACTTACATTCGCCTATTATACATTTATTTGATTTCTGAGTTGTTGCTAAAATATCTATTTCAGTTTCTACCGTTTCCTTTTTCCCATCATTAATTCTAGTAAGTTTTCCCCACCACCTACCGATTTTATTATATCTAAATGGTAATTCATTCTTTCTCTGTTTTGCACGCATATATTCCAAGCAAATATCTTCAAAAGTTTGAGCCGCAAAATCATTTAAAGACGGTTTTATTACATATTCATATACACCATCCACATCTCCACTTTCTAATTCAGATATATTGTTAAAAACAAATGCATACCAAAATCTGAAATAATTATCTGTTATTTTATATAGACCTCTACTATTATTTACTTTTTCTTTATCTTTTACATCAACAGAAAACTCACGTTTTATTATTTCTAGTTCAATTAAATTTTTTAAATAAACACTTACCTTAGAAGCATTATTAATGTATGACTTATTACTTATATCATTTAATTTACTATTACCATATGCAATTGCTTCAATTATTGAATTATACAATTGTGTTTCTCGTAGTTCTTGCTTAAGCATAAATTCAACTTCACTATATAAAACGGATCCCTTTGACAAAATATTCTTTTTTATATTCTCTTCAAGTGATAAATCCGGTGAAAACTGATTTAAATAATGTGGAATTCCCCCAAGTATTGCATATACTAGCACCTTATCTCGCTCTGAATAATTTGGGAAGAATTTTATCGCATCATAAAATGACATAGCTTCCATTTTATAGATTCCTGTTGCTCTTCCATATAAAGGATTCTTTTCAGCTAACAATTCCTTTTCAATAAAACTCATAGAACTGCCACATACAATAATCATAACGTTTTCATTTTTCAAAACATTATCCCAAAGATTCTGCAATATAGACATAATACTAGAATTACCCTTACACATATATGGAAATTCATCTATAATCAACAGTTTCTTCTTTTTTTCATATGGCAAATCAACAACAGCTTTAAAAGCCTCTTCCCAATCAGCAAATTCATTTATATATTTGGAAGCTGGTATATCTTCCTTTAATAATTTAGCAGAAAAACTTATTAATTGCTGTCTATCAGATACCTCCTTGCATGAATAAAATACATTTGATTTATCCTTACAAAATTCCTTTAATGTTTCTGTTTTTCCAACACGTCTCCTACCGTATAAAACAACTAATTCACCTTTATTTGATTTATATTTTTCTTCTAAAAAACCTAATTCTTGTTCTCTACCTATAAACATATACATCACCCACATTATAATGAATTTATCTAATCACGATTAGTCTAATCGTGATTAGATAAATTCATTATACCTCAAATACAAATAAAATCAATACATTTAAAACAAAATACATATAAAACTCAAATTTTCAGCAACAAAAAAGACCAGCAAGTTTCTACTCACTAGTCTTTATACATCTTCCTTTAATATCGCATCAAATCCATTCTTAACCAACAACTCATTAACCTCATTTATATTTCCTGGTCTTTCATTAAAACATGCTATAAAAAATGCATCTCTTGGTATCCTTGAATACAACTCAGGAAGTCTATATAATCTAAGGGCCATCTGCGTTTCATCAATAGAAAACTGAGCTGCGTAACAGATTCTTAAAATCATATCACGTTGATTTGTATGCTTCTCTCCCGAAAGAAGTTTATATCCATATCTATCAGAAATATCAGCCTCAATAAAAACCTCTCTACGACTAATTTTCTTTTCTTTCAATAGTTTTGAAAAGTATTCTCTAAACGCAGTATCTTTTATAAAGGCATCTTTATTTTTATCTATAAAATCAGCAAATTCTTCCACATGTGTGTGGGCTAAAACCTTGTTTAGTTCACTTGTCTGTTTCTCTATCATAATCTACCCAATAACATACTAATAATCCAATAACCATACAAATTTGATACAAATCAATATTTGTTTAATTATTCAACAATTATTATATATATTATTGGTTTTCAATATTGCCCCATATTAGTGGCAATTTGCTATAAATTATATAGTATCAAAATGCTACTATCACATATGTTCTTCATCTATCATATTTTCATAGCCACATCTATGACACTTCCAACTTCCTAACGTATCAGTAAATCCTTCCTGAAGATTTAAGTAATCTCCACATTTATCACAATACCAGGATACATCAGGATACTTTTCAGTATTCGGTGCACCTTCTTCACCAAAAAGAAGCTGCCCACACTTAGTACATACCCAACTTTTATTTCTTGGATCAAATCCAATCTGTTTATTAAGTATATCACCACAACGTGTACAAAAACATTCTTCTATAACTGGAAGGTCTGGATTATATTTATCATTTATAAAATGATCTGGTCTACCATCATCTTCTCGTCCTTCTATCTCTTCATTATCCCACTCAAAACCTTCCTTCATACGGGCATCATTCTGATTATCTTTACTTATATTTTCTCCCGTCCACTCCATAAAATTAACAATGCATCCCTTTAGCTCATTCCTTAAAAGTTCAACAGAACTATATCTTACATCCTTATCCATAAAAGTGCATTTGCTGATAATCGATGTAAGTGGATTTTGCATAATAACATTATTTGAATTCTTCCCAAGTAAAAGCGTATTCATAACCTTACCTAGTGCATAGATATCAACACGCTCATCAGATACACCAAAGCCAAACTGTTCAGGCGCTGCATATCCTTCTGTACCAAGCATGTACGTGTCATGTTCTTTCATATTATCATCATCTTTCTTAATACGACCTGCGCCAAAATCAACAAGAAATATTTCATCATCAAACTTTTTAATAATGTTACCTAGCTTAATATCTCTATGAATAATCGGCGGATTTTGACTATGCAGTTGTTCTAAAATATTACAAAGTTTAATACCAATATCAACCACTTCATCAGTATCAAGTGGTCCTACTTCATTAAGATAATCAAGTAAAGAAATACCTTCTATGTACTCTTCAAGTACTATATAATCAGCATCACTCTCTTCAAATATTTTTTGTAATTCTTCGCTTAAATCATTCTCCATACTCTTCTGATCATTTGGTATAATTGCTAGAACATTACCTATATTATCTATGTGCATATTAAGTAGTTGCTTGTAAAGATTAACAATCTCTTCACTAATTACTCTCACCACATAATATGTTTGTCCTGATGAAACTAAATTAACTGTTCCTTTATTATTTAATTTCTTAATTATTTTACAATTAGATAAATCTAACTTACCATAGTTTTTCTTTTCTTTACTATCACCAAAGATCTTATTCAAAAACATCTAAGGCACCCTCCCTCCATTAAATTTATATTTCTTATTTATTATAATTATTATTTAATCTAACCGCAATCCCACGAACCCACATAATAACACAATAAAATAGCTATGAGTTTTGTATTCTTTTCCTTTGCACTTACTTCATATGCCCCAGCTAGTCCTGTTACCGAACTAATAGTTAACACTGATACTCCTAAAAAAATTGCAACGTAGATTTCTCCCCGTTGCAATTATGCTATTCTTCAACAATAATATCTGCACTTATACAGTTAACTATCTTCATCAAATCTGCAGGATTTAGTTCAATCTGCATGCCCACCTTACCTGCACTTACATAAATCTTCTCAAATGTTGGCGCCGTCTCATGAACAAAAGTCTTAAACTGCTTCTTCATACCTATAGGCGAACAACCACCATGAACATAACCCGTTAATGGCAGCAAATCCTTCTGCTTAATCATGACAATCGACTTTTCACCTGCTGCCTTAGCAGCCTTCTTTAAATCAAGTTCAGCCTCAACCGGCACAACAAATACATAATAAGTATTAGTCTTGCCTTGAGTTACAAGGGTCTTAAAAACCTTACTTGTATCTTCACCTAAAATCCCTGCAATCTGCGCCCCCGTAAGAGTAGGATCCGCCTCATAGGCATGGGCTGTATATTCAATCTTCTTACTATCTAAAACTCTCATGACATTAGTCTTATCTTTTGCTTTCATATGTGCTCCTTTAGCTTTATCATAATTAAAAATGTTTTCTATATTTTTCTATCATAAATACTCAAAAAACGCAATAAAAGTCGTCCATAAAAATGTATCTTTTCACACTTTTAAGGACGACTTTTTGTAAAAAATCACATTTTTCAGGACGACTTTTTCTATTTCATTATATATCTGACCGGTATCAACCTAACCTCAGACTCTCCACTCATCAAATCCAGCAAAAGATGAGTCATGTAGCCAAGTGTAAATTCTATATACATACTTGGAATAATCAAATGTAAAATCATAGAAAGCAATAAACCCATATACACAGTGTGCATATACGATCCAGAATCAAACTTAACGCCAAATCCAAGTATTACTACAAACATTAAGATTCCCAAAATTCTCTCCCAAACAGGCATATCCATAAAGTACTTATATTGTAAGCCCCGAATCATAAAGTCATGAATGATAGCCATTAAAAACATACTCCATCCACAAATCTGTCCAAGAACAATACCGGCCTTTTTCCTACCATCACCTAAATCTTTATTACGCTTATCCATATCAGCAATCACACCACCAAGAGCCCCTCCAGCAAATGCAAACACAATTCCTTCAGGTGTCCTTGCCCACGGTAATATAAGTGGCGCCGCCATACCAGATAATAAATGAGTTTTAGTTGTCATTATTTTGTACCTCCTTAATATAATCAAGATACTTTTTACGATTCAATACATACTATGGATAGGGTAACATAGATGGGGCAAAAAAATTACCACCGATTTGGTGGTAATTTTTTATTAATATTAATTACAATTATTCATCAAAATAAAAAAAGAATCAGTCTATCAAAACCAATTCTTATAGTGTAAAGATTTTGTCAGTTAAATAAAAAATGAGAAAGGTCCTCTTTTTGGTATAATGGTTTTGACGAAAAAATCATACAAAGGAGGATCTTTCTCATG
>Ga0247609_10000315_pt1 | contig 69566 bp, 62 predicted proteins | sample 172DNAGHGlowgp2_FD_193487 | JGI IMG/M metagenome (GOLD analysis project Ga0247609, IMG submission 193487) | Sheep rumen microbial communities from Palmerston North, Manawatu-Wanganui, New Zealand - 1728 DNA GHGlow gp2 | ecosystem: Host-associated > Mammals > Digestive system > Stomach > Rumen ...
GTTCACCAGCAAGTCAGCGACAACACCCGCTTCGATCAGATCACAATCTTCCTTGGAGAGATTGCGTGCCTTGGAGGCAAGATCTGTCAAAGCACCAGAGTACTTCTCATAGAGAGCCTCTGTGGCGGTCCCCTGATATTGGCTTGTCATGACGAGTTTATAGCAGGCATTTTCGAGCGGTACATCAATGCTGTTGTCGTAACAGGCGCGGGCAAACGACTCGAAATTCTGTCCCACCATGGACGGTGCCAAACGTTTCGACTTGGCGAAAGACTCAAGAGCCTCTTTACCGACCAGGATGAAGCAGTCGCGAACAACACGCTTCTGGATACGATTCAGCTCGTCTAATGCAACACCCGTCTGCTGTTGGATAGCACGTTCCACTTCACCAATGGTCTCAACCGCATGTCTGAGGGTGACACCCTGTGGCGGAAGCTTCTCATTCTCAGGATAGTGGTAGTTGTTATGCTGGACAAGATGAAGAACCGTGCCACCCTTTGCTTTGTAGGCGGACCAATTATCCGTATTGATGAGACGACCGGGAACTTCGATGGCGTCTTTCCAGACATCGTTCCGATAATAGGAGCAGATGTAGGCAGCCGCATACGTGTAGTCAGCCAGAATCTGGATGCGTTCCTTGATCTGTTCGTAGGTGGAGGGAGCCAAATCCATCAGGTCGGGGGTCATCAGAGGGAGAACCTTCTGGTACGTGTAGACCTGGTTGATGAGCTCGTTGATGTCAACCGAATACGGATCGCTCGCGTAACGATTGAGGTTGTTGACGATCGTATTGCAACTACCTTCTGTCATCGTGAAGAGTTCGGCGATAATAGTACGAATAGACCGTTCGGAGACATCGTTTTTGAGAGCCGCTTTCAGACGATGGAGGATGGCATCCGCACGCTCTTCTGGAATATCGATACGCCCAACATTGTGACGGTTCGTGGAATTGGCGAATGGAATATCATTCAGAACGAGGGAAAGCGTGCTACGATCGATATCGTGTTCCGGAGAGATGTTGAAACGGGAGTGCATAACACCAACGAGCTTGCGCTCATCAATCGTGTCGAACTTATCCCAACGAACCTGATCCAGTTTCGTCTCACCTTGCGGGTTTTTGACAAGATGAACCGTACGGGGATCTTCACTGAAGACGGCGTTTGCACGACGGGAAATCTCAGCCGTCATAAGGTCAACAACTTTAGCGGCGTCACGGACTTGGTCGCGGGCCTGCTTAAAGCCGACAGCGAAACTATCGGCAAGGCGCGTAAACGCTTCCGTCTGGACGGATTTGGCGAATGGTGTTTCCCCATTCATGAATTTGTCATAAATTTTACCAGCATATTCGAGGCCTTCCGTGGATGTCTCGACAGCGGACTTCGGATCGGTCAAACCCATGTTGTGAATTTGGGTATCCAGCGCAGATGCGGGGGTGTAACGAACAGGCGGCAGAGAATCCAGACAAGTGGAAAGAAGAAATACAAATGAATCGTTCATGGGGAATCTCTCCTATTTGGCAGCACGTTTCTGGATGGCGCCTATAACGGAATTGAAAATCGCTGTATCGCAACGAGAATCGTTCGCAATACTCGGGAAAATCTTGGAAATCGTGTCCTTTGCTACTTGCAGAACGGACAACACTGTGTAAGCCTGATCTTTCGGGGCTGACATAGGTACTCCTTATATATAAAGTTAAGTGGAACTGTTGGATGCATATCATGGAGGCTCGGTACATTATATACAGTAAGACCAGTCCTCTTGTCTCATGGATACATGGGAAGGAACGACCTCTCCTAGCGCTATGGTGGGTACTCACCTTTTTTCCCACCGAGAGAAAGATAGATGATTGCTGAGTACGTTTCGACCTTATGACTGATGCTCACGTAGTACCCCGATCTCCCTGCTTGTCGGACGTAGCATAAACCAAACCAACATACGAAACCTCTGGATTCTGCACTTGGACCGGCGCTCACGGCGACGGATCGACTGAACTTCCGCCGCGACTTGTTCTAGTGTTCTACGACGCCGCGAAGAACAATGGCCAGGCCTATCATAAAGGTGCGGAGATGCTTGCACCCGAAGTCACACTGAACGGTCGAATCATACAGACCGTGTGACATGCAGGCACTTTTTACTTCTTACGCTACAGGTAGACCTTATTGGTCTACCTGTAGTTTTATATGTATGTCTACAATGTAATAAGAGGAACTTATTACATCTGTAGTCATCTTTAACAAAAGAGAATCGGTGAGGGTAGAGAGACTTCGGTCTCTCTACCTTTTTATTAATCGTTTTTCTGAATTTATATATGCCAATGGTGAAGACTACGAGTGATAGTCTTATTGTGTTCTAACCATCAAATAAAAAGGGAATCATCATGAAAAACATCGACACACCATCCGCATTTCATCCAACCGCCTTCGTCATGGCAGCGTTAGTAATCATCTTTCTCTGTCTCTTGGCTCAAAGAGCCACTGCTGACACTTACACGGTGAAAGCTGGCGACACAGTCGCTCGAATCGCAGTGGCTCGTAACATCAGCGTTCCTCTTCTAGAAGAGTTGAACGGTCGAGCACTCACCAAAATCAAAATTGGCGAGCGTCTCATAATCCCTCCTCGAGGGATCGACAGTAATTTCCTCGCCGCCGTCGCGGCGATGGAATCGAACGGGATTCCCGAACACCGTCGTGACACCGTGGTTGGCGACCACGGTAACGCCGTCGGTAGATATCAATTATGGAAAATCTATGTTGACGACGTCAACGTCTGGCGCCGCCAACATGGACTCCCAGAGTTCTCATACTCTGATAGAGCTAACCGACTTAAATCCGAGGCAATGGTGATAACTTATATGATTAAGTATCACCGAACCCTTCCGATCGCAAATGCCCTCCGTCTCCACAACGGCGGGCCAAATTGGAAGCGTAGTTTAAAGACGGTAAACTACGCCAATAAAGCGTTCGTCAAATTCTGGCCAAAAGCCAGATAAACCTCACAGTAGCAGGGATGGTGGGTCCCTGCTACTGTGAATTCTTAGTTCTTTTCTTCTTTTTTCTCAGCGTAGCGCTCACGACGACGGGCGTTACGCTTGCCCGTTTGTTCCTCACGCATCTTCCGGCGGAGCTGGAGCTTCTCCAGAGGAGTCAGGCGAGGTTTCTCTTCTTCGACGGGACGAAGCGGTTCTTCATCCCAGTTCTTGCCGTACTCCTTGATCCACTCCTTCATATCCTTGAGATTATCCACAAGGCATTTCTTACAGATAACCGCGTACGTGTTTCTCGTATCGTTTCGGATGAGCTGGAGCTCCGAATCAGGATTCTCCACACCACAGCAATGACACTTGTAGAAAAGTGTCTTCTCGTGTGAATTCAAGGATTCAAAGTGGACAAGATCCTCTTCTTCAATCTTTTCTTCAGGAGGATTTGCCGGTGGAGCTTCCTTCTCCGCAAGGACTTCATTTTTTGATTTCTTGTACTGGTCAAAGATCTCTCGGAATGTCTTCCCCGAATTCTTGGCGCACTCGGGGCACACCAAGACACCCTTATCAGGTTCTTTATTGTCTGTTACAAAGAACAGATCGTAAGGATGATGCAACGCACCACACATGGTGCAACCAAACCATTTATTATTATCGTTCATTACAATCACCTTAAAGGTACCTTCGTAGAATAAAATATCGTGTTCTTCACCCAGATAAGCCAATGGCTCGAGAGGCTTGTCTGCGGATGCGGCAAATCTTGAAACAACCAGTTCTGTTTTTGGAGAAACTAGGTTCGAACCTGATTTCGGAGGGTCTGAAATCGTATCAGCCGTTTTGACAAGCTGATGACCGAAATTCGGATTTGCCACGGGCGAAAAATCGTCTTGTTCATAATGAGAATCCAACTTTTCTCCGAGAGTCTTCGGCCGATCCCGATGAAACGAGTTCAGAATCTTCTCAGCGAGATGGTAGATAGAATACAGAAAATCCATCATAAGCTACTCCTCCACATACTAGATAAAATAAGGCATTTCATATAATAATTTGAGAACGTGTAAGGATATACCCACCTACTTTATCGTATAGACAAGAGCATACACATTGACAATAAGGACCCTTCATGGATCAACCTCATAATACCTACTACAATCCGCTCCTGACAAAATTGAACATCAAGTTCAAGACAAAACAGGATTCGGCCCTTCACCCCGTTCTTGATTCCGACGATTCAGGCACCATTCTCTTGAAGGCGCCAAGAGAGCTCGCCATCGGAGGACTCAGGAAATACACGATAGACACCGGTCTCTCCGTCGAGATACCGCAACTACTGACCATCCAAACGCCTTCCAATCAATGGGAGTCGACACTCGACATTGTTGGGGAGGTCTTCCCTCTTCAAGAATATGCCCGTGATTATCAGCTCGACATCATCTTCCCCAAGATGATCACCCGTACACACAACGCACAAAATATTGTGCTACATCTCGTTAACAGAGGAAAAGAGGATTTCAAAATACCTCAATATTCCGTCTTCGCCTGTATTCGCTTTATGTACGTGCCAAAGTTGCATGTATCGTTATCTGTGGAAAAACCATGAACGCTGTAACCGACATTGAAACACAAGTGGGAGTCGTCGACGGTGTCTCCATCGTCTCGAACCTCATTCGTCTTGTTCAAGGGAAGCATCATGTTGTCGAGATCAAGAATGACACAGAAAGAGCCTATCTGAAGGACGCTTGTTCCTTAAAGGAGGAAACAGGAAACGTCTCTGCTCAATCAGAGTACGAGCTTTCTCTCTGTCACGGTCTTTTAGCTTATCTTGACACAATGCTAACGGAGAGACTTCTCCATCCTGCTAAAGCATGAAAGACAAAGATACGCTCTAGGGAGAGGCATGACAGCCTCTCCCTAGAGCTATCCGTTGTTTAACGTAGAACCGACCACTCGATGACGATATCTTTCCGTATCGCTAAAGAACCATCCTCTAACTGGACGAGCTTCTGGCGGATATGAGGAATGACATCGGCACCCTCGTGAACGATTGTTTGTAGATTGAGATCTCCGTCAATACCGAGAATATCGACATGCAGAACTGTCTCGGATAATGCCGTCATGATCCTCGATGCGATATCGGTCATGGACAGAGAACCTGATGCCATGGCGTATTCGACCATGTCCTCCACGGTATCCTGAATCTGTTGTTTCAGTGTGAGATCCGCTGCAACGTAGGATTCCACGTGGAGACGGAACTTAAGACCTACATCCAGGTCATGGACGATCTCCTCAGCGTCTGTTGTCTTAAAGACACTTCTTCCAATCGTCTTGATAGGCTGATAGAAAAGGTCGACTTTTTCTAGAAGCGACGTCTTGGCAATAGACAAGGTTGAGAAGTAGGAGTTAAGCGTCTCAATGAGTGAAGCACGGAAGTTCTCGTAGACCGTTTCGTCTGACTGGAGAAGCTTGTAGTCGAAATGCGGCATGGAGACAATCGCATTGATGGAACGAGGATTATCTATATCAACAATCGGATTGCCGTCACTATCAAGCATATTGTCTCGAGAGTCTTGGACGATGATTGTTGAAGAAAGACGTTCCTCGATGGCGACCGAAACGTCTTCAACCACACGACCAGACGGATCCAGCCACTCGGAAATCTCCCACGGCCATTTGTCGACAAATGACCACCAGGATGTTTCAATATCGAGATTCCAGTTCGGAATGGCGTGATAAACCGTTTCACCTTCTTTTTTGATCAGAATGGCGTAGCCAGAGCTGACACCAAGCATTGTCTCAAAGTAAATGCGGGCGTTATCGAAAGAGGTTGTTCTCAAGAGACAAGTGGCGAGTCTATTGCCCTGGTAGACAAAGATAGCACCTGTCGGTGTGTCACCTGTCGGATAGACACCGAAAACGGGGTTAGCCGCTTGAGCGTCCGTCACATCCGTGATGTAGACAAGACTGTTTTCAGGTGGATCAGACACCCTGCTCGAGAAAGCCGAAATAGACGCATACTCGCGGGCATTTGTCACGACTTCTCTATAGTGTTTACAGTCATTTAGCGATATTCCCTGAATCTGTCGAGAATCCGCATATGCTTGTAAATCCTCCAAAGAAGCCACTGTCATGAGTTTGATCCATGGGAAACGAGCTCGATTGACTTCTACAATTTTAGCAGGAGTCAACGAGTACTTCGTTGCCAGGTTTGTAACGGTCACATCGCTTTCATCCAGATCCAATTTCTTGAGAGAGGTGAGATCTGTCAGAAGAGCGGAAAGGCGCTCTGTCGTCGGTAGAACGGATGTGAAATCGTAATTGAAGAGAGACCAGTCTCGACGATAGATAGCTCCATTCCCTTCCAGGAACGTATTCTCCGCAGGTCTATCATCCAGAGCACAATCACCAACAAAAATGAATTCACTTCCACGAGCTTCGGGTTCATAGAAGAAAACGCCGTCGTAGAGACTTCCGTTTCTGGAGGCGTTTTGGACATCTGAGAACGAAGGTACATCCGAATTCAGAATGTAGTCAAGGAGATCGACCGTCTCGATTGTGTATTCTACATCTTGATCGTTCAGGGAAACGACAACGGGTGTACTGGTTGTCTCATCAATGACGGTAGATGGTGTCCAGACCAGTTCCTGGATGGTGTCTACATCCGCATCACCTTCTGCTTCAAAGAGAACGGTATCGTCTCGTTTGAAGAGCCACTTCTCTGTTTCATCCGAGTAGGAAACCGTATATGAGACAGGGCCTACGGAACGTGACCAAACTCGAGCTCCGTCTGTAGCAGTCGGATTCACAAGAGTGTAACGACCAAGTAGTTCAGGCATCCCACAAGAGATAACCATGAGCATTCTAGCGACTGTCTTCCATCGATTTGCGTCAGACGAACGAGCCGTCGGCGTTGAGACGAGTTCCAGAGTATGGATTGACTCTGCGTTGTCAGAGAACGTCAAGAGCTGATTGAATGTATTTTCAGATGTGGATGAGAGAACAACGTCGCCCTTGTGATGGAGATACTCCAACGGAAAGACAAGCTGACCAACCATGGACGGTTTCACCGTCGTACCGTCCACATCATCTTCCGTATAACGACGGAAGACATCCGTTTGGTACGTAGCGAACACGGTTGTGGGATACTTCTTGTACCCTTCTTCGTTGATCGTGCAGTGGACGTTGTTCAGGATGAAGTTCAGGGATTCACCAAAGGTCAACGTCATGCACTGCGACGCCAGCCAGACATAGTCAAGCTGTACTGCCGTCGGACGGTAGCCGACCGGGAACGGGTCGGAATAGGAATCATACGGCAAAGCTTCTTCACGGATGTAGACCTGGATGCTGAACCCGTCTTCTACACCCTGGAGTGGCAGGTAGCATCCTGCCTTTTCCGTCACGATATTGTAGAGATTCGTGATGTGAATATTGTCTTCATCATCGATGCGATAATCCGTCTGGAAGTTGAATATGAAATTGATCTTCTGATCGTCTCCGACCGTACGACCCATATACTCGCCCAGCATGTAAACGGTTTCTCCAGAAGACGCTTTCGTCGTCAGAACAACTTGGATGTTTTTGATGGAGTTGTCGTCACCCTCTTCCACAAAGACATTCTGAATGTCCTGCGTTCTATAAAGAGTAAGAAGAAGACGATATCCACCTGTCCCATTGTTCAAGTGAGTGAACGTGGCGGAGTGAACCGAAAGCTGTGTCGCTACGGAATCGTTGTCAGGAGCGATGGATGAAACAGGCGACTTGAACCGAATGTCTCTAACGAACGGGTTCATCAGATTGTAGGAACCAGCCAGCGGCCATTTGTCGTTCACGGTGAACTTCATGTGGAAGGGGCTGAACGTGTAGACATTCGAGTTAAGACGAGTCAGCTTATCCTTGACGGGAAGGCTGTCCAATTCTACCATTTCCTGGTCGGAAAGGAGGGTCATCGTGTCTGCGTCCGCATCGTATTTGTAGACAGCGGACGGAAGCACCATGAATTCCTTTGGCGAGATGGGAACCTGAGATTGCCTGTAATTCTTCGAAACGAGCTGGCCGTTCTCTTCTACCGTCTGAAGCATGTCCGCTTTGAAGACGGTGTCAAACTGTCCCGCACCAATAATAGAGTCCGTGTTGTCTCGAATCGTCTTAAGCGCCAAATAGATACGGTTCGTAATGTTGTCGACATACTTCTTGGACAGGAATCCCTGGTCTTTGAAATACGCAGCGACGTCCATGGCCGTGATCAAAACGCTGTAGGTTGAATCGTGCAAAATACGATTTCGAAGTTCGTCGAAGGATAGACCGTTAGAACCCGAAATGATCTTGCGTTCACGAGGCACCGTCACGATGTAAGAAACACGGCGAAGCGGTTCATTGTAGGAATCAAGAATCGTCATCTGGTCGTCCGCCAGGAATGACGTCTGCAAATCCGTCAACGGTAGAGACGAGATATCCTCATTCATCTCTCCCAACGTACTGTAGACGACCACACGAACACGGCTACCCATCATACCCTTCGTGAAGTAGATCTGAGGAATACGAATCTCAATCTGATCCATATCCGTCAGAACTTTCACATAGGCCGTCACTTGATCCACGTCGTAGACAAAATCAGATAACGTTTGGTGCATTTCCCGCCATGTACCTTCCATGTAGTGGAAGACACGGACGGCGTAGAAACGATCGGTGTAGCCGTAACGCTTGGCGAAGCCAGCCGCCGAGACGGCGTCGTCTTCATACGAAACAGCCGTAAACTGATAACAGGGAACGACAATACCGACCAACTCGAGATTGTCCCGAACCATGTTTCGTACTTCGAGCAAATTCGTATCGATGGTCAGAAGAGGGTTTGCCACATTTGTATTGAACTGAGCACTGAATGAGCAATTTGCCGCATCGACGACCGTGGAAACGTGTCCCTGGCTGTCCGCTTTTACCTTGTAGACTTTCCGGACAAAGATATCAACAGGATAATGAATACCGAATTGGAACCGTCCAATCTGGATCTTCGTAGAGGTCGGCAACGTGATCTTTCCAACGGAAACATCCGTCGTCTTTTCCACATCTACGGTCGTGTCGGTGTTAGCATTGACTTCGACACAATTATTGATAAGCCAGTTTCGTTCAAAGAAAAGAGTAACCTTTGTCGATGCTGGTGTGCTGTAGAGATGAGCGTAATCGAAATCGCTCATATGCCGATACAGAGCGTTCATCGTATTCGCCCTGTACGGATACAGATTGTGAAGAATGTTCTGCGTTTCCGTGGCGTAGCCTGCCGTGATCGTAGCAGCCGTCTCCATCAGAAATGTGAAGACGTTGTTCGGATCCATGACTTTTCGACCACCAAGAACCGTATTCTGCAAGTCATCCACAATCTGTGACTGGATACGGAGAGGGTTTGTGAAGAGACCCAGAGTTATTTCTTCTGCTGTAGGCATACGGGTATTCCTCTTTTATGGGTTAACGAAGAACTTCCGATACATGCTGTCGAAAGTCTCTTCCATTTGAATCTGATTCGGATAGTAGTAATCTCGTGCAAAGTCGTTGGCGCTACGGCGTGTTCGCAGACCAAAGTCCAGATCCATCAGGGAATTGATGAATTGCTTGGTGGCATCGTCACGCAGGGTTGGAACTTCAACTTGTCTCCATTCCATTCGGAAACCGTTTGGATCGGACGTAATCCAGGGAAGCGCCGTGAAGTTTGCGAATTTGTCGAAATACGGGACTCGCCGATGCAACAGTTCCGGAGCACGGCCGTTGGACTTGTTTGGAGACGCGGAGGTGCCGTTCTTCGACTGATTGATCGTGGGGCAATAGCGTTCTACGAGTCGGTTGAAGTCATAGAGAATGGGGTATTTGTCATACTCAATCACGTTGCAGGTGAACGGAACCGAGATGTGCTTTGCCGCTTCAATGGAGTAATCACCTTGTTGTTTATTGAATATTCCGCCAATCGGGATGACCGACGGAAAGCACCCTGTACATTTGACATAGTGACGAATATACGGTGTACCTGGCTCCATAACAAAACTGTAGATGGAGACGGTGTAATTCATCCGAAGGGTGTCGATATCGTCCGCATAGGCGCGCATGACGTTATACCGAACATTGTGAATATAGCGTACCCAGTAGTTGATGATAGAGAGAATAGGTCCACCCTGAACATCCTTGAACGTGAGATTCAACGTGTAGTTTCCTCTAGCCCCCATGACATCGTCCGCATCAACGACAGATTGGGCTTCTCCGAAGTAACCGCCATCCGTCGAGCCAACAGACAATGACAAATCGGGGAAACCCGAGATATTCTCATACGAGTTCATCAACGGGACAAAGAAAGCGTTCTGCGGATCGTGGATAGGACAGTTATTGACCAAGTTCCAATAAGGGTTCTCTTCTGCACGGCCAATCTTGACTTTATGTAGGTTCGTATCCAAAAGAGCCCGAATAGCAAACGCCGTGGAGTTGACATTTGTTGTATCCAGTGGAACCATAGCTGGATCAGCACGCAAATTCGAAGATTGTAAACAAAGTCTTGGACGGGAGAAGAACGTCAGACCGTGTACCTGGTGGTTTGTCGGAAGTGGACAGGAATGAAGACGATCGATTGCCGAGAAGAATTCCTGTTGCTGGTTGAAGTATCCGCCCAAACCTTTGCTACGCCAGATAAGGTCTTGAATCATCTCCTGTTGAACTTTGTTGAGATACTGGTCCGGATTCTCACTTGCGAAACGAATCCGCTGGAGTGTCTTCTCTACGACTTCGGGTTCCTTGAGAATCGTATCCAGACTGGCAGACGTGTATTCTTCAGGCACAAATGTTTTGAAATAATCCAGGAGTTCGGAGTCACTGTAGTGTTCTCCTCGGTCCATGAAATTAGGGGTGGATTGGGTCATAGACCTCCTCCTTATATACCTTATAGTTATATTTCAAGTCGAGCATAGGATGAAAAACTTCACGTTAGAAAAGATAATATAGCAGGAGGCGGGAAAAGACATCATATGCTTCCCAAGTACTATAGTAATTAAGGGTTAAGACTATTTTTCCATCCTTTGCAAAGGAACCACTCTTATGCCTATTCCATCCAACGAATCTTCCTTCTTGAGAGCCATCGACAGGCTCTCAGGCGATGCGGGATCAAAGGTGTCGAAAACCACCCTTGGTCTGGCAGATCTTGTGGCTGCCATCCGAGACGCCAAGCAGGGCATGACATCCTCTCTGACGCAGTTCACGAAGAACATGAACGTGATGGGCCGTGTCTACATCGAAGACTCCATCGCCGCAGATCCGATCGCTCCCTCTCTGATGAGTTCCTATCACCAGATTTATATAAGCTACATCATGTCGGCTCTCAATCTGGACAGCTACTGCATGAACGGTCGTACGGTCCGCCAGCTCTACGAAATCGTCCAGACGGAAGACTTCCACAGGGATCCCTCTTCGGTTATCGCGGACTATTTCAGCCACGTCATTAAACCCGTTCTGACGCACGCTAACAACGACAACGTCGGCGAAGTCTCGGATGAGTACTACTTCAACTGGCTGAAGACAAAGTCGATCGCCCCCATCAAAGGGTCGTTTGAATCCAACGGCATTTATCAGCTCGACAACGACGCACAGCGTCTTGTCGCCGGCCGTCTTCTGGAATTCGAACTGCAGGCTCCTGTCACGCAAGGTGACAAAATCGTCAATCAGACGAACTTCAAAGCCTACATGTACGTCCAGCTCATTCCGTACATTATGAACAGCGAGACGATGGCGACGTTCCTGCGTGCCAACTACGAGACGAACCTGAAGATTCGTTGGGACAAACTGCGGACAGGTGAAATCGCCTTCTGGCACGACTTCGTATTTGCATTGGATCTCGTTCGTCAACAGGCCCAGGTCCTGAAGAACGATCGTACGGGTGTTGTCTCCGAAATGATGAACATGAACCGCAACAAGCTGTTCCGCTGGTTAGCCGGTCTCATCGACATCATGCCTGAGTCCCACAACTTGGCAAACGCCATCATGATCATTGACCGCAACACATTCCGTCAGACGACCAATGAGTATCACATTGATTTCCGCAACACGGAAGTGCGTCAGAAGTTCTTCAACAAGACCTTTACGATGATCATCGGCGTCGTCGACCTGACGTATCAGACCGTAGACATGTACTTCAACGGTATCCAGATGATGGGTACGTACACGTTCGACATGATCAACAAGGTCGGTACAAAGGGGAAAGACAACTTCAATCTCAAGGAAGTCATGCAGGCTTTCAGCCAGGGCATGACGCCTCGTTTCTAAGGAGGCACCATGAACATACTCAAGCAACCGTTTCGTCTTGGTCTCACAGACGATCAACTCGCCGAAAAGGTGGAGAAAGAGTTGGGACCCGAAACCCGCATTAAGAAAATCAAGAAGGAGAACTTCGTCGAAGACTTGAGCATCACACAGCGTCGTCTAGACGGTGTCCTCCAGAGCATCTCCCGTTTCGAAGAACCCGAGCGTCAAGCCATTGCGGATCGTATCTTCGAATTCAGCAATCAGAACGGCAATCATGCCTGCGAAATCTATGTATCACTCGCCAAGGATGTTCAACGTGACGATCTCCGATTCGCGTTCAATTCCATCTTGACGACGGGTGCCGCTTTTTCTACAATCCTCAATGAAATTGCGGCGTCAACGAACGAGATTTTCTCCGAAAACACGATGACCATCCATAACACGAAGATCTCTCATCTGACGGTCTTTGGTATCGTGGCGGAAGCGAATATCTTCACGGACTACGCGGTCTATCTATTTGATTGCTGCAGCGCCGAAATCGTGACTCATCGGAACGTTCCCGAACTCGGTCGTGTGAAGCCATACAAATTGAAGTATCTCGACGAGCATTACGACCACATGGTCTACATGCTCAAGAATTACATCAACCCGAGGATCTACCTGGATGACATCAAGCATCTTCGCAAGTCCCAGTACGATATCCAGCTTGTCAACAACAACCAGCGATTCAACGGCGGCTTCTTGAACAGCGGGAAGATGGGTACCTCCCGTAATTTCATCTCCTCGATGGCGTTCAACCCCTTTTACTGGCTTGGTGAGCAGTACAACCTGTACAAACAGGCTCGCTTCATGAAGCAATCAAAGGAAAAAGAGTACCTCGAATCTCATGTCGCTCTGCTCCGCATGGAACTGGCCGGTGTCGATCCGAATACAGACGAGTATCGCAAGCGCACCAAGACCATCCAGGCGTATGACAACATGATTGCCCAGCTTGACCAGAAGATGGCCGAGTATATGGACGATAACGGCGGAGGTACACAATGAGCAGAGATCGTTACTACGACGGCTGGAGACGGGATCAGCAGGCGCGTGCCGAGTTTGCTAAAAACTACGTCATTGTCGACTCCATTTCTCGTCTCAACCCAAAAATTGATGCGAACGCCTATAGGCTATATGCCGCCGCCTACAAGAAAGAATACCTGACCCTCAATCGCGACGATCTGGCTCTCGCCGCCGAAGCGAACAAAGATGCTATTCTGATGTTCTACATGGAACGTCTGAAGGACATCCTGCGGAAGATCTGTATCACGATCTATCTGCATCACTACGGTGATGGGAAGACGACCACGTTCACGTTGAATCAGGATTCCCTAAATATGATCCAAAACTTCATCAATCAGACTGAACACGTCGAAGATGCCGACTACGACGATACTCAGCTCCGAATGATGGAAACCATCCGAGCGAACGTTCTACACGACGGAACCATCCACGGCGAATGGCGTTGGATGCCCGAAGTGAAAAAAACGTTCCTCTATGCGCCAAGCCATCTCATTCGTGGATTGCTCAACCGCACCCTTCAACGTATCGACAACTACAAGCTGAATCTCATGAGGCTGAACGATGCCGACAACTATGACGGGTTGAGGGATTTCATCGGAAACATCATGCTCTCGGTGAAGACCCTCGTGTGGCTGGGTCACACGTATGAGGCCTCCAGTGAACCCGGCAATGGACTCGAGATGTTTGAAAGCATCTGCGAGCCGACTGAGAGCGCATATCAGGACATTGACCAACGGGTTTTCCCCTACAGCGGTCTACCATTTGCCCAGGCGATGTGCCTTGACATCACGGGCGACAACGAACAACTCGAGCTTGACCGCAACAACCTCAACCGCATCTCCGACGCCTACCGCTACCTCTACGTGAACGCCTACTACAAGGCGAAAGAGGAAGAGCAGGAATGGAAGAATCTCGAGACGTATCCGAAAGAAGCAGAAGACGTAAAGTACTACCTCAGTATGCTTTAAAGGAGGGGCTATGTTCGACATTGACAAAATGATAGAACTATCAACCCTCGAAGCGACGCTCGTGGAAGCCCAGAAAAACGTGTTGTCACAGCTAGATGTAGCTTGTGAATTTACACGGAAAGCCAGCAACCACGAACCCGTTTCTCTCGAGACTCTCTACAGTGAGAAGGATGCCCTTCCGCTCGTCCAGAAACAATGGGAAGATCTTGAAACCTTCTTCACGACGTTTCGGTCGAGTATGGAAGAGCTTTCTTCCTACGTCGTCAACGAATCGGCAGACATGCGGAAAAACTTGCTATTGAGTGTCAAGTGGATGCAGGACAACAAAGCGAATCTTGGAAGAGCATCGAGCGTTTCGACGAAACTCGTCTCCCCAAGACTCTTCAACGCCTACACCACCAAAATGGAATCTCTCTGCAAGTCCATTACCAGGCGGGAATACAAAGCAATTCCTTCCCGTCTCTCCGACTTGAATTGCACCGTAGCGGACGGAAACGTCCAAAGATTACCGGAATACTACGCCTTGGAAAAGACGCAGAACAACCGGTTTCTCACCTCACCTTACAATTGGTCATTCGAGCTCCTAAACAATACGACAAATGCTTTTTGTCGTCTCCTCTCCTCCATCGAAAACATGAATCGTGTCTTGGGTGCTTACGCTCAGAACACAACTCAACAGGCACTTCAGAACATCTACATCGCCAAGGGTCGTCCCATGATGAAGAAGAATCTGGAACTTCAGCCTATGATTGGAGAAGCCGCACAAAGCCTAGGATTGCTCTACAACGCCTCGATTGTAGAACAATACTATGCGGACAATTTGAGTCTGCAGCTCTATAATGCGTATTTGAATCTCAAATCGTACAGTGTGAACAACAAAAATTAGGAACTTATCTATGGCTAGAAAAATAACCGTCCTTGATGAAATCGAAGGCGATCTCTCTGAAGAGATTGCGGAAAACGCTGAAAGCGGAAAGAAAGTCTCTCAGGAACCCGATGAATCCGAAGCGGGTCCCGAGAAGGAAGAAACCATTCCGGAAGGTGCTCCTGCGGCTGGTACGTCCCCCGAAGAACCGTCGGATGAAGTTTCCGATTCCCAGATTCAGGATTATCTTTACGGCAAGAAAGGAAAAGGCAAAAAGAAACGCCGCTTCCGTGATGAAGATAATCCCGACGGGGATGACGGTGACGATGACGGTGAAGGCGATGACGACGGCGACGGCGAAGGTGAAGGATCCGACGGCACCGACGACGATGGTGAAGGCGGCGGAGACGATGACGAGACTCCGAACGGTGATGAAGATTGCCGCAACCGCAAGAGTAAGAAAGGCAAGAAAGGCAAAGGCCGCCTGAAGAATGGTCCCATGACCGTCATGAACGAGATCGAAGGCGATCTCTCTGAAGAGATTGCCGACGAGCCCGAAAAGGCCGGTGACATCGACGAACCCGAAGAAAACGATGTCAAGCCCGACGAAGCTGGTGACAACCGTCCGAACGCTGGTTCCGATGAAGCTGGTACCACTCCGGAAGAGCCCTCTGACGAAGTCACGGACTCCCAGATTGAAGACATGCTCGAAAACGGCTGCAGTGGCGGTAAGAAGCGCAAGAACAAGAAGCACAAAGGCGCCCGCAACGAAGACGGTGGTTCCGACGATGATGACGATGATGACAGCGGTGATGACAATCCCGACAATCCCGATGACGCCGATGCCCAGGCCGCCGCGGAACATCCCGATGATGACGATCCCGACAACGAAGGCAGTGATGATGACGGCGACGGGGATGACGATGATGACAGCACCCCGTCCGAAGACAAAAAGAAGAAAAACAAGAAAAAGTCCCGCAAGGGTCTGACCAACTGGGACAAGTGGCGTGCTGAACTCGAAGAGTCCAACCCCACGACTCCTGACGGCCTCGATACCGATCGTCCCGACGGTTTCGATCAGCAGGATGATGAGGCGAAGCCGAACACTCCGCCCGAACTGACGGAACCCATCGAAAAGGAAGTCGAAGGAAACAATCCTGACGATGAAGGTGATGACATCAATCCGGAAATCCCGGATTCGACGATCACCAACATCCTCAAGACCTCCTGGTAATTCCAATCATTAAACACTCTATACTGCACCTGGGGTTTTGGCCTCAGGTGCAGTATATGAGATTTTGTTTACTTATATATTCCAAAGATGAGATAATGAGTAATTATCTTAGATATGCGAGACGATTCATCATTCCCTAGCTTGTGTCCAAAGATCGCAAGGTACCACCCGTTTGTGGTACCACTCGTCTCGCATATCTTTTTTCGCCTTATGACATCCTTTTAAACCTACCACACCACAAGGAGAAATTCCAAATGAACCAGCAACAAGAAATTAAACAACTGCTCGACGTTGGCAAGACAGTTTCCTGTCGTGTCGTTGTCGGGAAAAAGAATGGGAATCTAATCAGCGTCAAGGACAACGGCAAGATTATGATTCCCACAAAAACCCTTTTCACCATAAAGAATAACGATGGTAGTATGAAAATACTATCAGGGCTGACCCCAGAAACAAGACTACTGGGAGTCGTTGTATCGACACACGATACTTACGACAATGTGGAGCTATTCTGCGCGTATGATGTAAATGGGACTCTCATCATAGCTCCCGCATACGCTGACTATACTGCCTATTCTGATCAGCTACGTTTCATTGCAGAGAAACCAGAATGGGCAAGCATCCAAAATGAAATAAAAGAGTGGGTCGCCGCCGGATCCAGTCTTGAAACCGCAAAAACGTTATGTCTATAAGGACTATAACGTATGAAGAATTCAAACGTAAGAACCCAAACGTGGCTAACCAGATAGACCAGATAAAACGAGAATATTGGCGGATCTGGCCTGATGGTGACCTACAGAAAAAACAGTTTGAAATTATAAGAAACATTCTTGGGAGACATTAGACATGATGGAGCGGAAAAGTGAAAAATGGTTAAAAGAACACAACGTGGCCATAGATGCTCGGCGTTTATCTCCCACGAGAACGAACATCTACTTGTCCCGTGAAATAAGTGAGAAGGAAGCAGGTGAGTATCTCAAACTCGAAGGCCATATATGCGCTATAGCTCCTGTCGGTTTCTTTGATGTGCGATACGATCCTGAAGAAAAGAAATACTTCATCTACGTCGACGATTCGACGGATTGATGGAGTCGAAGATTAGATGTTAACTAAAGGTGCATGTGCGACATCGTATACATGCACCTTTATCTTTATTTTTTGTTCAAAGGAGACCTACAATGCCTGTATTTGGCTCCAATATATCCGGTCTGGAAGCACTTGATTTCCAGGTAGCGAGAGGCGGCAGTCCTCTCGCTATGGATCTTGTGGCTTGCTTTCAGCGAGTCATGAATCTACGGGATTCCATCACGTCCAGTATCACGGAACGTGTCAAGAAGATTACCGATCATACCAGAAAAGTCGTCATCCCTGAACTCAAGGATATCATCAAAAAACATACAGGTATGGAAATGGCGAAATGTCATGTCTCCAGTTCTCTTGCCTGTAATTTCGCCATGTACCTGATTATGGGCGATGACAGCAGTGGCTGGCAGATGGCAAATATCATGCGTCGTTACTCTGGTCTAGAAACCTTAGATGAAGACCCGATCTACAGTCAATTTATTAAAGACCCCATTACGGCGGAGGAAATGATCGCCGTTGCGGATTCTTTCAACAAGAAGACTGGGTATGTGTCACATCTTAAAGTGGATAGAGTCCCCGCAGGTATTAAGTTCTGCCTTTTCTTTGATCCATATGCAGCGTTTCTCATCAAAGAAGTCGGTAACCGTAACTGTGAGTATCTGACATCTGTCGAGCTGGCCGCCATTATTCTACATGAAATCGGTCATGCGATTACCACCCTTGAACTGGGAGCTGACTTATATCTACGGGCTGAAACCTATAGGAATTCTCTAGCGTATTTCCTACAGAAAGCGCCCCGTGAGGAGAAAGCCAAATACACGACGTACGTCCTCCAGCAGATGATGCCCGAATACTTCAAGCAGGTGGACAAGAAAATAGGTGAAGCCTCCAAGACTCGTGACTGGAACAAAGACCAAGGAAGTATTGTTCTGGACGTTATTACGTTGTTTTTCTCAACGGTCATATCCACCGTCGGCTACACGGCTTATTTTCTGATAGACCAGATTGACAATATCTTCACCGTTTTTGGAAACAACAATACCTACCTGGCAAACAAGAAATCGGATTTCTACCGCTTCAACAAGAACCCGCGCAACTGTGAACAGATTGCAGACGAATACGTAGGCAGACACGGTATGTCCCGTGGTCTCGTTGGTGGTCTCCAGAAGCTCTACGACTGGTGCACGACATCCGGGCTCGGCCAACTCTGGAATTCCCAGACCTCTAAGTTCATGTATTACGCCGACAAGGTTCCGTATGTCCTTTTCGTTACACTGATGGGTGACGTAAGTAATGGTGGAGACGACTCCTACGACAAAATGAGTCAGCGTTTTGAACGAGCCTATCGGAATACGCTCGGCAATATCAAGAAGCTGGATATTCCGCCAGAGATGCTGGAATACTACGTCCAAGACGCCGAACAATGTGAACGGATGCGTCAGAATGCAAAGCCTGTCGTCAACTACATCATGGAAGCGAACCGTGTTCACGAAGCACTTGCTTTCCTGATTCGCTACCCGTTTATGCAACTCGGTAACGGGGAATTTGAACGCCAGTATGAAAAACGTTTCCTGACAGGCGAGAAACTCCAGAACAATGATTTGTTCCTAACCGCTGGCAAGCTACGTGTCATGTCTCAACAATAAGAGGAACCCATGAAATTTGATAAATCTATATCGTCGTTCATGCAGAAGTCGAACGAAGCCGTAGAAACCAATCTGGCTCTCGTTGACCGTCTGTTTAGTCAATACAATCAGATCACCGAATGCATCGACAACGTTTCCAGTTTCGGTCTGACTCCTGCTACAGAGAGAATTATGCGTTCTCTTCCTGACACAGGACACCTTGTCAGCTATTCCTTCGAACAAATAGAGAATGCAAAGCCTGCTGTCAGAGACATGATGGCTCTGGAAGGATTCTTTGAAATTCTCGGTGATATCGTGTCGAAGATCTTCAATGCGATTATCGCTGTCTTTCAATGGATTATTTCCATGATTGGCAAAGTGATCAGCTATATCTTCGGTGGTGTAGCGGCGGCTGGCGGCCTTAGTGGAAGAGGTAATAACAGCGCCGAGGGGAAAGCTCTTACCAAGAAACTGGAAGATATTTTCAAAGTCGATGGGACCAAACTCGTCGGCGACCTGCCGACGGATATGGAATCAATCGAAAAAGTTCTAACAACCATCAACAGTCTCAGCGGCGCCAGCAAGGTTACTTTGCCGAACCCGATTGATACGATTTCGATCCCTGGACTTCAAGGTGCATTCCGCATCACTATTCCTGGATACGAAAAGAATCGTAAATTTGTCGATATCATTCTGCCTGGAAAACGGGTCAACATGTCGGACGGTGTGACAGATGTCATCATGTACAGTCTTCCGAATTTCCTCGATGAAATCTTACGTGAATGGAACACGTATAAAGTTGAACATAAAACAAATAATACAGTTGTTCGTACGCAAAATAAGCCGTATATCGACAACACAACGGGCGCAGTTAGTAACAAATCTATCCCCTCTGTAACAAAAAATAACGAAACTCGTTCTTATTACAATTTGCAGGATGGCATCGACAGTCTCAAGAAATTCATGACTCAAGAGCACTGGCAGTTTGCTAAACTGTACACGGCTCTTTTCACCGCTCTTTTCAATGCGCAGAAATCTGCCGCTGGCGGTGGACCAAAGATGGTCATTCTACCCATGGTGGATTTGCACGGAAATGATGTCTCGGGTCGTATTGAGGACGAAGTGGACCGGATGCTTTCGTCTTATGTGGACGAGATCTTAAGAGCTAGCGTGGACAAGAAGAACTCTATCGGAAACATTCTGTCCAAAGATTCCATTACAGCCAACAAAGGTATATCCGATCCTACCACGGCCGGCAATGTCGATGACACCGACTACCTGAACAATACCTACAACAATGTTATTGAAAGTGGAAGGGATGCGGCAGATATAAAACACTACGGTGTTGATACGAACAAATATCTTGCCTCGTTTACACGGCTTTATACGCTTATTGGTGATCCGACGGATACCAATCGTTACCGCTTTGCAGGCATCAAACAAGCACTCGAAGATATTGCCAAAACACAGGAACAAAATAGAGAACTTGTTGAGAAAGCCAAGACCCGAAACGAGAAAGTCAACAATGATATTCTGCTTTATCTCAAAGCTTGTATCGAATTCGCATCGAGAGAAGACGCTCTTCCGCCCATTGGAAGTATCGTGCTTCAAAACGCTCCAGACGGTTACGATGATGTGAAGCTTAAGATGGATATCGCTCATGCTTATGCTACGTCTATCAACATCCGTCACATCAGCAAGTTCCTGAACGTTTACTACACGACGATCCAGAAACTCATCAAACTGACAACGGTCTACACGGCTCGTTATCAATCTCTCATCAAAACTATTCAGGATACTCAGCTCGCCAACATCCAAGTCGGCGGACAGGAAGTACCCCTCCATTCTACGAAATAAGTGAAATAATGAAAAGTGCACCAGGGGAGGCCCGAAGGCCTCCCCTGGTGCGTTCCTGTGTTTATTCCGTAAGCATGAAATCACTTGAAAGTGCCTACGAAAGCTTGCAAGAGTAGTTATACCCTTTCAGAATGGAGACAGCCGCATTCGCGTCGGCGGCGGATGCATTGAACAACGTAATCGTGTAAGTCTTTCCTTCTTCGATACGCTCAATGCTCTTAATCCACTCAAACGCAAACGGTCTCGGTCTGTCTTCCGAATCCAGTTTGACAATCATGTAAGTCTGGTCCTTGACGCTGGAGAGATCATCTTCCTCAGCCTGAGCGACTTCCGTCTGCATGGCACCAACATCGCCGTAAGCATGAGCAATGCTGTATGCGGCGATGGCAAGCACTTTACCACTGTAGACCTTTTCGCCCATCAAGGATTTTACCTTGAATTTAACTGTATCACCCGTTGTTAGACGATATAGTAGAGTTGGTATGCTCATCTTTTTCCTCCTCAGGTAAGTAGTATGACATCGGGACAATGATCGTTTCCGTCCGCAGGAACTTAAGGGCCAGATCACCGAAACGCTTTAAGAACTCTTTTGCCATCGTGACAGGTTCTGTGGCGATAGTCAACGTATCATCGTCGGCGCACGCAACCAGAAAATCATCAATGGAATCGTAGTTTTTGAGTGTGATCAAATCACCCGGTTTCTCAAAGGAGAAGACTTTTGGATCATCTCGTTTGACATTGATATCGCGATAGGCACTCCGGAAGAGAATATCCTGGATGTAGTCAATACCGCTAATCAACGCTTTTGCAACGGCATTCACGAAGAATTTCTTACGTTCATCCTGATCGTCCGCGACAAACGATACAGCGAGGTTGATCGCCTGCTTCATTGTAATGTTTGCACCCGGGACGATACCTTTGATGAGAGCTTTTCGTGTTCCGATCAAAGCGTCTGCGACAATATCCCGATTACGTAGATGATCATACTGCATACCACCCAGCTTGATAAACGTGTGACCGACTGTACGCACCTTGATAGCGTGTTTGTTGAGTCGATCAATCGTCTCCGCCACGTTGGTCTGTGAGCGATCGTTTGAGAGGATCTTGATTTGCTGATCGATACCAAGAATGTAGTCGTTTAACGCCTGGTGGTTTTTGCAGTCACCGATGTACGGATTCTTTCCTTTGGTTCCCTCTGGATAGAGGCCTGTCATGATGAAGAAACTGTCGCCAGCCAATTTGGCCGTCCAGCCTTTTGTTACAAACGGCTTCAGTTTCTCGTTACCGAGAATGTAGGAGAGTGTCCGTAGGTCGTTGACATCAAACTGGGTGAGACCAGTTCGGACAAAACCAACAGTTCTGCACCGTGTCTTCTTCAGGAGATCGGTGAAGAAATCTTCCGTCTGGTTGTCACATCTAGACGGCATGATGACGCAAAGCTTCTTGTTGTTTTCGATCGCGTCTTTTATCTTCTCAAGAAGCGGTATGTGAGACTCGATTCCGATAGCTGGCGATTCGACAAAGAGTATAATCTCTGTCTCCTCGTCAATTTCATACATGGTGCCGAGATTGCGGTTCCATGCTTCAATCGGCGTAAGCGTTACATGCTCGATTGTGAACTGCGCATCATCCTGGATGACGGTGATATCTTTGTCCGTCTCATAACGTTCCGATTCAATCGTCGTGTAGTCCCAGACTTCCCGTGGATTGTTGGCAAAGAACGTTGCGACGATATTTGCCAGTTCACGATTGCCGTGGGACGACGTGTACGCCTGAAGGAATGCCAGCTTGTAGACGATGTCCCGTTCTTCGAGACCTGTCCGTTCGTGCATTTCCCGCAACTGATCAGGATCACCTGGTTTGCAAGCGAGGTCGTCCAGATAACGACCAACCTTATTGACGAAAACGTCAGTATAATAGGATTCCAACTCCGCAACCGTATAGTTGTAGGGGCAATCCGCAAACTCTTTCATCAGTTCCAGAATACCCGTGGAACCAAGAATCATCGCGCTGGTTGTACCATCACCAGCGGCAACCTCTTCACGGTCACCAAGATAGGTGATATTCTTAACCAGGATCTTCTGGAGTTTCGATGCGTAACTAAAGGCACGGATGATGTTGACACCGTCCTTCGTGAAGACAGGTTCTGTCCAATCGGACGTTGCCACCATGGCGTAACGGCTATACGGACCAACGTGATTTGACAGAATAGCACGGACTTCTTCAAAGGTTCTCATCAGGACTTTCTGGAATTCTTTCTTGGACATGGTGTTCTTCACGTCCAGCCCCGAATTGAGAATGGTTGGTTTTTCGCCCAAATTGGGATCAAGTGATTCAGTCATATGTGTTCCTCTTTATGTCAGACAGACGGCTGTTTCATCAGCGCCTGCATTTCTGTTTCTTTTGCTTTGCTCAGCTTAGCTCTTTCCTCAGCTATCTTCTTGACTTCATTTTCAATCTTCTCGAATTTTACAAAGTCAAGGTCCATTAGATCCTGGTAGGACAATCCGTAATATTCCATGACGATTCCGTATCGACAAAGCGTTGCCGCTCGCTGATGATACTCGTCAACTAGATGTTCAGATTCACGCCATCTCAACAGGAAAAACGGATCGTCCTCGTGGAACGTAGATGGATAGATAGTCTGTCTGGTAAGAAAATCCAAGATGGTTGTACGCCATAGTGGATGTGCATTGATGAGATGCCTCAACCCACTATCCATCATGAGCTTGAAGAAGTTGTCCAGGCGTTCTTCAAGCTCTTCTTTGGTTAAACGCTTATTCCCGTCCTGGTAAGCTTCTGCAAGGATATCGCGAAAAAAAGCGTACTGGGCTCCAAGACAAAGAAGTCATTCTTGTTGAAGTCAACACGCTTTCCGCAATGATTGCAGTAGAGACCATACAGACCGCAGAATGTGGCACGGGTGGAATTCTGATAGTTCGTCACGATGGAGGTGATGTTCGTGTTGTCACCATAGTCAAGATTCATGGCTTCTTCGATGGCGAGTGGATCTTCAATGTGACGAAGATCGTTTCCGTCCGCATCCAGCATGGTGATACGTTCAATCCAGGGAACATACATTTTGTAGACGTTCAACTGGATTTGCTTTGTCACTTCCGTGAACTCAATCTCATTCCGGACCTTGTCATCATCACCGTGTTTCTCTTTAATTTTGAAGAGAACGTCACTTCCGTTGCAGATCGATGTAATCTTGCTCAGGAAGCGATGACCACAGCTCAGGTATTCATGCATGGTCGGAACACGGAGGCGAAAACGGTCGTTCTTGGACTGATAGACGACCGTCACCGGGCAGGCGATCATGTGGTGCTGGTAATGGGCGATCTCTTCAGGTGAACGACGAGCACCCATGTTTCCTTCTTCAAGGAATTCCATCGGCGTTTGCTTTTCACCTTGAGCCAACGTATTCAAAAGATCTCCATCCAGTTGGATAGCACTCGGCAGATCGGCGATGATTCGTTCCGTGTGATGGCACTTCGGACACGGAACTTCGATCTCCGTTCCTTTTGGATTGACCATGACACAGGCATAGAGAGCCAGGAGCTCGTAATCATGATAGGAAACCAGACGGGGAAGCATGTCACGAGCGGTGCTCGGTCCAAGACCCGCCACATTAGAATCTACCAAATGGTCTGCAATCAGCTCCATTAAGGATTCACGGATGAGCATGTCGTGATAATGGAAAGAGAATCCACCCAAGACATGTCCATACTTGGCACGCTGTATATCCACGCTCTGGACAAAGCGACTCATATCCGACAAAGTCAGCGGCGTCAACGAAATCCAGAAACCGGAATTGTAGAGAGTGACTTTGTAGATACCGAGCTGACGAGCACGGACGGCAAGAAGTGCTTCAGCACCTCTCAGGACAGGCACGGAACCATCATCATTCCGTTTCATGTTGACGGCCACCTTGGTGGGACGTGTCTTCGGAGACTGATCGATAAACAGATGACCGTCGTCGACGCGCTGTTTGTAGGCGGCGGCGTTGTGAATCTGCTGTTGGTTGAAGTGACCCCTGAGACTCATGTCGCGAGACATGGACATCCGATCGCTAAATCCAACCGGGGGATTGTCGCTTTTGTAGATGGGGTTATTCGATTCCTCTTCAGCGGCGCTATTATAGGCCTCAACAAACTCAGTGATGTTTTCCGCCAAATCCGTTACAACGTAAGAAATGTCAGAATTTGGGTCGACATCTCCTACAAATTTGTAATTTTCCTTGTGCTTTTTTGGCTCTGTCGGGTTATCATCCGCATTGACGGTAATCGTCGTTTCTGGAAGAGGATCTGCTGGTGCAGGCTCTTCATGCTGAGGCGACGCGTGTACCGTCGCTGGTTCGATATTAGGCTGTGGCGGCTGGGCGAAAGATGTCGGTGCCACAGGATTCACTAGAGGCTTGTCTACATCGTCTTTGTTCCGCGCTTCGTCAAGTTTCTTCTGCCAGTCTTCTTCTGACATTGGGTTTGCTTCTGCTCCTGGTTCAATAACAATCTCTTTCCGCATAGGTGCGGCTTCTTCGGGGGACACCAACGGTGTCTGGGCCACGCCAACCATCTCCTGCTGAAGCGGTTGTCTCACGACAGGTTGATTTTCTGACATTGGGTTTTCCTCTTTGTTTTAACATGCATACGCAAGTGCGTATACGATAGTTTCAATTTGTCCGTGGATAATTTTACTTACGAGTCGGGGGCGTTGAAATCGTCCCCGTTCCATCAGGGTCGGTAAGAATGTCGATCTTGTCGCAGCGCTGCACCAGTCTCTCCAAAAGTCGTCGATTCTCCTCAGGAACTTTCTTTGGATCAAGACCGAGCGACGTCTGTTCAAAGTAACCTGGTTTGTATCCGACACCCGTTATCAGGTAAGCGGCACCTGATCTGTAGAAGAGCGTATTCTTAAATGCCTCCTCCGAATAGGCATAAACGGAATGGGTAAACAGGAAAATCTTCCCCAGCCCGGGTACAGTCACGACTTGGGCCAGTGCTCCAGTCTCATTCCAGGTCTTCAAGGCATATGCTTGATCCTGTGGATTCAGGGATTGAAGACGACAGACCAACGGCGCTCCCGATCCTCTTTCTACAAAGAGGACATCGTTGAAATCAAACTTGTCCAATGTAGCATTGAAATCATGCACCTGGCCATTGATCGGTCGAGTGTTGACAATCTTGATGTTCAAGTTGTAGTCAAGAGCTCGAGCCATTCCAATCATAAAGACAAACAAGACGACGAGACGAATAACGGTTTTCATGGTTTGGTTCCTTCTGTGTGGGGTTTATAACTGCTCGGCCGGGGGAATCCTGGTCGAGACGATTCGGCGATTAATCCAATACGACGACACACGGACAAAATCGTCACTATAAATGACGACGAAATTGGTCGAGCCTTTCTCCATCTCCCAGAGACAGTAGAAACGGGAGGAATTGTTCTTCTGCTTCAGGTACTCGCCCCAGGCAATCGTTGTGATTCCTGAAATCATCTGGATAAAGTAACGATACTCCTTGCACTTCTTGTCATCTGAGATTTGAAGATACTGGCTGTGAAGAGACGGGTCTGTCCCTGGAGAGATCTCTGTCAGAGTCATACGAGGGACACCTGCGTGAATGTAGTCCTCAATGATTCGCCAGTAGTGTTCAAAGTCTTCTGAAAACTGATGACCAATCAACGTGTCTTCTGTCTTCATGCAACCGAAGCTGTCTGTCATTTCGCAACGAGCCATCAGAGCTCCATCTTCTCGTCTGAGAATAATAGGCAATTCGTCTTTCTTCGTTTTCTCAAACTTGTTTAGGACAACAAGGAACTGACGAATGTCAATCCACGAGCTCTTTAGAAACATCTCAGGGAAGTACTGGACGAGCTCGTTGGCGAAGTCCCCATCCTGGATAGTTACCTCGTGAACATGTTGACTGGCGACGGGCTGGAAGATGTAGACTTGGGTCTCTTCAATGTCCGTAAATTCGACAAGGCCTACCTTTTCTGGATAACGCGTGCACAGAGTCGGCATCTTCCGTGCGAACAGGGTCGAAAGAAGTTTGCGGAGCTTCTTTTTAAATTGGACAATAGGGTTTTGTGCTGGCATGGTGATTTTCTCCTGGTAAAATGAAATAGGATGCATTTAGTGATGGGCAACCGTATTTTTTCACTTTCCAGAACTAAGAGAAAGTAACAAAGAGAATCTAAAGATCTCAATAATACATCTCCAGTTAAAATAAAGGGATTACAGTCTTCGACTGTAATCCTAGTAAATACATTCAATACTTGACAGAATAGATGTTATCACATTTTGAATAGAACTAACGTTCTATTCAAAATGGAATAGTAACACTGTGTTACAATATACTTTGTATATCAAAGATAATATTGCACGCGCGCGTACATGCGCGCGATATAATGATAGCATTGTAAAACGCTACCGCCTGAGCAAACAACCTACCAGACCCAACTAGCGTTGGGTCTGGTATTTGTCAAGGATAAAGAGCCCTTTCCTCCTCCCTGTAAGGAGTCGGAAAGACTCTGTCTCCCTTTACACCCCGAGACCTGCCGGTCCCAGGGTGTGTTTCAATGGACGTGGTCCTATTTTCTTTGTCAAATATTGAAGAAAAGAACTAGCAGACGGAGTCTGCCATTTTCGGCAGGTCTCGCGACAATACTAGAGTTGCTTGAAGAAATCTGCTGGGAGCAAGGCGCCGTAGCGATTCTCTATGGCATCCACGTTTTCCTTGAAGAGAGGCATATACTTCGCCTTCAGGTTTTCGAGAGCGGAGAAATACGCGTTGCGAGTGGTAATGACCTCCTTGAAGGCGTCGGCGTCTTTCGTCTTCGCCTTGGCGGCGACGAGGGTGACGACGTCGTTTGTAAAGGCGTCTACAGGTTTTTCGCTATTGCCACCGTAGTAGGCGGAAAGGCCTTCGAGGGTGGCTTCAAATTCGGCGGAGGAGAAATCACCATTCTTGATGGCGGCTTCGAGGATCTTCGTGCAGGTGTCCATGCAGGCCTGCTGATTGGCCTCATTGGCTTCCGTGGAGATGGAGTCGTGGGCCTTGCAGTAGTCGACGTAACGTCTCAGGAAGGCGTCAAAGCAGGCAGAACGAATCTGGATGTCGAGAGCGGCGGTGAGACCTCCTTCCGGAACGGAGTCTGGGAAGATGACCGTGTCTTTGGAGGCATAAGCGAACGGAACGGATGTTGCCATGGGGAGCTCCTTTAAAAGGTTAAAATGAACGTTATAATCCGATCTACAGGACCGGAGCCTAGGCATATCATGATTTTTAAAAAGTACGGCAACTCGTCATTTGGTGCATGGCTCAGCCAAACAAAAAGGAGAAATCACATGGAAAACACACACCAAACGAGACCACATCTCATGCAGTCGTACCTGCAGAATATGGTCGCCTACTTGCATGGGGTAACACGAGACGATCCGGCGGAGATCGAACAGTTCGTCAAGGGCATGATGAAATCCTGTGTCCAGGACCATGAAGTCTACATGCTGAACAAGACGAAGACGGGAGACTTTGAATCCCAGAAGACCACCCTGTTGAACTTCTGCAATTCGACGAGCGATCTGATCGTGACACCGAGTGGAAGCGCTTTCTACCCTGACAACATGAAACAGAGCCGAGTATCGGCCATGGTGACAGAGGAGAAGGCGAAACGGAAGAAAGTCAAGAAGCAGCAGTTACGAGCGGAGGCGGATGGAGACGAGGGTGGAGCGAACTTCTTCAAGAACCAACAGACGTCCATCAAGATCAATCTGAACTCTCTTCCTGGCGGATACGCCTCATCGAGAAATATCTTCTACGACAAAGGCTGCTACAACGCTATTACGAGTTCAGCACGATGCATGATTACTCGTGCCTACACAGTGGCGGAGCAGTTGCTAGGGGGAAACTTTCCGTTCTTCGACGTGACGACGGTGCTGAATCATATCGTTATCCACTTGAAAGGGAAGCCAAGTGATGAGGCGATTCAAGCGGCCATTACGAGATGGAACCTGAAGATACCGACCGTAGACGAGCTTTTGGACTTCTACACAAAGACGGTGAAACAATACAAGAGCTCGGCGGACATGACACCTGTACGAGAGTACATCTTCAATTTGAGTCCGTCGGAGATTGCGTACCTCTACTATTTCTGCAATCTGCGTCATCTCTTCTGGGAGAATGAGTCGACGTTCAAGCCATACTTGGAAGGACTGTTTTTGTTACCATGGGATTTGGAGATTCCACAGGATGCGACGGTGGACGATGTCTACAAATTCGATGACACGGTACTGGCGGTTGTGGGTGTGGCGTTTATTGACGATTTGAATGGTCACAGCATTGATGTCATTACCAGAGAACACAAGGAGATGATTCCGAAGCTGGTGGCTATCCTGAAATTGATGAGTGATCGTTTGTCGGCTCTACAGGAGCTGGTGACGTTGTTTGTTGACACGGATGTGGATGTGCCTGATGCGACAAAGCTACCTGCCATGTTTCGGTCGACCGTTATCATATCAGACACTGACAGTGTCATTTTCACAGCGGAGGCATGGCACCAGTGGTACAATGACAACGCGTATGCCTTGTCCACACGAAGTTACCAGATTACCAGTCTGGTCATCTACTGGTTACATCATGCGGTCCGACACGCATTGCTCGTCTTCAGTCGCAAGTTCAACGTGAGTCCTGCTCGTGAACGGGTCTTGGCAATGAAGAACGAGTTCCTGTATTCCATCTCTATGCTCTTCGATATCAAGAAGACCTATGCCAGTCTGGAGATTGTCCAAGAGGGCGTGTATCTCCAGAAGCCGAAGCCTGATATCAAAGGACAGCAGTTGCGAGGGAGTATTCTATGCAAAGAGAGCTTGGACTTTGCAGAGGAATTTCTCGTCAAACGGATCTTGGAGCCTGCAACGAAAGGACAGTTGTCTGCGAGGGATCTCGTGGAAGCGGCTGTCCAGCAGGAGCACATCATTCGGGATTCTATTTTGGCAGGTGAGTCGAAGTTCCTTGGGATTACGAGCCTGAAGTTCGAATACGAGTATTCCAATCCTGATACACAGAGCCAGGTTCGGGCGCATCGGTGCTGGAAGCAGGTATTCGAGAAGAAGTATGGTGAGATACGACCGCCTTGTAAGGTGACGGAATTCCCGATCATTGCACCAACACCGTTGTATTTCGCGAATCTACGAAAGATGGATCCAGAAATCTACGAACGGTTCAAAGGGTGGTATGATTCACTCTCATCCATTCCCGCCAAGCTGATTACAAATCCTACACTGGAACACATTCCAGAAGAATTGGTTCCGCTGATCAACATTCGTGAAGTCGTCTACACGAATATGAAACCTGTGTATCTGGCCTTGTCGAGAATTAACATTTCTCCTGGGCCTGATGACCAGAAGATGCTCTTTATGGATTACGCTGGATAATAAATTGAAAAAAAGACACGCCGTAGGCATCAAGCCTACGGCGTGTCGATATAGGTTTTTGACCTCATATATTACTACGGTGTAATAGGTTAAATGAGTGTTTAACCGAATGTACAGAAACTCCAAAGTGCACAAAGGAGAACAAACATGAGTGAAGCATCTGCTACACAAAAAACCGAGACGGCTCCGGTTCCCGTCGATCCGAAAGTTGCCCTTGATCAGGGTAACAAACTGTTTGATGAGATCAACCGCAAACTTGCAAACGATCTTTCCACTGGAAAGTCTCGTAACATTGGCACTTATGGTCTCATACCGATTCACGGTATGATGTCGATGGGCGCTGATCAGAAAGACGCTGAAAAATTCAGTGATGAACATGACGCCGCCCGCGAAGGCACGATCTACGCATTTGGTCGTGTCAACATGACTTCCGAAGAGCGGAAGGAAGTGGTTGATTTCCTGGCAACACAGGAATTGATCAACATCCGTCTCTATGGGGTCGCGTGTGCGATTCAATTTAACAAAGAGGAGGAAAACGAAAAATGAGTGAACTGTTATTTAATGCATATCGCAACCAGGTTGCTGAGCAGCTTAAAATCGCAACCGCCGGGGGTTTCGATTATGATACCCTCAAGAAATTCATTCCTGCGCCGATTGATGGAGCCGACGCCTTCAACACCGATCTTGGAATCTATAGTGATTCCTTGAAGACGACTGTTGAAGTTGCGAATCGCGTCTTGGCAACAGCGCCCGATGACAAATCCCGGGAAGAATTCAAGACCAATTTCCTCAGCGGAATGGTCGAATTGAAAGTTCTCGCCGAGAAGATCACGATTGCCGACGGTTTCGCCGCCAAGTACGACGCGATGGCGACGTTCGAGAAGTTCAAAGAGAATCTTGCGGAATGCCGTCAGCGTTATGCCCATAAGGACAATGGAGTCTACATTTCCAACGTCCTACCGCCGCCTGCGGGTAAGACCAAGGACGGTGACGGCGGGAAGAAACAATACGTGAAAGAGGTCATCGCCGGCGTAGCGATTGGCGTCTTGACGTTTGTCGGGATCGTCCTGATCTCTGTGTTCCTTCCAACCGCCGAAATCATGGCCATCGCCAATGCGGCATCTTCCGCTGGTCTTGGACTGATGTTCGTCTAGTCTGAACGCATACGCCGCTCATAGAGGAGGGAGCTTATTCAGCTCCCTCCTCATTTTCTTTTTGTTCTACGTCAGAAAGACGAGATGATTAATGACTACAAAGTTGTCGACCCATGGAATTTGCGGCTTTATCGACGACGTGGTTACCGAGTGCGTCTGTCGAAATCTTTCCTGTATGCGCTTTCTGATGGACAATGGAAATTTTGCCACCAGGCTCCTGAAGTTTCAGGGCAATGTCTTCCAGAATATCCGCGTTCGGGATGTTGCGAGTGGGGTCACGAAACGCTCCTTGTGCAAGCAATTGCGTGGCGCGCTTTTCTACACTTCCGATGGCGTAGTTACTGTCCATGACGATTTCTACGTTTTTGTCAGGGAAGCACTGCTTTGCGATGGCGACCGCATGGTAAGCGGCCGTCAGTTCTGCTCGGTTGTTGGAAGAAAAGTTGTCGTTCCCCTTGATAAGTGTTGGAAAGTGAACATGGTCGTCTACAAAGACGGCCCAGCCTCCTACTTTGTCTTGAGGAAAGAAAGATCCGTCAGTGTAGATACGAACAGGTTGTTCTTCGGTTGTTTTCTTTTTGGGCATCATCAAAATCCTTTTTACATATGGGTTATCTGTATCTGTACATGCGATGATAAATGCTCGTAAAATATGATTACCAAGACAACGTAAGGTAGATATTACACTTGTGATATGACTGTGTTATTCAATTAGACATTAAAAAGGAGAAAACGATTATGAACTTTATGAGTGCCGCCATGTTGCAAGCTATGGATGTTATGGAATATCCATTGAACAGTGTGAAATTGCAGGAATACTTCTTTCGCAATCCTGGAATACTGGAGTCGTTTAAGTATCCCTACCAGGTCATGATTAAGCATTTGCTTGATCCGTCGAAACTGGTATCCGTTGGTGTACAAGTTAAATTCGTTCAACCGGATACATCAGGGTTTGTGGTCATATATCACGAACCAGATTTTTTGAATCGTCCAGAGGCTACCATTTGGTTTGAAGAACGAACGATTGGATTTTTACGTCATCTGGGCGTACTGGGTGTTCATTTGTACTGGAAGAAGGATCATTCCTTTCGTTTTGTTATTGAATTTGATAATGTATTTGCATACTGTGTAACACCAACTACCTTCATAGAAACTGAGGAATGCACGTTACGTGTCATTGGCCACAGACAGATGTACACATGGCATTCACTTGTAGTTAAGATCAATGGTGATGAGGTTATCTATTCATTGAAAGAACCTGATGGTAAGATAGATGTTCCACACTTGATAAGCAGAGGAAACGTTTAAACAAAAAGGAGACATTAAAATGAGTTACAAATCAAAGAAGACCTGGGAGTACGTGGTTGACTATTCGAGTAAGGATGGAGCGAAACATCAACAGGAGATTTCCTTCGCTTACGTTGAGAACGACGAGAATAGTCAAGACAAGTGGACTTTCCGTTTCGAATTTCACGACTATGTTACGGGGAAGATCTATCTACTGGACAACCTCCATGATATTCTCGACCATGTTTCCGATCATCGACATGAGCTTGTCGATTCTTATTTGGAAGAAATTACCAATAATGGTCTTGTCGACAATCCTGACATTTCTTTACAGGTAACTAAGCTTCCAATGGGGAATCCGAAGCTTTATTCTGTTCAACTCGACAGGTTACCTCCATGGATGCGAGGACCGTACGATGTTGTCTCAGTGGAAGATCTCTGCCAGACTATCCGTTCACAAGACTGGTACGACAAGAATATCCTTTGGGACATCGAAGAGATGATGGATGCACTCGAAATCGATCCAGACACCTTCAACGGAGAGAAGGAACCGGATGACGATGATGACGAAGACGACAAAGATCTCCATGAAGAGGCCAGACCTGAAACGTCATCAGGACCATCACAGTTTTCAGACTGGGATGGAGATCCAACAGGTTTTTCAACGGGAGTTCCGATCGTTTTTGGAATGACGAAGACCCACAGCTACTGGATCTCACAGTTCATTGTCGAAAACATCCTCAAGAATCCGAAAATTGCCGAAAAGCTTATTGAAAGATACGAAAAGGAAAAGTTCAATGTCGTTTATCCGAGAAAAGTGGACAATCCAAATGGGTTAAACGATCTGGAGACTTGGAATTTTGATGATCTGTGCGACGGGTTATCCGATAAGTTCTGTTTCCGTAGCTGGGAGAAATGTATCAGCGATGTGATGGTTAAACCAAACACATCTCGCCATGATTCCGAAGACGGTGACCATCTCATTACTGTCAAGTTCAAGTACCCTGCATTCATGTACAAGATTCATCTGCGCGATCTGCGTAACGAGTATCATGAACTGTGCAGGTCTCAGTATCTCCTGATGGGCTCTTCCAAGATCGTTGTTGGAATGAAACATGGAGAAATTGAAACAGCCAAGCTCGAATGGGATGCTCCGTTCATAACACAAATGCTGCCGCATCAACCAGACTATATAAAAGACACATTGACGGTGTACTTCATGAAGCACTATGTAGAGGACGGGATCGTATCGAGCACGTTCCGGTTCCAGCCAGAGGACATATGCCCTGATAATCAAATTTGCAAGTAAAACGTCAAGGGTGTAGCAGGTGAAATACCCTGCTACACTCCAGAAAAGTTAAAAGGAAATTCCATGCGTAAGAACAACCATTTAAAAGAAATCCGGAAGCAAAACGAAGTTGTGTTTGCTTCCATGAAAATCCACAACACGAATACGGAAGCGGACAAGTTCTCATCGGAAGTGAAACTGTATACCCAGTTTCTCTTCAAACCGGAAGATGAATCCAAACGTTTCACGTTCGCTGTTGATATTTCAAACGACCCCCATCTGGTACCTTACGGTGTCACCTGGTGGAAGAACCGTTCTCTTAAATCACTTAAGCCGTTCCTACGGACGAGTGTGCCAGATCTGGCAAATATTCCTGTAAAGAACGTAGACGTCTATGAAGGTACAGATTCGTTTAACACACGAGTCGTTACGTTTATCCTAACGTATGAGCATCCTGTTCTCATGAGTGTTCATTACGATCCTCAGGTACCCGTGGACGACTTGTCGAATCCTTTCTTCGAACCGACAGACCTATACGGTCGTCTCTACAACCAAATCTCTATTGCGATACGGAAACATCTAGAAGGACCATCTTTCATCTACGGATCGTATGGTCACTACGACGATACAGACTACGGAATGATGCATTATCGCAACGGATTCCCCATTCGTGAGACGGTGTAACGATTTACGTTTTTCGTGTCATGAGAATGAATAACTGAATATTTAACGTAAATTACTAAAACATGGAGCATAAAACCATGGAATTTATCAACAACATGAAAAACTTCTTCTGGGTCAATTGCCAGTACAACCTGAAAGATGAACCGAGAGCCGCTCAGCCACTCCCCAACGAAATCTTTCAGTTCTTCGTCACCCACGTGATTAGTGCAAGGGGTGTCGTCGATCTGATACGGAAACGTTACGGTAGAAATTTGTTTTTCCTGATAGCCCGCAACCCGCACGAACAAGACGAGAACAAATTCTTCAATTTCTTTCAGATTCCTCTGGATTTTGATTCTTGCAATTCTCCTAAGACGCTATTGGATATCTGTAGTCAACGTCCAGATCGCATGATCAGACGACTTTATATTCACTCGTACAATCGAGTTTCATCGATTATCGATATCGAATTCATGCGTCCGATCTTCTACCAACGGATGACAGATCCCATAACACCTACAGATGCCATCGCGGCTACCCGGTGCATGTCGATCACGATTGAAAACGGAGTACCGAAAAGTGCCGAGTTGTTCTGGGATCCGATTTTCTTCACAGACGAATACGATAGTGATGAAGTTTGTATCACAGCTCGTTATGCCCCCCGTGGTGATAATCACTGGGAATTCAATATGGATTTTGCCGGAAAGCTAGATGAACTCCCATCCGAGTATCATCGTCGTATTTCAAACCATTCCCCTAGGCCGACTGTTCCTCCCTATAGTACATACTGCATGTCCGTCACGGAGTTCATAGACAGACGGGTTCAGACTCTTTTTAAGAAGATGAACGTCTACTCGTTTATCCGGAAAATAAATTCGGATATCTGTTGTCTGGGCGTCATTGAAAAATTCAAAGATGATCTGCCGAACTACGCTAGACCGTTGGACAGCTTTAGACTTAATGTTGTGAATGATAAAGAGAACGGCGACGAGGATTTCTTGAAGCTCTATCAAAGTTGTCATGAAGATAAAAACGAGAATTTCGTGACGAATGTTCAGGAATCGTACGATTTCATTCGCGAGGAAATGACGATGAAAATAGAGTGGTGTCGGCCTGTGTTCTTCACTATCCGGAAAAGCAGGGATGATGAGAATACCTACATCGCCAACTTGCATCGTTCCATGTGGGTGACGTATAGTTTGGATGCTGTTGAAAAAGTAAAGTTGAGACACGTCATGCTTATCCGAGACGCAAATATTGCCATTCCGTCAGTCTACAATGTTTTCCCAGGAGGTGATCGGAGTCAGGTCGACACAACCTTCCTGACACGTGAGATAGTCACTCGCTACAATGTGAGAGACGACGTCTGGACGTACACTATACCTTACATCAGTCCATACAAGAAATAGGAGACATTCAACATGACAGAACAAAAAGAATCACCGGGAACCAAACATCGACTGAGTCAGAAGATTCTCTATGCGGGATTCAACAAGGCCCTCTTTTCTATATTAAATCACGAAGATCGTAAGGTTTACGAAATCGGATTGAACGAGCGACGGGAACCTGTTCTAAAGGGTCTTCTAAGGTATCTTCATCTTGGTTTTGAATTCCACAACGGTGATTTCACTAGACTTTCGATTGAAGGCAAGCGACGTGTTGATATGATTAACACGAGAGTACGTGATATGGTGGAGTCCAAGACGTGTACAGAAGAAAACGGTTCTGGGAAAGTTCAGCACTGGACGATCACGTTTAAACGTCCCTTCATCATGCGGTATTGGGACATCTCGTATTCGACAAGTTGCGGCTGGCAGTATGTTCGTCAATTGCGCATTACTGCCGAGACGCAGCCTTCACGTGTTTTGGACGCAGGATTTGATTGGAGTGAAGATCGTCTTGCTTCTAAGTATCGTTTTGAGGAAGAGTTAAAGAAAGATTTAGAAGGAACAAAGAAATGAACAAGTTATCGCTCTTACTACTGTTATTGGTGTTTCAAGTCACCTGCTGGTCTCTTGACCTGAAGGATTTTCTTACCAAAAATCCCTGCGAAGAGTGCGCCAGAATGGATTACCTGCAAGCCATCTACGATGAGAAGAAGGAACCGGATCCTGTTCTCACCCTCATCCGTAGCAAGACGGAGCACTTCACACCAACAGATGAGAAATCCATTGCGGCGGATTTCAACGACTTGCCTGCTCGATGGATTGCCACGCAGGCGAACATGTCCGTTTCCTACTATCAGGAGAAGCAGCCTGGTATTCGGTTTCTGAAACGGTACGAGCTCTCGTCGTTCTACGATCTATGCTTCAATGCCTGGCTTGAAAAGGCGAGTGTCCTCTATAATCCCCAGACGGGATCGGTTGTCCTACTGCTGATCTTCCGAGATCCGATTGTAGAAGCGGATTATCTGGATCCAGGGAACGGGAATCAGTTCATTGTCCGATCCCACGGTATTCGAATCATAAATCCATCCACGTTTAACTACAAATTTGAATTGTGGATGGATGATCCAAAAGCACAGTATTTCAAGAAACTAAAATAGGAGGATTGAGATGAATTGCAAAGAGGTTACGGAAGCACTTTCTAAATTGAAGCCGTTGGAGAACTTCAACTTTGGTCGCCTGTCTCAAGACCTGTCGATGTCTCCGGCCAATTTCGTTCTTCGTTATTGGAAATGTAAACTCAACTTTCTTGACAGACGGATCAGACCGGTGAATGCTGGTATCAAAACCATAGAAGATCTCTTTACTTCATACAAATGTGAAGATGTCAGCCTCGCCTATGAACCGAACTACGGTTTTATTATGCGATTCTTCTTTGCAGAACCGATCTTGCGATTTGAAATACGTCAGGAAGGCGACATGTGTTTCGGTGAACACTCGGTTACTCGTTTTACATCAAAGACGTTGAAAATCGTCAATCCAGAGTACATCGGAAAGATTGTCTTTGAGTTTGAGACGGCTGTGGTTGCGAAGAACATTGGTGATTTTCCTGTGGAGGTGAAAGAATAGCGATTTATTTTTGAACGTATATATCACCAAAGTGTAGCATGTAGACAAAGGTTTACACTCCAACCCCACTACGCTGGCTGCGTAGTGGGACTTTTTTCTTTTTTGTTTGTTTACCTTCACTTTAGCATTCTATGCATCGTTATGACCACCTAAAGTGGAGATATTTATGACTAACAAAGAACTTTTGGAGCAGTGCCGAGCGTGCTCCGTAAAGATAGATTTATACTTCGCCGACGAGTCCTGGCGTGCCGATGTTGAAGATGAAGACTCCGTAAACGAAGCTTGGCTTGCCCAAAAGGCGGCTTCGCTTATGCTGGAAGAGTTGGAAGATATTGGCATTACGACCAACCTTGAGTTGGATGACCTTTTTCTTTCGGAGCTTTCTACAAAATCGCTTTTTCTTTTCCGCAGAAAGTTCGATTACGAAGGCTTCCGAGAGTATTTACGGACTCGTCCTGAAACCATTGTGGCGCATGTTCGGGACCTTCTTGAGAACACAGGCACTCCCGAGGACCTCCTGACGGAACTCGTCATGTACCTGAAAGACGGGGATCCTCTCGATATCGCCTGGACAGTTCTTTCTGAAGAGCTTGATTACTGGTGTTCTACAAATCGTTTCTATTCTCATCTTCACGCCATTATGAATGAGCTGGATGGGAAAGTGGATGTCGACGACACCATGGAAGATACGGACGTTCCGAAAGTCGCTCAAATGATTGGTAAGATCAGTCTTATCCGTCAGACGATGAAACGTTGTATCGAGCCTCTCTGTACAGCTATCGACTTCGATATTGACGGTAGCAACCAGTTGTGTGTACTGGTGTCCCAGTATGATCATCAGTTTGTGCAGGCGGATATGGAAGCTCTTTATGCTTCCGTTTACGACGATCCTAAGTCGGATCTGATGAAGAAACATCGTCGGACGGTTCGTCATCACGTGGAGTGCTGGCAGAATATTAAAAAGAGAGCGGAAGAAGGAAAACTTGATGGCGACATGCCTGCGTCGTCTCGTATCGAAATGATTTCTCGACCACAGTTGGCACTACTGGCTATGTGCGCCGTTATCGAAGAAGACAATCCAGGACACCTGAAAGATCTGGAACCTATTCTGTCCAAGGAGAACTATACCCTTCTTTTGAAAATGGCGGACATTGTCCAAGAAGTGAAGGAGAAGTGAGATGGGAAAGGTTAGTGATCATGTCAAGAGATATCTCTTGACTTTCAAAGGGCGTCTTATTGAGCGCATTATTCTGAACGACTTGATGATGAATGTCCGTAACCGGACGGTGCTTGGCTGTTTTCAGGAAGAGTATGATGCCGCTATTCGGACAGGCGAACTCATCATGAACATTGTTCCGAAACTCAATTTTGCCAAGTATGATCCTATTCTGGCGTTGAAGACACAGGCTCCATCTATAGAGACGAATGTGGAGAACTGGTGTAAGGAGAACAATCTTACGTTGGTTCGTCGCTACGACAAGTGGATGGATACCCTGATGACATACCGATTCTACAGTCTGATGTCTGAGGAGCAACGCCAGAAGGCGAACGATCAGAGTGTTGAATTCTACGGATTCGCCTGTGATCGTTTGTTTGCACAAATCTGGGATGAGGGAATTTTAGCAGAGCCTGTGCCAAACATCCCAAGGGATGGAGACATCGTCCGTCTAGTTCCCTACGGAAAGAAGGAAGAGGAAGTTGAAGCAAACCTTTTCTACATTGACAAGATGGATGACTGGGGCGGTGCTGATGATGATTCGGGACCAAAAACACCTGGACGGATTCATCTGCGGGTATTGTCCACGGCCTTAAGCGACCGTCTTATTTCAGAAATCGACACGATGCACCTTGATAAAGGCGACCTGACGTGTGTCAAGGAATCGATGGATACGACGGTTGGCCGTTTCTTTGTCAATCTCTATCTCCTTGAATATCCGTTTCAGGGGGCTATTCCGTACATCAACGATGTCTGGGATATCAGTGATGTGGAGAAACTTATTTCCGCTTATGTCGTTTCCGCAAAGGACAAAGATCAGGCGATTGGTCAGCTACAGGACTACGAGAACAATCTTTTCTATTTGGGTCAATACACAGAAATGTGTGTTCCAACGTATTCTCGGAAATCTTTCTCCACAGATCCGAATATGCGGGCGTATCGTAAGCAACTGATCAAAGAGGCTGGTGACTCCGCTGCAGATCCTCGTGTTCGGATGGAGATTGAGAATAAGCTTATCCAGAAGGATAAGGAGTATCTTGCCGGTGATTCTTCCATGCGTTTCTACACACCGATTGCGAAGAAAGCGTTCGGTATTGCACGGAAACGTATGTTTAGTACGTTTGGTGTGACGGAGGCGTTTGAACGGACGGGTGGTAACTACGAGTTCATCGAGAATTCTCTGTCCGAAGGTTGGGATAAAACAAAGATCTCGACCATTGGTAATGAAATCCGGCGAGGGTCATTCAACCGTGGTCACCAAACGGCACTGGGTGGCGCCCAGACGAAATACATGACCCGTGTCTTCCAGGATTTTCGTGTGGTAGATGGTGATTGTGGAACGAAGAAAGGACTCGTCATCGATCTCATCAAACATCCGATTCTGAAAGAGTTGATGGGACAGGAAGTCTGGCTGAATGGTCGCTGGGTTCTGTTGGAGGCCGGGAACTTTGACCATTTCAACTCTCAAAAGGAAATCATTCTACGGTCGCCGATGTACTGCCGTTCCAAGGATGGTATCTGTGAACATTGCGCTGGTTCCATGTTGAAGCAGTGTGATACAAAAGCATTCAACGCCATGGCTATGGAGATTTCGTCAACGTTCTTGACTGCATCCTTGAAAGCCATGCACGGAACGACGCATTCCTCCATTACTGTAGACGATTTGACTAATTACATTATTTAAGGAGCCATCATGGCAGAGAAAGTTTTTGACAATAAATCCATTCTGATAAAACAGAAGAATCTTATTCGGCATATCTCGTATCACCGTAGTTTCGGGATAGAGACTCCGTTTCATGTCCAGGAAATGGTGATACAGGGCGGTACCGGTGTGATGAACAACTTTATGGTTGTCATCTTCGGGTATTCTCATTACGGACCATCAACAGATGCGGATCGTTACGTCAACGCCTATCAGGAATACCAGAAACAGGGCTTTGTCGTCAATACGGAAATGACGAAGCAAACAGCGGAATACATCTGCACCGTTATGACAAAACCCGTCGTTCCAGTTCAAAGTGCTCCTCCTATGTATCAGAAGCCTGACGGCACGCCATCTCCAGTAGGTGAAACTATAAAGACGGTGACAGAGAAATCAGCTTCAAAACCTGAACCGACTCCAGAAACACCCGCAGAGCCTCCTCCGCCTGAGAGCCCGAAAGAGCCCGAACAGCCTGCTGTAGAGACGAAAAAAGAAGACGACGTCTTGCTTCCTGAGTGCGTTTCTGCTTTTCTCAACGATCCGAACAGAAAAGAGAATGCTCACGAAGTGACGTTGACGGACGAACAATCGAAGTCCCTTACGAAGTACAAGGATCTCATCTCCGCCAAATACAAACTGACGGCAAGATTCATCTATCTCTCCAAGAACGAGAATGGTTCTGTCTATCGTCTCAGAGTTAAATAACGGCATTGCAAAAAGAGGAAAGTACGATGTCAGATAAAGATACAAAAGAAGTAAAAGAGAAAGGAACTCAGCCATCCGTAACTACACCTGCGGCGCCAGCCCCAGAAGAACCGAAGAAAGCTCTTCAGCCTGTAACGACTTTTGCCACGCCGAAAACGGAGGTCGTCTCATCGCATCCAACGAAACCGACGCCCACGGTACCTATCCATAGGAACCAGACGAATGTTGAAAAGCTGAATGCGATTCTTGCGCAGATTGATGAGATTCTTCCTGACAAGACGACACTTGAACGGTTTGGCTATCGTTCCGACAACGGTGTTGCCATTCTGCGCCGAATCTATGAATTCGTCAGTGTGACAAACGATGCAAAAGTGTTTGATGCGCTGCTTGAGTTCTTCAAGCGGGAATTGAATGGAAAAGCCAACCAGCAGGTTCTGCTTGCAGGATGCCAGGGACTGCGGGATACGAATCTTCGTTCCCGTCTTTCCGTCTTTTTTACGACGTTCAACCAGTTGGCAACAGCGAGCAAGTTCCACCACCCGATGACACTCAACATCAATTGCATTTCCCGTTTCCTTACGAACCAGGCACTGATTCGTTGGATAACGGTTAAGAAATCAAGCATTTAACCATATCTCTACAGGGAGTACCCATCAAGGGTACTCCCTGTAGGATTATGCTGATTATAAGCTATCAACTTTGGATTCTTTTTCTTCTTCTCCAACCCCTTCGAGAGAGAGTTCACTATCGTCGATTTCGTCTTCGAAGAGAGTTTCGACGTTTTGTTCTTCTTCAGGATTGTCCATGACCTCCGTACTGGAGATAAGTGCTTTAGCATCTGCCGGCTTGATTCGTTCCAGAATGGAGATAACGCCTTTGGCAAGGTCCGCATGTGCGTCCGTTTCCTTCTTGGCCATTCGAATCTTCGCTTCGGCAAGAGCCGCTTTTTCCTGGGATGCCAGAACGGCATCCGCTTTCGTAAAGATTTCAATTTGGGCTTCAAGCAGTTTCGGCGAACATTCGTTTGGATTGATGGTCAACTTCTCGACAAGGTCCATCAATTTATTAGCCAGGAATTCACGACGTTCCTTTGTCGTCCCGAATGTCTTCTCTATATTTTGTATCGCCAATTCGACAGGCGGAATCTCGTGTTTTGTTACTTCTTGTTCTTGCATATATTTATACACCCCCTCCAAAAAGCGTGAACGTTCATGATTGTATAGGATGCTTTTCTCGGGTGCACAAGTCGTATATATTACCTACATGTGTATATTTACGATGTGAATCTATACCTATAGGTAAAATTTAAAATAGTCAAAAGCAAGGAGAAGACTATGGCAAAAGAGTACGATGAATCTTCGATTCGGACCATGGAGCCGTTGGAGTACATTCGTCACCGAATGGGACTCTACCTGGACTCCAAGGATGTCTCCGCAGACACCCAGATTCTCAAGGAGTTGATTGATAACTCTTGTGACGAGTCTCTTGATCCAAAGAAACTCTATCACATTAAAGTCGTTATCTTCACGAACGATAATAAAACGTATCAGGCGGCGGTTATTGACCACGGTCGTGGTGTTCCGCTTAAGAAGCTGAAAGATGCTTATACGAATACTCAGACCTCTGGTAAGTTCTTCTACGATTACGGTGGAGCGACTACCGGTAGCTACGGTCTTGGTTCAAAAGTGACTGTCGCGTTGTCGACGCATTTCTTGGCATATTCGAAACGTGCGGATGGTTTTGCCTATTTGAAAGTGAAAGACCAGCACGTGGTGGACAATAAGGTTCTATCACCTCTCGACAAAGATGATTCGACGATTGGTACGACGGCATTCTACGTTCCCGATCCAACGGTTCTTCCCGAAACACGATCGTATTTGTCCGATCCAAATGGTCTGGCCAAGACCATTGACACGTTGAACTTCATGGCGGCTATCAAACCGAACACGATTTTCACGGTCTACAAAGTCAACACACTTCTGGATCAGACATTCTTCGACAAATCTCCGATTGCTCAGTGGAAATATTTCCGTGATGTGACGGGAGAGGTGATCTATCAGAGCCCGTCGGATTTCAGTGTTGAAAAATACGTGATGACTCGGTTCGGTATTACGTGCCAAAAACCCGAATGGAGTCTGCATCTAAAGAACTCTGTTCGTAAAGAAGCTCAGACCCTTGAGTACGATATCCATCTCTTCGTATCAGATGGCAAGCGAAAGCAAACGGGACTGCTCGGTTCCGTCAATACCGTTTTGATTCAAACATCCGAATCCTATCACTTCTCGGTTCTACGGGAAGTCCTGAAGAAACGGATTGCTCCGTATTTGGATGACACCGATGCTGATCTGATGGCATACTTTAGTACGACGTATGATTTTCCCTTCTACGGGCATGTGGTTATCAGTTTCCTGGGTGCTGAGTATGTGACACAGACTAAGTCAATTTTCAAGGATCCTGCATTTGCAAGCATCTACAAGCACGACTTGAACAAACTGATTGACCAATCCGTTCCTGATGAAGTCTGGGGTCGTCTCTATGCGGCGATTGCAGACGATCTGAACGAACGATTCATCCAGGCGAACAACCGTGCTTTGAAGTTGACAGCAGGTCTCAAGAACATCGCCTATGACATGTCGAATCCCGACTGTTACACGCCGTGTCGCTCAAAGGATCCAACCAAGACGGAACTGTTCATCACAGAAGGAAACTCCGCTGGTAATTCCGTCCGAAAAAATCGAGACGCCAATTACCAGGCCGTTTTCAGATTGCGTGGTAAGCCGATCAATCCGTTGACGGCATCCGCTGCAGAGCTCAAGGTGAACCGTGTCTATCAGGATCTCGTGCGTCTTATCGGTGTTTCTCCCAGAGATACGGATTTGTCCCACATGAACTTCAATCGTATCGGTCTCCTAGCTGACGCTGATCCGGATGGTTACCACATCGTGGCTCTCCTTATCGGAACGCTCATGAAGATCAATCCGAGAATCATCATGTCAGGCCGAGTCTTCGTGGTCAATCCGCCATTGTACATTATCACGAACAAGTCGAACAATATCTTCATTCGTGATGCGAACGCTCTTCTGGATATTCGCTCGTCCATCTATCAGCGTATGCTGAAGATATCGGCGTATTATCCGTATACAAAGACATTCCATCAGCTCAACAAGAACGAATATCGAGATCTTGTCTATTTCGTCAGACGGTATAGTGCTATCATGATGAATGTCTCGAAGCACCTGAACGTCGAGCCGCTCGTTATTGAAAAGCTGATTGACTGCCTGCCCTACATGGAGCCAGGCAATATCAAGACGGAAGCTATCAAGAAGCATCTGAACTTGATGGATTGCCGGTATAACCAGACGTTGAACTCTCTCATGCTCATCTTTGATGGTGGCGTTGAGAAGTCTGTTCAGCTCAATCGATTCAAGCCCGAAGTGGAAGCGTATGTCAAGCCCATGCTGGAGCGTTTTGGCTGGAGGCACTTTGTCTTAATCGCATCGTCCATCCTCTCTGGAGAAATCGACGAACGTCCTGTTTCGTTCATGATGTTGGATGATATTTTCAATGAAATTGATCGGGTGTTCCCGATTCATCGATTTAAGGGTCTAGGTGAGTATTCCAACGAACAGCTTGAGAATACTTGTATCAATCCAATTACACGTTCAATATCAGTTGTGAAGGATATAGGCGATGTTCAATCTATCTATCAATGCCTGGGCGTGGATACGTCATATCGTAAGAGTCTGGTTAAAAAACAGCTACGGGATTTATTCCGAGAAGTTGATTCTGAAGCCGTCTGAAGAGGAGAAGAAAACCATGTCCAATGTACCCATGCCAAATTTCACTGTAGAAGAAGAAGCCAAAGATCTCTTGGCTCAATTCTACTCCATCCGTGATCCGAAGATTGATCAGGATCCGTTGACTCCGACAAAGACGTGTCTGGAATACCAGATGGGACCGAAGTATTTCGACGTCCTGGCGGCGTATGCGTTGCAGTTAGGGGATCCGGACAATCACGATCCGAAGATCGTCCCGTTCGCCAACGAATTCGCTGTGGAGATGGTGCTCCGTGCCAATAAGCGGTTGCACTTTGTCCCTGAGGACGGAGAGTCGAAGTTGACCACCTCCATCGAATCCTTGGTGAACAGAGGCGTGATGGGCAAGGTGACGTCCAGTCATATCGTCACACGCCTCATGTCCATGAAGGAAGACGAAGTCAACTTCTACTGGCTGATCATGTGCGCGTGTGTCTTTGCCATGTGGAGACCACGGGTCGAAATTGTTTACAAGATGCAGGCAAATGCGTATCTGACGTACGCGAATCGTTTCTTTACGGTTCCCGACGCAGGTCAGCAGGATTACAATCTGTATCTGTGTAACGATCGAGCTGGTTTTATGAAGTCTCTCCAGCATATCTTGAAACGTTATACAGTGGAATCCACGGTCAATGATGTGTCCAAGACACAGATGGAGATGGTGGCAATCATGAGCCGCATCCTGATTGCTTTTACGTTGAGCCGAACAGCCGAAAAGGACGAATATCGAAAGCTTGGTATGGCATATATTACAAAGCTGAATCAGTTCTTCGCGAGCCGTATTCGATTCTATCAGAAAACCACACCAACGGAGATCAATTAACCATGGAAGAGGAAACGAAGAAATCACCCATCCCGATCGTTTCCAGTCGAATCGTAACACCGATTCAATCGACTGACCAGGACGACGGGGCACTGGATTATGAACCCTTGAAACGGGAGGGTCAGCTTATTTTCACGCAGGAGGATGTCAACAACAGTATTTCTCCTCTGGATCATTTGCTGCGCTCTCTCTTTGTCAAGATGGGCGTCACGGATGCCTATTTCAACGCACGTCATCGGCAGTATGCAAACGACTTGCAGATGGACTTCCAAACGGCGACGAATGCGAAGAATAACTTGATGAAAGCTCTACGTAAAGGCGGTATCACATTCAGTCGTTTCATTGAAGCGCTGGTCAATGTGCTGCACCTTGTCATTCGAGATATCCGTTGGGAAGTTGTGGATGAGGCTGGTGAGGTCAAGATCATTGATCTGACGCACGGCTATGTCACCAAGGCGGAAGCGGATGAGATGGATCGGAAACGGGAAGAACAAAAGAAGAAACCTCTTACTCTCGATCCAACGATTATCAAGCTTCCAGAACATATCGAACTGGACGATGTTGTCAACTTGTAACAATTAGACATGTGAGTGTGTAGTGGAGTTAATCCACTGCACACTCGAAAGGAGGATTATGAACGTTTGCATTCAAATTCAGGAGAGTAGTTACTTCGAGAAATTCCCGGAAACGGACAAGATTGTCCAGTGTTTCAATCCTGATAACAAGAAGTGTATCATTCCACTTTGCAATCTACAATCTTGGCAAAGTATCCGAAACAAGGATGTCCTGCAGGATGTGAAGACGAAAGTTCGTACGATTATTATTCGTGGCAATGTTAATGCCCTCAATGCACATGACGTGCAGTTGTTTTCTACGAAGCTGATGCATGAGTTCCCGAAGATTATCGACTGGACGACAGAAGGAAAAGGTTGCTTGAACAGCTCTTGTCTTTCAGTGCAGCAGTTCAAAGCGGTTCTTTATCACGAGCCGATCATGTGTCTGCGGGAGATTACATATTTGGATTGTCATGTTGCCTATGACAATGTGGGAAGAATGGTTGGAACAAAATGGGAGTGGATGGTTCGAGATTTGGCAGACGAGAAGTGGCCTCTTCGTTCCGAAGAAGAGTTGAAAATGGTTCCGACATCGAACAAGCAGGCACAGGAGGAATATGAGAGAATGCGCGAGTCGTGGCTGATGCGTTTGTTGGACACCTACGGAATACAGTCTCTTCGGAAGACGTTGGTTGTGTGGCCGGGATGGGAACTATATGCTAAGAAAGTAGATATGAAATAGAGGTTAGACGTGGTAGACAGTAATGTCTACCACGTTTTTATTTTTTTGGACGCCATCTACTTTTCTTGATGTAGATATCAAACTATCTCCATTCGGGGTAACCATTATCTTTGTAGTTCCTACACTTCCACTATTACCGGTAGTTATGGACCTATATACATTAGAGTAGCTGATACATCAGGACATCTGACAACAGGTAATACGGCTGGATCTACATCATCTGGCGTCCCTTGGACGCCATCATCAATCCCTTGAGCTGAATGACGATTATATCCTCCTTGTACATTAACGTAAACAACTAGACTTCGTCCATTCGATCCTGTTTCAGCACTACCGGTAGTACCTCTTACGCTGTACAGCAAATCACTCAGAGTGGTGGTTTCAGTGTTCGATACAACATAAGTTCCATCGATGGCGTCCTTTCAAGGGACGCCATTTTCTGTCAGATCTGCGTTTGTTCGATTGATCGTTAGAACACCTAAATTATTTGGTGCATACACTCTCCATTGATTAGTACTACCGGTGGTGGATCTGCTGTACTTATGTATAGAGTTGTTTCTCTAAGTACAAACGGAGAACACAACAGTCCTATGATACCTAGTTATGATTATGGCGTCCTATGGACGCCAAGATTGGAGACAGGCCTGACATTATTGTAGGGTATACCTCCAGATGGAGTAATATGATACAGAAAAATAGAACTACCGGTGAGCAATATCAAGGTGCTGGTCGCGTCAAGTATGTTAGAACAAATGCGATATATGACTACGGTATACCTTTTACAGATAGTTATGGCGTCCACGGGACGCCATAGAGATAGTTCACAGACGAGAACGTTGCGTTCTCTCCAGCAGGAGTTGCAGAATGAACGTTAATCTTTAATGGAGCATAATTCTGACTTTGATTACCGGTAGTGATCAATCGACCTGGCGTCTCTATGCGGCTACAATTAATACATCGATTTCACCGTCGGCACAACCCAAGTCTCTCTATGGCGTCCAGCCCCAAAATCATGATATGATTCCCCTGTCCATCATGTTATCTGTACCGTAAGGAGGTACCGTTATGCTGACTCATATGGCACAGATCTCCGAGACCCTGACCCACCTCATCAATCCTATCGCAGAGCAGGCCTGTCGGAAGATCCTCGACCAGCTCGCCCTTTCTGATGTCGTCGGACCCATGTTCCAGATGGTCTCGGACATTCGAGCTTCCTCCAAGTCCTGGGAAAGGCGTTTTAAACCAAAGGTCAAATCCGAAACGTCTTTTAAAGGCGTCATTAAGTACAATCCTGTTTCTACAGGACTCAAGTACGATGTCTCCCTCCCTGGTCAGCACATGGATGCCCAGCTCATGCGCTCGGACACCTTTGTGACAAATCCTCTCTTCTTTGACCCGACACACAACATTGTTCTCTTCGAACGGTTCCACCCAGCCAACATTCAGGTAGACTGTTCCTTGACGTTCATCGATCGCGTGCAAGGTTACGACGCCATTAACCGTTTTCATTCTCTCTTCAATCGCGGAGAGTATTTTCAACTTCAGGACTTCACGACAAACTATCCGTTACCGCCAGAACATCTTGTCGCTCTCAACAAATTAGCTAAGTTGGCTGGCATTGAAAAAGGCTGTTTTGGACAATGGCTAACCGCCTGTTCGAAAGATCGTATCACGTGGGAGGCATCCAAGCGTCTCCGTAATAGGACTTACGAAGTCGTTGTCAAATATGATACGTTTGAGGCGATGGTTTACATCGACTACACTCCTGAAGCTCTACAGATCGATTCTCCTGGAAAGGCCCCGCAGAATCTTGTGCTGAACTTCCAGTTGACGATTCAGTTCTCCCGCCCTGACCGAATCTACATGCGCTATCCGATTGTCATTCACAATCAGCTCATCCCTGATTCTCTCATCACGTCGGATCGTAGAGATGCCTACAATGACACGTATGACGTTTTGCACCATCGTTTCAAGGGAATTGACGAGGCGCACCAGATGTTCAAGGAGCACGCTCGGAAACCGAAACGTCTTCCCTGGTACGATGACTGGCTTGTTCCTCGTTTCTCTTCGTTCCATGAAGAGGGTGCGGAGGCGTTTCTTATCGGAGTCGTCCTGCAGGACACGGAACCTGTCATGACAGGTAAACTAGAAGACCCGAAACCTCCAGAGTACACGACTGTTGATCTGACATCCGACATTGATAATTATTATCTTTCCACAGATGTCGTCGCTTATTTTGAGAAGAATCTACGGGATTGCCTAAAGCCAGAAGCTCTCTACAATATAGGGGTTTATATCGGTGACCGTCAGGTATCTCCTAACTGTCTCAAGTTTGACGGACATGTCCTCTCGATTCCTAATTCAATTTTTGACCATGACAAGATCTGTCGTCTCGTCCTTTCTCGCACACCGCCAAGAGCCGAGGGTAATAACCCCTGGTTCTTTGTGTTAAAATGTGTTATTGAGGTCGGAGACGTTGGACGTAAATAAGTGAGGTGTCCTATGGGATTAGTTCCAGCAGGCGGCGAAGCCGATATTCGGCGTGGCCCCCACATCGTACACAATCAAGATTGCTTCCGCAGTCCATCCGCAAAAGACGTTGATCTTATTCCGAAGACGGTCAAAGTGGCTCCTTCAGCTCAGCAACGACTACAGGAGGAAGATTGGGTCAAACGGACGAAAGACGGACTGCTCTCTACGGAAGTCCTTTCTACTGGTTCAGGCATAGATGATAACGCGTTGCTTGCCTACATTCAGGGCAACACGGTCACCTGTACCTACTACCATCGTCTTAACAACCTGTCGGAACAGGAAGCGGCTGAGATCGACTTCTCCTACATGCTCCATAATAACCACGTATCTTACCTGAAAATTAAGAATTTCCAGTTTAAGATGCAGGGTGAGATGAAGTATGAATACAATACGGATGATACGGCTTCCTCCATCACAGGCGAGGCAACGTTCTTTCCGTATTTCTGTCCCAATGTGGGTGACGTGTTTCTCTACCCCATGCACGATGGAACAGTCGGTCTCTTTGTCATCTCTGAACCGCCTACTCGTTTATCCATTAAGCAAGCAACCGTCCACACGGCACCGTTCTACTGGATGAACGATCTGGAAGAAGATTGGCTCGAATGTCTGGAAGCTCGCGTTGAAGATGAAGCCACCTTCAATCTCGAGACTTATCTGACGACGAAGGGTGCTCTTTTGACGGATGCCGACGCGGATACGAAGGACCAGGCGGAACGCGCTCTTGCTCTCCTTCAACGCTACTACAACGAGACGTTCTATGATAAGTACCTCTATCGGTCTTACGTCAATACACATGACGTCTACGACCCGTACCTTGTAGAGTTCGTCCGTTCTATTTTCGACAGAAAGTACATGCCAGGTTACCCTGATCAGCTCCGTCCCGATCCAAAATATTGGAAATTGTCGTTCTGGGCGAAACTTCTGGATCCGGAGATGGTTCCAGACGAAATTATGGTCGACCGTTGTCATATCCCACTTGATGAAATCAACTATCGTACGGTTCATGTCACGGCTTTAGCCGAGCATCTCTACGTTGAACTGGCGAAGGGGGCACCTTTCTGTTATCCGTTCTTTGCGATTCCAACGGAGTACGACAAGAACGACACGACGATCCCCATGCAGATTACGCTCTACTTCCAACAGGGAAAGGTCCGTCCGAAGGTTCTTCTTCAGTTGGCAAAAGATGCGCTGACCATGGAACGCTGTGCTCGATTCTACTATATTCCGATTATCGTTTTTCTTTTGAAGCGTCTGGTCTCGGCTCTTGGCTCTGGTCAAGATATTGTCTCTGACGACGATGATGCACCGACAGATAATACTACGGATGGAAATAATAATCTTCCATCCTGCTACGGTTGTCCATATGGTTGTGCTCATCGCATCAAGATGGATCGTGCCTGGTGGATGGCCCATCCGTTCAACTGGTGCTTTAATCGGCACGGCAGAGGACTGCCTCCATGTGGTGGTTCCTTTGCGAATGACCCGGCGGATGTCTCTCCTGTCATGCTGGATCGTCTCGGATCTCACTGGTATAAAGCGGTAGACGTGCTACCAGAAACACCTTACGAACACAGACCATAATTCACAAGACACCACGATGTTATGCATCGTGGTGTTTTCTTTCTATTTTACGGGAGTTGATTATGCCAGAATATAGTACACATATTGAACAGGAATTGGCGGAGAGAGTTTTCCCTGTTTTCGTGGCGGAGTACTACGATCCCCTCATTTCGAAATATTTCATGACGCCACAGCAAGATCCAGGTCCGATGGTAGATGGGGTGCCGTTGTCTCATGAAGAATACAAAGCTCTTCATCCGGATTATGAAATCCCACCTCAATGGACTCCTAGAACCATCTATCAAACGTTCGATTTGGATATGAGCCGTTCGTTCCGTTCTACAAAGGAACTGATCGACATGCTTGCGAATGGCGTGCCGTTCAAATTTGAGAATCGTGACGATATGTTGATATCGGTTGCCATTGCCGATGCATTTCTGGTTCTGTTACAGCAGGTTCGAAATCGTATGCCCGTTGAGGATTTCATCGAGCTCACATCCAACTACATCCATACGCTTAAAACGACGAGAGATACTCTTATCAAAATCGAAACGGCCAACGGAAGTAAAAATACGCAGCATATGACCGTGTCTGATTTCATCCAGTTCCTGTAGGAGAAGTTTCATGACTCAATTCCAACCACAACTATCTCCTCAAATGGAGGCGAATGTTGGTGACATTATTGGTGTCAAGACAGGGTCTCATCTGGGGGATTCCCAGACAAATATCCGTATTTCGGATCGACCGAAGCGTTCCTGCTACGATATCCAGGTACTCTTTCACGGCATCAACACGGTTACCAAAAAGAAATATGAGTATGCCCCTGATCAGGTCACACTCTTTTCTCTAAACCAAAACTACGATATTAACTGGCAGGATGACATCGAAGTAGAGTTGACAATTTTTTCAACAACGTTTTTGCTTCTTTTCTATAATCTGCAAGACCTCCTCTGCAATATCACGGTTCGTCGTAAAGGCCAGAATGATGACATTGTAGACGGAATCGATAATGATGAAAAGGAAGTTCTTACGTTGGAGAACTACCATGCCATTCTCAAGTCAGATCAGGATATCCGGAAGATCATCCCAAAGGAGTCGCTTGTTCCAACAGACACGGACTTGAATACACAAGAGACGACGTCCATGCGAATGGACCATGTCCGCTTCCAGCTTATGGACGACTTTTCTTACACGCTCCGTACAAAGCGCATGAATTTCATGTCTAGAGATACGAAGCTTCGGGATGCGATTATCTCCATCGTGGCTAAATCTGGTATCAAAAAGATCGCCATTGTCGACCCCGATAATACGACGGAGTATAAGAATTTCATCATTCCGCCCATGCTGACGCTTCCCGAAACAATGCTGTTTCTGCAGGATTATTACGGTGTGTATAATAAAGGTATGGGATTCTACTACACGGACGATACATTCTTTGTCTATCCAAAATATGAAACAAATCCTCAGATACCACCAACTCCGAAACCGATTACTCACTTCTACTACATTGGTGAAAACAAGTATCCCGCTCTAGATGTCAATCATGCCATAGATAGTGAGTTTGAGGGACGAAACGGGAATACACATGTTATTATCAATTCATCAGCCGATGTTCAGGATAGAACAAAGAAGGGAATGGAAAACGTCGCTTCTGGATTCTTCCTTCAGCACGATGACCGTGTCATCGACGATTGGCGTTACATTCATGAACCGATCGGAGAGCATTTCGCCACACAGGGATTGGGTCGTATCGTTATCCCACGGGAACCCAATATGGAGACACTTCTGGACAAGGATGAAAAGATTGGTATTACGAAAGATTCTAACAATATCATCTTCGCTCAGTCGTTTTGCAATATCTACAAATACAAATCCTATTCGGCAGATTATCGACGTAGCGAAGTCTTCTTCCGCTGGCCGAATGCTGTTCCAAACCAGTTCCGACCAGGATACCGAATTGAGTGGCATTACGATGATGAAGATCCCGCCTCTCGTGATCCCGATCAGGAATATGGGGTCAATAGCTACCGTTATATGACAAAGACGGGAATCGTAGAATCTGCTTCATTTATCTTCACCCCCGAATCAAGGGATTCACGCTGGCGATATGTCTATTATTGCAATGCGGATATTCTGATTACAATTGACAAGGAAGAAGCGGAACCTCTCTCTAAGGACTACGAAGAGACTTCCGTGGATGAAGCTCTTGTCAATCGTGAAGCTTCCGCTGGTGGTGAGAATGTTGGTGCCTTGTCTACGGGTACGGTTGGCCAGAGAGCCGTTGCCACTGCAGATAAGACAGAAACTACTTTAAGCTCTGGTCAGCGCGTAAACTTCTTCAAAACATAACAGAATGTAGCTCTCCTGGTTTGTATCCCAGGAGAGCTATTACTATTTTACAAATATGCCGCTATTATATGTTAGGAGGCCGCAAGGTTTCCTAATCAGAGGGGCAGTGTGTCTATTTCACGAGTAACCTGTTCCACAAGGGAAATATACAGCTCACGATAACGAGGATCGCGTATTCGCATAGACGTCTTTCGCCGTTCCATACGGCCGACGTACTTCCGGAACAGCTTGAATTCGTTCTTGAGCTGGCTCTTTCCAATCATGTGGAAATATTTGGCTAACAGGAGAATATAGGGAACACTAATGATAAAGTCTAGATGATAATGGTCAGTACGCTCAGGTACACTGCATGTTTGGTCGATCTCGTTCATGACATCGATCAACGAATAGCTTCCAAACCATTCGAAGCTCAGCAGAGATCCAATGGGTGTATTGTGCACGTTATTGCTGGCGTACACTTCATTAATGTTACGGATTGCCTTCTCGACGTTGCTACTGCTGATGGAGAACACCGGGCCGATGGAAATCTGCCGAGGATCAAAATCAGCGGAGCACATGGATATCAGAATGTTCGTAATCCAGATTCGCATGGCGTCATCGAAGATACCGGGAAGAAGGAAATACTTGATGAACGCTTTCTTTGCAAGAAGCTGTTCGTTTTCGTCTTCCAGGTATTGTACGTAACGGGCATACATGAAAGCTATCGCCATCGGGTCAACCGTTGCGACGAAGTATTCAGGAACCTGCTCAAACGACAACTGATAGGAGTCGAACGAGTTGAAGAGTTCCAGACTTGGATAGTGAATGACTCGGACAGGTCGTACCTCTCGCCAATACCGAAACGGTTTGTCGAGCGGCAGATCCGTCAATGGTTCTCTGTGTTCAACGCTGACGATAATCTCCTTTGTTGGTTCCTTGCAGAATGTTCGTTCAATATGACGAACAGCAAGTTCTGGATCAAAGAGGTTTGTAACGTCACCGTTTAGATAACCAGCCAGATCCAGGTATTTTTCGAAATCACTGGAGCCGTTGTTAATATAGGAAACAGGAATCTTGTCGAGGAGAGCTTCGAGAAACCGAGTCAGTTTCGTATCGATATACGCGGATGAGATAAAACGGTTTCTGTAGTGCCGAATCCTCGCAGACATCGTCGCCATGAAGTACTGCCAGGCCTTAATTTGACGGACTGGTTGACTAGGGTGAATATGCGAGAGGAACAGGTTCAGCATAGAGAACGTGACCTTCTGATAGATATAATGAATGGGTAGGTAGGCATAAAATGTTTTTCATAGAAATACTGAATGCCCGTACCGAAATATTTCATTACAGACACGAGTATATATTACGATAAGGATACATGTCGTATCAATAAGTTTGTCCTGTTTGACAGACTTAGTGTTGCAACACACAAAACAAAGAGGAAAAAGAAAAATGAGTGAATCTCCGTTTGGCGATCTCGTCAATGGCGGCAACAACGCCGCACCAACTGTCACCCCGTCGTCCGCTCCTGCGGGAAATGCCGCTCCCGCGGCACAGGCTCCAACCCAGGCAGCACCTGTCGTAAACACACAGCCGGTCGCTCGAAGCATTTCGGATTTCCAGCTTTCGACCAACTTCCTCCGTCCGACCTTGATGACCAAGGCTGGCGAAAAGTTCGTTGATGATCTGCGTTCCGAATCCGCTCGCGCCGCCGAAGCCGTCCACTTTTCACTGAACATCCAGCCCGTGAGCTATATCGAATCCTGCGCTGGTATTGCCGTGACGGACGCTCCGACGAATCCGAACTACGTGTTCCTCCTGGTGTTCGCCGATTCTCTCCAGGATCGTTCCGCAAGCAAACTCCCGGCTGACTTCGCAACCCGCATCCTCAAACAGTCTGGCCTGCTTCCGAAGGGCTATGACGTGAACATGCACACGGGTGAAGTCTTCACGCGCAGCGGCGCTGAACTTGGCAAGACTCCGTCCCTGATCGGTGTCAAAACCGTCGATCCCACGGACTACGTCAATCCGGAAAAGATCATGCGTCTGATCTACAATCGGTTCTCCACGCTCATGCACATTGAGCACACGATGACGATCAACAGCATCCTCAATCCGAACGAATCCCTGTACATTTCCACGAATCTCGACACGGTCCGCAACTTCACCGAATTCTACTCGATGGATACGGTTCCGCCGCGCTGCGACTACGGCTTCGTGGCCTACATCGCCCCGACCGCCTATCTGGCCGATCTGAAGAATCGAAACCAGATGAATCTCGTGAACACAGCGTCCGAAGGATTCAAGCCGCTCGTCGGCTGCGCCGGTTATACTACGTTCATGCTGAAGCCGCAAAATTTCTACAGCATGAACAATCAGCTCGTCGCGAATCCGTATGCGCCTGTTCCGCCGCCGTTCATGCCGGCTGTCCATTTCGAAGTGATCTCACCTGTGTCGTCTCTGCGTCTCGCCGTTCTGGCGCAGGCTCTTGCCGCGCAGTATTTCATCAAGGATCGTCTCTGGATGGCACCGTTCAACACGTTCAGCGAAAACAGCCCGTTCAACCTGGGTCGTCTCCTCCTGAATCAGCAGGAACGCGTCTTCGACGTGGTTGACAGCCAGCAGAAACTGAACCAGTACTTCATGCAGTATATCGACGGCGCCAACCCGCTGCTGATCATGGATGTTGTTGAAGGTCGTGACTGCATCACGGGAAGCAACACGTTTGCGATGCCGACCATGGCACCTGCCGTGGCTGGTTTGCTGAATGCGTTCTTCGAAGATCCGAACTTCATGATAGTCGATCCGAAGAACGGCAACGCTCCGTGGATGATCAACAACATGGTCTGGCGGAATATCATCGGTATCTACCAGAACGAACGTTCGGAATACCGCGATATCCGTGAGCTTGACCAGTTGCGCGTCGGCACCCTCCTGGATCCGAAGCAGGTCGATCCCAGCATTTGGGATCTGCTCCAGAACCAGAGCTTCAAGCCGCAGGCGTTGATCGAAGGTCTGAAGGAACACTTCAAGACTGTCAAGCCTCTGTATCTCCAGTATGCCATCCCGTTGGCAGCCACCTTCGTGAACAGTCTCGCGTCTCGTATCGTGACGGCTCTCGGCGCCCGTATCTATACGGACATCATCGAATCCTCCAGCGGAAACGTCATGTTGGGTCAGTTCGTCACCCAGCAGAACTACGCGGGCAATCTCTCCAGCGGTGGTACCTATCAGTGGGGCTACTCGCAGACGGCAGGCCTTAATTTCATCTAAGCGAAAATCCGTCTAGTTTCCCCCAGCTCGTGGTTATCTGCGAGCTGGGGGTGTTCTCAATTTTTTAAAGGAAATTACCATGATACAGAAAAAGTTGAGACCGAAGCTGGTTGATTTTGATAAAGAGTTCGAGAATACGCCGAATGCGAGAATCGTCCCGTGCGGTATTGAGGCAACGACTCAAGAAGATCCGATGCAGACAAACAAGGATCTCTTCTTCCTCATGGGTGACGACCCGTTGACGGTAATTGCATCATGTAACTGTGGAGAACTTCGCGGAAATTACTACGATGGTCTTGAATGTCCCATCTGCAAGACGGTCTGTCAGACCCGTTTCGTCAAGGAACTGAAGTTCAAGATGTTCTACGAAGTTCCGGAGTTCTGTCCACCCGTTTTGCATCCTATCGCCTACGTTGTGCTGAACAAATGGCTAGGTAGTGCGAAAAATGGAAAAGCGTCACTCCTGGACAGAATCCTGAATCCGCGAGAACAACTCCCGGACGATCTTGTTGGACTCATTCCGCAGGGATATCGGGCTTTCTACGAAAACTTCGATGACATCATGCGGTTCTTCTTGCATGAATACAAGAAGTTCCAGAATGCGGCTGGTCGAAAACGAATGGCGTTCATCCCCGCCTTTCTAAGAGAGTATCGGAACATAATCTTTGTACGGCACATCCCCGTCCTGAATGAATCGCTGCACATGCTGACGAGTTCAGGTACCATGCTGTATACGGACGAAGCCGTTTATCCTCTCTTGGACATGAAGACGAAGATGACCGCTATCATCAACGACTATTCCGTCGGCAAGAAGAATCAAGAGACGTACATGCTTGGTCGGCTCTTCGCCTTCTCAAAGGCATCGGTCGCCTATATCACATCCATCATTGATACGAAGCTTGTTCACAAGGCAGGACATATCAGACGTTCTGTCATGGGAACACGGTTGCATTGCACATTCCGAGCGGTCATTGTTCAACATGATGGAGTCGTTCGGAGTGATGAAGTCTATCTTCCATGGAAACTGGGTGTCACGATTTATGAACTGGAGATCGAGAATCTCCTCATGCATCGGTATAACTTCAGTATGCCAGAAGCGGTCGAACGAACACGAACGGCTGTACTGGCGTACGATCCACTCATCGACGAAATTCTTCAGACACTCATTCGCGAATGTCAGGAAGGAACAGGCAGACGTGGCCTGCCCATTCTTTTTGGACGTAACCCCACTATTCGTATAGGGGGTATCATGCTCTTGTTCGTGACAAAGATCAAGCCAGATATCAACGACGATACCGTTAGTATTTGTGCCAAGATTTGTCCTGCCGCGAACTTCGACTTTGATGGTGATGCCATGAATGGGCTCTCTATCAAGGAGCAAGACAAAGTAGACGTCTATATGAAACTCCATCCACGAGTGCTGCTACTAGCATCTGGTGAGATTGGTATTTCTTCTGATGTTAAGCTGACCTCCCCAGTCATGTGCGCTTTGAACGCGTGGCTGACAGATCCATCTCAGTTCGATTAGATATAACGTTGATGTAGCGTGTTGTAGTGAGAATTGCCGGAATTGGCAAACGGTTGCTCTGCAAGGACCTGAAGCAGTTGTACCTGATATATTGGACCTTTTCCCTATATGCAGTCTTGGGGTGGAGCGGGATACCTATCCGTAAGGACGGTACGCTGGAGTTCGAGTCTCCATAAAAGGTGCTGTGACTGATAGCCTGATCTCAATACGCGATTTGACGTTTGAAATAGGTGTATGTTGACTAAGGAGGAAACTATGAATTCGTTTGAGGAATTTCGTGCCGCAATGCTTCGGCGAATCGCAACCGTCGTGCACGTGGCGACGGTCCGGTCTACCGATAAAGTGAAAGATCTTGAAGTGGATGATCTCTATTTCAAGAACATCGTCATGTCGGCTGAATGCTTGACGGGTCGTGACATTCCGGAAGCGACCGTGGAAGAATTGTCGAAGAAGATTGTGAAGTCTGAAAAGACGGTTCAGGAAATGCTTGAGACGATCTGGAACACGGATCGTGAGGAGGCAATCGCATGAATGCACCTCTGAGTGCTGCGCCATCAGCAGCCGCCCTCCTGGGGACTTTCCGAACAACGGAAGTTATGGACCAGGTTATGCAGTCCTGGGGAAACGGCGATAACAGCGGTGTTCTCTTTGGATTGCGTGGCGATCCCTATGCGGAACGCTTCAAAAATTTCATGAACATTACAATCAACAATATCTCAGAATCCAATGCGGTTGCACTGGCGATTGCGAACAGTACAGAGCAGGAAGAGACCTATGTGCCGATTCAGACTCTGGACGATCTGGCGTATCCGACCCCGACGATGCAAGTCGTTATCTCGATGTATGAGCCTGTCCGCCAGCTTATTCTGGATGAGAAAATCGCAGGATATCCAGGCATCTCGAAGGAGTATCTAGAAGAGGAAGATGACAACCCCTACGAGCGCTTGGCGATTAAGAACGGACTGGCCGTCTACGACAAGAACAACCCGTATTATCAGGACATGATGACATGGGAATGGAGAAGTAGCGACCCAGATTTAAAGGATGAGGAACTGGAAGCGATTCGGACAACCTATGGATTCATCGACTCGTTCCTGGAAAGGGAACTCAGTCCGAAAGGAGAGCGTAGAGATCCAACCGATCCATATTACTCGAATATCGGTACGTACTGAAAACAACGCGAGACGTAGGGAGTGTCATAGCTCCCTACGTCTCGTCATTAGATGCATCCCTTTATTTTTTCTCAAGAGGAGAAACTATGAGCGAAGTCATCCCTACTCTCTATGTTAACAAACCGATCATCGAAACGACTCCTGAAAAAGTAGCCTACATGATCAAGCAGTTACTCTACAATCCAGGCAACATTTCATCCTGTTTTGAGCCTTATCTTTTATCGTCCAGAAAAGCCGTATCGTTCAATAAGCGGGAGCCTTCGATCATGGCTTCCGCAATCGCCGCACAGTTGAACGGTGTTCTGACACATCATGGGCTTTCGGCAGAAGTCACTTACACACAACCAAAGGATACACCTTTTCAGTGTCATTTGATTATTACCGTCAAGGATGGTGGTGGAAACCTTGTCACTCAAATGGACGACTTTGCTATTTTGGCAGATGGACAGATGGTATTGACGGCGGCATACAAGCAAGATAACGTTTATGGAAATCAGTGAGGTGAACTCACATGGATACGGAATACGCATACCGAGTAGACCAGCTCTCTTCAAAGTTTCTGCAGGGAAAACGTCAACAGCACAATGCCGTTGCTAGTCAGATTCTAGCAGTCTTGAAGATCGAGTCTTACAGACGAAACACGATTACACTGTCCGAATTCTCCAAGTATCTTCCTATTTTCGATACGAAACTAGTTAGTAAGATGAGCTACGAGGATTCCGTCTATCTGGGGCAGGAGTGGGCAAGTCGCATTGATCCGTACGAGGAAGTCCGAATCGTTGAGTACGAGGACTCCAAGGAACCTCTCTTTGTTCTCCCAGCTCTCTACACACGAGTTCCTTCCGTCAATATGGCTGGCGCTGCCGGTCTTTATGCTGAGGAGGCTCTTACCAAAAATGTTGCAAACGATTCTCCGATATCGACAGATGCTGAACGATGCACTCGTCGATATGCTGACATACTCGATAGGGTTCGACATATTGTTCGGCCGTACTACGAAGCTAGGCAGAATCAATATGCCAAAACGATGGATGATTTGAAAAAGAAAAATATCCTGTCATCGAATGAAATTCCTACAAAGAAAGAACAGGCGCCCGAACAGGCGGAATCATCCAATCTTGAACTTATCGAAGAACCCTTATGAGAAACAAAGTCGTCTTCATTACGGATATTCATCTGGGACGTGATCCCATCAGTCCATGGCGTGTATTAGAACACTTAGAACGTTATCTATATCCAGTGTTAGCAGGTGTTGACGAAGATCCGCCCTCTCTTCTCCTTTTCGGGGGAGACTTCTTCGACCGACTTTTGGACTTGAACCAGGATGCGGGTCGTATCGCCGTCACGATTGTCGATCACGTTGTAGAATTGGCTGTCAAACACGGATTCTTTGTCCGTGTCCTAGCGGGAACGTTCTCGCACGATCGTTTTCAGAACAAGCTTTTCAACTACGGAAAGATACCCGATCTGAAACGGGACGATACTCAGATTGTCCGTGTCTTTGAGGAACGAGGAATTGAGTACATCAAGCCACTCAATCTCCACATCCTCTATTCACCTGATAATCAGAATGTAGACGACTTGACGGAAGCCGTATTGAAGACACTTTCAGATGCGAATCTCGACCATGCGGATATTCTCGCATCTCATACGTATTTCGATCATCTCTACAAGAACCAACGGGAAATCCATCAACCGAGCAAGCAGATTGTTTCCCAAGCAGTCCGTAAGAAATTCACGGTAATCCTTAACGGTCACATTCATGTCAAGTCTATCGTTCGGAATATCGTGACAGGTGGGTCGTTCGAACGATTCTGTCACGCCGAGGAAGCTCCGAAAGGTTTCCACATTATCACCCTGAATGATGATAAGCTGGAGAAGATCGAGTTCCGTGAGAACTACGATACAGACCTCTTCAATACATACGAAATCACAGATGACAACAATGACGCAGTCCTTGATCAAATTGAGGCGGATATCGTCGCTAGCCAGAAGAACGACCGTCCCATTCATATTCGTCTTGTCGGTGAATACGAATCCGCTCGTGTTTACCTGAAAGAGAAATATCCGACCATCGACGTAGCCGTAAAATCAACGGGCGCCCTGACCAGAGGCGACGATCCGTATGTAGAATCCATTATCGATGATTTACCCACGTTGACCCCCGCAAACATCGTATCCTTTATTGTCGATGAAGTCCATCAGAAACTCACCAGGGAAGAAATAGAGGAAATGCTCCATGCCAGTACCAAGTAGCCATCCTGAATGGACGGACGACGCCAAATACTCCATTGGCGCCCAGCCCGTCCTTCAAACACTGCAACGTCTTTTTCTAAGCAACGCGTCTCTGAATAAGACATCTATTGATACCGTTTTGATTAATACGTCTACGGTTGTAAGGAATTGTGGTTCCAAACAAACCGTCTCGACCATGAAAGCTCATGATCGACAGATGGGTCATACCTCTGCCGAGCCAGGCATCCAATGTTATAAAGAAGCTCGTCAGGAACTTCTTAATCTCGTCGAAGATGTCACCCGTATCTTGGATGATTGCAACGATATTTCAAATCCATGTGTTATCTTCTATAACGGTCTTTACCAGAATATCATCCCCTCCGCTTATTGGAGGGGATTTCGTGAATCCGAGATGGATCAGAAGCTGGCGAATTCCAGAATCATGATGGACATGGGGACGAAAACGACAACGACACAGAAACGACGTGTCACGGTCATCGAACTTCCTTGTCTCGGAAAGCTTCTTCCTTACCAGGAACTCTCCATTATCTTGAAGAAAGTCATCAACAATCATAACGTCCTTTTGTGGTCGCATCATACACTTGACTTTCATATTAAGGAATTTGCCAACTCGTTTCGTCTGGTCAATTCCTTCACAGGAGATTTGATTGAAGAACGAGACCTTTCCGAGAAAGTATTTCAAAACAAACACGTGCCATTCAACAGAATCAGTCATGTCCTCCTAGGAGACCGTCATGATCTGAGAGGTTCTTTATCTTATACCGACCAGAGATCCCTGAAAGAACTTGCGACAAAAGAACGTTGGGATCTTAAGACGGAATACTGGATGCAACAGCAAATCACTAAAAAGAATATTGTTCTACCATACACCATATAAGGAGAATCAACATGCCAGGTATTAACGAATCCGATTGGAAACCCGTGGAAAGACAGTTCTTTACAGCGGACAGAAAGGCGAAGATCGTCTTCTCCGTCTACAACGGGAATTTCCAGTTCGCTATCAGAAACACGGAACAGAAGAATTCCATTGTTCTTTCTCGTTCCATGAACGCTACGGCGCTTCAGCGTTTTCTCATGCTCTTTGCCGATATTCGAACCCAGAAGCCAGCGCCTGGCGCTTACAAACGTTCGCTCGATGTCGGCAAATTCGACCAGAACGCCAAAGGTCATCGTCTGCCCGATTATACACTCGTTGTCACCTACGACGATCAGAAAGTTTACCATCTGACGGTTGTTAGCGCGGAACAGGATATTGGTACGTACGACTTCATCATTGATTGTCCGTCTCGTGGTCTTATCTCCATTGATGGAAACGATATGGATATCGTCGCTGGCAGTGCTACGGGTGTCGAGATGTTCACCCAGTACTTGATCTGGATTGTCCCCCACATGATTGTTCTGACCAGCAAACGTTACGATCCGTCCCGCTTCGGCGAGGGAGAGAGTGGTAACGGTGGTGGCAATCGTGGTGGATACCAGAATGGTGGCGGCTACAATCGTGGTGGAGGAGGCGGATACCGCAATAACGGTGGAGGCTACAATAAGGGTGGCTATAACCGTGGCGGCGGTGGAGGTGGTTATCACGGTGGTGGTGGTGACAACGGAGGCGGAAACGAATCCTCCATGCCGAGTGGCGTAGACGAGCTGTTCTAAAGAGGACAAATCATTGTATACCCGGTGTGGCCCGCATTATGGGCAAGTCTAGGTGCGGTCATCTCCTTGCACATCGGTTCTGATGATTTTCCTTCCTCTTTGCATCAGACGACTTGCTGTACAGGGATGGGGTCTCACGCGCCCCATCCCTGTATTTTTATTTTTGGAGGTTTTATGTCATACAACCGTGTAATCAACATACCAGAGTATATTCCATTCTACACGATCCGTAAGAAGAACACCGTTGTCTGGGGAACCATGGGTGTTGGCATCAACATGAATATCTGGCTTCCAAGATACCATCAGGATCATCACAATCTGGTGACACTCATTCGATTTGTCGTAGGTCCGATGATATGGGAGAAGTATTTCCCCATTCCTGAGTTTTACTCGTTTGACACCTTGTATTTCCTATACAAACGCCAGCAGGAAATTGACAAAATCGTCGACAAGGATGGTAACCCTGGCGGAGTCGACACGCTCATTAAGTACTCTAAATCTTATATGGTGGCAGAAATTAAAACCCCTGTAATTCAACCAGGTGAGCTTTCACGTGGAGCAGGTATATTGATGGACACCATATCGAAGTCTTCACCCACATCATTAGGAGAATTTGTATGACAAGTTTTAAGAAACGTAATGGTACGATTGTTCCGTTCAATATTGGAAAAGTCGTCGCTGCGATTGATGGAGCTATTCGGGACATTGCTATTTCTGGTTATCCTGCTCAGTATAACAGTCAGGAGCTGGCGACAGCCGTTCGAAACGAAGTGACACCACAGGAATCGGATACGATTACCTACGAATCCATTATGGCAGCATTACACAAAGTGTTGGGTCCGTATCCTGAACTGCACGCTGCCTACTTCAATTATGCGGAGAAACGAGACAAAGTCCGCAAGTGTATCACCGTTGTGGATAAGTCTGGTAAACAGAATTCGAAAGTTGACGTAACCGACAAATCACTGTTGCTGGTCAATACAGGTGCATCTGCAGATGTGGCTGGCTGGGATCGTTCCAAGATCGAGAACAAGCTCCGTACGGTCTTTCCCGATATGCCCGAAGTCGACGTGATTACCATTGCAAAACGTGCGGAAAACCGTGTCGTCCTCGGAAAGTTTACACAGATTACTACGGCGATCATTCGGGAAATCGTGAACAACGAACTTGAAATCCACAATTATCCCAAACTTCCCGCAAACAAGATGTATGCCATCTCGAAGGAACATCTGGATGAGATCCTTCTCCAGAAGTCCGTTGAGAATTCCAATGTTTCCGCCAACACACCTGAAACGGTGAATGAGAACATCGCCGAGTACATTCTGAAGAACTATGCCCTCGACAACATTTTCTCACCGGAAGTGGCGGAGGCCCACAATTCGGGTCGTATCCACATCCACGACCTGGGATTTGCTCCCACTCGTGTCTACTGCAGTGCCCACTCCATCGAGTATATCAAGAAGTACGGCCTCAAGGGTTTCGAGAACCTGAACACGGAATCGAAGCCTGCTCGTAGCGCTTCTGTTTTGACGTCCCATCTGAACACCTTCCTGGCGTCGATGCAGGCGAACTACGCTGGCGCTCTTGGTCTTGCCTATATCAACACTCTCTATGCTCCGTATATCGTCGGACTGGATGAGAAAGAAGTCCATCAGATTGCACAAGAGCTTATTTTCAATGCGTCACAGAACGCCTTTTCCCGTGGTAGTCAGACGATCTTCACGGACTTCAACATCGACCCCGGTGTTCCGTCCATGCTGAAGGACACACCTGCTATCCATCCTGGCGGTGTCTACAAGATTTTGGTTCCGGATGAAAATGGTGTCGCCGAACCGCGTATCATGCATGAGCGTGAATATGCTAAGGAAGGTCCTGGTGGATATCCACTCTACGAGTACTTCTACAAAACGATTGATGGCCCAGATGTTGTTGTTCGTCGGGAGTGCTACGATGAAAAGAGCGGTTTCCACTACGATGCCGAACTGGAAGAGAAGACAAAAGAAGCGGGTTGTCACATCGTCACGTACGGTGATTTCGTTTACGAGTCATCCAGGATGTGCTCGGCCCTCATTCGTGTCTTCAAGGAAGGCGACGCCAATGGCAAACAGTTCTTCTTCCCGAAGTGCCAGTTTCACGTCAGTGAAGAAATGTTCAAGGATGAAGGCAAAATGCGTCTCTACAGAGAGGCGTGCGACCTGGCCGCCCATAACGGCAGCACCTATTTTGTCTTCGACCGTAGCGCTGTCACTCTGTCGGCTTGCTGCCGTCTGTTGACGACGATTGACGATACCTCGCTTTTGAAGCATCCTGAACGTCTTCGTTTTTCTTTCCCAGGAAACGAGTCAATTGTTGTTCGTGGAAAGGACAAAGTCGAAAAAGTCATGTCCTTCAAACAACTCTTTGAGATCGCCGCCAACGGGAACACCCTTTCTGTTGAAGAAGGAAACGAGATCTACTACACGGATGATTTCGAACTCCTCGACAATGGAAAATGGGTCAAGATGTCCCGTGTTTTGCGTCATAAGAAAGTAGACGACGGTTCCCGTAACTTGATTGCTTTCCAGACACGTGACGGTCGTATGAAAACCATGACGGCGAACCATCCTGTGTTCCTGAATGACATGGAAGGATTGTTCGATGCTCGTCGCGTCGGTCCTGGCGTCTCTTTCAAATATGTGGGTGAGTTCTACGATCCTACGACAGCTACGATGTCTCTTTCTGATGAAGAGATGGCGATTGAATCCCAGAACATCAAAGCGAGTTTTGAAGAGGATCGCTACAACTTCACCTTCTCGTCTATTCTCTTGCATTACGATTGGGAAACGTTCATCCGTATCTTTAATGCATTCTGTCATATTCCTGGTATTGCGAAGTTTGATCCTACGTGCCAGATGATTCAGCTCATCTGCACATCCAAGACGGCGCTCGATCAAATCCAGATGGTTCTCATGAAAAATCGTCGTGTCTCCTCGATGCGCGTGGCCCAGGTTCGCATGGGCCAGATTCGCGAGCATGGCAGAATGGCATACTGTCTCATCATTCCAAACGTCATTGCAACCGTGAACGCAGATGGTTCGTATTACGTCAACGACTTTGAGAAGATTGAATCTTCCAAACCTCTTCACTACGATAACTTCATCCATGACACGGAGGAGTTCCGTGATGATGAGGAAGAGTGGGTCTATGACGTCACGACAGAATCCCATACGTTCGTTGCCAACGGGTTCCATCTCCACAACTGTGGTTTCGCCAACACAACGACGTCTCTACCGCACGCCGCCTACTTGACGAAGATGCAGGTTGAAAAAGATCCGTCTCTCAACGTCGAGGAAGTCTTCCTGAAGGAAGTCGACCGTTCGATGGATCTTTCTGTTCAATCCCACATGGAGAAGAAGACTCACATCGCTCAGATGATGGCTGGTCCCGGCCGTCCTCTATGGCAGGTCGGTAAAATCGCCTGCGATGGTCAGCCTTACATCAATCTTGACAAATGCACCTACATTCTCGGTATCATTGGTCTCAACGAAGCGGTCAAGGTCCTCTACGGAAAGGAACTCCATGAGTCCGACGAGATGCAGGACAAGGGTCTCCGGATCATCGCTCATATGAATCTCCGTCTCAAGGAGTACACTGAGAAGTATCACCTCAAGTTCTCGATCGAAGAGACGCCTGCGGAAAGCGCGGCTCGTCGCTTTGCCCGTGCAGACTTGATTCGGCTTCCAGACTACGCCAAGGGAATTGTCAAAGGTGCTGAAGACGCGGAGTACTACACGAATTCGATTCACTTGACGGCAGATGCTCCTGTTGTCCTGGTGGAGAGAATTCGCAAGCAATCCATGTATCATCCGATGATCGCCTCTGGCGCCATTATCCATGCGTTCATTGGAGAGGAGCAACCGAGTGCAGGTGCCATTGAAGAGATCGTTACGTTGACGTTCTTCCGTACCCAGTGTGCCCAGTTGACGTTCTCACCTAACTACACCTATTGCAACGTCTGCAAACGTCGTTCCATCGGACTCCATGACGTGTGTCCTTACTGCGGTTCTGAGGATACGGATCAAGTGACCCGTGTTGTCGGATACTTCTCGAAGATCAAGTCGTGGAACAAGTCCAAACGGTTCGGTGAACTGGTTGCCCGGGGTCGTGGCAACTATGCGGTTCAGAGTGCAGACTGAGCGGGGGTGTAGAATGGAATTGGACGTTGTGATTTTCGGTAAGCACGGATGTGCAAAATGCGAACTTCTGCAGAAACGGACACGTGCTCTGTTAGAAGAACCTCAATACAAGGAGCGCTACAATTCGCTCGTTGTACACGACGCTTTAACAATTGACGGTCTTGTAGCTCTTTGCAAGGCTGAAGTTGTTGGAGCAAACAAGATACCAGCCATCGCGTTGGTAGATCACGAAACAGGTCAGTTGGTTGACGACGATGTCTTACGAGAAGAAGAAACGGATGTAGAAATGCTTCCAGGTCAGTTCTCAGGGAAAATCGGTCTGTCGACGGACTACGATGGAGAGGGTCACGGTGTCATCTCTCCAGGCATGATCCGTTTTGTATTGGACACTGGGTTAAAAGTTAAATAGTGGAATCATCAGGTGCAGAGGTATAAAACCTCTGCACCTGGTATTCTACGTTGCAATTGGTATATATTCCTATTGTGATACGGCTAGATGGTCGTACAAAATACAAACCCTAAAACAAAGGAGAATCAAATCATGTTAACTCTCGAAACGTTCATCCATTACTACAAGTCGTCGACTATTCCAGACGATGTCATGCAACACGTATCTTTACGTCTACCTGGAGATAATCCATTTCAGGCAAACGAAAGAAAGCAGGCCGTGAAAGACAAGCGCCGTTTCTACTACGAAATGAACTGGAACACTCCGTCTCTTATTTCTCGTACGCTTGGTCACGCCCCTGTTGAGAAGTTCAACAAGAAAACGGATATCTGCAAGGAATACACGACAGTCGATCCTACCACACAGGACGAATACCATGTCATCCATGTCAAACTTGCAGTTCCTGTTGGTTGGACGTATGTCCCGGAAGTTCGTTGTGTCATTCCCTTCATGCCTGTCACTTGGCTCGTTGACGACGTCGATGGTGATGTCCTTCTCTATCTTTCTCGTGGTGGCAGGGCATGGGAATTTGTCAGAGACGACGGTGATGCGGATGCGAAATATGTCATTGATTCGTGCATTCCGCTACGCAAAGAGAATGCATTCAAAACGGTACCTGTTCTCAAGAACTTGAACGAAGTGAGTATAACGTTCAAATGGGATACCGGAGACGGGTGGAAGTTCCACAGTTTCACACCCGGTGGTTTCCGCGCCATTATGAAGGATGATTGGACAGGTCTCACATTTGATGGTATACACGGTTACGCCGAAGTCATCACCTGGAAAGAAGCCTCTCTTCGTCACATCACCAACTTTGCATCATAAGGAAAAACAACCATGCAGAAAACAACAAAAGTTCTAGTTGAAGTCACCAAATCTGCCTACGTGGAAGTCCCAGTCCCGTGTGCGGACGACGGCACTATTGATATCGATGCCATCAGTGCTGAACTTCGCGATCTCGTTGAACAAGGTCGTATTGATTTGAACCAGATGGATTTGTCCCTTGTCCAATGGAATGATAAGGATGTCACCCTCGGTCAGTGGGAAGCAATCTATTTTGCTCCCAGAAAAGGTCGTTGGCCTGACGTCTCTATTCACACTGCGTCAAACGGTGAAGGACCGTGGAAACTGGATCTTACTGTTACAGCACAGATTCAGAATGGTCACAGCCTTTCGGTTGGTGACATCAAGGATGAACTCATGAAGCGTCTCCTCTCCTCCGATGGCGGTCAGCATCTCGAATGCATGAACTTCGAACCGGATACTGATGTCACCTTTACGGTGGCAGGAACCATCCCAAAAAATTAAACATTTAA
>Ga0247609_10000316_pt1 | contig 69553 bp, 74 predicted proteins | sample 172DNAGHGlowgp2_FD_193487 | JGI IMG/M metagenome (GOLD analysis project Ga0247609, IMG submission 193487) | Sheep rumen microbial communities from Palmerston North, Manawatu-Wanganui, New Zealand - 1728 DNA GHGlow gp2 | ecosystem: Host-associated > Mammals > Digestive system > Stomach > Rumen ...
TGATGGCGAATTACAATTAGATGCTGCTATCGTTCCAGAAGTAGCAGAAATGAAAGTTCCTGATTCTAAGGTAGCAGGCCATGCTAATGTTTTAGTATTCCCAGACTTAGATGCTGGAAACATTGGTTACAAACTAGTTCAAAGACTTGCTAAAGCTGAAGCTTATGGACCAATAACTCAAGGCATAAAAAAACCAGTAAACGACCTATCAAGAGGTTGTTCTACTGATGATATAGTAGGAGCTATTGCAATAACAGCAGTCCAAGCCCAAAAATAAAAGATGTTTTAAAAACATCTTTTTTTTTATACTAAAGCTAAAGTAATAATTGTCATTATTATTACAACAATAACAATAATACTAATAATTGCAAAAGTAGAAATAAATCCTTCACTTGAAGATTTATATTTTCTTTCAAGTCTTAAAGATCTTTCATAATTCTTTTCTTCAGTTTTATCAAAATCTAATTCATTATTAACAACTTTATCTTGTGCTTCTAATGCTCTAGCTTCCAATTCTTCAGATTTCTTTAAAGCATCTTCTTGATTAACAGTTAACGCTTCTTCTGCATTTTCTAATCTAACATTTAAATCTAAAATAAATGCTCTAAAAGTATTTAATACTTCCATTAACTCAGGCATTAAATATTCTTCATAAATCATTAAGTCACCTAAGAAAGCATAATAAGTTCTTAAATCTTCTTTTTGTTTTGAACTCAATTCTTGATTAGAGTTTACTAATTCATAGAACTCTTCGCTAGAAATTAAATTAATAATTTCTTCTTCTGGCTCATCATCAACCATTACATCTTCGCTAACATCATCACCTTGAGTTACAGAAGTATCAGTAGTAGTACTTGTATTATTTCTAACTACTGTATCTTCTCCAGTAACGTTTTGTTGATGGTTTTCAATTACTGTGTCTCCAAACTCATTATTAGAGAAGGTTACAACTTCATGTTTATCAGGATCAAGTTCATTAGATACTAAAGCAATATCCATTTCTTCATTACCATAAACATTTGTAGTATTACTACTTTGATAAGGATCATTAACTCTTGTTATCTTATTTCCAAAGTCTTCTGACAAATCACTTTTTTCTTCAAAATCTCTTGCACTTTCTAATTCAATTCGATGAACTCTTCTATTTATTTCAGCTATTAAATCTTCAGGAGTTACTTCATCAGCTCCAACTTCTGCTTTAACATCTTCATATAAATCAAAGAAATCTATACGATAAGTATTAACAAACATATTATCTTTTCCATTACTATCAACAATATTAATAATCTCTTCTTGACCAGTTCTTTCATTACGAGGAATAATTGTTACGCTCTTAAGCAATGGATTTTCTCTTTTAATAACTTCTAATCTATCTTCATTATTTAAAGATTTACTCTCTAATGATAGGGTATGTAATCTAATAATCTTAAAAATATCTTCAGCTGTTAAAGAATCAATATTAGCTAAAAAACTACGATTATTATTAACTAAATCATAAAGATTAAATCTACTTATATTACAAGCATCTTCTCCATAAACTAGGTATTCCCCTTGCATTCTTAATCCATCAAAACTATCAGGATATTGTTCATATAAATTTGCTAATAAATCAAGATTATTATCTAATGTACTGTTCATCATACTCACCCTATAATAATATTACCATATTTTAAAGGCTTTTTAAACAATTTAATCTTTCTATATTTACTTATACCCATAAGGGGTATATAATAAGGACGGTGTTTATATGAAAAAGGAATTAAACGAACAATTTGTTATAGATTTATCAAAAAAGAAAAATGAACCAGAATGGATGCTAGAATTCCGTCTTAAATCATTTAAGAAATTTAAAGAATTAGATCAACCAGATTTTGGTCCAAAACTAGATATTGATTTTGATAACATCACATATTATAAAGGTGGCGTTGAAAAACTAACTAACGATTGGAATCGTGTTAACTGTTCAGTTCGTAATAGTTTCCAAGACTTAGGTGTTATTGATGCTGAAAAGAAATACTTAGGTGGTGTAACTAATCAATTTGAATCTGAAGTAGTTTATCATAATCAAAATGTTAAAGATGATGGTATTATCTTTACTTCAACAGATGATGCCTTACAAAAATATCCAGAACTATTTAAAGAATATTTTAATCACTTAGTAAACTATGCTGAAAATAAATATACCGCCTTAAATGGTGCTGTCTGGTCAGGCGGATCATTTATTTATATTCCTAAAGGAGTAAAAGTAGAAAAACCACTACAAAGTTACTTTAGAATTGAAACTGAAAGTTTAGGTCAATTTGAAAGAACTATTATTATAGTTGATGAAGGAGCAGATCTTTCATATATTGAAGGATGTACTGCTAAAGAGTATTCTCTTACATCATTACACGCTGGTGTTGTAGAAATCTATGTTAAAAAGAATGCTCACTGTCGTTATTCAACAATCCAAAACTGGTCAACTGATGTTTATAACTTAGTTACCAAAAGAGCAATTGTTGAAGATGATGGCTTAATGGAATGGGTAGATGGTAATATCGGTAGTGGTGTTACAATGAAATATCCATCTTGTATCCTAGCTGGCAAAGGAGCAACAGGTAATTCCATTTCTATAGCATATGCTAAAGAAGGACAAGTACTAGATGCTGGAGCTAAAATGATTCATCTAGCACCTAATACTAAAAGTAATATTGTATCTAAATCAATAGCTGAAAAAGGTGGAACAGCAAACTATCGAGGTAAAACTAAAATATCTAAAAATGCTATTAATTCTAAAGCGTCTATTAAATGTGACACAATTCTTCTAGATGATATATCTCATAGTGATACATTCCCAACTAATATTGTTGGTAACACCTCAAGTGTTTTAGAACATGAAGCTACTATATCTAAAGTATCAGCTGAAAAGATGTTCTATTTAGAATCAAAAGGCTTATCAGAAGATCGTGCTAAAGAACTATTAATTATGGGATTCATATCTGACTTTAAAAAAGAACTTCCTATGGAATATGCTGTTGAATTAAACAGATTACTAAAAGAGTAGAAATACTCTTTTTTTATGCTATAATAAGCAACTAAGAGAGGTGATATTATGGACTTTTACTATATGATAAAAAACCTAGAAGAAGAACAAATAAATGAATTAATATCACTTAAAATATCTGAATTAACATATAAAGCAGAACAAATACCAAGAAGATTCATAGGAGTTAATTGTGGAATAAATCCTACTATAACTTTAGATGGTGAAATAGAACATGATAGTCAAGCTATCTGGCAGGGATTTATACCAGAAGATGTTAAAATTATATATTCGTTTTTACCTAATGAAGATGGTTACACAGTAAATAACGGTTGTTATTATTATATGGATAAACATGATTATATCTATGAATTTGCTAAATACATAAAAAGACAAAACATAACAGATGAAATAGATTTTCTAACTTGTGTTTATAAATTTATCGATAATTACTTTAATGGTTTAGTAGTAAAAGAAGAAACTACTAGAGAAGAAATGCATAAACCATTATTTGATAAAAATGGAAAATATATCGAACCATCTACTGGCCATCTATTTAGTGATTTTAAAGGTTCTAATAATGCCATGTGTAGCGAATATAGTGCAATGGCTCAAAATATCTTAAGTGTCTTCGACTATACAATGCTTTATTTAAGTGGATCGGTAAATTCCCCAAGTGGTAAAGGTGGTCACGCTTACAATTTAAGTTTAGTAAAAGAAGTACCATGTATTATTGATTTTACTATTCCTGTTGAAACCTATTCTTTAGACGACGGAATAATTGATTATTCGCCATTCTTAGGTCCCATAGATGATTTTTCTCCTGAATCACTAAGAGCACATATCAACGAGCATCAGCCATTTAACTTTATTGATTATTACTATTTAATAACTAAAAATGGTTATTCGATGATTACTACTGGTAAAGAAAGAGACTATGTTGTTAGTGATGTTGAATACTATAATGAAAAAAATTCAAAACTATCAAAATAATTCAAAAGTACTATAAAATAATTATTTATAGTACTTTTTTATATCAAAAAAATAAAACCTTCTAACTAAAATACTTTTTTGTTAATAAAATAAAACTTATAAACAAAAAACACTCATTTGCAAGATAAATCCTTATCGATTATTATCTCAATCGAAAGGAGGAATTACATGCTTAACCAAGTAGTACTTGTAGGAAGACTTACTGATGATTTAACTGTTACAGATTGTGGAAAAGATAAAAAAGTAACAACTATGATATTAGCTGTTCAAAGATCATTTAAAAACCCCGACGGAATCTATGAAGCTGATTTCATCAAATGTACCTTATGGAACGCTATAGCGGATAGAACAGCAGAATACTGTAAAAAAGGTGATATCGTTGGTATAAAAGGAAGAATACAAGTTACTAGTTATGAAGACAAAGAAGGAAAGAAACAATACTCAACAGAAGTCATTGCTGAAAAAGTTACATTCTTATCAAGCAAAGGCTCTGAAGAAGAATAGGGGGATTACATGAAAATCATAATATTCATCGCTGGTTTGATACTAGGAGAGTTTTTAGGTGTAACACTCATGTGTTTACTCCAAATAAATAAAAAAAGTGAACAATAAATGTTCACTAAACACGTCTATACATCATCCTTAAAAAGTTAATTCATCCAATATATAGCCTGGATTAACTTTTTTTAATTGTTTTTCTCTACCATCAGCGTGTGTCTTTTTCCGATTACTTTTCTTTTTTTCTTCGTTATCTTGTAAAAGAATAAAATACTTTAGCATTCTTCCTCTTACTTCCTCATCACCAGGGATAGCTACTTGGCCAAATGTAGTTAATAAGACAGGTAATACTTGAGCCATTCTTCCTTTATAACTCTCTGTATCAACCATAGGTTTATTAACTGTGTCTTCATATAAATCACCAATTATTAAACCTAACATATATTTCTTATAAACCATCTTTTGGTATTCATCACATCCTAGTTCTTCCAACTCATGTAATGGATCAAGATTGTTAAAGAAATAATGCCAAGTTATTTCTAAAGCTTCTTTATCAGGATATCCTCTACTAATATAATAATTATATAAATTACAAATAACTTCTCTTAGTTTTTGATTAATTGTAAAAGTCTGTGGTGGGAAAGCAACATTATAAAGTCTATCTAAAACTTTTGCTTTACCATTTTCCTGAATCTTTCTTTTATTAGAATAAAATCTTTTTGAAGATATTGAATTCCTATAAAAAGAATTTAATAGATCACGACCAAACCATTCGTTAGTCATAAATAATTCAACTATACGATCCATTTCTGTTGTTGCTAAATATCTTAAAGTAGTTTGACTATCTTGAATATCATAATGATCTACATAATATTGAGAAGCTAAATAAGCAACTAATTTAGTCAAATCCTTTTCGTCTAAAACATCAACTTTAGTAATAAACATATGGATTTCACTCATAAGTTCAGAAGAGAATATTTTATCTTTATGAGCACTAATAAATGCGCTGTCACTATCATAAAGATTACCATCTTCATCTCTATATAATTTTTCAACATCAAAGTCATCTACTTGGCTTTCAGAAATCATCATGTTTTCAAATTCTTCTTTTAAGATTTCCATTAAATATTGTTCAAAATTCATAAAACCACCTGATAAAAACTTATTATAATTAATAAAGAATTAAAAATAAAGAAAAACTAGATATAATTGAAAAATTAATTATAATTTGCTATAATTATCCAGACACAAGCCTTTTTAGAAAAAATATATTAGAAAAGAGATGTTTTTTTATGTGTAATATAAAAATTTTTAGTCTTGGTGGACTAGATGAACTAGGCAAGAATTGTTATTGCATTGATATTGATAACGATTTATTTGTTTTTGATTGTGGTTTAAAATATGCAAACGAAAACCTTTATGGTATTGATTATATAATCCCTGACTTTGAATCTTTAAAAGAAAATAAAAATCGTATTAAAGGTGTTTTCTTAACACATGGTCATTATGAAAACATGGGAGCTACTGAAGATTTATTACTTCAAATACCAGATGTCAAAATCTATGCAACTAAATTTACTAAATTTATTTTAACTAACGATGGAATCGATCCTAAAAAGATTATTGAAATAGCACCATATAAGAAGATTAACTTTGGCGAAAAAAGTATCTTCCCAATAAGTGTTAACCATTCAGCACCAGATGCTGTTATGTATGTTTTAAACACTAAAGATGGAGCTATCGTTTATACAGGTGATTTCTTAGTTGACCCAAAAATGATGGGTAAATATGCAATGGATTTAGGTAAAATAGCATATGTTGGAAAACAAGGCGTTCTTGCTATGCTATGTGAATCTGTATTTAGTGAAAAAGTAGGACACACATCACCACAACATCGTTTAGTAGGAGTATTCAAAGATGCCATTAAACATCACGAAAATAGAATGATGTTTGCTGTCTTACCAACTCATATTTATACAATTCAAGAGATATTTGATGCAGCTGCTAATACTCATCGTAAGATAGTAATCATGGGTAAAAACTTACAAAACATTATAAGTTTCTCTAAAAAAGAAGGATATTTAAACTTCAACGAAAATGATTTAGGAGACTTATCCAATATTGATGATCGTGATGCTATATTACTTATTCAAGATAGTAAAGAAAACCCATATGCATCAATTAGTAAAATAATTAATGGTTATGATAAATTCATTCATTTAAAGAAAACTGATACAGTAGTTTTTGCTGAACCTAAATATGATTCAAGTGAAAAAACACTTGTTAAAGTTCAAAACGAATTAGCTATTCATGGTTGCGACATTGTAACTATTCCAAAAGAAAAGACTATTCTTCATCATGCTTCATCTGAAGACCTAATGATAATGATTAATCTTTTAAAGCCAAAATACTATATGCCTGTTAAAGGTGAATATCGTCATATGGTTAATAATGCTAATATAGCTAATTCATTAGATATTCCTGCTGAAAACATATTATTAAAACAAAATGGAGATATCGTTGAAATCAATGATGGAGTTTTAAATCCAGAATGTTTCGACCATCTAAAAGTTAATGATATTTTAATTGATGGTAATAGTACAGAAGACGTAGGAGAACTAGTTATTAAGGACCGTGAAATGTTATCTGAAAACGGTATTGTGTTAATAAGTGCAACCATATCCAAAAATGAACACATCTTATTAGTTGGTCCAGAAGTAACTACAAGAGGATTTATCTACGTTAAAGATTCAGGAGAAATGATAGAAGAAATCAAAAGAATCTCTCAAGGAGTAATTGAAAGAAACATTGGTGAAGCATACATTGAATACAACAAAATAAAAAATGAAATTAGAGAAGAACTAGGTAGATACCTATATCAAGAAACTGAATGCAAGCCAATGATTATTGCTGTAGTTCAAGAAGTTTAGAAATAAACTTCTTTTTTGTTGTTTCCATTACTGAAATGCGTTATAATTAATACGAACGATAGGAGAGAAAAAAATGTTTAAGACAGTTAAAAATACACTAACAAGTAGAATAATAACAGTAACATCTCTATGTTTAGTAGTTTTATTAATGGGAATATTTTTTGCAGCACAATCATACTCAACAGCAGTAGATGCAGTTAAAATAAATAAGAATCAAGCAGAAGAAAGTAAATGGGATCTTGGCTTTTCTAAAGAATACTATAAAGAACAAGAAGGAAGTATTCCATCTACATCACATCAAGTTCTAGCAAATGTTGCCACAACAAGTGTTACTCTTAATAAACCACATGATTTTATTGAATATGTTTTACTTGTAGAGAACAATGGTAACATGGATGCAGTTATCAGTAAGATTAACGTTTTAGGATTAAACAACAATGTCAATTGCACTTTCAAAGTAAATAACGAAGAATATAAACAAAACGTTATTAAGGGCAAAGAAAAAACTTACATTACAGTAAGAGTAGAATATAAAGAAGTAGTTAATCCATTACCAATGAAACTTGACTTGGTAACATCAATTGATTACAAACAAAAAGAAGACATTTAGTCTTCTTTTATTATGTCATAAATTTCATCAATATCTTTAATTTCCTCACTACCTAATAAATAATTTGGAAGCAAGTGCATATGATAATGTTTAACTTCTTGTGATTCACCATAGTTAACTCCACAAGTAATACCTCTAGCATTTAATTTGTTCATCAAACGATTAACTAGCTTTTTAGCAGCTGTATTTACATTAATGACATCTTCATCACTCATACTAGTTAAATCACTAACATGCTTCTTTGGCATTATCAATGTATGACCATTAACTTTTGGTGAAATATCCATAATTGCTATGACATTATCATCCTCATAGATTTTTTTTGATGGAATATCTCCATTAATAATTTTACAAAAAATACAATCATTCATTTTAATCACCTATAAATAATATATCAAAAAAAGAGTAAAGAGAAAAGATACATAGATTGAATTATTGGTACTTATATACTATAATTTATATAGAATAAGGAGGTAGGCAATGAGAACTATTAAATATTTACTAACTATAATTATGTCATTTTTACTACTTCCAATCTTAACAAAAGCATTTACATCTTTAGAAATATCTACACCAAACCCTGTTCGAGGATCAACATTTAAAGTACAACTAGATATTGACTATATGCCTTCAACAGGAAAAGATCCAGAAATAAGAGATTTTCATATCGGCTTAAAATACGATACGAATTTCTTTGAATTCAAAGGTGTTACATGGCTTCAAGGTATTTATAAATATCGTGAAGAAAATGGGATAATCTATATTGATAAAGATGATAATAATATTAACTGGTCCGCTAGAATAGCTCCTGTTATCTTTAGATTTGAAGCTAAAAAAACAGGTAATTCAAATATGAACTTAGTAAGAAACGGGGATTCTCATTATCGTAATGGTGATGTTATTGCTCAGTCCCTATCAGGAATTGTTATTAACGTTGTTGAACCAGCAAGTAATACATATATAGGTAGTTTAGGTGTCGAAGGTTATAATCTACAACCAACATTCAAAAAAACTACAACAACTTATAATCTAACTGTTCCATCAAGCGAATCCAAAGTAAACATCATTGCTAAATCAATTGATAATAAACAAACAATTGAAGGAGCTGGTGAAGTATATCTAGAATATGGTGAAAACGTTTTCGATGTAGTTGTAACAGCTCAAGACGGTTCATCAAGGACCTATACAGTAAGAATAAAAAGGCCTGATGATCGAACCGGTGATACAAGTTTAAAAAGTATCTCCGTATCCGATACAAGTATTAGATATAAAAAAGGAGTAACAAAGTACGAAACAACTGTAAGTAGAAGTGTTGAAAGCGTTCTAATAACAGCAAGAACTAACGATCCTAGAGCAACTCTAATCGGTACCGGAAGAAAATATTTAAATATTGGTAAAAACGAATTTTCTATTTCTGTAACATCATCTAATAATCGTAAAACAACATACACTATTATTGTAAATAGATCAACAGAAGAATTAGAAAAAGTTATTAGAAGTAGTAAACTTAAAGTCTTAAAAGCAAATGGCTTAAGTTTAGACTTATCTAACGATAAAAAATTATTCTTAGTTGGTGTAAAAGGTGATGTAGTAAATCTTCCTATTGAAGCAATAGGTGAAAGTACTTCAGCAGACGTTCTAATAACAGGTGATAAAAATCTTCAAGAAGGACTAAACGTTGTAAATGTTAAAGTAACTGAAATAATAAAAGAAGCTACTGAAGACGAAGAAGCTGAAGAGGAAATAACAGAATACAAAATAGTAGTATATAAAAACCCAAGTAATGCTGAATTAATAACAAACTTAAATAAAATAGATACAAACAAAGATCTTGTTTACAATTCATCATTAACTTCAAATCATAATATTCCATCATCATTAATTAAATATCTAAATAATAATCACGTTCTATATTATAACGTTATTAATATGTATAGTGGATTACTATATCAAATTAAACTACCTAATAATCTGGAAGTAAAAGATTATGATATGGGCTTAACACAAGATGCTAATGATTCATACACATATCATACGACATTACCAAAAGATACAAACGTAATAATTTATTTAGGAGATTTATTTGAAGATGGTACAAATATTAAAATCTTCTCTAAAGTAGAAGATGGTAAATATCGTTTAGTAACCGATGGAATAGAAGTATTAAATGGTTATATTGAATTCAAAATGAATGGTGATACAACTTACGTTTTCACAAATAGACAACTTGTAAAAGAAGAAGGACCATTAGATAAAATACTAGCTGAATATGGAGCCTTAATTGGCTCTATAGCAGTAATAATCGTTATTGTAATTCTATACGTTATTATCCTAAGTAAATATAAAGCAAAAAAAGCCGCAAAAGAACCATCATACTAATGATGGTTTTTTTAATTAAAGTGTGCTATAATTCTAACATCCTATGTGTGAGGTGAGGCATATGAAAATAGAAGATGTCTTATTAGAAGTAGAAAAGTACAATCCACAAGAGGTAGACAAAGTAAAAAAAGCATATGAACTAGCAAAAAAAGCTCATAAAGATCAAAAAAGAGAAAGTGGAGAACCATATATAATCCATCCTCTTAATGTTTGTATGAATCTTACTTTATTCAAAGCTGACGGAGCAACTCTTTGCGCTGGGCTTTTGCATGATGTAGTAGAAGACACTGAATATACTTTAAAAGATATAGAAAAAGAATTCGGACCAGATGTAGCTCACCTAGTTGATGGTGTTACCAAAATTAGTAACTTACACTTCGATACCAAAGAAGATGCCACCAATGCCAACATACGAAGAATTATTAACAGTTTAAATGATGATGTTAGAATCATTATCATTAAACTATGTGATAGATTGCATAATATGCAAACACTACAATATAAAGCTCCAGATAAACAAATAAGAAGTGCTAATGAAACCTTAAATATTTTCGTTCCACTAGCATACTTTATTGGTGCTTTCCCAATGAAATGTCGTTTAGAAGATCTTTGTTTATTATACTTAGATAAAGAATCTTTTGATGCTGTTGAAAACAAAATAAAAGAAATAACTAAAGATTATCAAAAATGTTATGAAATAGCTACTAAAGAAGTCTCTGATTTATTAAATAAAAATAACATTAAATTTACCTATAGAGTTAAAATCTTAAATACTTATCATTTATATCAAAAACTTAATAAAGGTTATAAATTAAATGATATTCATGACTTAGTAAACTTTAAATTAATATTAGATGATCGTGAAGATCCATACCATGTTTTAGGATTAATTCATCAACTATATACACCAATGAATCAAAAATTTAAAGATTATATAGCTTGTCCTAAAACAAATATGTATCGTTCCTTACATACAACAGTCTTTGGACCAGATAATCACATCTTACAATTCCAAATAAAAACTCAAACTATGGATGATATCAACACCATTGGTTTAGGAGCTTATTGGAAATTCTATAAAGGAAAAGCCAAAGAAAGAATGCAAGAAGAATTAAGATTAAACTATCAATTCTTCAATACCTTAAGAGAAATAAATGATGGAATAGAAAGTGATTCTGATTTCATCGAAAGAGTAAAACAAGAAATATTCTCAAATAATATCTATGTATATACCTTAACAGGTGATGTTGTTGAATTACCAAATGGTTCAACAGTAATCGACTTTGCTTATAAACTACATACTGACATGGGTAATCATTTATATAAAGCTTATATCAATGGTAAAGAAGTTAAGATTACTCATAAACTTAATAACAAAGACCGTATCATGATTATTCAAAGAGACAAATCTCATCCACAAGAATCATGGTTAGAACATGCAACAACATCTAAAGCAAGAAGACAAATTAGAGAACAATTAAAGAAGTAAAGTGGCATCAATGCCACTTTTTTGTTATAATACATCCCGAGGTGGAAATTATGGAAGAAAAGATTGATCGTTTAGCTGATCTTGCCATCGAATTAACAAGAGGAAAAGTTAGAGATATCTTAGATTACTATATACCATTTAAAAACTATTTTCTTGAACATCCAAACGAAAGCATAATAGATGATTTTAAAGATGTAATAGAAGTAGATATAGGAAAATCTTTAATCTATTTAAAGATAAAAATAAAACTATTAAATGCTAAATATGAAAAATGGGGAACAGAAAGTTACCTTAAAGATATAAAAGAATTAAACGAAGAATATCAAGAATTTTATGACATATATATGGCCCAAAAAGCCAAAAGGAATCATAAGTAGCTGATGTTAACCAAAAAAGGTTGACACCGGCTATATTTTTTGCTATATTATTATGGCTAAGCGAAGGAGGGAATATTATGGCAGTTAAATTAAGATTAAAAAGAGGAGGAGCTAAAGGAAGACCTGTTTACTCAATCGTAGCAGCTGATTCTAAGAGCCCTAGAGATGGAAAATTCATCGAAAAGATTGGTGTTTATAATCCAATCCCAGCTGAATTTGAATTAAACATTAATGAAGAAAAAGCATTATACTGGTTAAGCCAAGGTGCACAACCAACTGATACAGTTAAAAGCTTATTAACTAAAAAAGGTATCGTTAAGAAATTTACTGAATCTAAAAAAGAAGGTAAATAGTTATGAACCTAAAAGAATTTACTGAATATTTAGTTAAAAGCATAGCTAAAGAACCAGATATGGTTAGTGTCCAACAATTTGGTGGTGAAGATGATTCAACAATCTTAGAAATCATCGTTCACGAAGATGATATGGGAACAGTTATTGGACGTAATGGAAAAATGGCATCAGCTATTCGTACACTAGTTCAAGCACACGCTTATATCCTTGGCTTAAATAAAGTTAAAATAAATATAGATTCATTTTAAAAAAAGAGAAGTACTTAGTACTTCTTTTCTTTTGGTATAGATAAACGTAAAACCTTATTACCATAAACACGATAAGTTAATAACTTAGTATTCAATTCTTGAACACTTTTTAAATATCTCTCAATAATAACAATATCTTCTTTAGAACATTTATTATTAATAAACTTCTTATAAGTTGAAGGACTTACACCAACAACTTTAGTAAACATTTCTGAATAATACTCTAAACTATTAAAACCATTATCTAAAGCAGCTTTCAAAAACGAGTCCCCATAATAGATATTCTTAATACTGTTATAGATCCTTCTATTATTTTGATAATCCTTAATAGTTATACCAATATGTTTTTTAAATACTTTCATTATATAGGATTTTTCATAACCAAAATAAAGAGCTAGTTCATCAATAGAGACGAATCTATTAATACTATTATTTAAATAATCAATAATATAACTTACTAACTCTCTAGGTTTCATAATAATCCCCCTACAAGTAAATTATACCATAAAGTCCATTTTTGTTTAAGTTTTGCTAATAATCTTGTTTTATAATGCAATTATGAAAGGGAGGAATATATATGCAAAGTTATTCAAAATTTGCTAATAATGAAGAAATTAAGAAAGGTTTAACTAGAATCGATCGTAGTTTAAATGTTAAAGCATCTGGAATTCCATATTTCCATGATGATAATGCTATTTATGTAGACGATAAAGATTCTCATAGTGTCATAATAGGATCTACTGGTAGTGGTAAAACACAAGCAACAGTATTACCACAACTAAGATTATCAATACTATCTAATGAATCAATGGTTGTTATAGATGAAATGGGAGAACTTTATAAGAAGTTAGGAAGCGAATTAAATACTAGGGGTTATAAAACATTCGTCGTTAATTTCCAAGAACCAGAAAGAAGTAACAATTACAATCCATTACTAGTTCCATATCATTTATATAAAAACAACCATCAAGATGTAGCGTTACGTATTGTTGAAAACATTGGTAACATAATCTTTGAACCAGAATCAAAAGAAATGGATCCATTCTGGAATAATTCAGCTAGAAACTATTTTGTTGGTTTAACAATCTATTTATTTGAAAATGCTAAAGAAGAAGAAATTAACTTCACAAGTATTTATGATTTATCAAATCAAATAGAAACAACAGGAAAAGGTAAAGATATTTTAGAATCATTACCTCCAACTAATCCAGCTAATATTAATCTAGCAGCTACTATACTAGCTCCAAACGAAACAAGAGGAGGAATCCTATCAGTATTTAGACAAAACATAGGTATTCTTAATAGTAGAATTCAATTAACATCAATGTTACTATCAAGTGATTTTAATCTAGAAGAACTTGTTGATGAAAAATTTGCTTTATTTATTGTTGGAGAACCATCTAAGTTTATATCTAAATATATGACAATGATTATTGAAGAATTATATGATGTTGTTAATGTTAAAGGAAAATCTCCAAGAAGAATAAATGTTGTTCTTGATCGTTTTACTGAATTAAGTCCAATAGAAGACTTCCACAATATCTTATCTAGAAGTCGTTCTTTAAATATCAAATTTACAATGTTAATAGATAGTATAACTTCATTAGTATTACTATATGGTAGAGAAGAGACTTTATTAATCTATAATAATATTGCAACAATCATCTACTTATATTCATCAGATCAAGATACTCTAAGAAAAATATCTGAACTAGCAGGATTGGAATCAGAAAACCAACCATTAATATCTGCTCAAGAATTAAAAACCTTCAAAATGTTTGATGCTTTAATTTTAAAGGTTAGAGAATATCCAATTAAAACTCATATGATTGCTGATTATCAACTACCATGGAATATGTCTGAAGAAGAAGTGGATTTCCCAACTAGAAAAAATACTGAATTAAAAACATATAAAATATAAAAAGAGTCAAAAGACTCTTTTTTTTGATTACCCGTTATAATATAATTACAATAGGAGGAATAAAAAGTGGAAGAAAAAAGAACAAATCTTATGCCTGTTGTAATACTTGAATTACTAATCATTGCAGCTTTAATAGGTTTATTATTCTATACGATGATGCAAAAACCTCAAGACAAATGTGCAGATGAACCAGCACCTCAAAAAATAGAAGAAAAACAACCAGAGCAAAAACCAGAAGAAGAACCTGAAAAACCAACAGATGTACCTGCTAGTCATGAATTACCAGTAGTAACGGCTTTCAAAGAGTACTGCCAAAAACAAGAACTTGCGGATATAAAAAATATTGAAACTTGGGAATTCACAACAGCAAAAGAAGTAACAGACAAAAAGTATCTTGGTTACTATGAATTCTCTGGTTACTATTCATGCAAAGACAAAACTAGTGATTGTGTATACCTAGAACAAGTTGGAGATCCAATCAATGGTAAAAACACATATGGATTTGTAATATTTGCTAAAGTAACTGAAAAGAATGGTCAATATACATTTAGTAATTTAACATCAAACCTTGAATAATTAAGAAATATATTTAGATATATTTCTTTTTTCTTGTGCCCATTTACCTTGCCTTTAATCCTTATAAATAGTATAATTTATAAAGAAGGATTTGATGTATAAATGGAAAAAGTTTATCCAGAACATGTTGCCATCATCCTAGATGGTAATCGTAGATGGGCTAAAGAAAGAGGACTTCCTCAACTAAAAGGCCATCAAGCAGGATTTGATAATATTTGTGATTTAGTACCATATATTATTGATAGAGGAGTTAAAGTATTAAGCGTTTATGCTTTCTCAACAGAAAACTTTAAACGTACTGAAGAAGAAGTTACTTACTTAATGGATTTATTCGTTAAAATGTTTAAAAAAGAATGTGAAAAAATTCATAAAGAAAATATTAGAATTGTAGTTTCTGGTCGTAAAGAAATGTTACGTGAAGATGTTCAAGACGCTATTAAATATATAGAAGATAGAACAAAGAATAATACAAGAGCTACATTCAATGTTTGTATGGCATACGGTGGTAGACAAGAAATAGTAGATGCTACTAAAAAAATGATTGCTGATGTTAAAGAAGGCAAATTAAAAGAAGAAGATATTGATGATGATTTAATGTATAAATATATGTACAATGAATTACCACCAATTGATTTCTTGATTAGAACTAGTGGAGAAGAAAGATTAAGCAACTACATGTTATATCAAATGAGTTACGCTGAAATGTATTTCCCAAAACTATACTTCCCAGATTTCAATAGAGAAGAATTTGAGAAGGCAATTGATATCTTCAACACAAGAGAAAGAAGATTCGGAGGCAATAAAAAATGAAAAAAAGAGTAATAAGTGCGGTTTTAGTATTAACAATTGTTATACCACTATATTTACTTGGTGGTATTTGGTTCCGTTTAGGTGTTGCTTTAATAGCAGCTCAAGGATTTAGAGAAACTCTAAAACTAAAAGAAAGCCATCACCCATATCCTGGTTTTATAACAGCTTTAGGATTTGTTGGTGTTGAATTACTAGTATTAATAAATAATGGTTCTTCTGTATTTATGGGAGTATCATTACTAGCATTATCATTAATATTCTTATGCTTATTAATACCAACTATATTTGATTCTGAAGGAAAATATACAACAAGAGATGCATTTTATCTAATTGGTACAATGCTTCTAATTGGTGTTTTCTTCAACTTATTAATCACATTTAGAATGGCAGAAAAATGGTTATTAGTATATTTATTCTTAATATCTATTATGACCGATACATTTGCTTACTTTGTTGGTAGCTTAATTGGTAAACATAAAATAGCACCAAAAGTATCACCTAAAAAATCATTAGAAGGATGCATTGGTGGAGCCATTGTTGGAACAGCTATTGCTTCAATTTACTATTACAATGTTTTATCATCAAATATTAATATTTGGGCATTAATTGGTATGACATTATTCCTATCAACATTAGGACAACTTGGAGATCTATTCTTCAGTAAAATAAAAAGAGAAAATGGTATAAAAGATTTTTCAAATATTATGCCTGGACACGGAGGAGTATTAGACCGTTTAGATAGCATAACATTTATTACGTATGGTTATGTTTTACTAATTACATTAATTCAATTATTTAGATAGAAAGGAATGACTACTATAACAACAATAATTAACATTATATTATTCATTGTTATTTTAGGTATTTTAGTCTTCGTTCATGAATTTGGACACTTTATAACTGCTAAAAAAAGTGGCGTATATATTCATGAATTTTCTATTGGTATGGGACCTGCTATCAAAACTTGGAAAGGAAAAGACGGAATAGATTATTCACTTCGTGCTTTCCCAATCGGTGGTTTTGTTCAAATGGCTGGCGAAATATATGAAGATGATGATACAAATAAAGTACCTAAAGAACAATTTATGTGTAATAAAAAATGGTGGCAAAGATTAATCATTCTTTGTGCTGGTGTATTCAACAATTTCTTATTAGCATTAATATTAATCTTTACAATAGCACTTATTTGGGGAGCACCATCATTAACACCAAAAATATATCATGTAGTACCTGGATCATCAGTTGCTGAAACACAAATAAAAGAAATTGATGAAAATGGTAAAGAAATAATAACTAGCGGCATCGTTGATGGTGACGTAATAACTAAAGTAAATGGTAAAAAAGTTTGGTGTTGGGATAAAGCACAATTATTATTCATCTTAAAAGATAAAGATGGGAAATATGATATTACTGTCAAACATCAAGATGGCAAAGAAGAATCATTTGTTATTGAGAAAAAAGAATTCACTGCATCTGATGGTGAAAAAACAGTAGGTTTTGGTTTTGAAATGAAACCGGAAGTTAATAAAGGATTTGGGGCAGCTCTTAAATATGCTTTCCAAAAATTTGCTGCGGTTTCAGAACAAATGTGGATGACATTAGGTAGTTTATTTAATGGTAAACTATCAATAAAAGAACTATCTGGACCAGTTGGAATATATTCTGTAGTAGGAGAGACTAGAAAAGCTGGAATAGCTAATATAATTTTCTTAACTGCATACTTAAGTATTAATCTAGGTATCATGAATATCCTACCAATCCCAGCTCTAGATGGAGGCCATGTATTATTCTTATTAATAGAATTATTAACTGGTAAAAAGGTAAATCAAAAGATAGAAACATGGACAACAAATATATTCTTTGTTCTCCTAATGCTTCTAATGGTTTATATAACCATCCAAGATGTATTGCGATTTATTATAAAATAGAGGTTAAAACCTCTTTTTTTGTGGAAAATAACGAAAAAAACTTGCTAAATATCAATCGTTGTGATATATTTAATTTGCGTTGATTTATGGCGATGTAGCTCAGCTGGCTAGAGCATCCGGTTCATACCCGGCAGGTCGTGTGTTCGAATCACACCGTCGCTACCAGTTAAAAATTCCGAACTCGAAAAAGTTCGTTTTTTTTATGCTCAAATATGATAAAATTAAAGAGTAATAATGAAAGGAGAATAATTATGTTTGGAGATAACAAAGATCATTTTGGTAGTTCAATAAGTCATAGTTCTAATGGAACTACAAGTCATAATTCAACATTTGGACATAGTACAATAAGTCATAGTTCAGATGGTACATCACATCATACATTCTCATCTGATAGCCACAGTTCATTTACTCATAGTTCAGATGGCTCATTTAGCCATAACTTTACTAGTGGTAATACAACTATAAGTCATAATTCAGATGGAAGTGTTACAACATCATTTACTAGTTAGAAAGAAGGATCTAAATGGAATATAAAGTTTTAGGTGGAAGCTTTCCAGTAGTTGAATGTACATTAAAAGCTGGCGAATCAATGATTACTCAAAGTGGTTCAATGGCTTGGATGGATCCAACAATTACTATGGAAACATCAACTAATGGAGGATTAAAAAAAGTAGTAGGTAGATTATTTTCCAATGAACACTTATTTCAAAATATCTACACTGCTGGTCAAGATGGAGCAAAAATAGCATTCGGTACGTGTGTACCAGGTTCAATTATTGCTGTAGAAGTAAAACCAGGCAAATCATTAATTTGTCAAAAATCTGCATTCCTAGCATCTTATGGAAATGTAGAACTATCAACATTCTTTAACAAAAAGATTGGTGTAGGTATTTTTGGTGGCGAAGGTTTCATCATGCAAAAGATTACAGGAGAAGGAATCGTATTTATTGAAATAGATGGAGCTAATCAAGAATTTGAATTATCAGAAGGACAACAATTAATCCTAAGTACAGGTTACTTAGTATCAATTGAAGAAACTTGCAAAATGGATGTTCAAACAGTTAAAGGATTAAAAAACATCATCCTTGGTGGTGAAGGAATCTTCAATACTGTAATAACAGGTCCAGGTAAAGTAGTTGCTCAAACTATGCCATTACCTAAACTTGCTAATTCACTTGTACCATTCTTACCACAACAAATTAATACAACAACAAGTTCTGGTAATGATGGTATCGATGCTGCAGCATCAATATTCAAAATGTTTACCAAAAAATAAAAAAGAGTTATTAAACTCTTTTTTTAATTTCTAAATCTTCATATAGAACATTAGGTACATCCTTAATTCTTAACATTTCTTTAAATGCTTCAAACTTTTCTAATAGTTCTCCTAAAGTTTCAGCTTTCATTATTTCTTGATATTGCTTCTGTATCTCATTTCTAGCTTCAACAAATAACGGTTCAACATAATTATAAATTTTTTCCATTAAAACATCGTCAATAGGAGGTGTAACTTCATATGGAAGAGAAGGGTTATCAATATTTCCTTTAGCAAAAGCTAACTTTCTATAAGCGTCTTCTATTACATTATTAACATAAACATATCGATCTAAAGGGTTCATTTTTTCTTCTATAGAATATGCAATAGCAGTATCTATAGCAAGTATAAATACTTTAAATAATCTATTATTATATTCGTCATTAATCCTTTTAAATTCCTGAACTAAATCCATATCAATCACTTCTTGGTGTTTTATTATATATTATAGTTCCTATTTTTCATAGCAAAATTTTATAAAAATAAGCATATATGCTATAATTTTAATATATTCAAAAGAGGTTTTGGTGGTGAATACAATGAAAAATATATGGGTTGATAAACTACATGAAAAAGATGTAGATCATTTTACTTCAGATGCAGGTTTATATATCAGAAGAACAACTGATAAACCATTTAAAAAAGCATGTAATGTTTTTACAGGAGCACATATAATTAGACAAGAACTAGCTAGAACTTTAACAGATGATGAATACTTCAAAGGTTTAAGTACTGATAGAATACCTACTGAAAGCTATGACTTAAGAGAAGGTAAAAATAATATCGTCTTAGAAAGATATCCACAATTAAATCCTGGGGAACCATATATTTTCGTATGTAATCATACTTGCCCAGAAGATATTGAAACAGTATTAAATATTATCGATCGTAACGCCTACCTTGTATTAGGTTCACTAGAAACTGCTAAATACGATCCAGAAATGTATTTATCTTGGTTAAATGGTGTAATACCATTTGATATTCTAGATCCAGAACAAAGAAAACTTGTAGTTAAGAAAATGGAAAGAGTACTAAAAACTAATAGTATCTTGATCTTCCCAGAAGGATCTCACAACTACAGCCCTAATAATATAATTAATCCATTATTTGATGGACCAATAAACTTATCATTAAGTACAGGAAGAAAAATAGTAGTATGTACCTTGGTAAAAGATCATGAAAACAACATAGCTTATATCGATGTAAGTAATCCACTTGATTTAGATTCCTTTGGTATTACAAGAGATGAAACAATAACTGATGCAACACTTAGAGAAAAGAAATATGTTAATTCTCTAACAGCGTGTCTTCGTGATAAAATGGCTACTGCTTGTTATTACATGATGTTAAGACATTTTGATGAAATAAAAAGAGATAGTTATCCAAATGTTGAAGAACACTTAAGACAAGAATGTGTAGAAGATTCATTCAAAAAAATGAAATGGAAACATGATGTCTTTGATGCTGAATTCTTGGTAAAGAAAACTAAAGAACAAAGAGAATATGAAGAAGTAGTTAGAACTTTAAGTAATTTAAGATACAATCCAGAAGTATTAAGAACTACTAATTTGAATACAAGACAATTTGTTTTATTAGATTTAGATCTTCAACAAAAAAACGTTGCCGAAGTAATGAGAGCACACTGGTTACAAACAAAAGACGAACCAAAAAAACTAATTAAAAGGAAGTAATTTACTTCCTTTTTTTATATATTAATAAAAAATTGTGATAAAATATTAATAGAATAGGAGGGATTGAAGTGTTAGAGTATGATATACCATTTGTCTGTTTAATATTTACTACTTTAATTGCAGTAACATTTTTCTTTAAGAAAAAAATAGACATTGCTGAAAACTATTATTACAAAAGAACTTTAATATTTACTTTATGTGTTCATACCACTAACTTCATAGCTCACTATTTAGCAACGCAGTATGCTACAGATAGTGTACCTGAATGGTTCGCTCCTATCTTTGCAAATATTAACAAATTAGGTTCATTATTTATTGTAATGATAACTATTAATATATCTGCTTATATTCTATATATAAGTTTTGAAAAATATCGTCAAAAAGTAGACTTTTACAAAAAGTTTAATATTCTTTTATATTTTATACTTGGTATCATAATTTTTTGTTTAGATTTTGAAGTATATAAAACAGGAGGTATTACTAGTGGTGAAGGTTCATCAGTAATATTCACTTTTGCTTTGGCTTTCTTCAATCTAATAATTGCTTTAGTAACAGCATTATTTAACATAAAAAAATTCGACAAAAGATATTATTCAATTTATATGATTATTCCAGTAATCTTCTTATTAGGATTATTTGTTATGTTCCATCCAGAATTTAATATTTATGACTTAATACTTAGTTTACTATGTTACTTAATGTACTTTAGTATTGAAAATCCTGACTTTAGAATGATTTCTCAATTAGAATATGCAAGAGATCAAGCAGAAAGAGCTAATAAAGCTAAATCAGAATTCTTATCAAGTATGTCACATGAAATAAGAACACCACTAAATGCAATTGTTGGTTTATCTGAAGATATAGAATCATATGAAGGTAAAGTACCACAAGAAGTAGTTGATGATTCAAAAGACATTCGTAATGCTTCAGAAACCTTACTAGAAATTGTTGGTAATATTTTAGATATTAACAAGATTGAATCTAATAAAATGGAATTAGTTGAAAAACCATACAACTTTAAAGCAGAAATTGAATCATTGATGAAAATTAATAAAACTCGTATGGATGAAAAAAATCTTAAGTTCATCCAACATATAGCAGAAGACCTTCCATATGAATTAATAGGTGATAGAGTTCACATAAAAGAAATAATAAACAACTTACTAACAAACGCTATCAAATTTACCAAAGAAGGCGAGATAGAATTAGGAGTTAAGTGTATTAACAAAGATAATATCTGTACCTTAATAATATCTGTTAGAGATACTGGCCGTGGTATTAAAGCTGAAAACATCAATAAACTATTTGATAAATTTGAAAGATTAGATGTTGAAAAAAATACAACAACTGAAGGTACAGGTTTAGGATTAGCTATTACAAAACAATTAATTGAAATGATGGGTGGAAAAATAAACGTTCAATCTCAATTTGGTAAAGGCTCAATCTTTGTAGCACAAATACCTCAAAAAATTAGTAAACGATCAGCACCTATCGACTACATAACAACAGTTGTTACAAATGACGTTCCTGTTAATTACGAAGGAAAGAAAGTCTTAATTGTTGATGATAACAAACTAAATATTAAAGTAGCAAGAAAAGCTTTAGATCCATTTAATATGGAAATAGATGAATGCTATAACGGTATGGAAGCTATAGAACTAGCTAGTAATAACGATTACGATTTAATACTAATGGATATCATGATGCCAGAAATGAGTGGAGAAACAGCATTGTCAAAACTAAAAGAAGACAAAAACTTCAACGTTCCAGTAATTGCTTTAACAGCAGATGCTGTTGCTGGTGCTAAAGAACATTACTTATCAATTGGTTTTGTTGATTACATTCCAAAACCATTTACAAAAGATGAAATAAAAGAAAAATTAGACGAAGTATTTAGAGATAATAGTGTATATGATCCAAACATTGATCGTTTTGCAGATGTACCTGCTTATGTAATAGCTGGCGATGGATTAGAAAAAGTAGATAATAACTAATATCTACTTTTTTTATATGATATAATTAAAAAGGTGATACACATGACAAGAGAAAATTTAGAAAAAGATCCATCAATTATACTAACAGCAGTTCATGCTTATGCAGTAAATGATCTAGATGTTGATGATGAAATAAAAGAATTAATAAATAACAATTTAGATTTAATAAAAAATATTAAACCAGAAGTTGCTTATGAAATCTTTTCAAGTATTATGGAAACAAATCATCCTGAAAGATATATAAGAGAATTTAAAGAAGTATTCTTTGCTTTCATACCAGGATTAAAAGAAACATATGGATTTAAACAAAATAATCCATGGCATATCTATGATGTTTTTGAACATACAATGCATGTTATCGAAAACACTAAAGATAATAAAGCATTACGTATAGCAGCACTATTCCATGATCTTGGTAAACCAAGCGTGTATTTTGAAGAAACAAAAGTAGTAGATGGAGAAGAAAAAACAATAGGTCGCTTCTTTGGTCATGCTAAACGCAGTAAAGAATACTTTAATGCTTTTGCTAAAGCTTTAAATGTTCCTGAAACAGAAAGAGTATTAATTGAAAGATTAATCGTTATGCACGATTATCAATTAAGTACTAAACCAAACAAAATAAAACAATATATTGAAGAACTAGGACCAGAAAACGTACCATTACTATTTGCTTTAAAAAGAGCAGATAATCTAGCTCAAAATCCTGAAAAGACAGAACAAGTACTAAAACTCCTAGACGAACAAGAAGCAATATTCATGGATTATATTTCAAAAAACTATAATAATCAACCAGAAGAAACTCCTGTAAAAAGACACAAATAATGACAAAGTTCTTAAGTGTTTTACCTTGGATATTCATTTGCTTATCATTATTCTATGTTCTAGTACGATATGAAAAGAATAATGATTTAGCTAAAGAATACTATACTATCGAAGGTATGACATTCTATCTTATAATTGGAACTATTCTTTCTATAGTATTTAAATTAAATACATTTACAATTAGTACAGGAAGCTTATTATTTGGTTTATTATTAGGAAGCATTTTAAGAAAAGATAGATTCTATTAATCTATCTTTTTTGTTATAATAAAGTTAGATAGGAGTGATACTATGAAAAAAAGAACTATTAGAGCAACAATAGTATTTGCTTTAAAAGATACATTTATTCAAAGTAAAGTAGTAGCTATCAAATATACATCTGGTGAAAACAATGGGTATTATGATTTACCAGGTAGAGAAATAGTTGATAATATAGCAAACTCCGTTAAGACAGCAGAATGGGATTTCCATGAAGAAACTGGAATGTACGTTCACAATCTTATTTATAAAGGAAACTGTATAATTGAAAAACCTAAAGAAAAACTAGATATAGATGTTTATGTCTCTAGTGATTATGAAGGAAAACCACAAAAATTTGAAGATCATGAAGCTTTATGGATTTCTACTGAAAAATTACTATTTAGTGAAAAAACTTTTCCAACTGTAGAAATACTTAGACATTTAATAAAAGATCAAATGAGACTGTATATCGAAATAGATGAAAACAACAAATATGTAAAGATAACCGAAAAATGATTTACAAAATCATTTTTTTGTTTTATTATATGTCCCCATAGAAGGAAGTGATTTTATGGAAATTAAGAAAACTTGGGAGGAATACAATAAAGAAGAAAAAGAAACTTTATTAAATCATTGGTTCTACTATTATGGTGGAATGTTAATGACACCGAAAGATTTAGAAGACTTTCAATCTTTATCTAAAACAAAACAAGACGAAGTCTTTAATCACATAGTCACGAATTATATTTTCAATAGTACAATTCAATCAAACTTACTTCTAATGTTCATGCGTGAAGGAAAAGTTGATGAATTCCTTAAACACAGCATTGATCCTTCAAAATTAAGTGAAGAAAACAAAGCTGCGTTTAATGATATTAGAAATATGATTGCTAAAGAGGTTTCTACAACATTCTTAAGTCCAGAACCTCCAGTACCGTTGAAACTACAAGTTGAGGTTTCCGAAGCCCCAAAATTATATCGTTAAAAACAAAAAAAGTAATTCATACGAATTACTTTTTATTATGTTATAATATAATTATAATAAAACTAATAATAAGGAGTATTTATGGGAAAGCTAACAAATAAAAAAAATTTAGGTAGAATTGAATACGAAACATATTCTTCGCAAGGATTAAACATTGGTTTATGTATGGGATTAGTAATTGGAACTGCAACAGGTTCTGTTTATGGTAAACCCGCTATTTACATGGTAGCATTTGCTATTGCAGGATTAATAATTGGTTTAATTATTGGATCTCAAATCAAAAGAAAGAATCGTTAATAAATGAACAATAAAAAAGTATTAAACCTATTAACAATTATATTATTAATTGGTTTAGTTGTTTTTTCAGTATTTAGATTCTATCGATTAGATGAAGAAAATGAAGAAGCAAAAGAAGAAGCTCAAAAAACAATCGAAAAAGAACGTGCTGAAAAAGAAGAATCAGAAATAGAAGAAGGATATATTATCGTTACTAGGACAACCTATAAGAATAATACCAGATTAATAACAAGATTATATTCAACTGGTGAACTAGAAAGATGTGCTCTAAAAGACGAACCAGTAATAGCATCTGATTATAAAGAATCATATGCTAAAATTGGTAATGTAACAGAAGAAGAACTAAAGACAATTAAAACAACAATTGAAAAAATGAGTTCTAAAGGAATGAGAAAAGATGGCTATTCCAATAGCTATGGTATTGCTGTAAAAACAGATAAGAATAAAGATGTTTTATATAGTGCAGAATACTATGATCAGGCAGACGTAAATACTATTTATAATATCCTTAATAAATATTAAAAGAATAAATGATATCATTTATTCTTTTTTATGCTATACTTAAATCAAGAAAGAGATTATTTTAAAAAAGAGAGGGTTATTATGAAAAAATTTATTAAAATTGTCTTTGTAATCTTAATCATTGCAATCTGCTTTGTTGCAATAGATGCTGGTACAGCATTCCTTAGAAAAAAAGCCCCATTAATTCATTGGAGTGGAGAGATTGAAAATGGTAAAGTAGATCATGCTTTAGCATATGATATTTATTATTGTTATAATCTTGGTGAATTAAAAACTACAGAATGGGTATTAAAGAAAAAAGAATATACTTGTCCACCAAGTGACATCATTTTAAAAGAAGAAAACTTAAATACATATTTCTATAAAGGATTCTTTAATAAAAAGAAATATATTAAAAAGATAGAAACAAAAGAAGATTTAAAAAATGCAGTTAGATACATTAAACCATTCAATAAAAAATATGCTGACGAATTTTTTGAAAAGAAAGCTATAATTATAGCTTATTTCCCAGAAGGAGCTAACTCTGTAGTTAGTTTTGATCAAGTAATAATAAGCAATACAATTGTTGTTAATTTTAATGTTGAAAAAGCTCGTGTTGATAAAGATAATTCAACAGGCTATGCATACTTCATTGAAATTGATAAAGAATACTTAGGAGACAAGAGTCTTACTTTAGAAAGTTAGATAGTAGTGGCAAAAGGGAAAATTACTAAATTCTTAAAACTAGATGAAGAACCAAAATATACCTTTCAAAATATTCTATTAATATTTTTTTCCATGTCTGTAATCGGATGGATATGGGAAGTAACATATCGTCTAATCAGAAAAGGTGTATTTGCTAATAGAGGATTCCTTTTTGGACCTTGGATTCCTATATATGGTATTGGTGCCATATTAGTAATCATAATATCTAAAAGACTTCGTAAACAGCCTTTTGCTTTTACTCTTGTAACTGCAATTGTTTGTGCTAGTTTAGAATATATAATATCCTTAATATTAGAGTATGCATTTCATATGAAATATTGGGATTATGGAAGATATTTTATGAACCTAAATGGTCGTATTTGTTTAGAAAGTGTTTTAGGATTTACTATAGCTGGTTTTATAGCGTGCTATTTCCTTCTACCATTTATAAACAAATTATTTAATAAAATAAAACCAAAATTAAAACTAATAATCTGTATTATATTATCAGTACTATACATCATAGATTTTTCCCATTCTTTGGTACATCCTAATACAGGTAAAGGAATAAGTTGGCAAGTAAACAAGTAATTTACTTGTTTTTTTGTTATAATGAGTATGAGGTCATTATGAAAGTATATAATATTTTAGAAAAACAAAAATACCTAAATGAAGTCTTAGATTTAGAACTAAGAGAATGGGGTACTTATTCAAAAGAAAATCTAACTAAAAAAATTAACAAAGTAAAAGAATTATTAAAACAAGATAACTTTGCCAAACTAATTCTTTTAGATAACGGCATTCTAATTGGTTTTATATCTTTATTTCCAACTGATGGAGAATATAGAACAGATTTAACTCCTTGGTATGCTACCATGTATGTCAAAAAAGAATACCGAGGTCATGGTTATTCCAAAATACTTAATGACGCACTATTAAAATTTGCTAAAGAAAAAGGTTATAAAAAAATTTATTTAAAAACAGATTTAATAAACTATTACGAAAAATTTGGTGCTATATATTTAGAAGAATTAAACAATGGCGAAAAACTATACTATATAGATTTGGAGAGATAATATGGAAATAACAATTGGTAAACTATGTGGCTTCTGTGCAGGTGTTAATTACACAGTAAAAAAAGCAACTGAATTATTAGAAGAAACAGAAGATAATATTTATTGCTTGGGTGAAATAATTCATAACGAAAGAGTAATTAATAAATTAGAGAGTATGGGTATGATAACTGTTGAGACATTAGATGAAATACCAGAACATTCTAAAGTAATCTTTAGAGCACATGGTGAAGCTAAACATGTTTATGAAGAAGCAGAAAAAAAACACCTAGAAGTAATTGATTTAACTTGTGGAAAAGTAAGACTTGTTCACACTAAAGTAGAAAAAGGAGCTCTTGATTCCTTTGTTATCATCATTGGTAAAAAATCTCATCCTGAAACTATTGGTACCTTAGGTTATGCTGGTAATAATAATTATGTAATTGAGAAAGAAGAAGACTTTACTAATCTTCAAGATGCATTTAATAAATCAAAACTAAACAAAGTATATATCGTTGCTCAAACAACATTTAATGATTTGTTATTTGCTGAATACATAGATAAAATAAAAAAACTATTAGATGCTGAAATAATAGTAGATAATACAATCTGTGCTGCTACTAGAAATAGACAAGAAGAAACATTAGAAATGTCTAAGAATGTTGATAAAATGATAATTATTGGTGGTAAACATTCATCTAATACTAAAGAACTAGCAACAGTAGCACAAGAAAACTGTAATGATATCTATCTAGTTCAAGAACTAGAAGATTTAATGAGTGTTAAATTTAATGAAAATGATAAAGTAGGTATTACAGCAGGAGCATCTACACCACAAGAATCTATTGATGAAATAGTAAACTACTTAAAGGAGAACTACAATGCAAAAGAAATTAAGTGGTAGAGAAATAGGTGAAACAGCATTCATGGTAGGGTATCTATTATTTCTTTTAATAGTAGGTATCATAAGTTATATAGATAAGAATTATCTCCTAGTAATACTAGTATTATTTCTTGGAATAGGAGATTCCTTTCATTTAATACCAAGAATAATAAAAAATATTAAAGGAGATTTTAAAAATAGCGATTTCTTTTTAGGATTAGGCAGTCAAATATCATCTATTACGATGACGATATTTTACTTATTATTAATTAATGCCTACGATATCTTTGCTGTTTCTTATGCTCCACCACCTTTCAATCAAAAAATTACACTTTTATCAACTATAAAGCAGTTCATGGAAGGGACAGTAAATCTAATCAATTTTCCAAAAGAATACCTAATTGGTAGCATAACAGTTTATCTAACTTTAATAAGAATAATATTGTGTCTATTTCCAAATAATAATTGGTACAAAGAAGAAGGCAATCAAGTTTGGGCAGTAATAAGGAATATTCCTTTTGTAATAATTGGTCTATTAGCTGTCGTAACAGTCTTCAAACTTGAATACATATATCTAGGAATTTTAATAATCTTAAGTTTCTTATTCTATTTACCAGTAGCATTATTTGCTAAAAAGAGCCCTAAATTAGGTATGCTAATGATACCTAAAACAATTTGTTATATCTTAATGATTATATACTTTTTATAGGAGGTAACTATGCCAGAAGAAATAGAAGTTTTTTATAATACAGCATTAAAGAATGCTGAAGATCATAATTATGAAGAAGCTAAAAAAAACTTTATTAAATATTTAGACATAATAGAAAAAAAGTTTAAAGGTAAAAAAGTTTATTCACCATCTAATGGCTTAGAAGCAACATTAATATCAGATGGTAAAGAAACAACATTTACTAACTATCATGTTTCTGATGCTTACTTCTATATAGGTAATATTTTATTTGAAGAAGGTAAATTACAAGAAGCAAGATCTTATCTAACATATGCTATAAAATGGAATCCTTATGATTGCCGTGCTCGTTTTGAAGAAGCCGAGAGCTTTAAAGTATCTAATAATATAATTAAATTTCATGAATTAAATGAAAAAGCTTATGACTATTTATATCATCCAGAAGAATATGCTAGATACTTAAGAAATCTAGGATACTATTACATTGAAGAAAAAGAATACCGTCTAGCACAATGTATCTATTTATATTCAATCCAATACGATGAATCAAAAGGTACAGAAGTAATGAATGAATTAAATTATATTAGCAGTATTTCTGATTACAAAGAAATACCAAACAAAAAAGAAGTAATAGAAACATTACATGAAAAAGAAATAAATATTTTTATTCCTCAAAAAAATATATCCGCAATCTTTGATTTATATGATAAAGTTAAAGAGGACGATAGTGAATTATCAAAACTATTAAAACAATTAATCGATTTTTATAATGAATTCTTTGAATAGGAGATGACTAAATGAGCGCTATATTAATATTAATTGGATCTATTATCGGAACAGTAGTAGTCTTAGTACTTTTAGGTTTTTATCTTTACGGAAAACTAAAACAACATTTTTCTTCTGAAGAATTATCTGAATTTGGTAAAGCTCTAAAAGGAGAAGTAATGTCTGATAAAGAAGCTTATGGCACTAAAAAAACAATTATGGGTTTAACTAATGTATTAGAACCAGTCATAAAAAAAGACTTTAAAGACTTTAATACAAATCATTTATTTGCTGAAGTAGAAGATGGTATTTCCTCATACTTAAATGCTCTAACAAATCGTTCAATAAAAGATTTAGATAGTAATAAAATGGTTTTAATGATGGAAGAAATAAATAGTGAAATAGAAACCATGAAAACATCTGATATAGAAAAAGATTACAAAGATGTTAATTTCTCAAAACACGTTATCAAATCTTACGATAAAAGTAATGGAACAGCTACCATCATAACTCAATCACAAGTTAACTATCTTTATGACTCCAATGTCCCAAAAGAAAAAAGATACAAAAATACTCGTAAAGAAGCATTATTTACTTGTAAATTTGTCTATATAACAGATGAAAAGAAATATCCAACAAATGCCATAACAACAAGATGTCCTAACTGTGGAGCATCTCATACAGCATTTGATGGCGGAAATTGTAGTTATTGTGGTACCTATATAAAACCAGCAGAGATCTTAAAAATTTGGAAAATATCTGATATTAAAGAAGAACACTATTAAAGTGTTCTTTGTTATTTACAAGAAAACACAAATTATATTATAATATAAGAACCTTACTTAGAGGAGGTGTATATATGGAAAAAATCGTAAAAGATATAGTTGATTATTTAAGAATTCCTGAAAAAAAAGAAAAAGCAGGTTTAAATAGAGAAACAATTAGAAAATGTAATTATGCGTTATCTAATATGGCAGCTGCTGATAGAAACGTTGCCTTATATGCTTCATACCTAGAAGAATGGTATCGTTTACTAGCTGAACGCAATCCGGACAACTATGCAAGAACTCAAGAACTAAGAAGTCAAATGCAACAACTAGAAAAGAATAAAGCTGTAAGAGAATATGATTTTGTATTAAGTTATAGACACGAATTAGAAAGACAAATAAGCGATTATTATCAAACGATTCAAAAAGACTTTAGAGATGAACTTATATCTCAAAAGTTACCTGAGATATATGTAAGTCAAGGAATAGTAACTTTTAATCCTCAAATGAAAATGGCTAAACACATTATTATTCCTGGAACAACTATAGCTGCTTATGAAGATAACTTTGAAACAACTATCTTCCCAGTATCAAAGCCTATAACTTCAGCTAGAGAAGCAAGACACTTCTATAATCAAGTAAGTTTTAAATACTTAGAACAACTAACAGAAGATTATAGTTATGATCTAGAAGGTAAAGATTTAGGTAAAGTAAAAGTATTAAGAAGAGGTAAATAATGGATATTTATGAACTATTAAAAAAACTAAATATCAAATATGAAGAAATAGAACATAAAGCCATCTTTACTGTTGAAGAAGGTAAAGAAATAGATCGCGAAATGAAACTAGAGGGAATTGGTTGTAAGAACTTATTCTTAAAAGATCATAAAGATAATTTCTTTCTTGTTGTTTTAGAAAAAGACCAAGAAGTAAAACTTAATGATTTAAGAAAATTCCTTCATGTGTCTAATCTTCACTTTGCCGATGAAAAATACCTACATGATTTATTAGGAGTTATCAAAGGTAGTGTAACACCATTAGGAATTATCAATGATAAAGATAATAAAGTTACAATTGTTATCGATGAATACTTAGTAGGTAAGAAACTACTATTTCATCCTTTAGTTAATACAAAAACTATAAACATAGAATATAATGATTTAATAAAGTTCATTGAACATTTAAATCATAAATACTTAATATACAAATAAAAAGAGCAATTATTCATTGCTCTTTTCATATGCTTTCGTAACATTCTTATTAAATTCAGATAATTTATTCTCATCAATATAACTTATAAACTTTCGAGAGAATAGTCTAAATTTTTCATTAATACTAGCAGCATAGCCGCCTATTTTTCTATTAACGGTATCACTCTTTATTTCTAAATAAGAAGTATCTAAATCAGTTACATCTTTTTGTGATAAATCTTTTTTAACTTTTTCAAAATTATTTTCAAGGAAGAACTTCATTATCTCCTCAGCTTTTTCTTTCCCAATAGAATACTTTATTGGTTCAACTTGAGAATCTTTTTCATCTAATTGGATAGTTACAGTTCCGTCTTGATCGATTGATATTGCTCTCGTAAGTGAATTGGCATAAGTAGTAAATCCACCACCATAAGAGTAAGTAATTACAAAATCCTTTGGCATATGAATTCTTTTTTCATCTTTAAAATTTTTGTTCTTAATTGCTGCAATAACCATTCCAGCAAGTAAGACAATTACGATTAGTAAAACAACGATAATTATAGCTTTTTTATTTTTCATAATCTATCACCTAATTTCATTATAATTTATTTTTTTAAAAAAAGATATAAAAAAACTTGCATTCCAAAAAAAAGCATGATATATTGGTAATGACTTTTTTCAAAGAATTGTGTTTTGTTATGTATTAATTTACAGAGAAAATATGATTGTCAGTCATTTCTGAAGGGAGTGATGGATGATGAAAAAGACGAAATCATATAGCAACTTGGTGATTATCAACAAGAAAGCATACAACTTAATAATTAAAACAGAGATACATAACAAACATGTATCTTTTTAAATGTCAAAAGTTTTAATTAGGAGGAAGTATGTGTTTCATTAGCGTTGAAGGTTTAAGCAAAACCTTCAAGGTACTACAACGAGATAGTGGATTAAAAAACGCTTTCCGCTCCTTGTTCAAAAGAGACTATAAATACATTAAAGCTGTAGATAATGTTTCTTTTGAAATCGAAGAAGGTGAGATTGTCGCCTATATCGGACCTAATGGTGCCGGAAAATCCACGACAATAAAAATGCTAACTGGAATCTTAAAACCAGATTCAGGAACAATGAATGTTAATGGTTTTGATCCGTTTAGCGACAGGAAAAAATATGTTTCCAATATCGGTGTAGTTTTTGGTCAGAAATCGCAACTTTGGTGGGATATCCCCGCTATCGACTCATTCGATCTTCTTCGTGATATCTACAAGATACCAAAAGAAGAATACGAAAAAACAAAAAATGAGTTAATAAAAATGCTTGATTTAAAAGACTTCATAACTACACCAGTAAGGCAATTAAGCCTGGGACAGAGAATGCGCTGCGAAATCGCCGCATCATTACTTCATAAACCTAAGATTTTATTCTTAGATGAACCAACAATCGGACTTGACGCAGTTTCGAAAGTTCAGGTTCGAAAATTCATCAAAGAAATAAACAAAAAAGAAAAAGTAACCATCATATTAACAAGTCACGATATGAGCGATATAGAAGCCTTAACCAATCGAGTGATTGTAATAGGGCATGGCAAGAAATTATATGATGGGACTTTAAATGGCATTAAGAAAAAGTTTTCAAACAAAAAAAGATTAGAGATTTTATTCAATAAACTGAATAAAATACCTAAACTAAAAGACGTAGAAATAATCGAGAAAAAAGAACATAAAATAGTACTAGATGTAGATATCAATAAAAATAGTATTTCGGGCATCATCGAAAAATTCACAGGACTCTGTGAAATAGAAGATGTCAACGTCATAAACGAAGATATTGATAATATTATAGTTAAGTTATACCAAGACTTAGAACTATGATAGGATACTTCAGCTACTTTAGAAGTGTTTTAATTACAAGATTACAATATAAAGCAGCAGCACTAGCTGGTTTATGTACACAATTCTTCTGGGGATTTCTATATTGTATGGTTTATCAAGCATTTTATTCACATGCTAGTATCGACAGTATTAATTTTCAAGAACTAATCTGTTATGTCTGGTTAAATCAAGCACTATTCGCAATGATAGTCGTTAGAACAAGAGATTCAGAAATCATGGATTCAATAAAAAGTGGTACAGTAGCATATGAATTATGTCGACCATATGATCTTTATTGGTGGTGGTATTTAAAACTAGTTGCTAAAAGATATGGTGCAGTAGTACTAAGATTTATTCCTGTTATTACTTTTGCTTTTCTTTTACCAGCTCCTTATAATTTAACCTTACCAATTTCCCTAAAAGCATTTGTCTTATTCCTAATAACATTATTCTTAGGAACTTTCGTCATCGTTGGTATTAATATAATCATTCATTCACTTAGTTTCTTTACTATGCAAGATAAAGGAATCTCAAGTATTATTCATACCATTGGTGAATTATTAGCTGGTTTTGCTGTACCATTGCCATTATTACCAAATTTAATAATTAATATCAGTGAATACTTACCATTTAGATTAGTAGGAGACCTACCATTCAGAATCTATTCTGGAAATATAGCAGGAGCTTATGCTATAAAATGTATAATACTGCAAATAATCTGGGTTATACTCCTAGCAATCATTGGTAAACTAATTATGAAAAAAGCTTTAAAAAGAGTATGTATTCAAGGTGGCTAGATGGGATTAATATTTAAATACTTTTCTAATCATTTAAAAGTATCATTAGAATATAAAACTTCATTAATTCTTTCAATTATAGCTCAAGGCTTAGTCATGTTAGTTGAATTATTCACTATCGATTCATTATTTAGAAAATTTGGTTTATTGGATACTTACAATATTAATGAACTATTATTAGGATTCTCAATTGTTTGGTTAGGATTTTCTTTAACCGAAATGATCTTTAGAGGATTTGATCATTTCCAAAATCTAATAATAAATGGAAGTTTTGATTTACTACTAATCAGACCTCGTAATATTTATTTACAAATAATAGGTAGTGATGTCTGTTACGAAAAAACTAGTAGAGTATTAGTAAGTCTATTCCTATTTATATATAGTTCAATAAAAGTAATTAAAACCTTCACAATCTTAAAACTTCTAACACTTATCTCAATGGTAATTGGTTGCATAATAATTTTCTTAAGTATCTTTATTATCGGAGCTTCATTTTGTTTTGTTACCATTCAAGGATTAGAAGTAGTCAATATCTTTACTGATGGAACTCGTCAGTTAGGACAATATCCAATGGGTATTTATAAAAAAATAGTTAGAATAATATTTACTTATATCATTCCTCTAACATTAGTAAACTATTATCCAATTAAATACCTAAATAACAATACTACAAATATTATCTATATCTTCTTACCATACTTATCTATTATATTTTTAATAATAAGCATCTTAATTTTTAATCAAGGAATCAAAAAATATAATAGTACAGGATCATAAAAGGATAGTTAAACTATCCTTTTTTTATTGCAAAAAAAATAAAAATATTATAAGATATACAACATTACTTAAAGGAAGTGAAAGACATGACAATTTATGAATTAAAAGTAGAAGATTTAAAAACAGTAGAAGAAGTTAAACAATACTATAGAAAAGCAGCAGATGAATTAGTTACAGCAGAAGAGGATATGTTATTTGATGAAGATGGTTTTAATTCGACAAATATTGATCACGTTAAATATCTAAGAGAATTAGTATCTAAACTAAGATCTAGAGTTTACCAATTAGAAACTCCAACATTAAGTGACGAAGTAGTTGATCTTTACTTAGATCGTTCTAATCATTATACAATTTGTGAACATGACCAATCTGAACCTATAGGTATTGTTGAATTTAAAGAAGGAGAATCTACAATTCCAGGCAAACTAAACTGCTCAATGAAAAAAGAATATCGTGGTAACAGTTTTTCTCTAAGAGCTATTCGTTTAGTAGGTGAAGAATTATCTAAAGCAGGAGTATTTAATGTTTTAGTAACATCTAATGACATGGCAAATACAAATGAATTTGCAGGAATGACTTTAGAAGGAAGCGGAACTTACGAAAGTCAACCAGCAATACGTAGACATTCTTCAAAATAAAAAAAGAACCAATAGGTTTCTTTTTTAATGACTAAATCCTTTAGCAGGAGTATCTCCAAATGAATCAACTTCATAATCATAATCGATATAGCCGGCTTCTGCTAATTTTTCTTTAAATGCAAGTAATCTTGCTTTTTTTGATTCTATATCTTCTTCAAATTTTTTCTCATCTGTCTTTGTGACTAAACCATCTTTTATAGCGGAAGCAATTATTAATTCAACCAGTTTTTTCCTATATAAAACAAGAGTTACAGGTGTTATAAATCTAATTAATGGAGTCAAATCGACAAGTAAAGCTAATATATAGTCTTTAATAGAATAGTCAGTATACTTTAATTTATCCTGTACTACCGTGTATCCTCTTTCTTCTAATTCGCTTTTAATATCTTTAATAATAGACGCATAGGAGAATGTACCAACAGCTAAACACGCAGCACTAGTTGCTAAATAAACTTTTAAATCCATCTTAGAACCTCCTCGTTTTTGGGGGCTTTATTATATAATATTTTCCCCGTTTGTCAATATTAGAAGATGTAAAATCTTTTTATGGTATAATTAATAACAGGTGATTCATGTGAAAGTAGGATTAGTTTTAGAAGGTGGCGGATTACGTGGTTTATATACTGCTGGTGTCCTTGATACTTTTTTAGAAAACAAAATAAAAGTAGATTGTATAATTGGTGTTTCTGCTGGAGCATTATTTGGTGTTAACTACTATTCAAGACAAAAAGGTAGAGCATTAACATACAATAAAAAATATGCTAAAGACAAAAGATATATGAGTATTCCTTCATGGATATTAACAGGAAATTATATTAATAAAAACTTTGCTTTCTATAAAATGTCTAATAAACTTGTCCCTTTTGATAATGCAGCATATAAAAAGAATTGTAAAAACTTTTTTGCTGTTGTTACCAATGTTAAAACTGGTGAAGCAGAATACATGGCTATTGATGATCCACTAGATCAAATGGAAATTCTAAGAGCAACCAGTGCTATACCATTATTATCTAGAATGGTAAAAATAGGAAAGAATAAATACCTAGATGGTGGTGTATCTGATAGTATTCCTATCGAAGCAATGGAAAAATTGGATTACGATAAAATAATTGTTGTTGAAACTCAACCATTTAATTTTGTCAAAGAACCATTATCTAAAAAAGAAGAAAGACTAATCAGAATTAAATACAGAAACTATCCAAATCTAATAAACACAATCATAAATAGACATGAAGCTTATAACAAACAAAAGGCCTACGTAAAACAATTAGAAAACAAAGGAGAAATCTTTGCTATAAGACCTAGTGTATCAGTAAAAACATCTATAAGAAATAAAAATCCTGAAAGATATCAAGAAGTTTATGACTTAGGTGTATCTGATACAAACGAAGTGTTAAATGACTTAAAAGCATACTTAAAAGAATAGTTAAACTATTCTTTTTTTGTTATAATAATTATGGTGATAATATGAATAACAAAGTAGTAATAATTGGTTGTGGAAACGTTGGTATGAGTTATGCTTATGCACTATTAAACCAAAGAACCTATGTTAATAAACTATATCTTATCGACTTAAATAAAGAAAGAGTAGAAGGAGAAGTAATGGATTTAAACCATTGTCTTGCCTATGCTCCTTCAAAAATTAGTATTAATGTTGGTGATTATAAAGATTGTAAAGATGCTCGTATCGTTATGATTGCAGCAGGAGCTAATCAAAAACCTGGTGAAACTAGATTAGATCTTATTAAAAAGAATGCTGTTATTTTTAAAGACATTATTGATAAAGTAATGAAATCTGGTTTCAAAGGAATCTTCCTAGTAGCAACTAATCCTGTTGATATCATGACTCAAATAACTCAAAAATATTCTAAACTTCCTCATGGTCAAGTAATTGGTAGCGGAACAAGTTTAGATACAGCAAGACTACAATTAATGATTGGTAAAAAACTATGTATCAGTCCTAAAAGTATTCAAGCATACGTAATAGGTGAACATGGTGATTCAGAAATCATACCTTGGTCAAATGCCAATATTGGACTTCAAGATATCAAAGAATTCTTATCTAAAAAAGAACTTAAAAAATTTGAAGATGATGTTAAAAATGCTGCTTATGAAATAATTAATAAAAAAGGTGCAACCTATTATGGAATAGGAATGGCACTTGTTAGAATAACAAATGCTATTCTAGGTAATGAAAACCTAATCATGTGTTTATCAGTATATGATGATAAAAACAAAGTATATATTGGTCAACCAGCTATTCTTTCTAAAGATGGTGTAAAAAGAAAAATACCTCTTAAGTTGACTCAGTATGAAATGAATAAATACTTAAAATCAGTTAATGTAATTAAAGAAAATCTTAAAAAAATTAAATAACTCAACCTAAAGTTGAGTTTTTCAACCCCCAATTTATTTAAATGTTATATAATAAATGTAATAATGAATGTGTCGAAAGGAGAAAGAAATATGAAAAAATTTAGTTTATTATTTGTAATTCTACTATCTGCTATTTTATTAGTAGGATGTGGAAAGAAAGAAGAGGAAGCAAAAGTTGAACTTCCAAAACCAGAAATTTCAGAAGGACAAAGAGGAGAATTAGGAATCGATAAAAACGTTAATGAATCTACTATCGATAAATATTTAGGTAGAGATGACGCAGTATACCGTGATATGCGTTTATTAGTAGATCCAGCATCTTATGAAAAGATTGGTGGAGATGCTTATCTATCAGGATTCGTTAAAGGATTCGAAGTAGTTCCATTACCATACTTAGTTAATGTAGTAGGACTACCTGATGTAGTAGGTAAAACATATGAAGGTAAAACACTATTTACACAATCTACAGATAAAGATGGTAAAACTACATACAAAGCTAACTACAAAGAATCATTAGATATTCTTGAATACCTATTCCCAAAAGATAAAACTATCTTCTTAATGTGTGGTGGCGGTGGCTACGCTGGTATGACTAAAGGTTTATTAGTAGGCTTAGGATGGGATGCTAATAAGATTTATAATACTGGTGGTTACTGGTACTATGAAGGAAATAATAAAGTTCAAGTTAAGACAGAAAAATATGGTGAAGCATCATATGACTTCTGGAAAGTTCCTTATCATAATATTGATTTCAAAACATTACACGAGGTTAAATAATGAAGAAGTATTTTAAAATACTTCTTTTACTCGTTATATTACTATCTTGTGTAGCATGTACAAAACCTTTTGATTTAAAAGAAGACTACTACAAAGAAAGTAAAATAACTGAGTTAGATCTAGAAGGATTAAAAAAACTAATTGATGATAAAGAATCATTTGGAGTTTTTGTTTACTTACCAGGATGTACATCATGTGCAGCTTTTAGTGAAGTACTAGACGAATTCCAAAAAGAGAATACTTTAACTTTCTATAAAACAGAAATCAAATATGCTAAAGAAACAGCTATTGGTGAAAAAATAAAATATGCACCATCATTTGTCATCTTTAAGGAAGGTAAAATAGTAGCATATCTAGATGCTGAATCAAATAAAGATTTACCATACTATAAAACTGTTAAAGATTTCAAAGAATGGCTAACTAAATACATCAATTTAAAATAAGTTCATTTGAACTTATTTTTTTATGTTTAAACATATAGTATAATAAACATAGGTGGGTAAATATTATGAAAATAGAACAAATAGTACAATCATATAACGTAAGTAGATGTTTAAGAGATGCTCTTCCAAATTGTGAATCTGAAATAGAAAAACTTGAAGAAGATGAAAATGTCAAAAAATATTTAAAACTAAAAGAACATCAAAAAAGATATGAACATTTAAAAAAACAAACAGATGAGGATATTCTAGATGAAATAATAGCATCTGATACCGATACTATTACTGAAGATATATACTTCTGCTATGGTAAAAGTTTCTTGGGTCATCCTCGAAAAGCAGGTGGCTATTATATCGAACCACAAAAAACAAGTTTTAGACATCTGCAAGGGATTAGAGTTGCTAAATATCGTAATCTAGCTAATCCTGATGATATTATTATTGTTCCAAGTGCTAATATAGCTGATTTCGAAAACAATTTCCAAACAATTAGTTACGAAACAGCTGTACCAGATGAAGAATACTATGAAATAAGAAGGAATCTATATCTTCAAGAAATAAGAAAAGTTGTTGAATTTCAACCGGTTAATAAGCCAACATATTTTTGCTTAGGTAAATACTATCGTGGAATTCTAACTAACGGAGGAAGATGTATTTTAAGACACAAAAATATGCCAGGTTTATATACAAGAATGGCTTGTTATCGTAATCTTGATAACCCTGAAGACTTTGTTGTAATACCTTCTAAAGAATGTCAGGAATTTGAAGAAGGAAAAAACATTCTTTATTACCATACAAACAATCCAGAACAAGATTATGCAGAAGCAAGACAACAAAGAGAACCTAAAGTTGTTAGAAGATTAGTAAAGGAGCTAAACCATGAATAATGAAGAAATACTAAAAAATATCAAAGATAGACATTCCGTAAGAGATTACTTAGATAAAACAATTGATTTAAATGATTTAGCAAGAATCAATCCTGAAATAGAAAAGATTAACAAAGAAAATGATCTACATTTTCAATTAGTAGTAGACTCACCAGAAACATTTTCTAAATTTATTCTTCCCTATGGAAGATTAAATGCTTATCACTATATTGCTTTGGTTGGTAAAAAATGTGATAACTTAGAAGAAAAAGTTGGATACTACGGTGAAAAACTATTATTACTTTGTGAAGACTGCAGTTTAGATACTTGTTGGGTAGCAGGTAGTTATTCTAAAAAATATACTAAAGTAAATATTAAACCAGATGAAAAACTAGTTGGAATCATTGCTATAGGTTATGGCACAAATCATGGACATCCACACAAGAGTAAAACAATATCTGATGTTACAACATCTGTTGATGGTGTCCCAGAATGGTTTTTAAAAGGAGTAGAAACAGCACTTCTTGCACCAACTGCTATCAATCAACAAAAGTTTAAATTTACTTATAATAATGATGGTAGTGTAACAGTAAAAGCTGGAGTAGGACCATATGCTAAAATAGATTTAGGAATAGTTAAATACCATTTCGAAGTCGGAGCTAATAAAGAAATAATTTGGAGATAACATCTCCTTTTTTTATTGCTAAATTTGGTGAAACAAACCTTTTTTGGTATAATTTATATATGTAGTGGGGTGATAATATGAAAAGAGCTGTAAAAAGAGTTTTATTAGTCTTTTTAGGTTGGTTATTACAAATTGCTATATCCTTTACTTTATTAGCTTATCTAGGTAATCAATATGCCTTTATTGAAGGTATCTATGCTATTTTAAGTGTTATTATCACCTTAAATATCGTTAAAAATTCACGTAATTACCAAATGGATTTATTATGGATTATTATTATTTCTATGTATCCTATTTTAGGAGTCATCCTCTACTTAGCGCTTAACTATAATAAAAGACGTGCACCTATTATAAAAAGAATTAGAAAGAATTATAAACTAGCAGAAAAATATTATGTTCAAGATGAAAAAATCCTAAAAGAAATAGAAAAAGAAAATCATAGTCAAATTAAATATTTAATTAATACAGCTAAATTCCCAGCTACAGTTCATAATAAAGTAAAATATTTCTCTTTAGGTGATGATGTATATGAAACATTACTTAAAGAATTAAATAAAGCAGAAAAATTTATTTTTATTGAATACTATATCATTGGTTCTGGTGAAAAATGGGACGGAATACTATCTATCTTAAAAGAGAAAGCTAGACAAGGTGTAGATGTTCGTGTAATATACGATGATTTTGGTCGTATGAAATATCTTCCTGATGATTATCAAGAAGAACTAGAATTATATGATATAAAATGTGTTGTATTTAATAAATTACACCCATTATCAAGTTTAATAATGAACAATAGAGATCATCGTAAGATTATAGTAATTGATGGCCATACAGCATTCTCTGGTGGAATCAATTTATCTGATGAATACTTTAATGTTAAAGAAGTATTTGGTCACTGGAAAGACAATGCCTTCATGTTAAAAGGTGAAGCTGTATGGAACTATACAGTAATGTTTTTAACAATGTGGAATTCATATCATAAAGAAGATAAAGATTTTAATATCTTTAAATATAATTTTACAAAAGACAAACCAAAAAAAGACGGTTATGTAATTCCATATACTGACTCTCCACTAGAGTATGAAACAGTAGGTGAAAACGTCTATATGAATATGATCAATCAATCTAAAAATTATTTATATATAACAACACCTTACTTAATAATAGATAAAGAAATGGAAAACGCTCTTATCCTAGCAGCTAAAAGAGGAGTAGATGTAAGAATAATTGTTCCTGGTATTCCAGATAAAAAATTAGTATATACTGTAACTAAATCATACTTCTTGCCATTAATTGAGGGAGGAGTACAAATCTATACTTATAAACCAGGATTTATTCATTCCAAAACATTCGTTTGTGATGATAAAGTTTCAACAGTAGGAACTGTTAATATGGACTTTAGATCATTCTATCATCACTTTGAATGTGGAATGTTTATGCAAGATAATTCAACAATCAAAGATGTTAAAAAAGATATTTTAGATACTATCGAAAAATGTCATAGAGTAACTAAAAAAGAAGCAACACCAAATGTATTCAAATCATTCTGGCAAGCATTATTAAGATTAATAGCACCATTACTGTAAACAAGGTATTAAACCTTGTTTTTTATTTAGGTAAATGATATTATAAAAAGGCATTTATGGAAGTGAACTATATGATCTTAGATAAAGTTAATTATCCAAAAGATATAAAAAAACTTAATAAAAAAGAAAAAATAGAATTAGCTAGTGAACTAAGAGATTTTATTATTAAAACTGTTTCTAATACAGGTGGTCACTTAGCATCTAGTTTAGGAGTTGTAGAATTAACTATAGCTTTATTTTCATGCTTTGAATTACCAAAAGATAAAATTGTTTGGGATGTAGGACATCAGACCTATGTTCATAAAATCCTAACAGGAAGAAAAGAAAGATTTAATACATTACGCCAAATGGGTGGAATAGCAGGATTTCCTCGTACTTCAGAATCTCCTTATGATTCATTTGATACTGGTCATTCATCAACATCTATTTCTGCAGCATTAGGAATGGCAAGAGCAAGAGATCTATTACATAAAGATAACAATGTTGTAGCAGTAATTGGTGATGGAGCCTTAACAGGTGGTATGGCTTTAGAAGCTTTAAATGATGCTGGTATCTCCAAAACCAATTTAATTGTTATTCTAAATGATAATGAAATGAGCATTTCTAAAAACTCTGGTGGTATGTCTAGATTCTTATCTAAACTAAGAACTGGTAAAGGATATATCAAAAAGAGAAAATGGTTAAAAACATTTGTAACTCATATACCATTAATTGGTAAACTATTATATAAAGTAATCAGTAGATTACTAAAAAGTATCAAATCATTCTTTATTAAAAATATGTATTTTGAAAATATTGGTTTTAAATATCTAGGTCCAATTGATGGACACTCAATTGAAGACTTAGAAGAAATACTAAACAGAGCAAAAAATGTTGAAGGACCTGTTTTAATTCACATTGTTACTAAAAAAGGAATGGGTTATAAACCAGCTGAAGAACAACCAAATAAATTCCATTCTGTAGGACCATTTAATATTGAAGATGGTTCACCTAAAAAAGAAAAGAAAAAAGATTATTCAGCAGCAATGGGTGAGACTCTAGTTAAACTAGCTAAAAAAGATAAAAAAATTGTTGCTATAACAGCAGCAATGGAAGAAGGAACAGGATTATCTGAATTTGCCGAAAAATATCCAGATCGTTTCTTTGATGTTGAAATTGCAGAACAACATGGACTTACTTTAGCAGCAGGAATGGCATCACAAGGATTAAAACCAGTTGTACCAATCTATTCATCATTCTTACAAAGAGGATTTGATCAAGTTATTCATGATATTTGTATGCAAAAACTACCAGTTACAATTTGTGTTGATAGAGCAGGTTGTGTTGGTAACGATGGTGAAACTCACAATGGTTTATTTGATTTATCATATTTAAATACTATTCCTAACATGAATATAATGGCACCAAAGAATTATGAAGAATTATCTATGATGTTAGAATTTGCTATTAATAGTGGTAAACCAATGGCTATTCGTTACCCAAGGGGAACAGAAGACTCTTATGCCTTCGATAAATCAAAAAGAATAGAACTTGGTAAAGGTGAATTACTAAGAGAAGGTGAAGACCTAACAATTGTTGCTATTGGTAAAATGGTACCATATGCAATGCAAGTAGCAGAAAAACTACATGAAGATAAAATCGAAGCCGAAGTAATAAACATTAGATTTATGAAACCGTTAGATATCAAAATGATTGAAAAATCATTAGAAAAAACTAATAGATTATATACCATAGAAGATAATGATATTCATGGTGGATTAGGAGAAACTATCAAAGCAAACTTATCTAAATGTTACAAAACAAAAATATTTGCTTATCCAGATGAATTCATCAAACATGGTTCTATACCAGAAATTGAAAAGAAATATGGTTTAGATGTTGAAGCAATCTATGAAGAAATAAAAAAAGATAAAAAATAATTTATCTTTTTTTTAATAAAACCTTTTAAAAAATAATATTTAATGTATAATTAGAAAAGGAGTTTTACTCCGCATACTAGTTAACCTACACATCCTAGTATAAAAAAGGGAAGGAGGATAATAATGCATAATGTCTTATTGATTTTAATTAATATACTAGTTACTTTCACTCTAGTATTAATAATTGAAAAAATCTTCAAAAAAGAAGGACTATATGTTTGGACTGCTATTGCACTTATTATGGCTAACATCTTAGAATGTCAAACCGTAGGTTTATTTCATGGCTTTACTGCTACATGTGGAAACGTTCTATTTGCATCAGTATTCTTAGCTACCGATATTATGAACGAAAAATATGGTGCTGAATACAGTAAAAAAACAATTAGATTAGCAGTATTTTCAATGATAGCATTCACTGTTATTATGCAAATTGGTTTATTATTCAAACCAGATGCAACTGATATGGCTCATAGTGCTATGAAAGATCTATTCAGTCTTAACTTAAGAGTAACGATTTCAAGTATTATAATGTTCTACATTAGTAATAACTTAGATATCTTCTTATTTGAAAAAATCAAAAAGAAACTACCTAATAAACTATGGGTAAGAAACAATGTTGCTACTATCGTATCTAATGTCTTAGAAAATTATTTCTTTATTTTCTTTGCATTTGTAGGAATATTTGATATTGGAACAATGTTAAATATTGCAACAACTATCTCAGTTATTGAAATCGTAATAGCAATTTGTGATACACCATTTCTTTATTTATCAAAGAAACTAAACTAGATAAAATCTAGTTTTTTTATGTTATAATTTATACCAAGAGGGTGATGATATGACAATTGAAGAAATACTAACACAAGATGATGTTATATCGTCAATTAATAACAACTTAGAATACCTTGTTAAAGAAATTCCAGAACTTAAAAACATGTTTAACTTTCAGCATAACCATCCACATCATCATTTAGATGTTTGGAAACATACTATGTTAGCATTAGCATATTCTAATAATGATTTTGCAACGAGAATGGCGATACTACTGCATGATATTGGTAAACCATTTTCTTATCAAGATGAAGAAGTTAGACACTTCCATGGACATGCAGATGTTTCTGCAGATATGGCTAAAGAAATATTAGAAAGACTTGGCTATGATAAATCTTTTATAAATGAAGTAGTATATCTAATAAAAATGCATGATACTGAAATAACTAAAGAAGAAATTGAATATGATCCAGAACTAATGATTAAAAGATTGCATATTCAAGAATGTGATTCTAAAGCTCATCATCCAGATTATCAACAAAAAAGATTAGCATACGTAGAAGAAATTAAAAAACTAATTAGAGAGGTAACTATGGATAAGAAAAAAATTAGAGAAAAATACAAAGCAATTAGAAAAAACATTCCAAATAAAGAAGAAAAATCAGATGCTATCTTTAATGCTTTAATAAATGATCCATTATTTACTGAAGCTCAAGTAATAGCATTCTACAATAGTACTAAAGATGAAGTAGATACTCATAAACTAATTGAATATGCTAGATCACAAGGTAAAACAGTATTACTTCCAAGAACTATTAGTTATGATTTAATTTTCTTTGCTATAAATGAAAACACTAGATACATAACATCTGACTTTGGTATTACTGAACCAGCAAATGGAATGGTATATTCTCCAGAAAAAATAGATTTAGTAATTGTACCTGGTATTGCATTTGATAAAGAAGGGAATCGTATCGGTTATGGTGGCGGCTACTATGATAGATATCTTGAATGGTCAAAACTACCAAGTATAGCAATTTGTTTTCAAGAACAAATTTTAGACGAAACAATTCCAGCCGAAGAATACGATATGAAAGTAGATATAATCCAAACTGATAAGGAGAGATACTATGGAACTAAAGAACTTCCACTGTCAAAACGAAAACAATGATTTAGATAAATATTTGGAATTCTATAACAATGTTCGAAACAACATGGAACATCCTGAATGGTTAGGAACATTTACTAAAGAAGAAATAGAAGAATTATTATCAATTGGTGGGAAACTATTTAATTACTATGATAATGATGAAATAGTTTGTTCATTTTTCTATTTACCATGTTCTAATAAATCATTACAAAAACATAATATAAACTATGATGAATCAATAGTAGGTTCTTGTGGACCAATCATGGTAAATCCCAAATATATTGGTAATGGTCTTCAATCTCAAATGATTAAAGAACTAGAAACGTATTGTAAATCAATAAATAAAAAATATTGCTATACAAGAATTCATCCAGATAATGTTTATTGTATAAATAATTTTACTAAAGCAAATTATAAATTCTTACAAACTTATACATCAAAAGATGGTGAAATAAGAAATGATTATTTAAAGGAGTTATAAAATGAAAAAGAAATTATTTATTATTATTCTACTAGCATTAGCATTATTAGGATGTGGTAAAAAAGAAGAAACCAAAACAACTGATAATAAAGGAGAAACAAATATGATAGAAACTTCAAGCATTAAAATAACAATTAACAATAAAGAATATACACTTAATTTATTAGATAATCCTACCGTAAATAAATTAAAAGAAATGTTGCCATTAGAAATGGATATGGAAGAATTAAATGGTAACGAAAAATATATATTTATGTCTAATACATTTCCAACTAATGAAACAATTCCTAAACGTATCGAAAAAGGAGATGTAATGTTATATGGGAATAATTGTTTAGTAATCTTTTATAAATCATTTGATTCAAAAGGATATAGTTATACTAAAATAGGTCATATAGATAACTTAGAAGATTTAGGAAAAGGATCTGTAAAAGTAATAATAACTGAATAGGAGGTATCTTATGTGGGTATACTTATTACTATTAATCGTAGTATTTACAATACTAGTAATATCAGTAATCTCATTAATAAGATTAAGCTATAAAATAATAAGTAAATTTATTAAAAAGAAATCATTATTATGGATAATATCATTTATACCATTACTATTATTTATAATTGGTTTATTTATTGATACAGTAAATGCTATCGTCGTTGATTTGCATTTAATAATAATTATCTTATTAACAAAACTAGTATTCTTTATCATAAAAAAGATTACTAAAAAAGAAATCAATGAATATATTGTTTTAGGAATAGGTATTTTATTAACAACTATCTTAATGGTTAACGCTTATTATTTAGCTTATCATGTAGTAGAAACTGATTATACTGTTTATACAACTAAAGATGTTGATAACTTTAGAATTGTTCAAGTATCAGATAGTCATCTAGGTACAACCATGGATGGTAAAAAGTTTACTAAATACATGGAAGACATTAATAAATTAAATCCTGATATTGTTGTTCTTACTGGTGACTTTGTTGATGATGGTTCCTCATACGAAGACATGGTAGAAGGAGCTAAAGGATTAGGTAAACTAAAAACTAAAAATGGTGTTTATTTTATTTATGGTAATCACGATAAAGGTTATTACAATAATCGTTCATACAAAGATGAAGACATTAGAAAAGAACTAAAAGATAATAACGTAACGATCTTAGAAGATACAAGTGTTGAAATAGGAGATAATATCATCTTAATTGGAAGAAAAGATAAAGAGGATAAAAATAGAGCATCTATTAAAGATTTAACTAAAGACTTAGATAAGAATAAATACATAATCTCTTTAAATCATCAACCTAATGATTATAAAAATGAAAGTGAAACAAATATTGATTTAGTATTATGTGGACATACACATGGAGGTCAATTATTTCCTTTAGGTGAGTTTGGTGTCCTTTTAGGAGCTAACGATAGCTTTAAAGGATTAGAAAAACGAAACAATACAACATTTATCGTCAATACAGGAATTAGTGATTGGGCGATAAAATTTAAAACAGGAACAATTGCTGAATATACAGTAATTGATATAAAAAAATAAAAATAATATTAAACATTAGTAACTAATTTTTCAGTTATTAAAAAAATATATCTTAATTTAAATTTTGTCTAAGAAATAAGATTTAAAAAGGCAGACGTAGATGAACATAGAAAAGAGTTTAAACTCTTTTCCATGTTTGCTATAATTTATATAAGAATAGTAAGGGTAGAAAGAGCATACTATGAATGGAAACCTTGAAAATATAACTTTTAATATTGATGAATTACATAAAACTGAAAATGGAGCTAGATATAAAATAGCAATTCAAGTACCAATGTCTATGGGTTTTATTGAAAGAATGAAATTCATTATTGAATCAAATAATGAAAGAAGAGCATTTCAATTAAAACACATAAAAAACGAAAATGATATGGTTTACTTTGAAACAGAAATAGAACTAGAAACCAAAGCAATCTATCATTACTATTTTTCTTTCGAAGCCAACCATAACTTTATATACTTTAAAAAAAATAATAAAACAAACACTCAAACAATTTCTCCCGAAGAAAAATGGAATATGAGTGTAAATTTTGATGTACCTGAATGGGCCAAAGGTGCAACTATGTATCACATTTATGTTGATCGTTTTTATCGTGGTAGCAAAGAACCATTAATTGAAAGACCCAATCGTACCATTCATAAATCATGGGATGAAGAACCTATTATTGGACCAGATAAAAATGGCATTTGGAACGCAGACTTTTATGGTGGAGACTTAAAAGGAATAGAGAAAAAACTTGGATACATAAAATCTTTAGGTGTTGATATTATTTACTTAAGTCCTATAGTATTAAGTCAATCTAACCATCGTTATGATGCCGCAGATTATAGACATGTAGATCCTTATGCTGGAACTAATCAAGATTTAAAATCACTTTGTGATAAAGCACATAAGATGGGTATGAAAGTTGTTTTAGATGCCGTATTTAACCATACAGGTAATGATTCAATTTACTTTAATGAGTTTGGAAACTATCCAGAAAAAGGAGCTTTTGAAGGACCGGATTCTAAATACTACAATTTCTACCGCAAACACTTTGATAATGCTACAACAAACTTTGATTATTGGTGGGGTATGAAAAACTTACCAGTATGTGATGGTAATAGCAAAGAATGGCAACAATATATCTTTGGTGAAAATGGCGTTATTGATTTATGGTTTAGTTTAGGTATTGATGGCTTACGTTTAGACGTAGCAGATGAACTAACTGATGAATTCATTGAAGGAATTAGAAAAGCAGTTAAAAGAAACAAACCAGATGGTTTTATTCTAGGTGAAGTTTGGAAAAACCCAATGCGCATGGGTAGAGGATATATCGAGTCCGGTAAAGGAATGGATTCCGTTATGGACTATGTTTTAGTCGATGCCTTATTAAGATACTTTAAATATGGAGATGTAACTTCAATAGCAGAAGTTATTCGTCAATTAAGAACAGAATATCCAGAAGGAACCCTACAAACTTTAATGAACTTTACTTCAACTCATGATATTTCAAGAGCCATTAATCTATTTGGTTGTAATGAATTCAAAACATTCAACAGTTGGGCTTGGGATTTATACAACGAAGATCGTGATTATCAAAAAAACTATCGTTTAACACCAGAACAATATGAATACGGAAAAAAACTATATAAAGAATATCTTTACTTTTTAACTTTCTTTCCGGGAATTCTTTCCTTCTTTTATGGTGATGAAGTAGGATTACAAGGATTAGGTAATCTAGCTAATAGAAGACCATTTCCTTGGGGAAGAGAAGACAAAGACTTATTAAACTACTGCCGTCAATTAGGAAATATAAGAAAAAAAGAGCAATTCCTAAAAAAGGCTGATTTAGATGTTTATGATATTAATGACCGTTTTATTCTATTTGAAAGACAATCATCAGAAGCAGATGCTTTGATTGCTATAAATAGAACTGGTGATAGGATAGCAACTCCTATTCCAGAAAAATATTACAATATAAATACTTTGTATCCTTTAGGGCATTCTGATACAAGTAGTATAGACTCCCATGGAGCATTAGTTTTAAAAAAAGTAAAAAAACCAAACATAATATGTTAAAATAAACATAGAAAGAAAACATGAAAGGAAGAATTATATATGTTTAATTTAAAAGGAAGAGTAGCAGTTGTTACTGGTGCATCTAGTGGATTAGGAAAACAAATGGCTAGAGCATTTGCAGAACAAGGTGCTGATTTAGCAATTCTAGCTCGACGTGTAGAAAGACTAGAAGAATTAAAAGTTGAATTAGAAAAACATGGAGTAAGAGTATTACCAGTTAAATGTGATGTAACATCAACAGATGATATTGATGCTGCAGCAAAAGCTGTAGAAGTAGAATTCGGTAAAGTTGATATTTTAGTAAACTGTGCTGGATCATCTAAAGATAAAGGTGTTCTAGATATGAATGATGAAGAATGGGATTTCACTATCGCAACAGATATGACATCAGTATTCAAAATGACTAGAGCATTTGGTAACATCATGAAGAAAAATCATTATGGAAGAGTAATTAATATCGCATCTATGTATGGTATGGTAGGAAATACAGAAATCCCAACAATTGCATACCATTCAAGTAAAGGTGGAGTAGTTAACTTTACTAGAGCCGCTGCTGCTGAACTAGCAAAAGACGGAATTACAGTTAACGCTATCTGCCCTGGTTACTTCTATACAGAATTAACTACAGAAGTACTAGATACAGATATGTTCCAAGAATTTGCAAAAACTCATGTTCCAATGCAAAGATATGGAAAAGAAGGCGAACTTAATGCTGCTGCTATTTTCTTAGCATCAGATGAAGCTAGCTATGTAACAGGAGTAATTTTACCAGTAGATGGTGGTTATACTTGCGTATAGCAAAAAGAAGATTTAATCTTCTTTTTTTTGTCAATAATTGTCAAAGAAAATCTTCTTTTTTACCCATAAAAAGGGAGCAGTAAAATTTAATGTGTAAAAAGTACGCAAATAGTATATATTTTTTACCTAAATAGATTTATAATTAAATTAAGTTTTTAATAATAAAGGTAGGTAGAGAATATGAAGGTAGGATTTGACAATGCAAAGTATGTAAAAATACAAAGCGAAAAAATTAAAGAGAGATTTAAACTGTTTGATAAGTTGTATCTAGAAGTTGGTGGTAAATTATTTGATGATTCCCATGCTGCTAGAATACTTCCTGGTTTTAAAAATGATGTTAAAATCAGCATGTTCAAAGAATTAAAAGATGATCTAGAAATTATCTTCTGTATCAACGCTGGAGATATCGAAAAAAACAAAACTCGTGGAGAATACGGTATCACTTACGATGTTGAAGTATTAAAACTTATCAACAATTCTAAAAAGATGGGATTCTCTGTTAATAGTGTTGTCGTCACTCTATATAAGAATCAAGCATCAGTTGATAAATTCATCAAAAAACTTAATCGTAATGGAATCAAAACATATATTCATACATTTACTAAAGGATATCCTACAGACGTTGATACAATTGTATCCGAAGAAGGATATGGAGCAAATCCATATATTGAAACAACTAAAAAACTAATATTAGTTAACGCCCCAGGACCTGGTTCTGGTAAACTAGCAACTTGCTTATCACAAATCTATCATGAAAATAAAAGAGGAAGAAATGCTGGTTACGCTAAATTTGAAACATTCCCAGTTTGGAACTTACCTTTAAAACATCCAGTTAACTTAGCTTATGAAGCAGCAACTGCTGATTTAAAAGATGTTAATATGATTGATCCATTCCATTTAGAAAAATACGGAGAAAAAGCAGTTAACTACAATCGTGATGTTGAAGCTTTCCCAATTTTAAAAAATATCTTAAATCGTATTTCCGGTAAAGATATCTATTTCTCACCAACCGATATGGGAGTTAATATGGTTGGTTTCTGTATAACAGATGATAAAGTAGTTGAAGAAGCATCAAAAAGAGAAATCGTTAGAAGATATTATAATGAAATGAATAACTATAAAATGGGTCTTTGTGACGAAGATACATATAAAAAGATCAAACTATTAATGAATGAATTACATATTGATGAAACATACCTAGATGTAATAGAACCAGCTTTAAAGAAAGCAGAAGAAAAAGGTGTTCCAGTTATTGCTATGAAAGTTGGTCGAAAAATAATCACAGGAAAGCAAACAGATTTACTTACACCCGCTGGGTCAGTTGTTCTAAATGCTGTTAAATACTTAGGTAAAATGCCAGATGATTTATACTTATTATCACCAACAGTATTAGAACCAATGTTAAAATTAAAAAAAGAAATGGGAACAGGTGAAAGATTAACACTTCCTGAAGTGTTAACAGCATTATCTATTTGTTCTGTAACTAATCCAATGGCTGCTGAAGCAATGTCAGGTTTAACTAAATTAAAAGGTGCTGAAGCACATGCCACATATATTGTTACAAATGGTGATAAAAGAGCATTAAAAGATTTAAAAATAAATCTAACATGTGAAAATGTATTCTTAGAAGAAGAAGGTTTATAAAAGCCTTCTTTTTTGTTATAATAAAGCTAGAAAAGAGGTACTCGTATGGCAAAGAAAAAAGAAACCAACGAAGTGAGATTAGAAAGTGGCCAACAAAAAACAATTAAAACCCTAAGCAAAATACTAGAAGTATTTGCAATTATTGGTAGAGTTTGTGCTTGGATTGGTTTGGTATGTGTAATTCTAGTAGGAATCCTAACACCAATACTATTTAAAGATATTACTATCAATAAAGAAGAAATATCATACAAGTCAGAAAAAATAGAAATTAGAGAAGAAAAAGATGAAATTGCTTTATATTATAAAGATAGTAAGATAGCAGATTTCGATGGCGTAGAAAAAACAGCACTAATGAATATTCTAGATCAATATAGTGCTAAGAGAGTTGAAATAATAGTTGAAGCTGCTCTTATATCAGCTGCTATAGTTATTGTTATTTCACTAGTAATGTTAAAATATGAAATAAAACTATTTAGAAATATTCATGATAAAGAAACACCATTTATTGAAGAAAATACAACTCTTCTAAAGAAGATAGGTAAAACTCAAATAGTATTATTAGTAGTAACTATAATTTGCTCTTGTGTTGTTGCTGTAACAGTTGGCCAAGAATTTGATATTAATTTCAATGTCGTTAGTATTTCAACTATTCTAGGTGTATACTTATTAGCATACATTTTCGAATATGGTACTAAATTACAAAGTGAATCAAAAGTTACACTTTATGATGAAGAAAAGTAGGACAATTTCCTGCTTTTTATTTTTTCTGGTATAATTATCAAGCGGAGGAATAATTATGAAACCAACAAAAAGAAGAAAGAATAGAAAAATACTATTCGACGAAGACAATTATATAGAGAAGTATTACTATAGAGATGGTAAAGTAGTCATTCCTCTATTGTTAGAAAAGATTTCTGATTTATATATGAAACATGATTATAAACAAATGGAAGTATCTTATTCTGTTTGTGACTATATAGAAGAAATAGCTTATATGGTTCCTGTTAATATTGATTTAGAAATTGAAATTCATTGTCCAAAAGTAGATATGGCAACTCAAAAGAGAATTACAGATGCTATAAAAAATAACTACGGAATGGAAATCGATGAATTAGAATACGGTATGATGATGAAAAATAGAAGATCATTAATTCTATCAATAGTAGGAATTATAATTCTAGCTTTATATATACTAATAGAAAAATATACTAGAAGCGTAATATTATCAGAACTATTTTGTATCTTCTGGTGGGTTGCTATTTGGAATGTTATCGAAATACAAACACTAGAAAGAAGAGAATACAAAGATGAAAGACTAAATTATCAACAACTATACGATGCTAAGATATCATTTGTCTTTGACAAAGAAACAAACTAATTTGTTTGTTTTTTTTGTGGAATATATTATAATTAATATAGGATGATGTGAAATGAATATAGAATTCTTAAAACAAAATAGAAAAATGATTACAATCATAGCCTTAGTACTGTTATTGGTAATATCAATCATTACTACAGAAGTAATAATAACTAAGAATAAACGTTCAACAACAACAGCTACTTCATTAGACTATGTTCAATTGGGTGGAGCTAATGTTATTAAAAGAGGAATCCCTGTTTTAATCAAAGATGCTAATAATACAATTATTACTTATGTAGCTTGTACAGATTCTCGTTGTCCATCCGGAGTTGAATGTAAAAACCTTGAAGAATTAAGATTTACATTCGAGTTAGTAAACGACAAAATATCTCAAAAGTTCTCCGTTAGTTCTAAAACTGATACAGTAGTAGAAATAGCAGGTTATAAAATCACATTCTTATCTGGAAATATTAGACAAGTAAAACTAAAAATCGAAGCAGCTTAAAAAAGAAAAGAAAACTTTTCTTTTTTTTATGATATAATAGACCAATATTTGCGGAGGTGTAATGATGGACAAAAAGAAATTAAAGAAACAATTACTGGCTATTTCAACATCCTTAGTTTTACTAACTTCTTACTATAATATTGACCACATCTACCATCCCACATATGAAATATTAAATGAAAACCATGGACCTTTTGCTTGCTATAGTTGTGGTCATGTATACATTGGTAGCAGATATTATCTTCATTCTTTAACTGATATAACTGAAGACGACATTTTAGTAGAAGATCAAAGATTTAATAAATATGATCCTAATATGAAAATATATTCTTCATACCGTATAGAAGATAAAGATATTAGAAATGAAATACTCGAAATCCTTTGTAAATATGAAGAGTGTTACCCATCTCCTTGGGATCGCACAATTGAATCAATGCGTTTAGAATGGTTGATGCATAATATTTCTTTCTTCTTTAACCACGAACAAAATAGAACAGGTGACGTTGATTTAAACAATGATGAAGAAGAGTATTACGATAAACCGGTATTAAATAAAATATTAAAAATATAAAGGAACTGTAAGTTCCTCTTATTTTTTGCAAAAAATAATAATTGCTTTGATATAATATAAATAGGAGGGTTGCTAAAATGAAAAACAAGAAAATATATATTTTATTTTTTATTCTTTTAGCACTATGTTTAACAGGGTGTAAAAAAGAAACTAAAACAGAAACAGATCCACTAGTATTCTCATCAGATGTTGAGTACAAATCTTCATATGATGGTAAACAAGGAAATGCTGGACCTTTACAAGGAAATACAATTATTATTTCTTTCTTTACCAGTGATAAAAACACTAAATGGACTGATAGTAAAGCTGATGAAAAAGCTAAGAAAAATGTTTTGAAAAGACTAAAAGATGCAACTGAATATCTATCAAAGAATGCAGCAGAATATGGAAAAAAACTAACATTTATTTACGACTGGGAAAAATACTCTGATCTAATGTATCTTGCTGAATTTGAAAAAGACTTAGTAATCAGTACAGGTAATAACTATTATCTTCAAAAATCATTGATAGAAAAAAATATTAAAACACAAACTTTAAAGAATAAATATCATGCTGATAACATTGTTTATTTTTTCTTCCTAAATACCAGTTTTGATAATATGATTAAACCTTGGACGATTACTCATAATAACTGTGATTACTGTAATGTGGAATTTACTAATTTATTTATTAGATTCAACAATAAGTTTACAGCAGCTTCAACATTTGCTCACGAAATGATGCACCAGTATGGCGCTCCTGACTTTTATTACGCCAACGAATATATTCCTCAAAACTATGTAGATTATTTAGATAGTATAAAATCAAAAGACTTAATGTTCTATATTAACTATGGTTCAAGTATCGAAAGTAAATTTACTGACTTAGATGCTTATTATGTTGGTATTGCTCCAAGACCAGCAGAAGCTAATAGATGGAATCTAGGCAAAAATGAATACGAAAAGTAATTCATAAAGAATTACTTTTTTAATGATATAATATTCTCGGAGGGTTTATATGAAAAACAGAGTAATTGCCAATGAAAAGTATTTAGATGAATTACTAGAATTAAATAAAGAAATTGAAAACATATCTAAAAAAATAAAAGAATTAAAACCCAAGCTCGGTAAACTAAATGAATATTACGGAAGTAAAGATTGGTTTAAAGATATTGAAGAATACGATTCTAAAAAAGCAAATTACAAAGCGGGCGTCTTATCAGAAGATGCAGTTTGGAATCTAAATGAAAATTTAAAAGATAATATAAATGAATTAAAAGAAATAATAAATAAACTAGAAAAGGAGAACAATATGAAAACAATCGTTTTGGCATCAAATAACAAACACAAAATAAAAGAATTTAAAAAAATGTTACCAGAATATAACGTACTATCTTTAAATGATATAAACTATACTAAAGAAATCGAAGAAACTGGAAAAACTTTTGAAGAAAATTCACTACTTAAAGCTAAAACAATCCATGATTATTTAAAAAATGATTACATAGTAATTGCTGATGATAGTGGTTTATGTTGTGAAGCTCTAGATGGTGCTCCTGGAATTTACAGTGCAAGATATGCAGGAGATCATAATGATCAAGCAAACAGAGATAAACTTAGAAAAGATTTAAAAGATAAAGATCATACAGCGTATTTTAATTGTACTATTGTTGTCTATTATCCAGATGATACTCATAAAGTATTTGTAGGTAAAACATATGGAACAATAATCGAAGAAGAAAGAGGAGATACATCATTTGGTTACGATTGTATCTTCCTATCAAAAGATTTAAATAAAACATTCGGCGAAGCTACAGAAGAAGAAAAAAATAGTGTTTCTCATCGTGGAAGAGCAATAAATGAAATGATTAAGGAGTTGTAATATGAAATGTGTAAGTTGTGGCCAAGAATTAACTGAAGATGTTTCTTTCTGCCCAAGCTGTGGATATCAATTAAAAGCTAAACCCGTAAATAATAAACCTAAAACAAACAAATCAGCAGCTACTGTCTTTTTAATCGTTTTACTAGTTATATTCTTAATTATTGCATCGCCATTTATTAAAAGAAAAGTTGATAAGTTTAGAGATCGTTCAAAAGTAATTAACTATATAGCAGAGAAATACAATCTTCCTACAAAAGAAATAAAAATAATTTCAACTAATAAGTCTTATAGTAGTATTGGTAGATTCTTTGGATCTTTTGAAACTGGAAATTATATAGCAGAATATAATCTTCAATATAAAGATTATAATTTTATTGTTGAAGAGTGGGTGGTTAGCAACCCTGATGACCCACCAGTTGGAACCTTAGAAGATAACTATGCTAAAGTTAAATACTATCAAGATAATGTTGAATCATTAAGAAAAGAACTCCAAGAAATAACTGATAAATATAATCAAAAATGTTTTGTCATAATTGATAACTATTCCACAACTAAAAAGAAAGAAATATTTAGTTATGATATTTTTATTGAGCAAGCTACACCAGAAATGATTCAAAATCTTGATACTGAAGTTCAAAAAGCCATAATTGAAAGAGCAAAACCACAAGAATTTAATTATAACTATGCAATTTATATATTTAATTCAGAAGAAGACTACAATAAAATGAAAAATACTGATTTTACTACTTATGAAAATAAATCCCATTGTGAATTAGGTTGTATTCTCCCAGAATACGAACTATTAACAAATGTTCTTGATAAACCTCAAAAAACAAATGGAGTTAAAATAGAATATAACAACTATGAAACAATTTTAAATTCAAGACGTCCTGAGAATAGTTATGTATTTCATCTAGAAAATAGAAGTGATAAAAACCTTGAAATAGAAAAGCATCGTTATGAAATAACAAAACACCAATGGTATTCATTGGAATTTGGAAAGTAAGGAGATTATATGGAAAAGAAACTTGGATTTGGTTGTATGAGACTTCCTATGAAAGGTAATGAAGTTGATTATGATGAATTTAATAAAATGATAGATTATGCTATGGAACATGGCTTTAATTATTTTGATACTGCTCATGGTTATATTGATGGCAAAAGTGAAACAGCCATTGGTGCTTGTTTAGCACCACGCTATAAACGAGAAGATTATATCTTAACCAATAAACTTACTGACAATTACTTTAACAAAAAAGAAGATATAAAACCTTTCTTTGAAGACCAATTAGCAGCTTGTGGTGTAGAATATTTCGACTACTATCTAATGCACGCTCAAGGAGCAAAAAACTATCCTAAATTCCAAAAATGTGAAGCATATGAAGTTGCTCAAGAATTAAAAAGTGAAGGAAAAGTAAAACACGTAGGTATCTCATTTCATGATACTGCTGACGTTTTAGATATGATCTTAACAGAACATCCTGAAATTGAAATAGTTCAAATTCAATTCAATTATGTCGATTATCAAGATGCTGGTGTTCAAAGTAAATTGTGCTATGAAGTGTGTCGCAAACACAATAAACCAATCCTAATCATGGAGCCGGTTAAAGGTGGTGGATTAACAAAACTTCCTGAAGAAGCAAAAAAAGTTTTAGATGAAGTGAACGATAACAATTTGAGTTACGCATCATTTGCTATCAGATTTGCCGCATCATTTGATGGTGTCTATAAAGTATTATCTGGAATGTCTAGTTTAGAGCAAATGAAAGATAACGTTAGTTACATGGAAGACTTTAAACCATTTGTTGATAAAGAATATAAAGCAGTCGAAAAGGTAGCAGAGATTTTAAAAAACCTAGGAGGCATTCCTTGTACAGCATGTAGATATTGTGTAGCAGGATGCCCAATGAAAATATCTATTCCAGACTTATTCTCTTGTTATAATGCTAAAGTCCAATTCAACGATTGGAATAGTAGTATGTATTATGATATTCACACTAGGGATAATGGTAAAGCATCTGATTGTATAAAATGTGGACAATGTGAAATGGCTTGCCCTCAACATCTTAAAATTAGAGAATACTTAGAAGAAGTAGCAAAAACATTTGAAAAGTAATTATTTTTATAATTATTTTTCTTTTTTTATGTTATAATAGCATTCTTGATTTAGGGGGGATTGATATGGTAAAAAGAAAAAAACTTAAACAAAACAAAATAAAATTAGCCAGACTAGCCGAGGAAAGTATTACTGTAGAATCCTTCTTAGTTAATTATTTAGGCATTAGAGATAATAATACTTTATCTAATCAAATTAGTCATAAGGATATTAAAGCATTAATTCCTCATTTAGTTAGACCTAGTTTTGACTATATAATAGAATTTCCAGATTTAGTATATAATGGAGAAGTTATACTAGTAGAAGATTCTTACGGAAGCGTTGTTCCTTATTTTAATCCTTTATTTCTTCGTGAAAAAAAGGATGGAGAATTTGAAGAATTAACAAAAGAAGCAATTCTAGAAAGACCAAAAGATGATATGGATTTTATAGGTGAATTCGTTGAAGAAAAACCACAAGAAGAAATACCAAATATTAATGATATTGACATAACTAAACTAAGTAACTATGAATTAAAAAAACTACTACATGTTTATGAAAGTCACGGCATCATTAGTGCTTATAGAAAAGTTAGAAATGAATTAATCTATAGAAAAGATTCTCGTCATTCTTCAAAAGAAAGCAAAGAAAGAGTCTTAAGAAAAAGTCTTAAAAACGAAAGATTTGATTATTAAAAAAAGAAGTAAATTATTTTACTTCTTTTCCTTTGTAATTCTTTAATCCAGCTATATCACTAAACTCAAATTTATAATCTAACTTTTTACCATAAGCTTTTTCATATTCTTCACTTTTTAATTTATAATCTTGATCTGCCATCTCTAAACTATCTGATTTCAATCCTTTTTCTTGATCTGGATAAATAACACCTAATACATGTAATTTATATCTTGTTTGTTTAAACTGTTCATTATCATCTTCATCCATGTCTATTAGTTCTGTAAAACAAGAAATAACCGGAACATTAAATTGATGAGCAAATTGGTAAGAACCTCTTTTACATGGGCGAGGTTTACGATAATTAACCCACATTTCTTCTTCAGGATAAATCAAGACAAAATTATTATCGTTTAAAACTCTTTCTAATTCTGGAGTAAAATACTTAATCATAAATGAAGGACTCTTAGATAGAGGAATTACATCAGAGTGTGTTACAAAATATCCTAGTTCACCAGGTAAAGATAAATTGGTATCTTGTACAACAATATATAGATCTTTCTTATATTTTTCTTTAATAGCTTTTCGAACAATAATATTATCCATAGGATTAAAATGATTACATGTAATAATTCCTTTAGTTAAACCATCAGGAATCTTATCTAAACCATCTACTTCAATGATAGGATCCATTTGTTTACACATATCATTTAAAGCTTTCATAGCAGGCATTCTAGCCACTTTAAATTTTAATTTATTCTTCCTAATATCGAAGAAATGCTTAATAACTTTTTCTCTTTCTTCATCACTATATTCAGGGTCATCAGTTTCAACTTTTTTATTTAATTCATTATCTTCAATATTCTTTATAATATTGTCAATAACTTTGTCTTTATTACCACCAATAATCATAATTCTACCTCCAAAGTAATTATATCATAGATTAAAAGAATTGGAATTAATCACTCATATTTGGTATAATTAGTTGAGTTAGGGGAGACCTATATATGAGTAACAAACCTTATCCGTATTATGAACATGAATATATAAATAATTATAAGGAATTATTAGAGTTAAGATTAAGAGAAACTCCGGATGATCCTGCATTCTCATTTAGAGCAGGAGATATGGTAGTTAGAAAAACATATCGTGATCTATATAATGAATCAAACTTATTAGCTAACTATTTTAACAGTAAATATGGTACCAAAAAACATATTGCTATTATGGGAGAGAATAGTTATAACTGGATTATATGTTTTATCGCTATAATCTTAAGTGGTAATATTGCTGTTATTTTAGATAAAGATTCAGATACTAAAAAAACAAAAGAATTATTAAAAAGCACTGACACTAAAATAATCTATTATTCCGAAAAGTATTGTAGTCATGTTAAAGATATAAAATTCATTAAACAATTAACAATGGATTCAATTGAAGAATACTTAGATGAAGGCGCTAAGAAAATTAATAAATATAAAATTGATAATGATGCGCCAGCAGCTATCTTCTTTACTTCAGGAACAACTGGACCAAATAAAGGAGTTGTTCTAACTCAAAAGAGTATGGCAGCTGACCTTTATGGTGCAAGTAGTTTATATTTCCCATATGGAGATGTTGTAGGATTCCTACCATTCCATCATGCTTTTGGACTTATAACTGGCATTATCATGCCTATCTATTATGGAAAAGAAGTATATATCAATGGTAGTTTAAAAAATATTCTAAGAGATTTCCAAGAAAACAAACCAGCTATTGTTTTCGTTGTACCAATCTTCGTTGAAACATTCTATAAACAAATATGGCAAACTGCTAGAAAACAACATCGTGAAGGCAAACTTAAAGCTGGAATCAAAATTAGTAATACATTATTAAAAGCTGGAATTGATATGAGAAAAAAATTCTTCAAATCAATTCATGAACAATTTGGTGGTAATCTAAGACACATGATTTGTGGAGGAGCATTCCTAGATAAAAAATATGTTAAATGGTTTAGAAGTATCGGTATCGATATTCTAAATGGTTATGGTATTACAGAATGTTCTCCAGTTGTCTCTGTAAATAGAAATGAGTTCTATCGTGACGGCAGTATTGGTGTACCTTGTCGTGGGGTAACTGTTAAAGTAATAGATGGTGAAATCTGCGTTAAAGGTGACATCGTTATGAAAGAATACTACAAAGATAAAAAAGCTACAAAAGAAGTATTATATGACGATTATTTCCATACTGGAGATTTGGGTTACATTGATAAAGATGGATTTATCTTTATTACTGGACGAAAAAAGAATATAATAATATTAAGTAATGGTGAAAACATTTCACCAGAACCAATTGAACAAGCATTACAAAAAGATAAAGGTGTTTGTGAAGTTGTTGTTTATTCAAAAGATAACAAACTTATTGCGATGATCTATCCAGAAGAAGAGTACTTAGGGGATCAAGAATATTTTGATGAATTGATTTATGAATATAATAAGAATAAACCAATAAATCATCAAATAGCACTTGCCGAATTAAGAACTACTGAATTTGTTAAAAACAATAGTAAAAAAATCATCCGTAGTAAAATAACAGAGGAGAGTAATTAAAGATGGAAAAAGAAAATGCTGATCAAAAATTAAGAGAAGAGATTATATCTATAATAGTTGATACTTTAGAAGTTGAAGAAGCAACTTTAAATGATAATACTAGATTCGCAGATCTAGATGCTGATTCATTAGATCTAGTTAATTTAGTAGTAGCTTTTGAAGACAAATATAAACTAGAAATTCCTGATAATGAAATCAAGAATCTTCAAACTATTAAAGATGTTATAGAATACATTAAAACTCATGTATAGTTTATATATTGAGAAAAATATATCATCTAAAGACTTTTTAAAAAAAGTATTAAAAAAATATCATATCGAATATGATATTTTTTATAATGAATATGGTAAACCATATCTAAAGAATAACGAATTATATTTCAATATTAGTCATTCTAAAGATTATACAGTACTAGTTACTTCAGATAAAGAGGTAGGTGTTGATATCCAATACTTAACTTATAATCAAAAAACTAGAGATCGAATCTGTACAGAAGAAGAAAGAAAAATAGCTATAAATGAGTTGGAATTTACTAAAATTTGGGCAAAAAAAGAAGCTTATATTAAGAAAATTGGTATTGGTTTAGAATATGGAATGAAAAATGTTGATACAACCAAAATCAATAACATAGATTTATATAAAAAAGATAATTATATAATCGCAATTTGCTATGAAAAATAAGACTAAAAATAGATTTTAGTCTTTTTTTATATATAATTTTAAAAAATTTACTTTCTTAAACTTGACTTTAATAATCTTTTGACATAGAATAAACCGCACAAAGGCGAATATTGCTATTTGTAAGGGTTTAAAAAGAAAGAGAGGGATTTTTTCGAAAATCTAAAAAACGTGATTAGACGATTGCGGTTTTTTGCGTTTTTGAAGAATCCTAAAATTCTAAGGGGGAATGGAATATGAAGAAAAAAAGTAAGACATTACTTAGTTCTAACAAATTTTTGAACTATATTCTAGTAGTTCTTTTTGTAGTTGCTGGTTTCCTAACTACAATCATTGTTGGAACAGGTAATAAGAATGAAATCCTTACCAATTCAAAAAATCTAAAGGAAGGAGAATATGCGCCACCAGCACATCATAAAGATAGAATAGATAACCATAATGGTACTTATACACTATCATTAGATGTAGAAGGTGCTGCCAAGACTGAAACAGAGCCATCAAAAGCAAACGTATTAATCGTTTACGACTTATCAGGTAGTATGAATGCTGCAGCTGATGTAAGCGCAACTGGTAGATATGGTGCTAATAATAGTGGTACAGCAATTAAGTTATACACTAGAAGTGGAAATAATTACTATGGCTATACTTATACAGAAATAACTAACGATACTACTGGTGGAGATGTTTATTATTGTAGTGGTTATAATGGTTCATGTAATAACCATGCTCAATATACTGGAACTAGATATCTACATATAAGAGGACAAAAAGCTGAACAAGTAGCTCATGATTTCTCTGCTGCATTATTAGCAAAGAATACTGCTAATCCTGGTTTAGTTGAAATGGCTTTAGTTACATTTAGTGGACCTGGACAACAAAATGCAACAACAAGTACAAACAATGCTACTTTAGTACAAAATTGGACTAGTTCTGCATCATTTGCTAATCATTTCTCAGGTACAGAATTAGAATATGGCGGCGGAACTAACTGGGAAGCCGCAATGCGTTTGGCATATACAACAGTCCAAAATGCTAGAAAGAATGTTCCAACATTCGTAGTATTTATTACAGATGGTGCTCCAACATTTAGATTAACAAAAGATTCTACAAGTTATGGATCTGGTTCATCAAATTATGGACATGGTACATCAACGTTTGATGACTTAATCAACTATAGAAATACTATAGATGAAGTAAAAAATATTGGAAACTATAATAATGGAACAGCTACAGCACCAGTAGAAACAAAATTGTTTGGTATTTATGCATTCGGTAATGAAGGTGACTTACTAGATGATTTAGTTTATGCTGCAAATAATAATGGAACTGATAGAACACCTCAAACAGGTACTACTAGTCAACAATACGATGCAGCCAAAGTAACAACTGCTACTGAAAACTATTACAACGCTTCAAGCAGTGCTGCATTAGATCAAGCAATGAATGATATTTTCACAAACATTGCTAATACACTAGGTGTAGGTTCAGTATCAATTGATGATGGTACTACAAATAAAGTTACTACAAGTACAGGAGTAGCTGAATTACTAGAAGTAGATGAATCATCATACGAATACTGGTTATCAATGCCTGCTCCAAATAATATTGTTACTAGAAAGAATCTATTAACTGGTGCAGATATCGTTATTTCCCTTACAGATAATGGCAATGGAACAATAACTGCACACTGTGATGATTGGGAATCTGACGTTACAGTTGAAGGTACATTAAAATTAGGTACATTCAAATATAAATGGACTGAAGCAAATAGTTTATATAACTATGCACCACCAGCTGCACATCTAGTAGATGGTTCAGTTAAGTGGGATTTAAACTCATTAGGCACATTATTAAATGGTGTTACTTATACTGTTACATTTGATGTATATGCTTCACAAGAAACATATGACTTAGTAACAGACTTTAAAAACGGAATAGTAGATTATAACGGTGCTTATACTCAAGATGAATACAACGCACTACCAGCTACTTCTCAAAAATATTATACAAAAGATACAGATCCAGAATCTTCAACATATAATAAGTATGTATTAGATCCTGCTATTAAAAAGTATTTGAAAAAGAGTGGTAATGATTACACTCTAGCAACAAATACCCTTGCAACATTAACTTATACAGATACACGTAATGAAGGAGAAGGACCACAAACTAAGGATTATAATGAATTAGATCCAATTCCTGCTGTATCTTCAGAAATGGATGTAACTAAAAAATGGTTAAATGACTTAGACAGACGTAGTGCTGCTAGCGAAACTGTTGACTTATATCTATTAAAAGACGGAAAACGTATCATCATAAGCGGTACTGAATCAAATCCAACTTATGAAAAGATTACAGTTAATGAAGGAAATAATTGGTACAATAGTAAATATATTTCAACTGGATCTTTAAAAACAATTAAAGATGCAAACGGAAATATTACTGGAATTAAAGTATTAGCAAAAGGACACGATTACACTCTTGAAGAAATTGGTGGAATTACATATCACTGGGAATTACAAATTGAAACAGTTCACCCAATGTTAATTGATGGTGTACTAAATACATTAATTGAAGTTCCTAAAACTGATATTCCTGAAGTTATGAATAATGCAAATACAACATATTGCACATATAATGGACATACTTTCTATAAGATTAATGGAAAAGTATATTACTTAAGAACTCAAGGTGTAGCTAACTTATTCGCTTACAATAATCGTAAGAGTACAGTTGATGTTAAGAAAGTTGTAACAGGAGATGCTCCTGCTGGAAAGAAATTTAATTTCCAATACAAAGTTCATAACGTTGGTGATAAAGAGGTATGGTTCTCTGTTCAAGATAAAGACGGAAATACTATTAAAGATTTAGAAGTAAGTAGTAATGTTACTGCAGAAGCTGGTGAAACAGGATTCTACTATGTAACAAATACTGATACAGAAGATCAAGTATTTACTGTTAAATTACAAGATGGATGGAATTTACGTTTCATCAACTTAGGAACTGGATCAACATATGAAGTAACAGAACTTGCATTAGATGATCCATTCGTAATTGAAGATATTCAAGCTACAACTATTGTTAGTTCTACTAGAATATTACCAGTAGGTGCTGTAAGACAAGAAGATGGCACATATAAATATGGTAATACAATCTATACAGAAAAAGAAGGAACTGAAGCAGATGGAACTATGTATACATATTATGAATATACATATACTGCTGACATTAACAAACAAAACCGTAAGGTTAATGGTACAGTAGTAGCTCCAAATACTTCATACCAAGTTACATATACTAACAACTATCCAAAAACTAAATTAGTTGTTAACAAAAAATGGTTCAAAACAATTGGTTCATCAATCAGAGTACAACTATATGCTGATGATGAAGCAGCAGAAGACGAAGACGGGGACCCTGTCTACGCAACATTAAGTGCTGATAACAATTGGACTTATACATTTGAAAACTTACCAGTTAAGAAAGACGGAAAAGTTATTTCTTATACTGCTAAAGAAGTTAAACCAGAAGGATTTAACTATAAAGATACTTACAAAGGAACTGAAAACATCGTAATTTCTGCTTCTGATATTCCAGAAGGAACAACAGAAGTTAAAGCAACTGTAACTATTGACGAAACAGAACAAGAAGTTACATTAAATGCAGATAACGATTGGACAGTTACATTAAGTGGAAAAGAATATGTTAACGAAGATGGTTCATTAAAAACTGTAAATATTGAATCAGCTTCACAAGCAACCATCTCATATGCCTTTACTGAAAGAACTATAGAAGTTACAAATAGCGAATTAACTACAGCTACTGTAACAAAAGTATGGGATGACGGACAAAACCAAGATGGTATTCGTCCAGGAAGCGTAAGAGTTGAATTATATGCAAATACAGGTTCTGGAGCTGTAGCTACAGGAAAAACAGCAGATGTAACAATCGAAACTCCTGCTGATGCTACAACAACATGGACTTATACATTTACTGGATTAGATAAATACACAGCAGATGGTACTGAAATCAAATATACATTTAATGAAGTAGTAGTACCAGCAGGATATACTAAGACTGTATCTGCTGATGGTTTAACTATCACTAATAAACACGTACCAGAAGTAACAGAAGCAACAGTTACAAAAGTATGGGATGACGGACAAAACCAAGATGGTATTCGTCCAACATCAATTACAATGCAATTACTAGCAGATGGTACTGCAGTTGAAGGTAAGACAGTAACATTAAACGATAATAAGTTAACTGATAAGATTGAAGGATTACCTAAATATAATCATTCAACAACTCCAATCGTATATACATGGAGTGAAAGCGCATTACCAACTGGATATGCAATGATTAGTAACACTACAGTAGGAACTGTAACAACAATTACTAATAAACACGTACCAGAAGTAACAGAAGCATCTGTAACAAAAGTATGGAACGATAATGGTAACCAAGATGCTATCAGACCAACATCAATTACAATGCAATTACTAGCTGACGGTACTGCAGTTGCAGGCAAGACTGTAACATTAAATGACGCTAAGTTAACTGATAAGATTGAAGGATTACCAAAATATAATCATTCAACAACTCCAATCGAATATACATGGAGTGAAAGTGCATTACCAGAAGGTTACACTATGACAAGTAATGTAACTAATGGAACAGTTACTACAATTACTAATGCTCATACTCCAGAAACAATTAACATACCTGTTGAAAAGAAATGGGAAGATTCAAATAATTACGAAGGTTTAAGACCAACAAGTATTACAGTTACATTAATGGATGGAACTACAGAAGTAGGATCTAAAACATTAAATGCTGGTAATAGTTGGAAAGATACATTCACAGAATTACCTAAATTTAGATCAGGTAGTGTAGGAGATGAAATCAACTATACAGTTAAAGAACAAACAGTAGCTAACTATACAAGTTCTATTACAGGAACAAAAGCTACAGGATTCATAGTAACTAATACTCGTGAAGTAGAAAAGACTAGTGTTAAAGTTACAAAAGTATGGAGCGATAACAACGACCAAGACGGTCTAAGAAAAGCCGGAGCTAAAGCAGTATTCACATTATTAGCTGATGGTGAATCAACTGGTAAAACTTATACAATGACTGATAATGGAACATATACATTTACTGATTTAGATGTATATAAAGCAGGTAAGAAGATTGTATATACAGTAACAGAAGCTAAAATAGATGGATATACAACTGAATCTGCAGGAGACGCTAAAACTGGATATACATTCACAAACACTCATACTCCAGAAATAATTTCTATCCCAGTAGAAAAAGTATGGAACGATGGTCAAAACTATGAAGGTTTAAGACCAACAAGTATTACAGTTACATTAATGGATGGAACTACAGAAGTAGGATCTAAGACATTAAATGCTGGTAATAACTGGAAAGAAACTTTCACAGAATTACCTAAATATAGAAGTGGTAGTGTTGGTGAAGTAATTAACTATACAGTTAAAGAATACGAAAACGCTAACTATACTTCTGAAACTACTGGTTCTGCCTCAACAGGTTATACAATTACAAATAGCCGTGAAGTAGAAAAGACTAGTGTTAAAGTTACAAAAGTATGGAGCGATAACAACGACCAAGACGGTTTAAGAAAAGCCGGAGCTAAAGCAGTATTCACATTACTAGCTGATGGTGAATCAACTGGTAAAACATATACAATGACTGACAATGGTTCATATACATTCGATAACTTAGATGTATATAAAGCAGGTAAGAAGATTGTATACACAGTAACAGAAGCTAAAATAGATGGATATACAACAACATCTACAGGAGATGCTAAAGCTGGATATACATTCACAAACACTCATACTCCAGAAACAATTAATATACCTGTTGAAAAGAAATGGGAAGATTCAAATAATTACGAAGGTTTAAGACCAACAAGTATTACAGTTACATTAATGGATGGAACTACAGAAGTAGGATCTAAAACATTAAATGCTGGTAATAGTT
>Ga0247609_10000318_pt1 | contig 69245 bp, 103 predicted proteins | sample 172DNAGHGlowgp2_FD_193487 | JGI IMG/M metagenome (GOLD analysis project Ga0247609, IMG submission 193487) | Sheep rumen microbial communities from Palmerston North, Manawatu-Wanganui, New Zealand - 1728 DNA GHGlow gp2 | ecosystem: Host-associated > Mammals > Digestive system > Stomach > Rumen ...
ACCCCGCAAAATAGGTGCACTTCTATTTTGCATCTTATGTTATACTTTATGTATAACTAATAAATCATTTTTAATTAAGTGATTTTTTAGGTGCACTTCTATTTTGCATCTTATGTTATACTTTATGTATAACTAATAAATCATTTTTAATTAAGTGATTTTTTAGGTGCACTTCTATTTTGCATCTTATGTTATACTTTATGTATAACTTAGATAAATAAATTAAACATTCATATTTCAAGCGTAGGAGGCTAGATATGGAATTGACACAGTTTGAAAAGGATATAGGGCTTCAGGACTGTAGAGGCTCTATCAGGGTTGGTGCTAACATTTGGGCTAAAAAAGACCACTTAGTGCGTGTTGAAGTGGACACAACTAGAAGGGCATTCCATAACGCTGTAAAATCAGGTAAACGCTATTCTATGGAAAAGACCTTACAGTTGATGGCAACAAGTAACAAAACAGAAGGGCTGCAGGCACTTGTTTATCGGGCAAAAGTTAGCGATGCAAAAGGGCTGGCAATCCGCGAGGCTGGGGCTGTTCACTTGGGAGTTATGCAGAGATGAAAAAGCCAAAACTCCATACTCCAAAATCCGCAAAAGTTCTTAAAATCAAAAGTGCCATCAAAAGTGGCACTTATGATATGAAAAAAGCAATAGAGGGTGCTGCAGATAGGATTGTAGACTATCCGCAGAGCCTTGCTTGGAAGTAGGTGCACTTAATTGTATAGTTAGGTGCTATAATTACAGCATATTAAACGCAGGAGGTTTGATATGGGAAAAGCGTTACTGCATTTGGTCAGGGCAGAAAATCTTAAATGCCCTATCTTTGAAGCTCTTCACGAGGGCAGAAAAGTAAATGTTGGTCACTCTACTCAAAAGCGTATTTTGCACGTTAGTAAGAACGGTGCATTCTATGTAAAAATGGGCACTGCGAAAAATCCGAACAAAAAACGCTATTTGTCTAGTGGTGGAGTTTGGGTCATCTTAGATGATGTAAAGGAGGGCAAATAATGGTCTTCCTTCTTGTGTTGTCGGTTCTTTTCTTGTTTATTGGTCTTGCTTTCTTAGGTGTTAGCAAGACCGCAAGGACTGAAAGGGAAAAGCAGCAGATGGTGGAATGGGGAGAGGCTTGGATGGGCTCCTCCATTTTTCCATTTTTAATTATTTTAATGTGCGTTCTATAGGAGGTGCACTTTTATGGTTGGAATTGCATTTAATTCTTTAAGAAACTTTGACCTCACAAAATTGGTCAAAGTCGGTGACCGTATTGTTTACCAGCATAACGGCGTAAAAACACGCAGAGTGCAAAGGGTAACCAAAAAGTCGGCTTCTGTTATGGAAGGGGATAAAGAGGTGCGTGTTAGATACGACCAAATTATCCGAGCATAGTCGGGTGCACTTGTTTGCACAATTTCATTTTATAATTTAAGCGAGGTTTGTATGAAACAAATAAATAGTGTAATCGTTGAGGGTGATTTTCAGCACTTTACTTCTAAAAAGGGAGCACTCCCTATGACCTTTATTGTGAATTGTAATGGCGAGCACTTTACAATTTCTGTAAATAATCCTAAAATGTCCGAAACGGTTATAAAAACAAAACCATCAGGCATGAGGATTGTCGGCTCTCTTGTAAAACTTGGTCGCACTGTCGGTGTAAACGCAGAGCATATAGAGTTCAAGCCTAAAACAAAAAGGGCTGTAAAAGAACTTTCTACTGAATGCACCCATAACTAAACAATCGGGTGCACTTTTGGTTTCCGTTTGGATATATAATTTTCTTATCAAGTCTTGGAGGACTTTCGCTTATGGCATTTATTAAAATCTATTCAAATGAACATCTTGATGATGTTGGAATGAGTCGTTGTTGGTCTGTAAATCTCAGGTACAAGTTTGAAAAATCCCAGCAAAAGGAGCTGGAGCGTGCTACAAAGAAAATAGCCGCAGACACAATCGCAAGGCTCGGAGATGGAAATATCGGCTATCAGGTCAACGCCAAATCTGTAAAAATATGGCATCGTGACCGCGATTCTCAGGGTGAGTATTTGGCTCGAAACATCAGCGACGACCTGCTTAAATTGGTCAATAGTAAATGGAGCATTAAGACAGGTGACGATTCTTATCGTGTCGATCCATCTAAGTTGGATACTCCGTTGCTTAGTTGATAGGTGCACTTCCAATTTGGTTTACGCTATATAATTAGCAGAGCGGTAGTTCAATGGTAGAACAATACTTTCAAAAGTATATTTTGTTGGTTCAAATCCAGCCCGCTCTATACTGTTTACAAAAATCTACATTGGAGGTAAAATTGTGGAAGTAAAAAGCAATGGTAAGGTTGTCGGCACTTTTATTGATTTTGCCGATGATTTGGATTATATTGTGGTCTCCACAAAAAATGGAAATAAGAAGTTTAAGGCTTCGGAGTGTTCTATTGTTTGTGATAAGGAACGAAGGCACGGGTGCACTTCAAAAAGTGAAACTCGTAGTATAATGGTTGGTATGAGTGATTTACAAAAAACATCACTTGTGTTATAATTTAGACAAGTTCGGCAGTCATAGTTTGAGAGAAAACAAACTAGGGCAAAATGTGGGCATGTAAATCGGCATCGTTGATGACCGTAATGCGTGGTAAAAGCAATATGTTAGTGTATCATACCAAAAACACAATTTGATAACGAGACCGTATTAGGAAACGGTCGGGAGTAAAAATATGGCAGAAATCATGGGAAATGAAGTAATGGAAAATGAAGTAGTAGAAACTCCAGTTGTTGAAACTCCAGTTGTTGAAACTCCAGCAAAAGAAACTACAAAACGCGACCCATTGGCAAAATATAAAGAATTGTCAGGTGATAATCAGGCAATCGTTGATGAAATCGTTGCAGATGTAATCGGCAAAATTGGAGGGGAAGATAACATCGACCTCGCTATGTTGCTCGGTATTCTTGACAAACTCAACGCAGAAAAGAAATCTGCTCGTGAAGTTGAAAAACAAAAAGAAAAGGAACGCAAAGCTGCAGCAAAAGATGCACAGGTTGTTCTCGCTAAGAAAATCGCTGACGAAAAACTTGTAAAGGAACTCGACAAAATCGACTACTTTATGTCTACTTCTAAGGTGACTATCGTTCAAGCAGAAGTTATCAAGGTAACTGACAAATCTGCCCGCATCGATGTAACAGCAGATAGTAAAGTTATTTACAAAGGCAATGAAATGACAGCTCAGGAGGCTATTATGGCAGGAGCTGGACTTAAACTCGGCAAAAAATCTGTTGCATTTGGTAAAATCGCAAATCTTACTCGCAACGGTGAAGCAATCGACCTCGCAGCATAGTCATAGCCCACGCAAGTGGGCATAGTCAAAAGAAGTGTATCTTTTAAGGTGCACTTCTTTTTTTATTGTCGTGTTATAATATAATAAATCGCATAGGAGCAATTATGGACATCAATTATAATAAATACGTTATTTTTCCGTATACTATCAAGCGTTTGCAAAAGGTTTATTCAAAACCTATTCTTGACAAATGGTTAGACCAGCTCGCTTTTCTGTTTCAAAATGGATTTTCTTTTCAGGACAGTTTGCTTGAGCAGATTGACGAGCAGATGATGCTCTATAATAACTTCAAAACCTATGATGATTTTAAAGACCTTATTAAAACTTTTGGTAAGGCATTTGACTCCGACCTTGAGTATCCTTCCGAAATAGGATATAAAATCGTGGACTCTGTTTTAGAGTTAGTTGTCACTTCGTCTGCTTATGCAGTTGGTGCTGTTCACGATATAAAGTTTATGGGGGAAAAATTAAAATCTCACATAAACAAAATGGTCGGTTATTTGTCTGCGTTGATTGACTCCGATGATTTTGAAATTGTTAGAGTCTTAAAAGTTATCAAAGAAGAGGGCATTGATGACCTTATTGAAGAGTGCGAGGAAGCATTTGAAGATGGTCTTTATAATGTCTTGTTTGTAAAGTATCAAAAACTTTATGGACTCGTAAGCGAAATGCACAAAAAATGCTATCGAGCACTGCTATCAAGTAGCGTTAAAGGTTTGCAGACCCGTATGGGTAATGTAAACGATGAAATCTATGGCTCGTCAGGCGGTTATAATCCAAACAATTCGGAAATAATATGCAGAAACGGCTCGCTGGTTTATGAGTTGAAAACACTTGCAGACAAATCGGTCGCATCTAAGGACTTGAAATATAAGATGCGAGTAATTGCAGAAGAGGCGATTGAAAATGGCGAGGCTGATAAAGCATTAATCGCCTTTGTTGGTGGTAGTGATGCCGATTTGGATAAGGTTAGAAACATTCTAACTGAAGTCTGCGTAAGTGGTGTATCTATTTTGTTGTCATTGAAACATGGACTCACTATCATTGAGGACGACTCTCTTAATACAGAGCGTTCTAAAAGAATCGCTCAGGAATTATCCGCAATCTGTAAGTATTGCGGCATTGATGGTTTTGATTTGAAGGAATAGGGGGCAAAAAATGAGAAACACAATTAATGCTAATGAGTTGGATAGTCTTATCAACCTCGCAAAAAATCCGCAGGCTTGGAAGGCTAAGTATGGCAATTTAAGACTCCGAGATGTTCTCGAAGCCAAAACGGGCAAGGGAATTGATGAGCAGCAGAACATGACAAAACTGCCTCCTCGTCAGCTCAGAACTCAGAGCGAAATCCTTGAATCAAAATATGGTAAGCCGACCATTGTAAACGGTAAAAAACTTTGGAGAGTTTAAGCGTAAAACCGATTTTTTGAAGTCAAAACGCAGGGGGCTGTTTTCGGTAATCTGTAGGCTCCAAAAAGTGAAGATGCATATTCACTTTACACGCTATTTTCGCATCGCGAGGCGAGGTTAGCGTGGGATTGACTTCGGTCACTGTTTTTAGTTTGGGTGTTTTATGTTGTTGAGTTATCAAATAATCAAAACACTCCTTGAGGACTTATTAGGCAGATAGGTTTATCATAGTTGAACGGTTGCTCTAAAAAACAAAAACCTCAAAAGTGGCAGGATTTTGTCAGCCTGCTAGATATGAGTTGGTCGGGCGTTATAGACCATCCCGCTAGGGATTCAGATGAGCGGAGGACGCAAAAAGGTATAACGTAGTGTGCTATATGGGATAAGATTGGCACGACTCTAGGGTATTAGACAAACCACAAAACTCCCCTCTGTGACAATGTAGCAGAGTTTTTGACATTTTAATTTAAGTGGTATTCGCCTCGACGGGGGCTGTTACCGCTGACAAGTTAGTAGGACTGAGAAGTTCGGGCACTTGGCAAAAAGAGCAGGTTAGTAAGGCGATAAGCCTGGACGCCTGCTCTTTTTTTGTTTGCGGGGTTGGAAACATTACACGCACTTCTTGTCAAGGTGCGTGGTTGGAAACATTACGTCAATTCCGCCGCAGCTCTCAAACTTTACAAAAACGCATTTGTCTCCAAAATTGCATATTTTTCGGGACAAGGACTCTTTTTTCAGCGGCAGCTCCGTCGATTTTTAAGATACTAGAATTTACAAAAAAATATATCCATGTTATACTTTTGGGGTAAAATCAAAAATCATTTTTGGGGGCAAAAATGGCATATTTTCAGAAAACAATTGTGCGTTATGAACGCAATCCGCGAGCAGCAGATAATGCTGACTTTTGGGAAAAATGGACTTGTCCATGCTTTTTAGGCACTGATGACGAAGGGGAGACTCATTGGTATGGCTACACCTTTGATGATTTAATCTCCGCAAAAAAAGTTCACGAAATTTTTTATTTCGATTCTTACAACTTACCACCAAAAAATAGCGAACATTATTATGAAGCTCTTAACCATGCTAAAACTTCAATGCTTCAGGCTGGAAAAGATCTTGTTATGAATTTGATGGGACTTGGACTTCTCCCTAAATCAGAAAAAATTACCGTTTGTGGAAAAGAAGAAACTCTTGAATACTGTTATGTATTTGAAGGCTTTCGCTTTGAACATAATGTTATCAAAGAGCTTCTTGGACTTGATGTTACTGATAATCAAAGTTTAACAGAAGAACAGTTTGAACAGATGCGTGAAAAGCAGGAAACAAGATGGCAAAAATGGAACGACTTAATCAATGGTGATTTTGGCGATGCTTTTGTCAATTTCAAAGGTTTAACATATTTGGAGAATTGCTAAGCGGGAGAGAGTTTCAGAATGACACTTGATGAAGTAGTACTTTAGGATTTTTAAATATCCTTATAGATAATCTAGAATAAAGCGTTCTGTTTAATAGTAAATTATGACATTGGAGAGTGTAGGTGATTTATATGAAAAGGTTAGTTTTTGTTTTTTGTTTGGCATTTTCTCTTATGAGTTTGGGTTGTGCAAGTCAATATAATTATATTGAAGACGATAATGATGACAAGGTTATAACTTATACTTATGAAGAAATGCAGGCAAAATATGGAAAAGAGTTCGACAATCTTGTATATGAAGAAGACCTCCTAAAAAAGTTTAAGAGTCTGGAAGACTTTGAAGCCTATTGTGGGAAAAAATATAAGGACTGGGATTGTTGTAGCAATACTCATATTATTCTTAGTGGATTAGAAATTGATAGTCATATATATATTATCTATGCAATAAAAGGAAAATTAGGATATGCAGCAAGCTTCACTATTCAGAATAGAAGAATGATTGATGAAACTGAATTTGCTACATCCTCTGCTTTTAGTTATAAAATATTCTATTTAGAATAATTCTGTCTAAAAATAGAGGTTTTATGAATATGAAAAGATTATATGTAGCATTGATTATTTTTTTGTTTGGATTATCAGCTCAACTAAAAGCAGAACCACTTGACCTCAAAAGTAGAGGAAACATAGAAAATGCATATGAAGCAGTAATGGAAGTTTGTATTTATGACAAAATGACTTTATTGGCTTATGATTACGTGCCAAAGGGAAACAGAGAAGATTTCAAAGGTTATCTTGTTTATGAGTCAGATGAAGAAATGACTATCATTTTTACTGACGATGAAGATTTAGCAATCAAAACATATTGGAGAAAAAACTAATGAAAAATAATTATTTCATAGATTGTATTTATTAGGAGTAAATAATGAATTACTTTTATCAAGAAAAATTAGATGTATCAAAAGGTGTTGGACTTGTTCTTGGTTGTTTTGCTCCACTTCATAAAGGGCACCTTGATTTAATTTATAGAAGCAAAAAAGAAAACTTGGGTGGAACTTTTGTAATCGTATGCGGTTATAAAGGCGACCGCGGCGAAGCTGCTGGTATGGACTTGAAGGCTCGTTATCAAATGGTTCGCGAGTTTTTCAAAGATGATCCGCTCGTTGCAGTTTATTGTATTTCAGATGACGAAGCTGGCATTGCTGGTTATAACGATCATTGGGAAGAGTGGCTTGATTTCTTATATTCAAGAGTTTTTGTCGCTAATCAGCAAGACGCAGTTGAGCCAAGTATTTTTAACAATGTAACATTTTACGTTTCAGAAAAAGAATATGCCGACCATTTAACAAAATTAAACAAAAAAATTGTTCTCTGCGATAGAAGTATAAGACCTATTTCAGGGACTCTTATTCGTGCAAATCCGCGAAAGTATTGGGATGATATAGCCTGGACTTACCACAGGGTGTTCAGCCACAATATTTTAATTACGGGCACTGCCTCAGAAGGGAAAACAACCCTTGTCGAAGACATTGGTCGTTTCTTTAATATGCCTTATTCTTATGAATGGGCAAGAGGCTATATTGCTGATAAATGTATTGAAGATACTGCCTTTAACACAACAGATTTTCTCGCATTCTTGAATGGGCAGTTTAACTATAATCGATCTTGCATTGAAAGCAGAAATAATCGCGGCATTTTTATTTCCGATACAGACGGAATTGTCACAAAAATGTATGCAAAGTATTATGCTGAAGATCCCGAAATGGATTTATCTATGGAAGATTATGAAAACATAATTGCTCCTGCAGCAGATGCTTATACTAAGAAGGCAAAGTGGGATAAAATCTTTGTCGTTGTTCCGCATGGAATTTTTGTTGATGACCATACTCGCTATATGAAGCACTCCTCTATGGAGTCTCGTATTCAGCTTCTTAACATACTCAAAGAAGAAATCACAAAAGCGGGGCTCAGTGATAAAGTTGAGTTTCTGGATGGCGGTTATATGAATAACTTTAACCGTGTAAAAGAGTATATTGAAAACCTATAATTATTTGAATAAATTAAAATACGCTCTGCAAAAAAACATTGAAGAGCGGAGGAGATTTTTATGAAAAAGATTTTAACAGTTTTAATGACATTAGTTTTGTTTAGTGCTGGGGTTGGTTTTGCAGAGCCAACAAACGGTAGAAAGTTAACGGAAGAAGAACTGGTTCCTACTTTTGATTTATCAATGACTATTAAAAGTGAAGCAGATTTTGATACCGTAGTATGGTTTACAGAATGGGAAAACGGTAAAGATGGTAAACTTGTTGCTGCGTGGGAATACATAATACCTGCAAAGAAAACTACTATTTTATTCCTTAATGAGAAGGCTACCAAAAAAGATACTTGGATAGGTTTTAGCTGTGAATCAATTTCTTGGTGTGGTGGATTTGATTGGTGGAAGAACGCTATAAAGAAAGTAGATAAAAATGGGTGTTTAGTCTACATGGAGAATGGTGTCGAAAAAAAACGCCAACTTAAAAGAGCAGAATAAAAAAATAATATATTGAAAACCTGTAATTTACAAAAAATCAAAAAAATGTTATAATTTTTGTATTGGAGGCAAAAATGAATTTTAAGAACTTGCTGAAGGACGAGTTCCTCAGCGGTAGAACTATTTTTGATTGGGCATTTATGTGCTTCGGACTGCTTTTGCAGGGTATTGGTATTTGGTATGGTTTTCATACTGGCAACCCAGATTCTATCGGACTGATTATTTCGGGAATAGCGGGAGTAATTTCTGTTGTTCTTTGTTCTCAGGGAAAAATCAGTTTTTATGTTTTTGGATTTATTCAGTTATTTACTTACGTTTTCTGCTTTTCTATTCCGCAGCATCTGCACGGTGAAACACTTGAAAACGGAATGTATTTTGTAACTATGATTTACGGGCTTTATGTTTGGTTCAAGAATTATAAGCGTGATACAAAGACTGAATCTATTGAAGTAAAATCTAAGAATCTTACTTGGAAGGGCTGGCTCATTTCTTTAACAGTATTTGCAGTTGGCACAATTGTTTATTGGCAGATTTTGAAGAACTTCCGTATGCCTTGGTCTGCAGAACTTGATAGTCAGCCATTGCTGGATTCTGTAACTTCTGTTCCTGCTTATATTGCTCAGGTTCTTATGATTCTCGGTAATTCTGCATCTTGGTTCTATTGGGCAATTTTGGATATTTTTAGTGTTGCTCTTGCTTGGAGAGCTGGCTCATATGTAATGGTTGCACAGTTTATCTTTTGGACTCTTAATACTTTCTATGGTTTTTATAAATGGTATAAATCTGCCAAGTATGAAAACTATGTAAAAATCGAATAGGAGGTAATTATGAAAAATTGTGTAAATGTAACAATTCAAAGAACCTCATCTTGTAGAAGTATGAGAAAAGTAGCAGCAAAAATTGCTAAAAAGACACCTTCATATAGTGAGTCTTATAAGATGATAATGAACGCTATTGAGGGCAAATTAGAAAAGCCAAAAATCAATTCAAGATTTGTTCAGAATGCCATTTATGTTTGTATTACATCCAACAAGGAAATTTATATTGGCGAATCTAATAATGCTGTTGAAAGAGCATATAGTCACGCACATCAAAGTGGAGATTCGCTATACAAGAAAGATTTCAGTCTGTTTATTTTAACATACTGCCCAAAGCTTTGGGATAGAAAAGACAGACATGAATGCGAAAGGGCTATGATTATAGCTGCACAGGCTTTTTGCGAAAACAATCCAGAGTTTACACTCTTAAACAAAAAGAAAGTTGCAACAAAGACATTTGCTTTGGAACTTTTTTCTGTTGCTGAACTAAACGAAGTTGTAGCTTGCGAAAAGCAAAGAAGAGAGGTACTGGCGTAATATGGCTTGGATTTGGTTTTGTGTTATAGCCTACATTGGCATTGGTGTTGGGCATTGGAAGTTAACGAATTTAATTTCTAATGGAAGTTTTGAAAGTATGGGTTGGTTAATAGGCTTTACTATTATCTGGCCCCTGATGCTTTTAATACAGCTGTTTGAAGTTTTTTATGCAAGTATATTTTGGGCTTTGACTTATAAAAGAAAAACTTATAAGTGGACTGAATATATACAAAAACAACTAGAATGGGATTGAAATATGATCGCAAAAATTAAACACGCTAATCAAAGTAAAGGAATTTGGTATCGCCCCGAAGATAATAAATTAACTCCTGGCTGTAAAATCTATAATTATTGTGGTGGTTGGTGTTGTTATTGTCCTTCCGATGAAATTGTTGAAGTCCGTGAAGATTTAGACTACGAAGATTTATTTGCTATGGAGGGAAGAGATAGCGAAGGCGATTTCTCTTTCCTCCAAGAGAGGATAGATGTTCTAAACATTGGAGAAGCTTTTAAGGATAACTCTTACTTACAAGAGAATAATCCGTCTGATGAATTAAAGTATTTATTGGAGGATACTCTTGATAACGAGTATACTCCAATAGGGATTTGTTTTGCAGAAGAAACAAGCAAACTTTATGGTGATAATAACGACTATCGCCCATTAGTTCTTGAAAACGATAAGGGTGAAAGGATATGGATTCATATTCCTTATACTCAGTGGGTTACTTGGTCATCTTTACAAAAAAAGAAATAAATGTTATAATTATATCACGGAGGCAGGGAATGGCTCATGAAAATGAAAAAAGGCTTGTTGAATGCCTTAACGAGTTTGACTTCAAAAGAGTTCATAAAGTAATGAAGTTTCTCCGTTGGAAATGGGCAAGAAAAATACCTTCTCGCGTTCCTTCTATTTCAGAACTCAAAGAAGAAGCCTCAAGGCAGTTGTTTGAATGTCTTGAACATTCTGAAACTCATAAAAAAGATTGGTCGGTAAGTTGTGGTGGTTTTGAAACAAACTCTTACTATGAAGATGGAAATGTAGATTTTAACTTAAAATTTATTCTTACAGAATATACAACTTGTTAGAGGAGGGCAATTATGCCAGAGGAATTGAAGATGCTGCTTGCAGGCTTGGTAAAAGCTGCAGCAGAAGGAAAGGTGGTGGTTGGTAACGCAGATGATTTACCAAAGGAAGTAAAAGACATTATTTCTAATTTGGTAGACCATAGCAAAGAGGCTCAGAAAATTGCTGAGTTGACAAAAGAACTTGGCGACGAAATGAAGCCAGCGATTGTTGCTGCAGCAAAAACATTTGTTGAAGTGAATGGTTTGCCAAAGGAACAGTTTTTGGACTATGTCATTTACGGTGCTATTGCAAATACTTTGAGATTTGTTTTGGAAGACGATGATGACGAAGATGATTGCGAATGTGATTGTTGTCGTTGTCAGCAACCAAAAAATTCTCCAAGTGGTGATAGTTCTGCAAAGTCAGAAGTTGATCCAGATGCTGCAAGTGTCGCAATCAACGCATTGAAAGCCATCTTGGGTAACAAGAGAGGCTAATATGCCAATAAGCGTTGAAATAGGACGCGAAAGTGATGGAGATATGATAGGAAAACTTTTCTGTTATATCTCCCACGAGGGCTCTACAGGAACTAAGTATTACCTTAGTTCCTTAGATCAAATCGGCGATACTGTTCGCGATTATGTAAAAGAGTATTTTGAAGATGACGGAGCTGACATCTGTTATCGAGTGAGGTAGTATGGCTGCAATTATTTTTTGGATAGTTATTTTTTGTGCAACCTTTTTTACAATAGGATTTATGGCTTGTGCTGTTGCTGAGTATTTCAGTAATGATATTGGTAGACGTGTAAGCCTTAATGAATGGAAGAAGAAGTTTATTATCGCAGATATTTTTCCGTTTGCTTTCATTCTTTTATTTTGGTTGATTTAACAGTCATCATAATTTACAAAAAATCATTTCCGTGTTATAATTATAGTATCAGGAGGCAATAATGGGTGACCGTTTAGTTTCAAGAATTGCTTATAATGGGCAGTTCTTTGCGGCATCTTATCAACATTGGGCAGCTAGCGATTGGGAAAAACTCGAAGATATTCTTGATGAAACAATTGTTGAACACGGATTCTTTGATGATAATCATGTAAGAACGAAAGAGGAAGCAGTTCAAATTCTTTTTGAAATGCTTACAGAATATAATAATTCTATCTGTGATTCAAATTATAAACCAAAGCATGGACTTGTACCTGCAGATGTTGTTTTCTCAATCTATGATGGCGAAAAGATTATTGATACACCTTATCATTCTGACGAGCAAGCTGCTTTTAATCAAAGTAGTTCCTTACCAATCTGCTCTGATAGAAGCGATGGACGTATAACAGTTGATGAAACAATCGCTAAAGATTGGGAAAGTTGGGCGGAAGCTCTTAATGATTTTGATTTTGATCCAAATCCAAAACAATAGGGGGAATCATGAAAAAAATTATTGGATATATTATTGGCACAGCTATTGTGTGGTTTCTTAGTTGGTTGATTGGTGGCTTAGTTCTTATGCTGGCAATTCAACACTGCTTGTTTATTCATACAATTGCAGTTTCACTTGGCGTTGCAGAACTTTCATTTGTAAATTACGCAAACGCTTCGCTTGTAATGTCGATCCTGCTTTCGGTTTTTGGCTTGAAGAGAACTGTAAGTATTAAGGACTAATTATGACAGGTTCAAGAAAAGCAGAGTTTGAGCACTACATTGGAAAGAAAATCCGTATTATAGATATGGAAGGCGAGCCGCAGTATAGCGGTAAGACTGGTGTCGTTAAATTTGTTGACGATATGGGACAATTACACGGTTCTTGGGGTGGCTGTGCAGTTCAACCTGAGAACGATGACTTCGAGATTATTAAAGAAAATGATACCGAAGGCACTTATGAAATCATTAAGGAGGAAAAGTGAAAAAAGAAATTGTAAGCAAGTCAGTTGGCTTGGTTATCAAGGAAGCTTTTCTATTCTTGGCAATAAGAATTGTGCTGCTTGCACAGAGTTTCTTTGCTACGGTCGCAAATCAGGCGGCTAGTAACATTGAAATTGAACGAATGAAGGGTGAAGTATCGTATGCCTTTGCTAATTTTGTAATAAATCATCAGGGCAGTTTTACAGCGATTTTTACCTTTATTAGTTTCTTGCTGTGGCTTTTGGCTATATTCATCTTGCTCAAAGATGGAAATAAAATTATAAACTTGATCAAAAATGGGAAGGAGAAAGAATAACCCTATGAAGAAATTTTTTGTTTTACTTCTTGCCGTAATGGCAATGTCATTTATGTGTACTTCTTGTTTGTTCATTAGACCTTATGACAAACCAGAGTATGTTTCTATTGGAACTAACGAAACAGCGTTCCTTATTAACCAGCTTGGAACTGATGATGATCAGGCAAAAATCAACGCCAATCAGGATTACAAGACAGTTAACTCCAAACTCACTCGGATTAACCATCAGTGGGTAAAGACAGGACGTATGCCTGGAACAGGTAAGTACATAGCAGCTGAAATTGTTATTGCGGTTTCTAACTCGCCAGTAACGGGTACTTGGTCTAATGACATTAAAGTTGAAACTAAGGGTTCTCAGGGATTTACTGTTCCGATGAAGTACGGTATTCGTGTTAAACCTGAAAACTCAGAAAAATTCTTGCGTAATTTCCCTGCGAACTTGCAGGTAAAAGATGAAAACGGAAAACTTCTTTCAAAGAAAATGACGTCTGTTGAAAGTGTCGCCGACGTTCAGTTTAAGAACCAGGTTGCTGCTGAGTTGTCTAAAGAGTTCCATAAGTATGAATACAAAGACGTTCTACCTAATCGAGATGTAATCGTTGATGCCGCTGTAGAGCGTGTAAACGAATGGGCAAACGAACTTGGAATTACTATTGATAACCTTGCGGTATTTGAAGGATTGATTCCTGATGATACTACATTACAGGATGCTATGGATGAGCAGGCTAAACTTGCCGCTCAGGTTGAAACCGAAAAGCAACGTCAAAACGCCGAAAAACAGAAAAAGCAGAATGAAATTGAATTGCTTGCTCTTGAAAAACAACGTATTCAGGCTGAAACTGAAAATGCTAAGGCAGAAGCTCGTAAAACAGTAGAAACTCAGCAGATTTTGGCACAGACATCTAACATTGAACTTGCTCGTAAGCAGCGAGAGCAGGAAATTGCTAACCTTAAACTTAAAGGTGAAGCAGAGGCTGAAGCTATTAAGATTCGAGCTGAAGCTTTGAAAGAAATCAAACCTCCTATGATGGTAACTTCTGATGATTGGAAGTATATGGGATTTGGAGATCTTCTTAAAGAAGCAACTGGTTCTAACAGATAGGATTAGTTGACAAAAAAAATCAGTTGGTGTTATAATTATAGCATCAACTGATAAATTAAGCATTTTCTTTTTGAGAATGTTTAGTCTATCAGTTGATAGTGAAATGGTTGGAATAAGCTGAAAAGCCCTATCCTGCTAGAAGGTCTACTTTAGATAGCGTGGACGACCTACTTCTAGGTTTGTTAGTTGCCCGAATGTAACTAAAAGAAATCTCGGTGAGAAACCGAGCGTGAATTGTGGAACTTTGAGAGTTGAACGCGGAGAACTGCTCCACAAGCTGATGGTTCTCGATACACTCCCGCCACCCAACAGGGACTTGCGAAAGCAAGGTGGTGGCGGAGGTTCAATCTTATCTAAGGAGGCAAGTATGAGTTGGTATATGTGCATGGACATTTATACTAAGAAGAAAGATGATTGTTGGCAAAACAGAATCAATTCAGTTGAGTATTCTTGGTTGAAAAATTTATGCGATTCGAGAGGTTGTCTTGATGAAGCAATTCCAACTGCAAAACTCTCCGATGAGGATCACGAGATTCTTAAAGCATTGACTCGTGAATATGATTATCACAGTTATGACTATTTTGGCTCTGTAACAAAAGAAACTTTTGCATCTCTTGATTTTCCAACAAGATTTATTGAAGATGAGGAAAATGGTATAAAGCCTGGTTATCTTGTTAGCAAGGAGAACGCTGAAAAGATTTCTTGCGTTTCGCCAGAAGAGTGGCTAAATACTCCAACGGAAGAATTAGACACAAAGTATATTAAAATATATACTGAGTCTTTTACAGAGCGTGGCTATGGACGTGGTGAATTTTACACTGTTGATTGCTTTTATAATCTGAGAGAAACTATTCTTGAAGATTATAAAAAAGTAATTGAAAAGCAGCACGATTGGGAGAAACTTCAAAATTCTCTTGATTACTTGAAGCTTTCTGAAGAAGAAAAAGAAAATGTTTCTTCTCAGTTTGATTATCTTGATGAAGAAATTGAAGAAGTTGAAACTAGATTGATTTCAATAAATCTAGTAATTGGTGCTTTGCAGCTTTTCGAAGATTACGATACGCAAGTGGTTGCGTTCATATATAGTGATTGACAAAAATTTGCTTTAATGTTATAATTAAAGCATAAGGAAAGACGGAAGGTCGAACTTCTCCTTTTGGGATATAAGAGTGGCTGAACCACAGTACAATGTCTGTGAAGAAGCTCTTTCCTTTTAATAAGTTAATGGTAAGGCATAAGTTGTTCCTATTTCTATAAAAGCATTGGTTAGTATATACAACTCGCCTTCTTTAATAAGTAAGGGTATGGTGCAGCAGATCAATAGTCTGGAAGGGCACACGGTAGGATTCAAGTTCCTCTATCTTTAATAAACAAAGGCATAAACAATTCCTATTTGACACAGTATTAACGACAGACTTCTACTACCCTTGTGGTAGTTTTAGTGGGTATATTGTTCGCCTAAAATTTTAACAACATAGCAAGCGAAAGCGTTTGGAAAATAAAGCCGATCGACAACTAGGAGGAGTGAGGTATTAAAAGCCAAATAAATGTGAGTATCTTGCGGTAAGCGGTAAGCATACCACGATGTTAGTCCGTGTTTGTGAAGAGTGTGTTGTTTCTTCACTTTCATCTATCAACATTTTTGTTTATGTGTGGTAGAATTATAAAAAGGAGAGAAATTCGAGAGAGTTTATCTTTGGTAAAAGTAATGGTGTAAATGGTAAGCATTCTGCCACACAATGGCGGAGATTCAAGTTCAAGTCTTGATTACTTTGTATTACGACGCGGGTTATCACTAGCGGCTAAGTTATCGGTCTCATAAACCGATGTGAGTCAAAAACTCCTGAGTGGTTCGACTCCACTACCCGCCATATAATCGAACTTCTTGTCATTGTGGCTTAATAAGTTAAATATATGGGAATAAAATATATTTGCTTATTTTGTAACAGAGAGTTTAAAAGAAAAGAGGGTCTTACTCAACATAAAGACTATTGCCAAAAAGATATAAATTCTAAGTGGTATAAAGAACACGAAAAAGAATGCCCTAAATGTGGAAAATCTTTTGTTGCAAATAGAGAATTTTGTAGTAGAAAGTGTGCTAACTCTCATTTTGTTTCAGAAGAACATAAAAAGAAAGTTAGCGAAACTTTAAAACAAAAGTATTCTAAAAGTAATAAGTTTCAGCATTCTAAAACCATTCATAAATGTTTGGACTGTGGAAAAGAAATTAGTAGAAATAGTCAAGGGTATTGTAAAAAATGTGCTCCTAAACACAAAATAGTATCTGACGAAGTTAGAGAAAAATTAAGGCGGGCAGGAAAAAAATCAGCAAATATTCAAAGAGAAAAAAGGCGAAGTAAAAACGAGATTTTATTTTCAGAACTTATTTCTGAAAATTTCAAAATTGTTTGTAACGAACCAATGTTTAATGGTTGGGATGCGGATATTATTATTCCGAGCAAAAAAATTGCTATACTTTGGAATGGTAATTGGCATTATAAAGAAATTTGTGGGCAACTTAAACAAGTTCAAAACAGAGACAGAATTAAATATAATGAAATTGTTAAAGCTGGTTATCTACCATATATTATAGTAGATTTTGGCAAATTTTCAAAAAACAAATGTGAAAAAGAATACAATAGATTTGTTGATTTTGTTAATTTATTAAGCAAATATTTAGATTGACAAAAATCCTCATTAGTTGTATAATTATATCATAAGGAAGAAAGCGTATGGAACTCAACGATATTTTGAAAGAAATTGGCGAAACATACAGTCGTATATCGGCTGAAAAGGATAAAACATCTGCAAAATCAGATGATTCGGAAGCTCTTAAACTTCGTAAAGATGTAGAAGAACTTACAAAAGAAAACAAGCAGCTCAGAGAACTTAGTCAGAAAGTTCTTGAGGTCGTTGATGCTACTAACACTAAGTTGAGAGAAGCAGTTAAAGAACGTGACGAGCTGAAAAATAAAGTCGGTTCAGTCAAAGTAATTGATGAAGACCGCAAAAAGTATTATAATGAAGCAACCACTTTACGAAAGAAAGAGGCTGCTTATGCTAAGGCTTTGGGTGCTATTCACGGTGCTCTTGAAACTTTAGCATCAGAACTTAAATAGCATTTGACGCGTAAAACCCTCTATCGCTTATGCGATACCACAAGAACGCGAGCGTCTGTTGTGGGTTATCCGAAGGACGCCACTACCCTATGAGATTTTGGTTTTGTTTTTAATTAAGTTTATTGGCGAAACGGGGTAGCCGCTGCAGTAACATTTCTTTTTGCCCCCTTATAATTTACTGTAGCGGGACTTGTTGGAAGACTAAAAAGGTATTCGGAATTTGTACCTCCGACATCCATTTGTGAAAGCATCTAAGGATTTGCTTGTAAAAGCAACGGGTTATCTGTCTTTGGTAGAAGGTACTGAAGGAAGCACATCAAGTATTTTGGGGCTGTAGCTCATCGGGATAGAGCACTTGCCTTCTCGAACACATTTGCAAAAGTGTGCTGGAGAAGCAAGTTGTGGGGAGTTCGAGCCTCTCCAGCCCTATATGTGTCCGTCATAAATTGCAAAAGGCGGAAGAGATTAAGTGCTATTGCTAAGCATTAATAATCTTACTAGTGAAAGCTAGTCCTTTTCACTTGGTTTGCAAGGAACAAAACCATTGGGGAATAAACTTAATCACTTTATTTTCTAGTGCGAAGAAGTGGAAGAACTTATATCTACATTTCACTTCATTTGAGCACAAGGGAGAGAACCTAGAATTGGTATAACGCATGACCTTTGTGACGCCGCGGGTGTGGCGTTCCGTTTTCCCATCCCTAAGAAATTAGGTTAGAGGAGCTGATATAAGTAGGTCGCGAAAAGGCAAGAAAAGCCGTCTTTCAGCTAAAAAACGAGTGATAGTAGATGGGGTGTTAGAATTAGAGGCTTTTGCAGAATGGCTGAATAATTATTCTGCATTTGTTCCCTTCATCTAGTGGTAAGGATGTTAGATTCTCAATCTAAAAACACAAGTTCGATTCTTGTAGGGAATGAGATATTGTTTCCAATCTGTAGCACTGTGGAAACTTTACTCGGAAGGATGCTACCTTTCACGGAGTAACACCTTAACACTTCTGAGGTGAAAGTGTAAATATAATAATAGAACCAATTATTATTAGGGGTTTTTATCTATAAGGGTCGCCCAAATGACCTTATAGTGTTCCCATCACAAAAATAAAAGGGCGGCGAGTGGCAGTAGTTTACTTAATAGAATCTGTGTAATATAATGCAGGCAAACGAACGACACGCGTAAGGGCAAGGAAAGCAACGGTAAACAAAAGGCGGTATGCCAGAATCTGCAGATTAGTGGCTTAATTTTTGGAGGGATTTTTATTAAGCAAAAATCTCACCTCTCTCGTAAATCGTGTGTCGTAGAGAGATTAGAGTTAGGATACATCATATAGTATTCTAAAAAAGCATAGTAGCTCAGGTGGCAGAGCATCGGGTGATTAACCCGAAGGTCATTGGTTCAATTCCAATCTATGCAATAGGTCAAGATAGTAAAAAAATCTTGACAATTTTTTAATTTTATATTATAATTAAGTTATCAAGTGGCAAAGAGTGTTCCTATTTGCTGATGAAGCAATACACTGTTAATGTATTTTTACACTTCGCCACTATTCATATTGGGGGAATCTTATGAATACAAAACTTATCTCTATGTTTCACTCTGCTCTTAAAGAGCCAGGTGCTGAAAAGAATTTTGCAAAAGTAAATGAAGTGGCAATGAAGTATGGGTATATTATCCATCCTGAATGCTGCACAAAAGATGTTGTGGCTTGGTTAAAAGAGCAATCTTTTAATCCTAATGCAACATTCTATAAAGAATGGGAAGACATCACAAGCAAGACTCGTTTTGAGTTGTTAGTGGATCAAATTCTGCATTATGCAACAACTTATGGAACTGACTTTGCTCTTGGCAACGGTTATGTTCCTAACGATGAGCCAGTGGTAATCCCTTATGAGCATTTCAAAGTAATTACTCCTGCAACAAAAGAAGAAATCTTCGAGCGTTGTATGGATATGCTGAAAAGTGGAATTGCTTTGAGAACAGATACAATTAATGTTCTTGTTGAATACTTCAAGGATTATGGCTTTGTAAATAAAGTAAATCTTGATGAAGTAAAGAACAAAGAAGCTCAAGCAATTCTTTCTGATTTGCTTAGCAAGTTGCCAAGTGATGAATTTGGTATGCTTCGTTGTATTGTGTATAAATACACAGGTTCTGCAATGCTCATTAAAGACAAAAAGACCCTTTATACAATTAGCGGAAAGAATGGCTTCCAGTATTCACAGAGAGGCAAGTTTGACTTGTCTACTTTGTCAGAGCAGCAGATGAAAGTTCTTTCGAGAATTTTCCATCGCTATAAGCCTATCTTCCTTGCTATGAAGGGCGGTAAGAACTCTGCCGTAATTAACAAAATTCGTAAGTATGCAGACGTTTACCATAAGCCTTTGAAAAAAGGTTTTTGGGAAATCTGTCTTACATCAGAATGCCAGGAGCAGCCAACAACTGCTTTGGCACAGGCAGAGAAAGAAGTAGAGTCGCTCAACAATTTCCGAAAGATTCAGTTGATGCAGTCCATTAAGGAAAGACTCTTATGCAAAGACAATGTGGGCAAAATGTTTATTATCAGAAATGGTAGTATGTTTGTTCGCGACGACTACAAGGCAACTTGTGATGTAAAGTATCTTGTAAGTCTTTATAACATACTTGAAAGCAGCCTTGTAGAAAGTCTTCGCTCAAAGGCAACAAACGTTTTCCTCCCAAAAGGAGTAGAACTTTCTTGCCCTACTTCTGAAAAGAATTTCATTGGAAATTACCCATTCGGTAGTTATATTCCAATGAACGGTGACCACAATATATTCGGTATTTATTGGCGAAACGAGTGGGGTGCTCGCGACCTCGATTTGTGGTATACTGATAAAAATGGCACTCGATATGGCTGGTGTTCAAATTATGCTGATAAGGGCAGAAGAATTATCTTCTCAGGTGATATGACAAATGCCGATCCTGAAGCAACCGAATTGTTCTACTTAGGCAAAGAAGTTACTGAAGGAAACATTGGTGTAAATGTTTTTTCGGCAAGCAAAACACCAAAGTTCAAACTCTTTGTTGCAAACGAAGACTGTGAAAACAGTTTGAAACGTGGATACATGTGTGATCCAAACAACATCGTGTTTGAAGCCGAAATTAACTTCGATCAACAATTTGGTTTGAAAAAAGTTGGTATTATCTGTAATAATAAACTTTTCCTTGCAGATTTGGGTGCAGGCAACCAGCGTGTTTCTACAAGCACAGCTGCCGATATAATAAATCGTCAGATGAAATTCAAGGCTGAGTCTTATGTAGACTTGAAGCCTATCTTGGAGAAGGCTGGCTTTACTATTAACCCAACAACAGTCGATGAAGAAAGTGGAGAAACAATTCCACTTACTCCTAACGACATCGAGTGTTTGGATTTCACAAATCCTTCAAAAGATGATTTGATTAAGTTATTCGCTTAATTAAATTGCAGGCACGCCGCGTTAGATGCGTGTGCAAGGGATCTTAGCTCAGGGGTGAGAGCAGGTGACTCATAATCACTTGGTCCGAGGTTCAAATCCTCGAGGTCCCAATAGGCATAAGGTGTTCCTATTTTATACATTATCCCAAGCCTGTAACAGAGGTTCGAATCCTCTCTGATTCCTGATAGGAGGCAGTCGTCTAATGGTTAAGACTCAGGCACTGTTTATACACCTCGCCAAATTTTCGGCTCGTGAGTGGAATTGGTAGACCAGAAGGACTTAAAATTCTTCGTTCGTAAGGACGTATGGGTTCGAGCCCCATCGAGCCGACTCGTCAGCCTTTTTGGGCGTTCCATTAAGGTAGAAAACTTCTCCGTGAGAGAAGAAGATGACTAAGGGAAAAACCATAGGAGAAACAAATACTAATGGAGATTATTCGGGGAAGTTAGTGTTTGTTGTTGGTGTGGCAACCACTCTGAATGGGGTAATCGCTTAAACTAACTAAAAGTTCTTTTACTCTTTTAGAAAAGTAAGCACCTGATAGATATATGTATTACAATATGGAAAAGTAAAAAACGCTTGATTGCTTTCTGCGTGAATCACAGCCAAGTGAAAAGCAATTATAAGATAAGTAAATTATGGAAAACGGTGGAGCAAGGTTCTTAATAAGTTTGGGAACGAACTATACAAGTCGGAAATAAACGTACTGACTTAGGATTAACTCTTGAACAGAGCCGCAGCCAGGCAAGTAGGTAATATAACGAGAGCTCGCCTTAGTAATTTGTGAAACTTATACAAAAGCCCACCAATTTGGTGGGCTTTACTTTTTTTCGGATTCGTGATATAATTTTTATAAAGAAAAGAAACAAAGGAGCCTGTATGAAAAAAGAAACAAGAGATGTCACAAAAACAATTAAAGAAAAGAAGGATTTTTACATCGCTGACGATGGTGAGGAATTTTCTACCGAAGAGCAGTGCAAAGAATATGAAGAGTCTGCTCGTTACGCTTACAGAAAAAGACTTGAAAAAACTTTAATAAAAATTGATGAAAAACAAGCAAATTTTATTATCGACACTCTTTTAGATGACGGAAGGGCTGAAAGTGATTATTACTCTTTTAAACCACAAACCGAAGATGATTTGAAGAATTTTCTTGCTTATGCAAGATCAACTTGCGGTGGCTATTTGGCGGCTGATTCTGAGTATTACAAAAAACATCCAGAATATAATTATTTTTATACTAAACCAGGAGATATGAAAGTTGGTGAAACTTACATCTTCTTCCAGCGTTATGGCGAATGGGGTGGAATTGTTTCAAAAGAAAGTTTCCAGAAAGCCATTGATAAGTGTTTTGATGAAAAACTCTGGGAGCCAGTAAAGGAGAATAACTAATGGTATTTTTAACATGTGGAATTCCAGGTGCAGGTAAGAGCACTTTTTATAGGAATAATCATACTGATAAAGGAATTTATATAAATCCTGATAGTATTCGCAAAGACATTTGCGGAAATGTAAATGATCAGTCGCAGAATGCAAAAGTTTGGAAAATTGCTTATGATAGTTTAAGAACTGCTTGTGAAGAGGGAGTTGAAGAAATTTGGTTTGACGCAACAACTCTTAGCTGCTCTTCTGTCAAAGCGGTTCTTGAAATTGCAGCACTTCATAAGCAGGATGTGGTTCTTTATATGATGCTGGATTCTCTTAATAAAAATCTTTGCAATGAAAGAATCAAAAACGATATAGATAATTCTGTTGATAGAGCAAATGTTCCTGCCGATGTGGTTGATAGTATGTTTGTAAGGTTTTTAATTATGTATGACAACATAGAAGAAAATCTTGCAAAATGGCGTGAAGAATTTTCAAACATTAGAATTTTCGTAGTATATAAATAAGCGCGTTATAGCGTTCCTCCAAGTAAGCTCAGTGATCGATGCGGTCACTGGGCTTTATTTTTTTTTACTTTTATGGTATAATTTTCTTATGGAGGCAAGAAATGAAACATATTCTTAATAAATCAACTTATTTTTTATTTGCGGTGTTTGCTCCGATTATATACCTTTTGATTTGTAAATTTGGCGGTTCAGGTATTAAGACTTTTCTACTTTCAGTTGGATGCTTTGAACTTTTTGTTTGGTTTATATTCCTTATGGATTATGATTGGTTTCCTAAACTTCTTAAAAAGGAGAATAAAAATGACTAAATCAGAATCACTCGAAGGTAATTATAAATTTGTTGCCGACCCATCAGAGTTGGCTTGGTTCTTTGAAAACGTATTAAGAGATTTGTCAAAAGAAAACATAAGAAAATCTTATCTTATGTGTATCGCCACAAGACCAAAGAAACTTAACAAAGAAGAAAGAGAAACTTTTGGTATTTCAGGTTCTGAAGGTGTTATGATGCGAGAAGAGATTATTTCTCCTCGTGGTAAAGATCGCATTTGGTCTTTTGAAGAATTCCTTACTCATATCTATAAATATGAATGTCCTAAGCGTGGTATGATTACAAAGAATGGCTACGCTTATCCTGATAAGAGTTTGGCAGTTATGATTTATGCCGAACCTTCTGACGAAGTAAAAGTTGCAAACGAACTTATTAAGTATGCACACGAAATTATTTCTCAGACCGTTGAAGCTTGCGAAAGAACAATAAACTTTGGTAGCACTGATGGTATCAAAGGACAACTTGATAAAATGGCTGGTATCGCAAAGAAATCAAAATCCATTTATGCACAAAGCACTGAAAAAGTTTTTATTCATTATGATTTTGATTTGAATGAAACATATAAAGAAAAAGAAAGCAGAGAGTTCGCAGAAAAGATTTTGCGAGACCTTCACGAAAAGGCTTTCGGCAAAGGTAATTACTTTATTATCAAAACTAATGGTGGCTATCATACGTTAGTTAAAAGAACTTGCCTTGGCGATGCGGCTGCTTTCTTTAAGAAACTTGGTAAGAACGACCCAGTTCATGGCTTTGCTGATTATGTTGATGCAAATCTTGATTATGCTTTAACAGTTGGTGAAAAGCGTGTTCAAGATCAGTGCTTTGTTCCAGTACCTGGAACTTGGATGTATGGAAGTTTTATTCCTACTATTATCAATAAAGAGGATTTTGAGAAATGGTAGGAAGAAATAAAAACTGAGGTGAACAAGATGAATTTTAAAGTTGGCGATAAAGTAACTGTTAAGTCTCTTGAAGAAATCTTAAATAGTGGCGCGTATTATAGCAGCCCTCTTGAAAACTATATTAACTTTAGTTATACTCATATTCCCTATAATAAAGAATATATGTTGCCTTTTTGTAAAAAAACTTTCTTTGTGGTTTCTATTATTGATGCTTTAGAACCATCATATCGACTTGGCACTACAAACAGAGTGGTTGAATGTGATTGTGGTGATGTTAAACAAATTCAAAATTTTGTTTGGCATGAAAAATGGTTAAGCCCAAAACAAAAATTTGTGTTAGATTTTGATGGAACACTTGATGAAAGGGAGATTTAAATGAAATTCAAACCTGGTGACAGAGTAAGAGTAAAATCATTTGAAGAAATCTTAAATAGCGGCAGTCATTATACTGCGTGTGATGAATATGTTAATTTTTTTTATACTCACTTGGTTTATAATAAAAATTATATGTTACCCTTTTGTGAAAAAGCCTTCTTTGTGGTTTATGTTGTTAATGAAAGTGAACCATCATATCGACTTGGCATTGCAAGTAAAATGACCAAACATAGTTATGACGACATTAGAGAAATTCAAAATTTTGTTTGGCATGAAAAATGGTTAAAACCAGAACGAGAGTTTGTGTTAGATTTTGAAGGAACGCCTGATGAAAGGGAGGACTAAATGAGTTTTAAGGTTGGTGATAAAGTAAGAGTAAAATCTAAAGAAGAGCTTGAAAAACTTTTTGAGAAAAATGCGACAACAGATGGTGATGGTGATTGGGATTATGAATATAAGCTATCAGACGGCTCCGAAGAAGATATATATTTTATATCAAATATGAAGGCTGCCTGTGAAGAAGTCGCTACGATTGTTTCCGTAGATAAAGAGTTCGAGTTGTATGAGCTTGAGTTTGAACATAAGGTCTTTTCCGATGAAGATGAATATCAATTTATTGAAGATTGGTTAGAATCATATACTGATAAGCCTATTTATGTTTCTTCTTTTGATGGTGAAGAAGAAAGTAAGTCTGAAAGGCTTAAAGCAATTCTTGCTCAAATTGAGCAATTGGCGGCCGAAGCTCGTAAGATAGCGGAGGCATAAATGAGGTTTAATGTTGGTGATAAAGTTTGGATTAAATCACTTGAAGAAATAACACCCGCTGAAGTATATTGGGAACAAGTTATGCCGCAAATTAAAGAAATTGTAATTAATACTTATAATAAAGGAGTAGAAATTGGAAAAGCTGAATGTTTATAAGGTGCATTGTGTAATCGATGGAAAGAATTCTCCTTCGGTGATTATCAACGCTCATAATACAAACGAGGCGTTTATATCATATCTTAAATCAGTTTCATCGTCTGATAATAATCTTCCAAAAGATTATAAAATTATAGTCACTAAAATGGCTTAGGAGTGGTTTATGCAATGGTGGGAAATTCCTTTATATATTGGTTCTCTTTGGTTAAGTTGGAAACTAATTACAATTTTAATAGAAGTAATTAAAAGTTGTTGGAAATAATATGGAACAATCGCGGTGGTGAAACTCTTACACCATTAAAAAATTGTTGCACCGAGCGGACAAAATTGTCGTGACTCACGACAAAAATGTCCGTTCTACATAATACTATTAGTTAGTTACGACAGGAATTTTTTATGAAATTTAAGGTTGGAGATAAAGTAATTGTAAAATCAATTGAAGAAATTAAAAAACTCCCTCATCATCAAATATGCAACGAAGGTGAAGAAGATGAAGAAATAAACGGAGAGTGTGAAGATACTGATAAAGATGGTAATGTAATTATAGTAGAAAACGCTTTTGTGAAATCAATGTTTAAGTTTTGCGGAAGAGAGTTTATAGTTGAAAGAGCAATTAATGACGGTAATTATAAACTTGCAAATGCATATAACTGGAGTTTTATTGCGTGTTGGTTAGAACGAGCTCGGTATTATGTTGAGTTTTTTGATGAGGAATAGTTTACAAAAAATCGTTTTTGGTTTATAATTAAAGAAAATAAAGAAATTAGATATACGTTTTGGTTGAACCAAAGCAATGTATTATCGAGGAGGTGCCACATGAAATACAGTCCGATTGTTAAGTCTTTACTTGATACGGACTTGTACTGAGTGGTCAGAACAAGTTTAGTATGGGACAGTGTTATCATCATCAGTTTGGTAACATGAAGGCAACTTGGGACTTTAGAGCCCGAAATGTTGGTATTGAAAAAGACCACGAGCCTTATACTGATGAAGATGTTAAGGAAATTACAGAACAGATTAAGGCTTACTGTAATTTAAGATTCACAGAAGAGGAGCTTGATTATCTCAGAACTAAGTGTCCTTGGATTCACAACGACTACATTAACTTCTTGCGTTTTTGGCATCCAGTGTTTGAAGATTTTGAAATCTCAAATGATGCAGAAAGTGGCTTGAAAATTTCTTTTGGTGGAGTCCAGGAATATGTAAGTTATTACGAAATCCCCGTGCTTGAAATTTGTGCAGAAGTTTACTATCGTAATCACTATGATTATGATGAACTCCTTGAAGGTTTCAAGCGTGAAAACGAAAAGAAAATTCACGATTTGGTTTATGGTGATTTTGACACAGGTGTTTGGTCAGAATTTGGTGCTCGCCGCCGCCTCTCTTTTGAAGCACAGGATTGGCTTATCAGTCGTTTTGCAGAATGCAAAAAAACTCAGAGCAGATTTGCAGGTTTTGTTGGAACATCAAATGTTCTCCTTGCTATGAAATATGGTCTCACACCAGTTGGAACTTGTGCTCACGAATTTATTGAATCTGTTGGACAGGGTAACCTTATGTATAACCCTGCTTACTCTAACAAGATTGCTATGGATGCTTGGATTAAGGAATATGGTATCTTGAACGGTATTTGGCTCACTGATACAATCGGTGATGAACTCTGCCGCAGAGATATGACACTTACTTACGCTACTTTGTTTGGTGGAGTAAGAAATGATTCAGGTGACCCGTTTGAATGGGCAAAGAATTGGGTAGAGCACTACAAATCTCTCAAGATTGACCCACACACAAAGACACTGTTGTTTAGTAATTCTATCGACAGCTTCAAACTTTGGGGTGATTTGTGTAAGTATACAAAAGAACTTGGCGCTAAGCCAGCCTTTGGTATTGGAACTTGGTGGAGTGGTCCACAGACAATTAAGCCGCTTAACATTGTAGCAAAGGTTGTTCTTGTAAATGGCTTGGACGTTGCAAAACTTTCAGACGATGCAAGTAAGACAATGAGCCGCAGTCAACAGTTTGTAGACTTCCTCCGCAGAACTCTCAATTGGAGAATTCAGTCAGGAAAATAATATATTAGCAAAAGAGCCTGGTTAAAAACCAGGCTTTACTTTTTTGTGGAGATATGTTATAATTTTTGTAGTGAGGTAAAAAGATATGTTTTTGAAATTAGAAAACACAGTTAGGTATGTTGATGCTGATTCAGTAGATGACCTGAAACTTTCAAAAGAGGTTCCGATTGGTGTATGGAAATTGTCTTGTGCTCAGTTTGTTGGATTCTTTTTGGAAGAAACAGAAATAAAACTTTCGCATGGCAAAATCTATGGTGATGCTCAGAACATCGCAGATCACGTTGTTGAAGCATTTGAAAAGAATAACCCAGAAAAGAATCTTGGTGTTTTGTTCTCAGGTGAGAAAGGACTTGGTAAAACACTTACTACTCGCCTTATTCTTGAAAAGTTTTATGGTAAAAAACCAATTATTATAATCTCAAATTATATAAATGGTATGACTGATTTTATGTCAAACTTCAAAGGATGCGTAATCCTTATGGATGAGTTTGAAAAGTTTATGGGCGGAAATACAGATAGTGAAGATAAAAACAGTCTTACAAAGCAGGAATCACTTTTGTCTATTTTTGATGGAAACACAAGCTGCTCAGGAAATCTTTTCTTGCTTACTGTAAATAATACTTACAGACTTGATGAAAATCTTAAATCAAGACCAGGACGTATTCGCTATCATTACAAATTTACCTCGGAGAATGCTGCAGTTGTAAGAAATTACTGCAATGACAATCTTAACAATAAAGAAATTACCGAAGATGTTGTTGCTACTCTTGGCGGAGCTGGCTTTGTATCTATGGATATTCTTTCGTCTTTTGTAGACGAGCTTAATAAATTCCCTGATAAGAAACCTTCTGAAATTTTGAAGTATTTCAACATCGAGAATGAAAATACTGATGAAAACTTTAAGGTAATCTTTAAAGTCCTTTGGGGAAATACAGAAGTAACATATACTGACAGATGTCCTCTAAGATATTTCCAGGACGGACGCTGGTTGTCTTGGAAAGTTAGCAGCGATAAAGAAGCTGAGAAACTTAGAAAGCTGGATATTCCTGACGACATCTATATTTCTATTGATGAAGATGCTGATATAAGTTCATATTTTGAAAATGTTCTTTCAGAAGATGATTATAACATTGAAAACGAAACTTTTGACGGAACTGAATCGTTTGGTGAAGAAGATTTCAGAGTTATAAAAGCAGTTGTTAAATCAACAGAAATGGGCAAAAAAGTAAGACGCTATAACGCCTTCTAATAATTAAAGTTGTTAATCACACAGCCCATCGAATAGATGGGCTTTACTTTTTTTCGGGCTTGTGGTATAATTTTTACAAGAGGGCAAGAAAATGCTTATAGAAATAAATGACAATCTTTTTATAAATGCTAAAAACATCTCTTATGTAAGAATTAAAAAAAACCATATAGATTTTACAGAGTTGGGAAATGATCATATTGAAGATTTTAAGATTTCTGACGAAGGAGAAAAAGAGCTTCGTGAATTTCTTAATTTCGACGAAGATTTTGTTGAACTCCCATCTTATCAAGGTGAAGCACAATATATAAACGTTAGAGCAATTAGTAAAGTAACAATTGAAGAAAACCCAGACCCAGATGATGATATAACACTTAGCATTAAATTTATAAATGATGCTCATCTCTGGAATGATTTAATTCCAAAAGAAGGTGCTTTGAAAATTGTAAACAAAATAAGAAAAAAAATTGCAGAAATAAAATATGTAGATCATTTTTAGGAGAAAATATGGCAGATAAAGAATTAAGTTTTGAAGTTCTTGAAGAAATAAAAAATATAGAATTTCCAATTTTTGATGTTTCTCTTACAAAGAAAGTGGCACCAAACGGAAAAGAAGGAAATTATGTTTCTATTAAGTCACCTGATTGGGTATCTGCAGTTGTTGAAACTGAGAAAGCATCTTTTGACGAAAGATTTGTAATGGTTTCTCAGTTTCGTCATGGTGAGAATAAAGTTCTTACAGAATTCCCTTGTGGAATGATTGAAGAAGGCGAAACACCACTTGATGCAATTCTTCGCGAATGTGAAGAAGAAATTGGCTTGGATAAAAACAAAATTCTTGAAATAAAGAAACTTTATGAAGCAAACCCAAATCCTGCTTTTATGAATAATAAGATGACTTGTTATTACATTAAAGTTGAGTCTGTAAACTCAGAACAGAAATTGGATGAAAACGAATTTGTTAAAAAGACACTACTCGATGAACGTCGCGTTGAAAATATAATGAACTTTCCTGAAACTTCTATTATGATGAAGCATGCTTGGGAAAAATATAAAAAACTTATCAAAGGAGAATAATTATGATGGGGTTTAATGTTGTTAATCAAACAAAAAATTGTATCGAATGGATTCGTGATTGGTTTGAACATAATGGTGATAAAAACTCAAAAGCCATTGTTGGTATAAGTGGCGGTATAGATTCTTCTACTACTGCCGCACTTTGCGTTGGAGCTCTTGGTAAAGACAGAGTTATCGGAATTATGCTTCCGAATAGAACTCAAAAAGATATAGATGCTTCGCAATTGCTTGTTAAGCATCTTGGAATTAAGCATTATACGATTAACATTGGCGATGCTTACGATGCTCTTCTTGATGAAATGAGAGTTCTTGCAGAGAATGGTAAAGAGTGGCCTGGTGATCAATACATCACAAACACACCAGCTCGAATAAGAATGACAGCATTGTTTGGTGCTGCTGCTGTGGTTGGCAACTGTTTTGTTGCTAATACTTGCAACATTTCTGAAACAATCGTTTCTTGGGATACTTATGGTGGCGATGATTTTGGTTGTTTTGCACCAATTGCAAGATTTACAAAAGAAGAAGTAAAAAAGATTGCAAAATTCCTAGAGCTTCCTGAAATACTTGTTAATAAAACACCAATTGATGGAATGTCTTTAAATGCAGATGGCTCTTACAGCTCAGATGAAGATCGATTTGGTTTTACTTATAAAGAACTAAATGATTTAATTCGTAATGGGGTCAAAGGCGAGCATTATGAAAAAATTATGAGTATGTATAATAGAGGAAAGTTTAAAATTGAAAACATAAGACTTCCTTATTATGATCCAGGTTTGCCAATAAATCCAGAATTTGTTTTATAAGTTAATTATATAGAGATACTGCCGGCAGTATCTCTATACGGAGGTTAACTTGGATAAAATTTGTGGTATATATTGCATAACCAATAAAATAAATGGTAAAAAATATATAGGTCAATCTATTAACATAAAAGAAAGATGGCATAGTGAAAAACAAAATCGTGGAAACAATAAGCACTTAACAAGAGCTATGGAAAAATATGGAAGAGAAAATTTTGATTTTTCTATTATCGAAGAATGCCCGAAAGAATTATTAGACACCAAAGAAGAAGAGTATATAAAAAAATTTAATTCTAACAATGTTGAGTTTGGCTATAACATCGCTCCAGGTGGAAAAAAATTTAATACTTGGTGGGAAAAATTATCACAAGAACAAAAGGAAGAATTAAATAGACAAAGAAGCCTATCTCTTAAAGGGAGAAAAATGAAGCTTACACAAAAGCAAAGGCAAGAGATGTCAGAAAGAATGAAAAAAAGAGTAAAAGAAAAAAGAAAAAAAGTTTATTGTTTAGAAACTAATAAAATATACGAAAGTGTTTCTGATGCTGCAAAAGAAAATGGCATTTTAGATGACATTTTAGTTTCAAGATGCTGCAGCGGAAAATATAAATCTACAAATAATTTACATTTTTGCTTTGCTGAAGATAAAGAAGCTAAAATATGGGATTTAAAAACTCCAGCAGAAAAATCAAAAGAAGTTTTTGGAAAAAAAATTGTATGTATAGAATTAAACAGAGAGTTTACTTCTATAAGGGAAGCGGTTAGAGAATTGAAAAAAAGTGGCTTTAAAGTATATAGAGATGGAATTTCAAAAGTAATAAATGGAAAACAAGAAACCGTTTGCGGACTTCATTTTAAAGAAGCTTGCAAATAATTTATATATTTTAGAAACAGGGAGTAATTATGGCACCAACAAGTTTTGAACAATGGCTTGCTATTTATAACGCAAAGTCAGAAAATAAAATCTCTGAAGAGCTTAGACCTCTTTTCGAGGAATGTTGGAACACTGCAAGGATTAACGTTGAAAGCGACAACAAAAATCTTCAAGAAGAAATAGATAATCTTCAAGATGAAATTGATTGTCATTCTTGTCCTTATGAATATTGTCGTTGCTCTGATTATGACGAAAATGAAAGTGATTTAGAAGAAGCAAACGAAAAATTAAGAAAAGTTGATGACATAAGAGATAATCTCAAAATTGTTTATAACAAATTTGAAGATGTTGGCAACAGTTTTGATGATGCAATCGAAAATGCTGATTATCAGTTAATTGTTGATTCAGTCAAGAAAGATTTTGATAATGCATTTGATAGTTTCTACGACGTAGAAAAAGCCATTGAAGCACTTGACATTTAATCTTAAAGATAGTATAATTATAGCATCAAAGAAAAAAGGGGCATCTATGAAGATTGCTATTTATGGCGGAACGTTTGATATTATGCATATCGGACACAAAGAAATTATTAAAAGGTTATCGGAGAGATTCGATAAAGTAATTGTAGTTCCTACAACCATTCGCTATTATAAGGCGAATGCACAAATGTTTTCTTTTGAAGAAAGATACAGAGTTGTTAAAAGTTTCTGTGATTCTTTTGATAATGTAGAAGTTTCTGATCTTGAAAGAACAGTTGATTCAGAATGGCGTTTCATAGATACTTTGCGAAAACTCACAAGCGGCAAAACTATGAAGTCGATCGACGAGTATGAGTATTATGTCGCTATGGGCTCTGATAGTTTTCAGAAATTTGAAACTTGGTGTGATTATGAAGAAATTCTTAAACGTGCAAAACTTTTAGTTTTCAGACGCCCAGGATATGAAGATAACTTCCCTAATATACCACATGAGTATGTTGAGGATATAGATATAAACATTTCGTCGACAGAACTTCGTGAAAAACTTCGCAAAGAAATTTATGAAGATTTTGATGAAATGATAGACGATCTTTCTTTTTGTAAAGGTTATGAAGATTTAATTGAAAATTATAAATACTAAGGAGAAAAATATGACTAAATGGTTCGTGATTGTGGATTGTCAGGTGGATTTTTTCACAGGAGCATTAAAAAATGATGCTGCCGTTGCTGTAATTCCTAACATTAAGGAGGCAGCAGAAAAGGCTTTGGCTGATGGGGCAAAGTTGATTTTCACCCTTGATACACATTACGATGATTATATGAAAACGGGAGAAGGAAAGCATCTGCCAGTTGAACACTGTATCGAAGGTACAGACGGTTGGAGAATTATTGAAGAACTCCAGGATTTGGCTAATGAAGCAATCATTCTTCCAAAGGAACATTTTGGTTCAGACAAGTGGACTGAATACGTTGCAGAAGGTGATGAAGTAACAATGTGCGGGGTTTGCACAGATATATGTGTTGTTTCAAACGCACTCGCTCTTAAACAGATTGAAGGTGTAGAAGTAAACGTAATTGCAAATGCTTGTGCAGGACTCTCACCTGAAACACACAAAGCTGCACTTGATGTTATGAAGTGTTGCCAGTGTAACATTATTTAATAAAACCAATTAAAAATAGTATAAATTTAATAATGTTTATAAAGCCCACTTTGTAAGTAGTGGGCTTTACTTTTTTTCGGACTTGTGGTATAATTTTAATACAAGGAGTAAAATAATGAAAAACTTTGAAGAACTTGAAAACTTTATAAAAGCCAACCCGAAGAATTGGCAGGACAAATTAAAGAAGAAACCTTATTGTTTGCGTTCTGTAACACAGTTCCCTAACAACCCTAATTGGTGGATGTTGGTTTATGATTTGATTGAATCAGACTTGAATGACAAAATCGTAAAACAGTGTCGCGGAACAGTTGTCGAAGTTCTTGAAGACGGAACAGTAAATGTTATTTGTGCTCCTTACATAAAATTCTTTGACATCAATGACGGACACGCCGATACAATAAACTGGGATTCTCCTTTGCTTAAATGTGAAGAGAAAGTAGATGGACAGCTTATTAAGATGTTCAAATACAAAGGGCAGGACTTTTGGGTAACAAATGGCGGCGTCGGACTTTATACCCCAATTGATTATGAAACAGAAGATGTTCATTGCTATCAGGAATTGATGACAAAAGCATTAACAAAGGATGCTCCAGGTGCAACTGTTTGGGATGCAGATAAAAATTACTTCCATTGTGAAATGGATTGGGTTAAGAAAATCCCTAACGGCTGGACTTTAATGTTCGAGCTTACTTCGCCACAGAACAAAATCATTTGTGAATACACAGAAACAAAACTTTGGTTTCACGGTGCTCGCGATGCAGAAGGCGTTGAACACTCACCAGAAGAGGTGAAGAAAATGTTTGATTTACCTTTTGATATTCCAAAGCGTTATAACCTTTCAAACAGAGAAGATATTCTTGCCGCACTTGAAAAGTTCAGCGGAAAAAGTCAGGAAGGATTTGTAGTTGTAGATGAAGAAAATTGGACTCGTGTAAAAATGAAGTGTCCTTCTTATTTGGCTTTGAAGTATATTCGCGACCACGATACTCCTGAAGGTATTTGGCGTTTGTGTATCTGTGAGAATCATGATGATTATCCAGAACTCAAAGAAAAGACAGATAAACAGGTTGCAGAAATTAAAATCTTTAAGAGAGAGTTTATTTCTACAATGGATTTTGCAAAAGATGTTTGGGAGAACGATTACAAGAAGAATCGTAAAGAATTTGCTCTTTGGGTAACTTCTCAGGTTCCACCATCTTTGCGACCAATATATTTCAAGGCTGCAGACGGTAAGGATTCTAATGAATACTTAAACGAACTTTGGGGCTCTTGGAAAGAAAAATCTAAGGGTTATGAAATGTATTGTTCAGTATACAAGGATTTGATAAAATGAAAATTTTAATAATTCCCGATGTTCACGGAAGCCATAATTGGGAAATTGCTCAGAAAAAGATTGATGAAGTTGATTTTGTAGTTTTCCTTGGTGACTATTTTGATGCTTGGGAAAATGTATGGGATGACCAGGGTGAGAACTTTCAGGCAATCTGTAGATTCAAAAGAAAGTATCCTAATAAAGTAATACTTTTAATTGGTAACCATGATTGGAGCTATGTTAGTGGCTCAAGATATGGATCAAATTGTAGTGGACATCAGCATAATAAGGCAAGTATCATCCGCGCCTTACTTATGGCAAATATGGATATAATTGATCTTGCTTTTGAGTGTGATGGCTGGGTATTCTCTCACGCAGGTTTTTCAAGAACTGCAGTTTCTTATATGAAAGAAGTAATGGGAAACATTTATACTGTTTATCCAAAAGCAAATAGAAACTCTTTTGATTCAAAAGAAGAGGCTGACGCTTACTTCGAAGAACTCTATAAAGATGTTGTAGAGTGGGATCAAAACCTATTCTCTGTTGAAACACTTAATAAGTGTTGGCATGAAAGAAGTCATATCCCAGGCGATGAAAATTTCTCAATCGGATTTGAAGAAAAACTTGATTGGGATGGCTGTTTTAGTGGAAGTGGCGATGAAGTTTCTCAGTTCTGTTTATGGATTAGACCAAACAGTTTAATAAAAGAACCTTATTTCCCTAAGCAAGTAGTTGGTCATACAGAGTATTGCTGTAGAGGGGATTTTGAAGCAATCACAAATAAAGACAAAGACATTGTTGTTCTTTGTGATTCTGCAAATCATGATGTGTTTGAAGTATTTGATACACAGAATCCACTAGCCGCTATGACTATTTCTGATTTTAATAGAGAGCTTAAACAGTTTGATAAGAAAATCGGAAATCTAAAAAGTTTATTTGGACATCTTGGAGCTGACTATAAAGAAGCTGAAAGAATTGAAAAAATTAAGGAAGTTTTCCCTGATAATTTTGATTATATTTATGATACTTATTTTAAGGAGTGGAATGTATGATAGCAGGCCCAGCATTAATTGTTATTTCCCAGTGTATTGATGGACATCCAAGCGGAGCAAAAGCAGTATTAGTTCTTGGAATTATTTATACTGTTGTGTCTGTAATTGGAGCAATCTGTCGAATAATTGCAAAAGCAAGTGAATAGGAGGATTTATGATTCACCCAAATGGAAGTGTTGAATTAAGAAGATTATTAGAAATGATCTATTCAAAAGAGTATGATGTTTGGTATGAAGCCAACAACGGTTCTAATCTAAAAATTACAACTCAAGCGGATTTAATTTGGGCAATTAAAGAAGAATTTAGCAAGAATGGTTCTATTTGTTATGATATAACAGATGAGTATACTGCTAAGCATCCTATCAATGAAGATGTTAAAGAAGAAATTACTGAAGATAGTTTTAAGTGGGAATATGCAGGTAAGAAATGCTATAAAATTTGTAACTGTTCTTATTTAGGCGCTCCGCCTGAACATATTCCTTTTGAGCTTATTCAGTTTTATGATGACTTCAATTCTTCTTGTTTTCAGCTTGGCTCTTGGGAAAGGGGTAAAGAAGGTTATGAGTTTCATTCTTGCGGCTCAAGAATGTTTGATTGTATTCCTAAGAAAGACATAAAGGAAGTTTGGAAGGGAATCAAGAAAGCAGACAAATTCCTAAATGCAAGATTTTGGAAGGAGGAAAAAGGTGGCTGATTGGTCGCAAGATTATGAAATGACCCTAAGCCCGATGGGTGTATACAGAATGTTGGCACTTAACGTAGATTGTCTTAGCGATAACATGAATCTCGACGATATAGAAGATATAGAAAACTCTAGTATTGGAGCTATGATATATCTTTGGGATCAGGTTAGGTATCTTGAAGCATTTAAAAACGGATTATCTGCAAGAACATACAAAAACCTCGAGAGATTATTTAATCAAAAATTGCCACAAGCAAATTCGGTTTTTATAGGTAAACCAATGAATGTAAAATTGGTTGATGGGTATAAATTAAAAGTGCGAGTAAATCCACATATTTTGCCAAGAAACGATTCTGGCTTTATACTTAATATGTCTATTAATGGTGTTGAGCACTCTTTTCATCAAATAGGATTTGGCGAAGATGTTGAAAAAAATAAAGATTACATAAAGCACTTTGCTCCTCGTTTGTGGGAACTATATGACGACTTAAAAGAAATTGATCGCGTTTGGGTAGATTATACTACAAAAGAATGGAAAGATGCGGGTCATATTGATTATATAAAAAAAGCAGATAATTTTTTCGAAGAGTATGGCGATAAACTTAAAGAGTTTACAGCGTTTAAATTTGGTGATGGTGAAAAGCCAAAAAGAAAAACTCACAAGAAAAGAAGTAAGAAATAATGCGATGGTGAAATTCTTACAAGGAAGTTAATTATATGGGATGGCAATTTTTAAATCAAAAAGGAGTTTGGGAATTGTGGAAGACTCCAACTAAGTATTTAGTATGTTATCATTACGGTGGTGAATATGAGTTCTATCCCAATTACCAAACCGCTAAGGCAATTCTTGACAAAAAATCAAAAAAGAGTTATAATTAAAATATGAAATTTGAATTATCAAATTTGCTTAATCGTAACATTGAAAAAATCAAAAAGTTAAATTCAAAAAGTGATATAGACAAGTTTGTAAAAAGACTTGTTATAGATAATGGTTTGACAAAAGATAAATCTTCTGTTATACTATTAAAGCAACTTGAAAAGAGTAAGGATTTTAATTCTTCTCGTCAGGTTGTTTGGAATGCTATTCTATCAAGTAGTGGTGCGTTTCTTGGTAAAGAGATTACAAAAAAATCTTGGTATAAAGGAACCGCCATTGCTGGAATGGAGTGTCATTCGCGTTAATTCTTTGGGGGTGCACAGGTTTCGACAGCAGCTGAAGGATTAAACATCAAGCGGTCAAGAAAAGACTTGAAAATTACAGCTTAAAAGTAACTGACGAAGTTTACGAAGATTATGCAATGGCTGCGTAAGCCATTGGCGTAACTGAGGACTACGAGTGCCTCAGCGGTTATTAGAAGGTCGCTCTTCCAACTCCCTTCTATATAACTGTGGTTAAAGGTGGATAGGTTTGTCAGGGGAACCGCAAGCTCGGTGGATAGTGCAGGGGCTACAAAATCCGATAAGATATACTGTTACAAGATGGGTAAGACCCGTGAACCCATACTATCAAAAACCTTCGGATCTTATGCTTGTATAGAGTTGTTTAATGTAATAAGTTGTTTGGACGGGAGTTCGATTCTCCCCACTTCCAGCTCCGCATTTTATAAATAGGCAGTAAAATAAAATGGTTGCCCATGATCCTAACGGGCTTAAAATGGTATCGAACAAAGCAGGGATAACCGACTGCACGGTAGCGTATCCCCATTAAAAGACGGTCGTTGTTTGTTCGTGTAATAGGGTTTTTGAGTGTCTTGTCGTTTTAGTAGTTATCGTAAAACTATCTTGGTGGAGGAAATACCGATTGGTATATCCCCTTTACAAAATTATGACTTCGTGTTATAATTTTGGTGTTGATGAAAAGAACAACACTAAAATCTTTTCAACTGTATCGCCACGACGCAGTATAAATACTTGGGCGAAGGGCAACTGCACTATTGAGAGTGCATATTATACGCCCTTCTTTTTCGGCGAGTGATGGAATTGGTAGTCTTGGCAGACTCAAAATCTGTTGTCTTCGGACGTGTGGGTTCGAGTCCCATCTTGCCGACTAGTTTATTTCTCCGTAGTGTAGTGGTTGCACATCATGCTTTGGACTTGATAGGCGAGGTCCGAATCCCCGCGGAGAAGATAGAAGTCGATATATCTTGCGTGAAGATTATTTCACATTCCTAGTATTTTTTAAGGAGTTTTCTATGAAAAAATACGCAGTATTCTAACTTAAATTGGTTAGGAGAAAAATATGAGTAGAAGCTTTAAGAAAAAACCTTATCATTCTATTTGCAGTTCTAGAAGTGATAAATGGTGTCGTCAACAATACCATAAAGAGCGCAGACAGAAAGATAAGAGATTGTGTAAAGAAATGGAAGGCGCTATTGATAAAGATCTTCTTTATTACAATAATTGCTTTCTTTACACAAAAGATGGCGTTCAGCCCGAAGAAAAGTTTATCAACGAAAACATTGATTATTCTTTGAGGTTTGCTGATAAATGGGGCTGGTCATCAGACGGGGGAAATTACTATTGGGGCGGCAAAGATGAATACCGTAGAGATTTTGAAAAACAAATCTTTGGCTTAGATTATAAGTATGGTGTTAAACATCAGCCTCTTTGGGAAAAATATAAGGATTATGTTGAATTGGTTTATAATAAAGATAAACCACTTTATACAATAGTTCTTACAAGAGTAGTTGTAGAAAAAGTAAACTGGGGCTTTTATATGCCTTGGAGTTCTGAATTTGCGGGTAAACGCAAAGAAGAAAAGAAGTATATAACTACTGAGATTTATCCTCCAAAATATAAGCCCGAAGAAGGCTGGGAAATGACTCACTGGTGGAAACGAAAAAGTCATTATTTTAGTCTTTCTAATTGGGATTTGTTTGGGTTTTTGTTTAGAAGTAGAATTATTCCGCTTGATTTCAAAAACGAAAAACAGTTGCTCGATTGGTTCAGAGAAAATGAAGAAACAATCGTTGAAAAATGGATGAGAGCTTTCTTATTAAGAAAGTAATCTTGACAAAAATTAATTTGTGTTTTATAATATAGTCACAAGTTAAATTAAAAGGAAAACAAAATGAAAAATTCTTGGAATAATTACAGTGCAGATTCTCTCATTATTGCGACACTTAATAGTGGCGTATCGTATGAATCTGCCTATGATCCAAGAACGTGACGGAAGCTGAGTTTATTATATAAAGGCTTCTGACACAAATCAGAAGCCTTTTTTATTTTCGGTTCGTGGTGAAATTGGCAGCACACGCTAGTCTTAGGAACTAGTGCCGCGAGGCGTGAGAGTTCGAGTCTCTCCGAGCCGATACCGCTCTTTTGAGTTAGCCACTAGGAGAAAGAGAATTGTTAGCGAAAGGCTAATCGCGTGAACAATAAGTTAGCAGGAGTATGTAGCCGATTACGAAACTGCTTCACGCCTAACTACTTGCTATATGTCCAGTATCCCTTTTTGAGGACGCGGTCGGGGACTAAAAGGTTAGGTTTTTATTGGTAGGTGTGTCGAATGGCTGAAGACAGCAGTCTGTAAAACTGTGACATCAGAAACGTTGGGGGTTCGAGTCCCTCCCTACCAACGAGCGGATAAATGAATAGTGCCGCTGAAACAAATAGCTGTTTAGGGATTTTTCGGTAAATCTTGAAAAACCGACCATTTGGGGTGTTAGCTCAGATGGTTAGAGCATCTGACCGTTAATCAGAGGGTCGCAAGTTCGAGTCTTGCACACCCCGCTAAGTTGTTTAAGTATAGGAGATGCGCCTCAGAGGAAGACCTTGAAGAAAGGCAGTGCCTATACAAGACTATAAATCCGTGGTGGCGCTAACTCGGTAGTCGAACAACTTTTATCTGCGACAAGTGTTTTATGGTGGCACACTGCGCCTGGGACGCAGAAGAGAAGGTTCAATTCCTTCGTTGCAGACCTAACCCACCAAGGAGATTGGGTAAACGCATCTCTTTACAAATTTTTTCCTTTGTGATATAATTTTATACATAAGGGAGCGGTTAAAAACCGCAAAATGTATAGTCCTGTGGGCAATAAGTAAAGCCACCTGACTGTCACTCAGGAGGAGACGGAGCGTTACCGTTCAGGACTGCTTTTTGGAGTGTTGTGATAATTGGTAGTCGCCCTGACTTGAAATCAGGTGTATCGAAAGATATTGAGCGTTCGAGTCGCTCACACTCCGTAAAAATCAAGCGTAAAGTTTGGGGCGTTTGATTGGTAAAGTTTTGTGGAAACTTGTGGGAACACTTCTCACAAATTTTGAAGACCTTATAGCATAAATGCATCTTCAAAGATAAAAACCACATAGTCGCAAGCGCTTGCGACGATAAACTCAAACACCTTTTTTATGGGCCTGGGGAGGTTTGGCATCTCGCCGCTTTTGCACAGCGGAATAGAAGCAGTTCGATGCTGCCTGTGTCCACTAAATTTTGGAGCCTTGCACGAGTGGTTTATGTGGCTTCCCTGCTAAGGAAGTGGTTGGAAACTTCCCGCTGGTTCGAATCCAGCAGACTCCGTATGGCAAAAAGAGTTCCTATTTAAAGAGAAAATGAGTTTTTTCACCGTAATACTCTTCGCCAATTATGCATCGATCGTTCAATGGCTAGGACCTCTGCCCTCCAAGCAGATGATGGGGTTTCGATTACCCTTCGATGCTTTTTTATAGGTGGTTAGTTTAGCGGCTAAAATTACGGACTCCAAATCCGTTGGACGCCTGTTCGAATCGGGCACCGCCTGAAAAAACCCGATGCAATTCGGCAGCTAGTTGTTGTAAGCAGGGATAGTTAACTCTTGGACTAGCAACTTGACAAAATTTTGCTTTCGTGGTAAAATTAAGTCATAAGGAAAACAAGTATTCCTAAAACCAAAAATACTTGCGGTTGTAAGACCTAAGAAACCCTTTGCTTGTTTGAGGGGTTATAAACAAGCCGCGCCCTAGCGTAGCAGTGCGTTATGTGTAATCGTAAACACTTCGGAGGAATTGGTTGTTCCAACGTCAGTATAAGCGGCTGGTTACCGTAAAACCATTATTTTATAAAACGATTCAGCTTCTAGTGGCTAACGCACAAATCTCTGTTAGCGTTCCTACTTTAACGATAGGTAGGCAAGACCTTCGGCAAATTACAATTCGGTAAAGTTGCCAAACTTTTATGGTGCCATCGACAAGTGGTCTAAGTCAGCGGGTTTTCAGCCCGCCATTTCGGAGGTTCGAATCCTCTTGGCACTAAACGGGAGAAAACCAAATAAGTTGCTCGGAGTAATCGACGAAAATTACGCGCGTTAAAGTAATTGATGAATTATACGAAGCATGCTACTCTTGAAAGACAATTAGAGAGTAGTGGTGGAAGTTGTCGGCAGACAACGTTCATGCCACCTAAATAAAGACTTAGCGGTCAGAAGATGATAAAGGTATACTGTAAGTTTCACCACACAGGACTTTCATTATAGGATTTTAGCTCAGTTGGTTAGAGCATTCGGCTGATAACCGAAAGGTCTGTGGTTCAAGCCCACAAAATCCTATCGCTAGATAACTTAATAAAGAAGTATTGTCGGGATAGGCTCCGAACGAGAAACAAGTGGTGCAAAGACTTTGTAGCACGTCGTGGTAACAGCACGAAGAATCAGCGTGTCGAACTGACTTGTGAGGGCTAGTTGATTAAGTTATCGAATTTGTTATACAAATAAAGTGCTATCTGACTTTTATTGGATAGTCGGTCGCCGTCTTTTAACAGACCCTGAGTATAACATCTTACGACAACCTGAATAGGCGGTGAATTGTGGTTGTTGTCCAGAAATGGCGATTGAAGACCTTAAAAGAGAAGTGGCTTTGCCACTTCTTATCGCCCGCTTACAAGTTAATTTTATAGGAGAAAATATGTTTACAACAGTATTTACAAAGACAGTTAAAACTACTCAAAAATGCACAGTTTTCATGTGTAAACATATTGCTGAGTCTTCAGGAGAAAATACTAAGTGACGATGTAGAAAACTTGTATTTTGTTTTGAAGGCTTAGTAGAAATACTAAGCCTTTTTTATTTTATCCGCACTTAACCGACGTGGTCAAGGTGGTGGACTGAAAATCCATTAATGAAAGTTCGATTCTTTCAGTGCGGGCTATGCTGAGTGGTAGGACGGCTCCTATTCCCTCTCATAAGGGGAAGAAACTTTGGTCGACACAAAGATTCAGCATACGGACTCGTAGCTCAATTGGCTAGAGCACAATCCTTTTAAGATTGGGGTTCCCAGTTCGATCCTGGGCGGGTTCAGAATCGCATTTCTCCGTGGTGTAATCGGTAACACAGGTGCCTCTGGAGCATCTGTTCTGGGTTCGAGTCCTAGCGGAGAAATAAAATTTTATCGCTTGTCCTCGACGGGCTGAGGAATAGTTTTACAAACTATCACACATTGTTCGACTCAATGAAGCGGTACTCAACTAGTAGTTCAACGGCAGAACAACAGATTGTGGATCTGTGAATGAGGTTTCGACTCCCTCCTAGCTGACTATCGGCTATTAGCTCAACGGTAGAGCGAGCGCCTCTTAAGCGTTAGGTTATAGGTTCAAATCCTATATAGCTGACTTTTTATGCTGGTTTGCCAGAGTGGTTGAATGGGATGGATTTGTAATCCATTGCGAAAGCCTTCGGGGGTTCGAATCCCTCAGCCAGCTTATAAGTTAATTATATGATTATAAAATATGTTAACTATGAAAACAAAAATTGCCCATTTTGCAACAAGCAAACAACTACAACAACTGCTTACACATTGCATTTGAAGTCTTGCCATGATAACCCTGACTCGTCTTGGTTTAAGGCAAATCATCTTAAAAAAGTTTGCCCAAAATGCAATAAAGAATTTGTTTCAAAAACAAAGGAGCAAATTTATTGTAGTAGAACTTGTGCTAACAGTCATAAACAAACAAAAAAGCAAAACGAGGCAAGAAAGCAAAAACTTCAAAAAAGACAAATTTGTTATTGTGAATTATGTGGAAAACAAATTAGTTTCGGAAGCAAATTATGTGCAGAATGCTTTAATAAAAACAGACCGCCGTATTCAGAAGAAACAAAACAAAAGCAAAGAGAAAAAATGAAGAATAAACCAAGATGGCATATTAAAAGAAATCAAATCTCCTTTGCTGAAAATTTTTTTATAAATGTATTAAACAATAACAGTATTCCTTTTGAGAGAGAATATGCTGTAAAAAAAGAAGATGGGATTCATTGTTACTTTTTAGATTTCTTTATAGAAAAAGGAAACAAAAAGATTGATTTAGAAATAGATGGTTCTCAACATTCTTTTAGAAAAGAGCATGATAAAGAAAGAGACGAATTCTTAATTAAAGAAGGATACGAAGTCTACAGAATAGACTGGAATGATTTAAAATCTCAAAAAGGTAAAGAATTAATGAAAGAAAAGATAGATAAATTTATTTATTATTATAATGCTTAATTTATAGCTCGCGACATTGCTGGAGTAGTGGCTGGTCTGCAAAACCAAGAGGCACGGTTCGATTCCGTGGCGGGCTTTATCTTGACTTTTTAATCCTTTCTTGATATAATATAATAAATCTTAACACTCAGAGGTAAAATTATGAGCAATGCTTATAACGATTGGAAAAAGGATATGGAATCATATACCAAATTTTTCAAAAGGGATAATAAAGCATTTAAAGGTATTTGTTATAACAACGATTACTGCACTGACGGAATGAATTATGAATTCTGTGATTTGTTGTTAGAGGATGTTGCTTATAATGATGATAACCAAATGCTTATTGTTCAAGTTGGAACCTCTTCAAGAAACCCTGACGGAACTTATGACGATGATTATGAACAGACACTTTATGTTTTTCATAATGATTGGCTTATGACTGATGGAAAGAAGTTGTTTGTTGTAGATGAGCATCACATTAACGAATGGTCAGAAATCACCGAGCAGGAGTTTGTTAAGATAAATAAAAAGGAAGGATAAATGGCAAAAGAAGAATACGTTCAAGATTTTGACGGTGAAAAAGCAGATGAAAAAACAATTCTTGAAAGAAAAGTTATGGAAGGAAAAGAACTATCTGTTGATGATAGACTTCTTATTATAAGAGCACTTGAAAAAGCAGGTGATAGCATTTTTAATTCTAATTATAATCAAGGCTTAACCATTGGTAATGGATATAATAGCTGGTGGGATGCTAATAAGATTACGTGGGGTGCTAATAAAACCCCTATATTAACACAGCCGCAAATTACTTGCAGTAGTAATAATGTGCCCGCTACTGACATAACTGTTTATTCTACTAGCAGCAAATCAGCTGAGGATTAATGTGATACTTGGAGAAAAATATATAAATAAAAAAATTATCGCAAAACAAATTATTACTTGCTTTGCGGTTGTTGTTTTGCTCTTGGGAACTTTTTTTGCGGGGCATATTTTTGCTATTAAAAGTATTGGACGAGTTTCATTTACTGAGTCTAAGACGATAGAAGTTCCTATAAATTGGGAAAATCCATATAAAGATTTAGTAAAAGACGAAATTGCCCTCTATATAATAGAAGTTTGTAAACCTTTAAAACTTAACCCAAATCTTGTTGTTTCAATTCTTTTACAAGAAAACCCAAAACAAAATCCTTATGCAGTTAATGTAAATGATAATGGAACTACTGACAATGGTTTGTTTCAACTTAACTCCGCTTATCAACTTTATTTTGCTACCTTGTATTGGCCTTTTGATAAGTATGATACAAATATGGGTTTTGATTGGAGCAACTGGCAACATAATGCTTGGGTAGCAATTCATTTGATTAACGATCTTTATAAAGATTTTGATAAAGATGTTGAAAAAGTAATAGCCGCTTATAACGCGGGAGCTTCAAGAGTTATTTCTGGCAACATTCCACAAACTACACTTGACTATCGAGATAGAGTTTTAAAACTTTACACACTTTTAAACAACTCATAAAAAGAGCCTGGTTAAACACCAGGCTTTACTTTTTTTCGGGTTTGTGGTATAATTTTTATATACGGAGGCAAAATATGAGCAAAGAACAAATTTATTTTATTGGTGGCTGGTTTGGATGTTTGTTTGGCTGGATGTTTTCCAGATTGGTTGATTCAAACATACTTTTAACATTTTTATTTTTCTTGCTTTGCTATTTTGGTGGACAGTATATTTGCTCAAAGGTTTGTAAAGACGATACTAAGTCAAACACCGATAAAATTACTTGGGAGAACGAAGATGACGATAGGGGCGAAACTAAGAGCAATTAGAGATCAAGCAAGAAATGAAATTGATGATAAACTAAACAACATTCTTAAAGTAGTCTATCCTGTTCTTGAAGGAGCTGCAAAATGTGGAGCCGATTGCGTTGAAATCGACGACGCTGAAATTTTTGCAGATTGGAAAAAATTAGCAGACGAAAACGAGCTTGAAGTTCATGATTGGTGTGTTGAAAATGGTCTTGAAGTAGAAATTGTTTACGAGCAAAGAAAACTTGTGTTTTCTTGGAATGAAATGTATGCGGAGGCTTAATATGCAGGAAACATTAAGAAATAATTTTGAAAAGTTTTATAAAACCGTGAAGTTTGATCCTGAGCAATTCAAGGAAATTCTTTGGAAGTTCTATCTTCAGGGGCATTATGATACTTCTCCTATTGGTGAAGATATAACTGATGAAGAAGTAGCAAAAATGGTAGAAGATCAGTGCTTTATGGATTTTATTAAGTCTTGCATCGAAGACAAAATTCCCGAAGCAGAAAATCATTCTTCTGATTTTGTAGAAATTGCTTATCCTTGTACAGCCGAAGATAAAGCAAAGTGTATAGCATGGCCTGATAGATGTGAAGAAGTTGGCGGTGATGGTGTTCTTTGCAAAAGAGTTATTAACCTTTCGAAATTGTGCGGCGTTGAGCCTGAACAGACTATCTTTGTAAAAGATAAAAATCTTTTAACTACCGAAGAAGCAGCAACGCTTTCTCGCGCAGTTTGTGATTTTATGGAGAAGAAAGATGCTAAATGTTAGTATTAACGTTCTTTGGATTGCAATAACACTTAGTTGTATTGCGCTTGTTTTTGTAATTGTCGGTGGTATAGAAGACATTGATTGGTCTAAATGTCTTTCTTTAATATTTGGCATTGTGGCTTTTGTATTTTGGTTTGTTGTTCTTTTACTTCAGGTAACAGACTCCAACAGGAGTAAATATCAAACTTTGTTAAATAGACAAATACAAGCCGAAAGAAATGTTGAAAAGTATTTGATAGATCATCCAGAACTTAGAGTTTTGGAAATAGATGAAAACGGACAGATTATTAAGGTGGATAAATGATTAAAAAAGAACATTTAATAAACATAATAGAACTTTATAAAAAGTTTGATGAGAAAACTGACGACTTTAACAAAAGGTTAGAGGATTTGCTTAATACGGATTTTGAAACAGACAGCCCAGTTTATGATGGTTCTTGTTGGTTGTATTGGCCTCTTGAAGGCGTAAGGCAAATCCTTAAACAGATTATAATGGATTGCGGGGAAAGCGAAGATGGTGCCGATTGGTGGCTTTATGAAAATGATTTTACCTTTCCGACAGAAATTGGCTATAATGGTAAAAACTATAAAATAGTTGATTATGATAGTTTTTATGATTATTTAGTTGATTTAAACAATGGAGAAAACGATGGCTAATTGGGTAAAAAATCGAATTAGTTTTAGTTCAAAAGAAGATTTGGAAACAGCAATTGAACAGCTTGGACATCTTGAAGATTATAAAAATGGTAAATTTTCTTATACTTGGGCGGTTCCTTACCCAAGCACAAAAGAAGAGTGCCTGGAAAAATACGGTAAAGAGTATATAACAGAAGACTGTGAAAAAGATCATATTCAAGAAGATGAAAATAGACCTTGGCTTAACTGGTATACATTCCATAATAATCTTTGGGGTTGTAAATGGGATGCAAGTGAAATAAATTATGATGGCTATGGTAATATATATTTTGATTCGCCTTGGTCGCCACCTGATAAGTTTATTAATGCTTTGGCAGAGAAATTGCCCGACATACCATTCAGCTTTAGTTATGCAGAAGAGCAAGGCAATCTTTATTGTGGTGAGTTTTATCACTACGAAAAAGATGCCCCAGAAAATGATTTTTGGAATGAATTTGAACAATTCTCCGAAGAGGCTTCGTTAATGTATAATGACCTTTGGGATGAAACTTATTTCAAGTGTGAAGAAGATGGTTGCTATCATTGTGAGTATGAAGAAGAAACTTTTATAGATCAAGTGTGTGATTTACATTATTTTGATTTCACAGATCTTTCAACAAAAAATAAAGAACTTGCTAAAAGTCTTCATAAAGATTGTAAAGAGCGATTTGATGAATTTATAATTGAAAAATACAATGAGCTTAGTTCTTGTAAAAAAACAGAAGACAGAGATAAAGAATTTGAAAAAGTAACAGAGTTCTTAAAAGAAGCTATTGGACTCTACAAACCTTATTGGGATGATAAAAACGCTGACCCAAGAGTTTGGGAAGTTGACCACACTTACAACTATGTTTCTTTTTTTGAAGACGGGGAGGACTATGTTGAGAGTTTTTAGCTCTTGACATAAAAAAACAATATAGTATAATTTAAGAAAAGGAGAAATAAATGCTTACAAATGAAGAAATTGAAAAAGAAATGAATGAATTGGTTTCTGTTCTTTCAAAAGAAGGTCTTGAAGCTGATCTTATTTACACAATTGGGAAAGAAGTTGGTATAAATGGAAAAACAGCAAATTTGCTTATTCCGCATCTTTCAAAACAGCCTTTTGCTACATATCCGATGATTACTATTACTCTTGTTAATAAAGATAATGGGCAAAACATTATAGCAGCTCATTTTCAGAGCCAAAACAAAGCTGGTTTTAAACTTTCAGATTATAAAACTGAAGGACTTACTAGCGAAGAGAATTTCTTTCAGATTGAAGAGCTTCACAATTTCCTTAAAGATGTAGATCTTAAAGGAATTGATTTCTCAATTTATGAGAAAGAAAAAGAAGGACTTGAAACTGAATTGAGCAATATAAATAAAATTTTGCAGAAAAAAAATCAGTAACAATCAGGCGCTTCGGCGCCTAGAGGTAAAATATGATAAAGGGAAGAAAAAAGGTTTTACCGCAAGAAGTTGAGAGCTTTGACGAGGCAGTTGATCTTGCAACTTATAGAGTAGAATTTCACAGAAACACTAGCGGTTTGTGCTATTATGGTTTGGAAGTTGAAGCTTCAAGTTTAGAAGAGATGAAAGAAAAACTTGATAATGCAATCACTGCAGTCCAAGAAGTGATTAAGAAAAGAGGCTGGAAGGAGGTTGGTTCATGAGCAAAGAGTTTACAGATTTAGTAAAACAAGAAGTAAAAGAAAGACTTCCTAATTGGATTGGACAACTTCGTTATCCTTGCGACTTGGGCAATTATCTTACAGAAAGTGAAAATGCTAATGGCTCTTGGTTTTGCTCTCGTTATGAAGCAAGAGAATTTATAAAAAAATTCTTTGAAGATTTTGAAGAATATCAAAGCTGGTATCGCTGTAATTTTGGCGAGCCAGAGTGGTTTGAAGCAGAGCCTGATGACTACCATCACGATGTTGAAAATGTTCAATGTAGAATGATGATTTTTGCAGTAGAAGAGTGTTTTAATCAGGCTTTTAATATAGCATTTGAAAATGACAAAAATGCTAGCAGAAATCTTTGGAACGAGAAAGTTGAAATTACACAAAGTTTTTGTGATAAAATAATAAAAGCGTTAGAAGAGGTGGAGGAAATATGGTAGTATTAACAATTTTTGCTATTGTTGGAATTGCTGCAACTTTTGCAGTTGGTTATTGGGCAATTACAACAAAGTGTCCAAGAGTTGGTAATAAAATTACAAATGCTGTTGAAAAGGTTAAAGGAGCTTTTAATAAAAAAGATTCTGAAACAGTCGAAGATTTAAATAAACTTGATAAATAGAGGTTAATATGCATTATACAGTAGCAGTAGTAACTAATGAAGATAACGAAAGCGAAATTGAAGAGCTCCTTGCTCCATTTGATGAAAACATTGAAGTAGAACCATATATCTACCAAACAAAAGAAGAAATTATCAAGGACTTCCGTGAAGGTGTTGAACACTTAAAGAAAGATATGGAAGCCTATGCAAAGGGTGAGTATGATACAGAAAATTATCGCACTTATTGGCTTAAAGAAGACAGTGATGAATTAACTGATTATACTAAAGAACGTTTAGAGTTATACGAAAAGTCTGATGAAGAAATTTATCAGTGGTATCGTGATGGCGAAGATGAAGAACGCTTTGATAAAGATGGAAATGAGCTTTCTACTTATAACCCAAAATCAAAATGGGATTGGTATACTGTTGGTGGACGTTGGGATGGTTATTTTAATTTAAAAGATGGTAGTAAAGCAAACGCTGCAAAAATTTCTGACGTTGTTTGGGAAGGAACACCTGAAGAGAAGGAAGAAGCAAAAGAGTTTTGGGAGCAATACATTGAAGGTAAGTTGCCATCACCCGGCAAAGAACCTGTTAGAACTTTTTATAAAAAAGAGTATTATACTGGCAGATATAATTCAAAAGAAGATTATATTGAACGTTCGACAGCAACACATCCTTATGCAGTTGTAACACCTGAAGGGGAATGGGTTGCACCAGGTGAAATGCACTGGTTCTCTTCTTCTGAGGATGGACAAGCACAAGCAGAGTATGAAAATTGGTTTAAGGATTTTGTATCTAAGCACCAAGATTGCTACATAACTCTTGTTGATTGTCACATTTAAATGGTTGCTTCTCCTTATTGACTTTTCTTTATTTTTGCGGTATGATTTTTGTATAAGGAGAAAATAATGGATTTTGGTAAAATATATATAACAAGCGATCTTCATCTTGAGCATCGCAATATAATTAAGTATTGTAATCGACCTTACGAGTTTTCGTGGGATGGTGTTAAAAAGATGAATGAAGATATATTAAAACAGTTTGATGAGCTACCTGCAGGGTCTACAATTATTAACCTTGGGGATATAGCTCTCAATTCTTCACTCACGTTTGATAAACTTAAAGAGTTTGTTGATAGAATGAAGAAAAACGATAAAAAACTTTGGATTGTTCTTGGCAATCATGACAGAGAAATGAATCTAAGAGTTAAGGATTTGAAAAGATTCAAAACTCCTTATGATTTATTTATTGCACTTGGCTTTGATAGAGTTTTTCCTTTCCCAATTTTATTAGAAGGAAAATACTTATTAAGCCACGAGCCAGTTTATCTTAAACCTGGCAGCAATTTAAAGCAATGTTATGGGCATGTGCACGATTGTGACATCCCTGAAGATTATTTCTGCCACGAAGTAGAGAACTTTGCTATGATGCAAAGAGTTCAGAAAGAAGGTATCACTCAGCAGACAAACATCGATGTTGATTGTGAAGCCATCTCTGACCCATCAAAAGTTATTGATTTAAATAACTATAAGAATATGTGCTGGGATAAACATCATAGAATCTTAAAGTTTGAAGAAATAATGTAAGATTTTTCTAGGCTAGGATTTTTCCCTAGCCTTTTTATTGTTTGCGTGGTTGCAAACATTACATCGTAACATAATACCTAAAGTTAAATTTAGAGGTATTATATGATTTTAAAAAAAATTTGGCAAAGTAGCAGATTTTTTGTAGTTCTTTATGCTTTAGTGCTGCTTGGTGGCATGACGGCTATGGTTTTTAATTGGGAGTATCCATTACAAACAATGGCTACTATTTGGCCTATACTTATATCAGCTTATACTGTTCTAGATAGATTTGTTGATATAAAAACAACACAAAATCTTCCAAAAGGAAAAATGAGTTTTGGTGACTTGAATAAATTAAGATTCATTATCTTTTTGTGTTTAGTGTTGTTTGGCGTATCTTTTGTATACACAAGATTTGCTAAACAAGATTTTTGTATGGCTGAATTTGGCACTGCTTTTGGCGCTGCGATTGTTACGTATGTTAGTGGCAACAAAATCATAAAAGGTTACAAATTTTCTAGCCCAGATAAAGACAAAGACGGTATCCCAGATGAAATTCAAGAAGAGTATTACAAATGGGAAAGATTAAAAAAGAAAGAAGGTGTATCAGAAGAATTTATATCTTTTGATTATTTTTTAGATGAAAATGAAGAGCTAAGAAAAAAGCTAAAATAATTTAAGGCACCGATTATGGTGCCTTTACTATTTACAAAAAATCTCTTTATAATATAATTTTTATTAAGTTAATATAATGAAAAAATTTAAAAATAATAACAACTCACCAACAAAAAAAACAGAAAAAATAATAGACATTCAAAAACTAACTTCTTGCGCTTTGTGTATTAGTGGAGCAATCTCAAACTTTGCAGGATTTATTGTTAGCCTTTTTGATGGATCTGGAAATATAGTAAAAATAACAACTTTGATAAGTATGTTTATAATTATTTCACTCGGTTTATTTTTAATAAAACTAAAAAAATATAATTTATACAATATAATTGTTAGTTTTATTACTGGGAGCTTTTTGCTTCCAGTAATTTTTTTAAGCTTCAACGAAATAAGCCAAGGTGAAGCTTTTGTATTTTATTTTTTTATAACAGCGCCAGCTTATGGTATTTCTATTAGTAAAAAACACCCACTAGGATTTATTTTATTTTTTATAACTATCCTTGAAATTAATTTTTTACTAAAAATGTATATTAACCTTTCCCTAGTTAAAATAATAAGCTTTAATGTTGTATACAGTTTTATTTTTATTTTTATTTTTTTGTTTTCTAACATTACATATTCTTATTACAAAAGAATAAAAAAAGGCGCTTACAATGATGAACTTACAGGTTTGTATAACAGAAAAAAACTAAATGAAGCTTTAACGGAAGAAAATTACAGATATGGCATTATGATGGACATTGATAATTTTCATGAATGTAATAATAATTTTGGGCATATATATGGCGATTTAATTTTGCAAAAATTAGCAGACATTTGTCTAACTATTTGTTCTGATGAATTTAAAATGTATAGATTTGGCGGTGAAGAGTTTTTTATCTTATCAAGATTTGGTTTTGCAAAAACTGTTATGAAATTAAGAGACATCCAAAGCATTTTTAAAAAAGAAACTGGGGTAACTTTAAGTATAGGTATTGCTGAAAAAAAAGATTATACCCCTTATCAAGAAGTAGTAAAAATAGCAGATGAAAATATGTTTTTCGTAAAAAAACACGGGAAAAACAACATCTGTTATGAGAATAATTTTGTGAAAAGTTAATTATATGAATTTTGAAGATACTATTTTTACAGAAGAATTAAGAATAAAAAGCGGAGAAGAAGGACTGGATACACTTTTTAGAAAGTATATGAAAGATATATTTTCTCCAGTCTTTTTAGCAAAGATAGATAGACAGTTTGATACAACTTTAAAGTTAAAAGATTTTAAAGAAAAATCAAACGTAATGGCTTATACTCAAGGAACAAAAATATATATAAATAGACCACTGTTTTATTCGACACCAAAAGATAAAGCAATGAATTATATTATGCATGAAATGTTTCATGTTCTTAATAATACTGGAAGATTTCCAGAACTATCTGCGTTAAACAAAAAAATATGTAGCGTTGTGAATAATGGTGTTCAAAGGGGTAAAGAGAGTGAATTTTTTACGGGTAAACATCAAAATCTTCATTCTGATTGGCGCGGGGAAGTTATAAACTATTTATGTAATAACTCTATAAATTGGGATGTTGCGATACCAGGGACTAAGTTGGCTTATAAAACACTGCTAGAGCAAAGTGGATTGTTTAATATGAATTCTTCATTTTGGAAAAAACGCTTTAATTAGTTGACAAAAAAATAAAATGGAGTTATAATAAAATTATGAAAAAAGAAGAAGGCTTTTATTTTTTACAATTAACACTTTATCAATATGATAAAAACAAAATCAAAATGGATTATTCTGTAACGCCTGTTTCGTTTAAAGAAGTGGATTATGAAGGAATGCCAACGATTTTAAAATCGGAAGTTTCTGATGAAACAATAGATATAAAAAAAATGCTCTTTACAGAAGATTTTGTTTATAAAGATTATTATAAAACAACTGTTAGTTATTCTGATTGCACAATGCTTTGTGGCGAAATTCACGATAAGAAAAAAGAAGGCAAAGCAATTAAAACTTCTATTCTTGTTTATAGCCCAAGTGGTTTAGAAAAAGAAAACGTTATGAAAGGGTGGCTAAAAAAGCTCTTTAAAGGGCGATGGTTTTATAAGTTTAAGTATTTAAAATTCTTAAAGAAAAAAGAAAGTTTAAATCAATTCTAATTTAAAGACTGGGTATTTCCCAGTCTTTTTAGTTTACAAAAAATTGATTTTATGTTATAATTTAATTATTAAAAATAAAGGAGAAAATATGGAAGAAAAAGAAGTAAAAGATACTTATAACGAAGGAGGACAGCTTTTGGATTTATCGGCGTTAGGCGGTAGTGGTGAACCAAAAAACTTCTTGGTGAGAAACCATTATTACTTTAACGATGAAATAAACCCTGACACAACACGTTCTTTGATTATAAATCTGCATGAAGTAGCACTTACAATTACAAATGCTTGTATTGAAACAGGTAATAAGCCTGCAGACATTGAACTTCACATCAACTCAAATGGTGGAAGTCTTTCTGATGCTTTACAGATTATTCAGGTAATTAAAGACATTCAGAGCGGCAAAGCTTGTAAGATTGGCGACGCTTTGGTTCCTATTAAAGTAAATACACATATCGAAGGTGAAGCTGATTCAGGCGCTTCTCTTATTGCTTGTGTTGGAAATTACAGAACTTGTTCTAAGTATGGTATGAGTTTGATCCATCCAATGAGAGCAATGGATTCCTCATTTAAGACACAAGAAGAGCAGGAAGTTGCTATTGCGAATAACAAAAAATGGAATGACATCTATAAAGGTGTTTATCTCGAACATTCAAAACTTACAGAGGAGCAGCTTAACACAATGTTTAAGACAGAAACTTATTATACTCCTCAGCAGTTGCTTGAATTTGGTTTAATTGATGAGGTAGTATAATGGCAAAGAAGAAAATTGTTGAAGACTTTGGCGATGATGGAGTTTCATTAAAAAAACACAAATTAAAGAAAGATGGTTTTCTTAAAAGACTAAAAGCAAAAATTGATGAACTTTTTGAATCAGATAACTTATCTTTCAATGGAAAAATTTTAATGCTAACAGTTTATGGAATGGTTTCATCAATTGGTTTAGTAGTTGCTTCTTCAGTTGGAAACATTATCCTTAAACTTATTTGGGCAGCAACAAACTTTACAGCAAAATGCCCAACGTTCGGGGCAATTTGCGGAATTGGATGGCTTATGTTTATTTTAAGCTTCCTTGCTTTCGGAGCATTAATAACTGTTAGTTTCTTTATATTGAGTGATACGAACACTTTTGATGATGACGTGCTAGAAGCTCTCTCATATAGCATTTTTGAAAACCACAAAAAAGAAGATTCGGAGGTATTTTAATGAAAGTTTATATTAGCGGAAAAATGACAGGACTTTCAGAAGAAAAAATTTGGAAAAATTTCAGAATAGTTGAGTCCTGGCTTGCAGAAAAAAACACTAATACAGATGATGGTGCTCCGATAGAAAGTATTATGAACCCTGCAGTTACATATGCTATGCAGAAGTATGATGCTTTCTCTTATGAAGATTGGCTGCATGTAGATTTTGCAATGCTTGATGCTTGCGATGGAGTTGCTCTTCTTCCGAATTGGAAAGATTCTATGGGGGCAAAGCGTGAAATTGCTTATGCCTACAAACACGGCAAAGAAGTTTTTTATCCTGTACTTTCTTATGTGCCAAGAAACGAACATAATAAAAAATTCAAGTTTGACGGCGAAAAGTATAATGCTTTTGAAATTAATCCAGAACTTACAAAGCAAGTCGCTCTTGAAGTTGAAAAGTATGATGTGAAAAAGCAACTTAACAACCTTTTTGATTCTTTCTGCGAAGAAAAAGCAAAGGCATCTTTGGAGGAACAGATTGGATAAATATGAACTTATAGAAGTTCTTCGCGCAGCCGCAGATGGTATTGCGGGCACCTCTAAAAGTAAAGAGGCAGAACTTAAACTTGACGGTTTTAAAAGAATAGTTTATAATTTCTGTAAGTTTGTAATTGCACAGGAAGAACTTGGTTCTCCTATGCCGAGTCTTTCTTCTTCAAATCCGTTTGATGATTATTCTGATCCACTAAATAAGTTTTATTCGTGTGTGGGTAGATTTGACCAAACAATATCTAGATCTCCTTTTGGAGGGAAAGAATTACTTGATAAAGTAAATGAACTTTATAAACAACTTACAAATGAAAACCCACCGAAGGAGGATTAGTATGGGCGAATTTTCATATGAACTTAAAGAAAAAATTGCAATTCTTTCCGAAGGGAAAGGCGGCTGGACAAAAGAAATAAACCTTGTTTCATATAATGGAGCAGCAGAAAAAATAGACATTCGCTCTTGGCAGACGACAGAAGATGGCGAAAGAAAAATGAGTAAAGGAATTACCCTTACAAATGAAGAGGCAACAAAGCTTCGCGATGCCCTTAATAAGGTCTTAGGAGATTAGTATGTTTAAAAAACCAAAGCTTATAAAATTTTATGGATTTGAAAGTCCTGACGGAAGTGGTGTTATCTATGGCTCTACAGACCCAGAAGAAGCAGCAGAACTTGCTCATGGAATGAAGCTATGGAAAGATGTTGCAACTGGCAAAGCCAAAGACATTTACGGTGTTCCCGATGGTGCCAAGAAGCATAAGAAAAAGAAAAAGAAATAGTCTTTTTAATAACAATAATTTACAAAATTTTAATTTCATGATATAATAAATCTGTAAGTTAGAGAACTTACAGATTTTATTTTTTAGGAGTATATAAAAATGAACTTACCAGCAATCAAAGATGAAATGGATGAATATGCAAAGGGGCTGCTATATCAAATAATTCCAAATAAATCTTTTAGTAATGTTTGCTACACTTACCGCATTTCTAACAAACTTGCTGGTAGTGTTTATAAGATTGCCCTTAATGATGCCCTTCCTGAAGAATTAAAGGAATGGCTTAAAACAATAGAGTTCTGTCATATTAAAAGACAGCACTATGCTGCAAAACAGACTTTGGACTTCAGATTTTCTGCTCCAAAGATTAAGGCAGTATACAACAGACTTAAGCCTTTGTTTGATGACCCAGTATCAGACATTGATAATATGTATGATATTTTCGAAGATTATATTTTCAAAATGCTTCGAGATTGGGAAGTTTTCACAAATGATTTTACAGAAGACGAAGTTCGTTATTTGGATACATTGTATCCAGATGAGTGTATTATAGATGGGCAGCCAGTTATTCACTTGCTTCCGCAAGATGTTGGTTATCCACCAGGATTAACTGCTAATGAGTATTTGCTTTTGATTTTGCAGAATCCTGAACAGTGGTTTACAAATCAGATGTCTGCAATGCAGCAGGCTATGGATGACTTAAAGCAGAGAAAACAGAATAATGGAACACAGGGTGGTTGTAACACAAATCAGTCAGGTGCCACTTCAAGTAGTGGCGGAGCTGACGATATGAACCACAACAAAGAAGACCGTGAAAGACCTAAGAAGAACCCACCACAGAATCAGCAGGGTGGACAGAGCGGTCAGAATCAGCAGGGTGGACAGAGCGGTCAGAATCAGAAAGGTGGTCAGAGTGGTCAGAATCAGAACGGTCAAAACCAGAACGGTCAAGACGATCAGGGCATGGGCTCTTCTCAGCAGAACCAGGATGCAGCTGCTAACACACAACAACAGGAGTGGAAAGATGGAAAAGATAGCAATGGAGGATCTAACGGTTCTTCAGGAAAACAATCAAATAACGATAAGTCTAAACAAACCGATTCTTCTTCAAAAGGAAGTGGAAAAGGTGGCTCTGACGATAAATCTGAGCAAGACGGACAATTAAGCAACGGAAGTGGAAGTTCAGATGATCAAGAAGGAGTAGACAATGAACAAAATCAGGCAGGCGGTGGTAGTTCTAACGACAAAACTGCAGGTGAAGATAAAAATTCTGATGGAGACACATCGGGAGGCTCAGGTAACCAGGAGGAAGTAGAAGATGCTGGCACTCAGGACGAAAGCCGATCTGGAGGCAGTTCTTCGGACAACAATAAAGGAGATTCTGACGATGCCGATGGGGAAAACCAAGCAGGCGGAAGTGGAACAAGCGATGAAGATAATAGCGACAACGGTTCTGAATCCGAATCTTCAAATGGTGGGGCTGATGCCTCTGATGACACCGGAGATGGTGAAGATACTAGCGGAGAAACTAGTGGAGAAGAGGGATCTGAAACCACAGACGGAGAATCTAGCAGCGACGGAAGCGAAGGAAGTGATGGCGACGCTTCCGATGCTGAAGGTGATAGCGGCGAGCGCAGAGAATTAACAAAAGAAGAACTTGAAGAATTGATTAAGCAGTTTGTTCAGAAAGCCGTTTCTGATTATCAGAAAATGCTTGAAATAAAAGACGAACAAGAAGCTGATTCAGATTCTCTTAAAGGCTACTCCCGCGATGGCGGTGGAGGAGCTGGCAACGGAACAGTTCTTGTTGATAAATGCACAAACTGGATTGATTTTGAAGGACTTGAAAAAGAAATTCGAGAACTGATGATTAACAGATGTGTTACAGTTTCTAAGCGCGATTTGCTTTATAACTATAACCGTGGACGTGGTTGTGGAGATGTTCTTACACCAAGATACCGAGAGCAGACAACTTATGACGAAGTTCCAATAACAGTAGTGCTTGATGTTTCGGGTTCTATTTCAGATAAGAACATTTTAGGTTTCTGTAACATCTTTAAGAATGTTTCTAAGACTTGCGGAAAGAAATGTAAGATTGTAATGTGGGATACAGACCTTCGTGCAATTTATGACTCAGGTGATGACATTAAAGCTGTAAGTGGTGGTGGAACAAACATTGGTGCAGGGATTGATTATGTTAGAAAGAACTTCCAGCCATCAGAAATCGGAAACTTGTTCGTAGTTTCAGACTGCGAAGACGATCTTGAAGATTGGAGCCTTGAAGGATTCGAGCAGCCTTATTTGGTATGTTGGAGTTCTATGGATGTAATCGAGCATTACACTGGTAGTCTTTTTAATGAATTTGTTGATTCGTTTGAGAAGATTCTTGTTAAGAAATAGAATTTACAAAAAAATAGATTTATGCTATAATTAAAAAACATCTATTATAAAGGAGAAAAAATGGAACAGACATTTAATATGGCTGCAACTGCTGAGGCTTTTAACATCTTGAGTAGCAGTCTTTATTCTAATCCAAAATTAGCAATAATTCGCGAACTTTCTACTAATGCAAATGATGCGCACAAGCAGGCTGGTAAAGAGGATTATCCTTTTAATCTTCACTTGCCAACCCCTAGTGAGCCATTCTTTAACATTCGCGATTATGGAGATGGTATCCCAGAAGATTTGATTTATAACATCTACACCTCGTATTTTGTTAGCACTAAAACTGATGATGAGAATCAGACGGGCTGTTTCGGGCTTGGCTCTAAAACTCCTTTCTCTCTTGTAGATGAATATGAAGTAATTTCTTATTGTGAAGGCAAAAAGAAAACTTATAAAATGTCAAAGAAAAACGGTCTTCCTTGCGTTGAGAAAATCGCAGAGGAAGATTGGACAAAAGATACAGGGCTTGAAATTAATTTCGGATGGACTACTGATAGAAAATGGTATTATGAAGAATGGAATGACGAAGCTGATAGATTTTTCCGTAGCACAAACTTTATGCCAAATGTAAATACATTCCTTGAAAACCAGGATTTTAATTGGGATGAATTTATGGCAGATAGAGAATTTCATTCTTTTAACTCTATCGACATTGGGCGTACTTATAGTCCTGATCTTTCTGTAAATGTTGCAGGAGTAGGTTTTGAAGTAAGACTTAACGATCTTAAAGGAAAAGGGGATGCCCTTAAAGATGTGTTTGGGCAAGCAGGTATAAAAAGAATTAACATTATGGCTAATAAGTCTGATGTAACTTTGACACCTTCTCGTGAAGTTTTGCATTATGACGATAAAACTATTAATTTTATTTATGACAATGTAAAAAAGGTAATTGATGAATATTATCAAAAGCTTAATAATAAGTTTGATGAGTTTACATACAAAGACGCTTTGAATCTTCAGGAAAACCAGAAGTATGATCGTGACTTGAATGACAAGTTCAGAACAAAAGTGTTTAACACTTTCTTTCAGAAGGCTCTTGATGTAAGATGTAATGGAAAAGGAAAAAGTATTACTGTTTGCTCGCCTAATGATTTGGGTGGATGGCGCGGAAGACCTAAAAAGATTTATCTTGTAGACTTTAATGGAATTAAGTCTACTGTTAAGCAGAATGTAGTTGATAATTTCTTGGCTTTGCAGACATTTGATGATAAAGGAAAACTTACTTCTACTTCGTTTGCAGATGTTGTTAAAAGAATCAGCACAGATGATGAAGCTTATCGAGTTCTCTTTCCCAAAGACTACAAAGATGCCGATAATTTAAAACTTTGCAAAGAATTCTTAGGTGATGAAGTAGAAGTAGTAAATTGGGCAACTGCTTGTGAGTATAAAAAAGAAGCAGGCAGTAGCGGAAGAAAACTTGGCTTCAAGACAAGACAGACAATATGCTATGGCAGCAATGGAAATTATCACTATGGTTATAGTTCTTCACCAGATCTTCAGGACGATGAAATTGGTGTTCTTGCAAATGAGGGCATCGATCTTTATTATGTAAAAGACAAAGCGCAAATTCTTAGAGATTTGGGACTAACATTTAAACTTGTTGTAAGGCCTAGTAAAGAATCTGTATATAAAAAATACAAAGAAAAGGGATTCTTAGATATTGATGAATATATTAAAACTATTGTAGACGCAAACATTGATACAATCAGAGATGAAATGATTATTGCTAAGAAAAATGAATTTGTAAGAAGTTGGATTTCTTATGGTTTCGAAGCAGACCTTGCAGAAGTGTTTAATGATCCAGCTTATGATTCTCTTATGGATATTGAAGATTTCAAAAATATTCGAGAATTATACAAAGAAGAAAACTATACAACAGATTTTCATCGCTCATTTACTTCTGTTAAGGGCGTTGACGGAGTTCCTGATTATCCAAAACCAATGTTCGTGCAGTTCCCACTATTTAGCGCTTTGAGAATTAGCTCTGCACAGGATTGGCGAAACTTCTTTGATTATATGTTGCTGTATAAGAACAGCAGCATGTTCCAAGTGGAAAAAAAAATAGTTGAAGAAGTAGCCTAGTTAAAGCCCGCCTTTTTGGTGGGCTCTTTAATTTACAAATTTTTGCTTTTATGTTATAATTTTAACATAAGGAAACAAAAATGAAGTTAGATTTTTGCTATGAAAATGAAGAACAACTTAATCAACTAGATAGGGTTGTAAAAGCTATGCTGATTAAGCATTTTCAAGAACATATGTATTACGTTGTTAGTTCTCGCTTTGCTAGTTATAACGGCCCATCAATAAGAGTTGAACTTGATCCACAAGAATACTTTAACGACATAGAAAAAGCAAAACAAAAATTACGCGACAAAACTTCAGAATTTATGACGGATTTTATATCTGATATTTTAACGCATATAAATTTTCCGCCAAGAATTTTTGTCAATGACTGATACCTAGTTAATCACTTAGGTTTACAAAATTTAGATTTTATATTATAATTAAAACATAAAGAAAAACAAGTAATAATTATTTAAGGAGGACATATAATTATGTCAATCAGCCAAAACATCTATGACTACATCGAGTTGAGCAAAATTACAAAGCAGCCAATTTTGCTTATTTCAAACCCAGGTTATGGTAAGACAACATCTATTACCAATTGGGCAAAAGAACAGAATTATCACTATGAACAGTTGATTGGTTCACGCTTCAGCCCAGATGACATTATGGGTTATCAAGTAAATGAACCTGGTTCACCAACTCTTATTCAGAAAGACCCAATTTGGTTCCAGCGTATTATCAACGCAAAGAACAACGGAAAGCCAACAATTTTGTTCGTTGATGAAATTTCAACTTGTTCTGATGCAGTTCAGGGGTCGTTGCTTTCTCTTATTTTTGACCGCCGAATTGGTAATGGTAAGAATTTGCCAGAAGATTGTATTATCTTGGCTGCAGCTAACTATTCAGAAAACTTACCAAGTTTTATGAATATCATGGCTCCAACAATTAACCGTTTCTGTATTGTAAATCTTCTTTGGGGACACAATAACTCAGATATTATTCACGAATGTTTGACACGTCAGAACCCTAAACCAAGAGCAGCTGGAAAGGTTGATGAAAATGAAATTGAAAAAGAATTTAATGAAATGATTAACGATATTATTGTTAAATATTCTGTTGTAGACAGTTCTCTTGGCTACATCGATCTTAACAACCACGACATCGCTAACATTTATAAAAGAAAGGGAAATGTTTACAACATTATCTCTTGGCGTTCTATTACTTACTTGAAGAACTTCGTTATCGCTATGGCAAAGCTTGGCATTGACGATGAAGTAGTAATTAAGAACGTATGTGCAGGGATGATTGGACTTGGTTCTAATAACTTTAAGTCAGAAGACCAGGTTGAATCATTTATCACTCTCGTTTCAGACCACGTTAAGCAGATTATCGATTCAAGTGTTGCATCTGAGCCACTTGATTTCGACGTAAACGATAAACTTTCCGATTTGATTCACGAGTATATCGCTAAGCTTGAGTCAACAAAGACTCTTGGCTCAACAAAGTATGAAAATGCTTTGGTTGATATAATTGTTAAGAAGTATGGAGACTTCGCAGAAGTTTACAAAGAACTTAGCAAGAACGACGAGGAAAAAGCACGCGAGTTCGTTAATGATATGGACTCTATTGCGGTTCTTATCAACAAGGTATCATCTGCAAATGCAGCAATAATTGCTAACATTCATCAGAGTTGTTCTTCTATGTACAACGATGTTCTTGGAATAAATGAAAATTTTTCTAAGGATATTTACGGTGTTTACACACCACAGATGATTAGAAAGGTAATTCTTGGTAAGGACAAGAAAGACAAGATTTGCCGTGTAGGTGTATTCGGTAGTTCAGGAAACTCTTATGTAGTAATTCCTAACGGTGTAGATGTTTCTAAGGCAACACTTAGCCGCCTTATCCGCGAAGACTGCTTTGAAAAATTAAGCCTTAACAAAATCTTGTAATTAAAAGGGAGGGGACAAGAGTTCCCCTCCCTCTTTTTTGGAGTAAGTATGATTAGTAAAGAAGAATTTAACGAAGAATACTATGCAGATTATGAAACTGGAACCCCTGATGATGACGATGAAGAAAGAAACGGTATTTTAAATTCGTTTTTTAGATTTCTTTGGGAGGCTTCCGATAAAGGAAAGCATAGCGTTTCAAGAGAAGAGCTTGGTAAGGTTTTTAACATTTTCAGCAATGAAGATCAAGAAATCATTGACGATTTTATGAATGAAGCCATTTATGATTCTGATGAAGTGGTAGACAGAGATCTTGAAAAAGGTTATGAAGTAAAACTTGTTATGGAAAAAGTAGGAACTTGTTTAGAAAATGGTGTCCCTATGAACATTGTAACTGCATTCAGACTTCACAATTCGCCTTATTGTAGCTGGGATGAATGTATATATGATGGCGACCTTTGTTTTCAGCTGGAAGACCCAAACGCTAAAAATTTAGATGAGTCAACAATTGATTGGATAGAAGGAGAAATTAAATCACTTCAAACAACTAATGGTAAAATAGACATTAACGAAGTGTTACATATTTTGCAAGAAGCAAGGAAATAAGTATGACTATTAAAGAGCAACTTGAAAAGTATTATATTGAAGATGAAGAAACAAGCATTATTTTATTTGAAAGCCCAAGTTATGATGAAGCATTCGTTGGCTTAACAATGGATGACAGAGCAGTTTATGATTATGATAAAATGGTCGAATGTCTTATAACAGAAGATAATATGACTTACGAAGAGGCTGCTGAGTTCATTGATTATAATACAGTTCGCTCTTTACCTTACGTTGGAGATAAAGGGCCTATTATTATTAAAAACCCTTTAAAATAGATGTTTTGTGAAAGGCTACGCTTTTACGCGTAGCCTTTTGCGTTTTTTGAATTATTACACCTAAGTTAATTATATGAATTTAGACGAGCTTTTAGACAAAAATGAAGAAGAGATTTTAGACGAAGCAAAGCACACAAGAAGTGACGAGTATATTCGCTATTGGCATCACTTTACTCCAGAAGAGAAAGAACAATATGTTAAAGAAGGACATAAGCCAAAGAGCGGTATTTGGATATACAAGCATCGTGAGGCAATGGGGTTAGACTATCACGATAAAGACGTTATAGTTCATCACAAAGATCACGATAAACATAATTATAAAAAATCAAATTTAAAAATTCTTAGTAGGGCCGAACACGTGCGTGAAGACCCCAACGCCTTAAAGCATGCGGGAGAAAAATGCAAAGAACCTGACTGCGGAAACTCTTACTATGCAAGAGGCTATTGCTATAAACATTATATTGCTCATTTTAGAAAAGGTGAGTTCGGACACTACGATCCATCAAAAAATAAATCAAAAAAAGAAAGACCTAAAAAAGATAAATAGTTTACAAAAAATACCTTTTATGTTATAATTTAATAAAAGAAATAAAAAGAGGTATTTTATGAATCCCGATGACATGTTTTCAATGATCTCAAATTTTTCAAAATATAGTTCTGCTTATAATACTTTATCTAGCAACTATCTTGATAGTAGATGGGATTGGAGCTTTGATCCTTATCCTCAGTCTTATCAAGGTATAAAAAATAATTGTATTTGGCTTAATGTTAACTACATTGGAAACGACAGAATTTATATAGAAAGACCAAACTGTGAAGATTTAGTAAACATTAAAAAATTAAACCCAACAATTGTAGTAGGTAATGATTTAGAAGATAAGGCTAATTACGCTAGCAGCTTTGACGATATACAAGATGACGACAAAGGCATAGTTGTTAACAACATTGAAGAAATTGAAGTTTCTACTGGAAGATATAGCAGCAATAACACTCAGAAAAAACTTTCAGAAGATGAATTTGACTTGATAACTGCTAATGAAAAGTTTAGAAACGAAATGATGGGAACCGTTCTTGCTTCTATTTCTAGCGACTTCTTAAATCATCTTGAAAGACAGGTTAGAGAACTTGATCTAAATCCTAACATTTATCATGAAAAATTCTTGGAAGTTATAAACAGCTTGCGTGATTATTTGGAAATAACTATTACAGATTCTTATGGAGATAAGTTGGCAGTTATAAACCCAAAAACTTATGAAATTACCAAGCTTAAACCTTATGAGCCAACCAAGGCAGAAGATTATTTCATTGAAGATTTTTCATTTCTTGTTGCTGATGAATTTGTTAAAGAAATAAACATTCTAAGACGTGGCGGGTCAACAAATCCTGCTAAGAGTATTGGCACCATAATAAAATTTTTAATTGATTCTGGAAGATCAGAACTTGCTAATAAAATTAAATCTTATTTTGATGAATCTATTATTAAGGACGAAGAAGTATGATTAAAATGGAATTAAGGTGTCCTGACTTTTGGTTCAAAGTTGGTAACATAAATTTAGAAGAGTTGCCAAGAATGGCAACCTCCTTTGACGATGGTGATTATGTTGAAGACTTTGGCAGCGATGATGAAGATGGATGGGAAGATTTTTATTTTAAATGCAAAAATAAAGAAAATTATTTTTGCAGATTTGAAAACTTTCAAGGGCTCAACGACATTGCGCATTGGTCTGAACAAATACTTAACAGCTTTATGCATGGTACATTTCGAGATTTTATGAAAGCCAATAATATAAATGAGAATTTTCTTAACGAAGACAACATGAAAGTTCTCGCTGTTTTAGACAGCGAGCGAAAAAGAAAAATTAGAGAGAATGCTTTTATGGAACTTACGAATGAAGATTCTGGCGAAGTTGTTGGCTATTATAATTTTGAAACAAGGAAGGTGATAAAAATATGAGCGAAAAAATAATTGAGTTTGTATCTTATGATGGTGAATACCCTAACCTTTGCAGTGGCATCCTTGTTATACGAGTGAAAGAATATGTTGAAGATTTCAGCTGCGATGAAGCTGAAGATTTTGATTCTTCTGTTGAGGAAAAATATGCAGAATTTAAAGAATATCATCTTGACAGCATTTTGCAATCTGGCGGAAGCTGTGGTTTTAGAAACGACTATTCAGAGGATTATTGTTATCAAGGAGAGTGGGGTATAGCTGAACATAATTTACCCGATGAGTTAAAACCTTATGCAGATAAGATCAAAGAAGTTGTAAATGAGAATGTTCCCTGGGGATGTTGTGGAGGATGTTTATAAAAAAAGTCCAGCTTAATGCTGGGCTTTTTTTAGTTACTGATATTTACAAAAGTTTGATTTTATGATATAATATATTTATAAGGAAAAAATATGACTGATAAAGAAGTTTTTAAGAAATTAGCAAAAATTAAAAATTTTGATTTACTTGAAGATAAAGAAAAATTTTTAATCTGCGACTATATTCATTACTCAATTCAAATTGACTTAGAAAAAGACGAAGACAATGAGCTAGGTGATGTAGATTATATCTGGGGCGGTCAAAAAAATTCAGAATATGATTCTGATTACTCAGAGCCTTGGGGTTTTGAAACCACGGGTAAAAACTATGGAGAAATTTTCAATAATGTAAAAATTTCTCTTTTGCAAAAAAAAGAAGATTATGGTATTCTTGTAAAAGTTGAAGCTTCGATTGAAGAAGATTCATTTTGTTTTACGTTTTGGGATTGCAAGGAAGAAGAGATAGATTTTTCTAAATTACCAGACTTTTCTTGCTCTGCTAATTCTCTCAAAGAAACATCACCAGAAGAATATATTTGTGCTCTTTTAAGAAAAAAAGAATTTTTAGAGTATCAACAAAAGCAGACAGAAGAACAACTTGAAAAAATTGTTGCCGAATTAGAGAAATTTAATGTTTCTTCATTTGAAGAATAAAATTATTTAAAAATAAAATATATAGAAGGAAAAGATGATTTCAGAAGAAATTAGTGAAATGTTTGGTTATAACTTTAACACTCTTAAAAGTTATATTGATAATTGGCAGCCAGTTGAAGAACTCGAATGGCTTAATGACTATCAAGATAGACGCTTTATTCGTGAAATAGCAGATGAAGAGCGCGAATATTTTGATAGAGGTTGGCACGAGCTAAGAGAGGCTAAACCCGATTTAAAAATTTCTTATCGAGATTTTGTTGATAACAAAATTGAAATTGATGGGCAGAAAAGAAAATTATTTAAGTATATAGGAGATAAAGAGCTATCAGAGCTTGTAGGAAAATACAAACTACCAAAAACTAAATTATATTTGGTTATATCTACAAACTTTGATGATTTTTTAATGTGCTCGACAGATAATTCTTGGACTGCTTGCACTAATTTAAAAAATGGCGATTTTAGATATACAACAATTGGTAATATATTCACCAATGGAAGATTTATCGCTTATGTAACAGATTTAAAGCCTAAGTCGTTTAAGGGACTTGAAAGTTATAATATGTTTTATCGCTGTTTTGGTTTTATAAACAAAGACGGTGAGATGGTTGGAAACATTTGGTATCCGATTAAGACCTATATGGCTTTTCAAGATGAACACTTTAAGAGCGTCAGAGATGTAAGCAACAAAGACGCAAAATATAAAATTGATAAAGTCTTTAATGATTATGGCTTTTTCATTTATCCTTATTTAGATTATTCAGTCTTAGATACAGATAGTGGAAACTATTACTTTTCAGATTCATATTTAAGATTTCATCCAATTATTGAATTTGAAGACGGGACTGTAAAGCCTTATTCTTCTAAAATAAAATATGAAGGTGTAAATCTTAATGGTGATAACATTAAAGATATGTTTTGGAAGTATTGTGATGTATGCGGAACTTGGCACGGAAATATTGAAACTGTTGGGAATTGTAATTATTGTCCTGATTGCGCTAAAAAAGCAACTATAAAATGTGAGCATTGCGGAAAAGAAATAAAACTCTTAGACGCGCATTTCACAGAAGACAACGAGTGGATTTGTGATGATTGTATTAAAACAATTTATGGAAGAGTAGATGTTAAAACCTGTTCTTGTGGAACCCTTATAAGAATGAAAGGTAAAACTCAATGTAAATACTGTCGTTCTGAAAAAGAAGACGCATTTAAGAATCAAGAGTTTGAATATATAAAATTAAATCAAAAACCAATGAATGTTTATTCATATTTTAGACACGCTTATGTGCCTGATAGTAGAGGAAATTGTGTTCCGCCGCATCTTAGATATGATGATGACATTTTCTCAGAAACAGAGAAATATATTTGGCACGATTAGGAGATTAATTATGAAAAAGAGACCAACAGAAGCAGTTATGGAAACAGAGATAGAACTTGGCGAAGTTGTAAGAGCAACAGATCCTTGTTATGATTTAGATGTTTGGTGCACAATTGTTATCAAAGATGTTTTGCCTGGAAAGTATAAAGCAAGAGTTGTTAAGATAGATGACGACAGACTTTGGAACAAGGACGCACCTGCTTACCTTATTGTAGAGCATTCTAATTATGATTCTTTTAAATATGACGAGCGCGTTGAAGGTGAAGTTGGTGTAGACTCTGGACAGGCTGGTATCTTCGATGAAGAATACTACAAAAAAATTTATGAAAACGAAAAAGATGAAAACGGCGAAGAAACAAAAGAATATGAAGATTGGTATGATCGATGTTTTTATCAATGGTATGTAGAAAAACCTAATCCTAATCATATGTCAGAAGAAAGATGGGCATTTGCAAACTTCCCAAAAGAAGTAGAAGAATTAGTAAACAAAGGTGAGCATCCGCTTATGGCATCATATGAAGTTGCAAGAAAGCATCGTGATGAATATTTTGAAAGTAATGCTCGCTGTTTTAGCATTGTAGAATACGGCGTTTCTAATCTTGATAATAAAGGCGCTTGTTCTTCTACAAACTTTGGCGACGGTGGATATGATCTTTATGTTGCAAGAAATGAAGATGGTAAAGTAATAGGTTTCAAGATTGACTTTATCGGAGGTTTGGAAGATTGTGAGGAGGAAGAAGATGAATAAATTCTTACACGGTATAACTGCTCCAGCTGCTGGCTTCCCTACATTTGATGAACATATTGCTTGGCTCGAGAGCAAGATCAAAGAAAATGAAAACTGTATACAAGAATGTAATGAAGAAATCAAAGAAGATTTGAAAGAACTTGAAGAAGTAAAGGCTGAAAAAGAAGCCACTGAAAAGAATCCCGAAACTTATAAGCCTTCTATATATCTTGGTGGTTGGGCAGATACAGAAAAAAAGAAACAAATTGCTTATGATTGGGCACAAGCACATGAAATAAAACATCATAGCGAACTTGTTGGAAATTTTTGGAAAGGTTTAAGAACTATGGAGCATCATCATCCTAATTATGAATTTATAACAGCACAGTCAAGCACTTCTAAAATTAGATATGTTAGATGTAGAGATTGTTACAAAAATGCTTTGGAACATGGTTATGAAGACCAAAAAGAAAAGTATCAGGTGATGTTAGATGATTGATAATTTTTATGAAAAACTAAATGCTCATGGTTTAACAACTAAGTTTTTAGTTAAGGCTGTTTCAAGGGATACAGAAGGGCTTCAGATTCTTACTTGTGTTCTTGACTCTTTAGATGATGTTATGAATTTTTTTAAGTTCTTAAAAGAAGTATCAGGTAGCCCAAATAGATTACATTTATTTATAAACAATGAAGAAGTTGAAATAGAAACTGCCCACATTGAATCGACAGATAATGTAAGATTTGAAGCTATTAACTGTAGTTATAAAGTTGAAGAAATAATAACAAGTCTTAATTTTGTTAAGGAGTTTTAAATGAAAAGCCCGCAAGTTTTGCGGGCTTTTTTTTCGTGCTTGCGTTGT
>Ga0247609_10000319_pt1 | contig 69208 bp, 59 predicted proteins | sample 172DNAGHGlowgp2_FD_193487 | JGI IMG/M metagenome (GOLD analysis project Ga0247609, IMG submission 193487) | Sheep rumen microbial communities from Palmerston North, Manawatu-Wanganui, New Zealand - 1728 DNA GHGlow gp2 | ecosystem: Host-associated > Mammals > Digestive system > Stomach > Rumen ...
TGGGGCAGATTGCTTACGCGTTACTCACCCGTTCGCCGCTACGTATTGCTACGTCGCTCGACTTGCATGTATAAGACACGCCACCAGCGTTCGTTCTGAGCCAGGATCAAACTCTTCATTGATTTTTATAGTCTGTCCTGTTTTCCGTAAATTTGACTTCCAAGAAATTTTCTTGGGCCGTCACTAAGCACATCTCCGATTCCTTCAAGCTGCCCGGCGGCCTCTCTGGGCCTCCGTCCCCGTCCGTTCGGGCGTTGTCGCCGTCCCGTTCGAGGGTGAGGCCAATTATAGAATTTTCAGCGCAAATGTCAAGGGCTTTTTTGAAAAAATTTCATTTTTTTTCATTTTTTTTGAATTAGCCAGCTTAATTCCACATTTTCGCCACTTTATCAACATACTATCAACTACGAGAATATCGAAAACAGCGCAAAAAAAGCCATTCACTATTCGGAGCGCGTGCGGCCGAGGGCCAAAATCGCCACATTGACCGCAAAAGCGAGTACCATCAATATGTCGCCGGTGTGCGCGCCCAGCGATCCGGGCAACGCGGGGCATAATTTACCTGCAAGCGCCAGGATGCCGCCCGCAACAATGGCCGCCGCCACGAACTTCGGCTTGGCCCTGAGCCCAAGAAGCCCCCACAATATAGGTACGGTGAACGCGCCCGCATAAACGGCAAGCGCCAAAAGCAACGTGCCGATGATATCGGTAAATACAAGCGCCAGCAGCAACGCCACGATTCCGTTCAACAAGATTGTGATACGGATGCCGCCAAGCCTGCGGCCTGCATTCGCGCCGTTTGCACCATTCACATCAACTTCCGAATCCTGCTTACGAAACATTCCATACAAAATAACGGAACTGCTGAGAAGCGTGGTATCGGCACTGCTAAGCACAACGCTCAGCAACGCAAGCGCCACAAGCGGAATCAAGGCCGAAGGTAACACTTTGTCTGCAATAGCCGTAATGTGCGCGCCCTGCACGTTTTCAAGGCTCACACCGTATACCGCCAAAAAGCCGATTACAAAAGCAACAGGCACAAGCGTCGCTGCCGCCATGCCAATAGCCTTCCTGGCCGTAGCCACGTCCTTCGCACAGAACATGCGGCTAAAGATGTCGGGGCCCGCCGTGTACGTTGTGCCGTACGTGAGCACCAGCAAGAACAAGTCAAACGGCGTAAAGTTCGTATTGAACGGGAACTCGGGAGCACCCTGCAGAACCGTGGACAGCGAAGATGCGCCAGTGCCCGCGAACAGCGCGAATCCCGCCACCGTCAATAGCCCAACGATAATCAGGCAGGCCTGCAAAAAGTCCGTGCGCAAAATAGAATGCTGCCCGCCAGCGAGCGTGTAGCCCGTAAATACTGCCGCCGAGACAAGCGCTGCCTGCGTGTACCCGAGCGGTGCGAACGTCATCAAGAGCTTTGCGGCCGCGATAATCTGTGCGGCGACAATGCCGGTCCACGCGACCGGTATCACCAAGGATGCCACCAGTCGCGGGCCCCTGCCGTACAGGTTCTCGACAAGATCCGGCAACGTGTATTTACCATGGTTGTATGCACGGCGCGCAAACGGAATCAATGCGACAAGCCCGAGCGCGCCTACAAGCATGAACCAGGTGGCGGCCCCGCCGAGCCTGGCACCGCTATCGACGGCGCCAATCACGGCCGACCCGCCAAGGATTGTCGCCACCAAGCTCCCCGCCACCGCCTTGGCCGACGCGCCCTTGCGCGCTACGAAGAAATCAGGAATGTCCTTGACGCTTTTGGCGCTACGGACCGCTATTACCACCAAGAAAACGAGATAGATTATTAAGGCAATATTCATTTAGCGTAACCGGAAGGCAACGCAGGCGATATCCACGGCACGGGGCAAGCTCATTTCGCGACTCATGCCCTGTGGCAAGTTGCGGAAGCCTACATTGCGGATTGAATCACATAGTTTTTGTGCCACCGCGGCAACAGATTCGCCGGCAACTCCCGCTTCGCCGTCCGAATTGCTCGCCGCGTTCTGCAACATGTTCAGCATCATGAACCCGGCACCCAGGCGCTGCTGCTTGTCGACAAGCGTCACAAGGCGCGAGGTGTCGGCCACGAGGAAACCGATTTGCAGCAAAAAGTCGCCCGACAGCTTCACCTTGACCTGGCGCTCCACGGCCGAAGCCGGACGCACCGATTTTTGCAGGGGCTGCATGTATGCGGCAAAGTGGCGCGGCGAGGGCGGCACCAAATCTAGCGAGACGCTTGCTTCGGCAGGCGCACTCGGCGCAGCGGCCGGAACCGCTTCGGCACCATTGAACTTGGCGCACTCCGCCCTGTAATTCGCCATGACAATTATGTTGTCTGCAATATCCAAGTAGTCACCGCAGGCTCCCGCCACCAAGACAAAGCTCATCCCTGCAGTGGCGAGTTCGCGAATGCGGTCGGTCAGCGGAATAAGCGGTTCGCGCTCGTCGCCCAAAAGCTTGCGCACGCGCACGTCGCGGATTAAAAAATTCACCGCCGAGGAATCTTCATCAATAAAGAACGTGCGTGCACCCGCCTCCATCGCCTCGAGCAAGTTCGCCGCCTCGCTCGTGGAACCCGAAGCCGAGAGCGTATTGAAATCCTTCGTACCGATGCCGCCCGGCAAATCGCGCACGAACATCGAGAGGTCTGTGCCGCGAACGCTTCGCCCGTCCTCCACGCCCACACGGAGCGCCGTCTCGTCAACGACAATGCCTTCGCGCCCGTCGCCCGGCACATGCGGGAACACCGCGCGTATCAACGCCTGCAACAGCGTGGACTTCCCGTGGAACGCGCCGCCCGTAATCACGGTAATGCCCTTGGGGATTCCCATACCGCGGATTTCGCGGCCGCACACGCTCAGCGTAACGGCCATCTCCTCGGGAGCCTCGAACTTCACCGCCCCCTCAAGAGGCTCTTCGCTCAGGCCCGACGCACGCGGCAACACAGCCCCGTCGGGCACAAACGCGCACAGCCCGCGAGCATCCAGTTCGGCAAGAATCGCCTTGCGCTCGGCAAGAACGCGGTAATACTCCTGCAACTCCGGCACAGCCGCCTTGTCGCAGTACAGCCCCGCCGACACGAGGTCCGGCAACACCATCGTCAAAATCTCGGCAGCCTCTTCCGCCTGAATCTTGCGTCCTTCGCCCGGGAGTCGTACCTGCAGGCACGCCCGGAGTTCGCCGTTGTCTATCCACAAGCTGTTCCGCACCAGCATTTCGGGTCCGGCGGTATTGAAAACCACCGCGGCATCCTTGCCCGGGTAGCGTTCCTGCACCAGGCGTCCGAGCCTGCGGTACAGAAAATCGCTGAGGGCGAGCCTGTGTTCAAAATCCGAGCCCCACTCCGGCGCATAGCCGAGCGCCAAAAGCTTCGCACGCACCACCACCCGCGACGCGGGTGCAAACGGGTCGCCCTGCACATGGATGAATTCCAGTACAAAGTCACCGAAATCCCAGGGCTTGTCGGCGAGGGATTTGTAAAGGCCGTAATTTTTGCCATTCAAGGTGCGAATTTTCTGGTAAAGGGCTTTCATGCGATTGAAGATAGAAAAAATCCCTTATTTTCACCAAGTATCCAAACTTTTGCACAAAATTATTTTAAATTCAAAAAAAACATTATATTTTATACATAAACAACAGGAGATTCTCATGAAGAAACTGTACATCTTTGCCCTTATGGTGGCATTTCTCTTTACTTCCGCCGTCGCCGACGACGATCCGCCTCCCCGTGGCAAGGCCGCTACCGTGAACATCATCACCGAACCGCCTAACAGCGAAGTGTACCTGGGCGGCGAACTGCTCGGCAAGAGCCCCATCGAACATATGCAGGTCAAGTCCGGTCGTCAGACCCTCGTGGTCATCGACCAGGGTTACGAACTCGTGAACCAGCGCGTGAACATCTGGCCGGGCCAGGACAAGCGCAACAACTTCGACTTCGGCACCAAGATCCCGAAGGGCCACATCAAGGTTTCCACCAAGCCGGGCAAGTGCCTCATCTTCGTCGACGGTGAAAACTCCGACAAGACCGACGGCGCCCCGCTCACCATCCACAACCTGGATGCAGGCGACCACGTGGTGCGTGCCGAATGCTCTAACCGCAAGTCTGCCGAAGCTCTCGTGACCGTCAAGGGCGAAGAGACCGTCGAACTCGAACTCGACGCCACTTCTGGCAAGAAAAAGAAATAATTCCAAGCCTAATTGGAATAAAAGAACTGGAGCTCCCGCCGGGGGCTCTGTTTTTTTATATTTATCCACGTAAAACTTAACCAGGAGATAAACATGTCTAAAATCTGGACTATCTGCCTTTGTGCCTCTCTCGCCCTCCTCGTCGGCTGCTCCAGCGGCGGCAAGAAGGTCTCCCGTATCGATTCCAACTCCGTGACCGACCTTTCTGGCGCATGGAACGACACCGATTCCCGCCTCGTCGCCGACGAAATGATTACCGACTGCCTCAACCGTCCGTGGTACCAGGCCATGATCCAGCAAAAGAACGGCCAGGTCCCGACCGTCGTGATTGGCCAGGTCCGTAACAAGAGCCACGAACACATCAACGTCGAAACCTTCATCAAGGATATCGAGCGCGCCCTCATCAACAGCGGCAAGGCCGACTTTGTCGCGAACGCCGAAGAACGCTCCGAACTCCGCAACGAGCTCGCCAGCCAGGCCGGCAACGCCACCGAAGAAACCCGCAAGGACGCGGGCCAGGAAATCGGTGCCGACCTCATGCTCACCGGTACGCTCAACTCCATCGTGGACCAGGAAGGTGGCGAACAGGTCATCTACTACCAGGTCGACATGGAACTCACCGACATCCAGAGCCACAAGAAGGTTTGGATCGGCGACAAGAAGATCAAGAAGTACGTCTCCCAGTCCAGCGTAAAGATGTAATGCACCTGCACTGTAATGTGTAGTGTGAAATGTGTAATGTGTAGCGTGGGCAAAGGGGAAGGCCTTCCCCTCGCCCCGGACCCATTCCGGGGCTACCCCTTCTCCTAGGGGCTCCGCCCCTAACACCCCACTTCCGCAATCCAGGTTAGCGCTATGAAACGGATATTCCTGTTGCTTGCCGCATTCTTGTTGGCGTCTTGCGCGAACAAGTCCATGACGCGGTACGAAGAACTGGCCCCGACTCTCGAGAAGAAGGGCTTCGAAGCAACTATCGCCCAAGTAAAGAAAAAGCAAAAGGACCTGTACGGTTCCAACAGCGAATTCCTGTACTACTACGACCTGGGCGTACTGCACCACTACAACCGCAACTTCGACGAGAGCATCAAGAATTTCGAGAAGGCCGAAAAGATAAACGACGACCTTTATACGAAATCCGTCACGAACGAGGCGGCGGCCATCCTCACGAACGACAATATCCGCCCTTACCGGGCGAGGCCCTTCGAGATTTTGACCATGTACGAGTTCCAGATTCTCAACTACCTGGCCAAAATGGACCTCGACGGAGCACTTGTCGAGGTGAAGCGTTCCCAGATAGCGATGAACAGGCTCTACCAGAAGGATGCAGACAAAGTAAACGACAACGGGTTCCTGCGTTACCTTTCCGCCCTGGTGTACGACCTGGAAGGCGAACAAGACGACGCGGCTATCGCCTACTACAAGGCTGTAAAGGCCTACGACGAAAGCAAGATGGGACTGCCGAACGAAGTGTTCGAGTTCGTCACCGAGAGCCTGCGACGCATGGACCGCGAAGACGACATCCGCGCCCTCAAGAAGAAGGAACTCGCGAGCACGCCCAAGGCGACGGCCGTCCAGAAAATGGGCCAGGAAATCATCGTCATCGGTTACGCCGGCCACAGCCCCATCCTGGGCGAGATGTACCTCTCCGGTACGTTCGTGAGCGGCGGCGTGATGAACCTCTACTACAAGGACGGCGAAACCGGGCAGCGCAATTCCTTTACGCTAGTGGCCCCGCCGGTCGCAGGCGCCGGAAGCGGCACGTTCCATATCGGGTTCGCGCTCCCCGAGGTACGCAAGCACCCGAGCCGCGTTAACCGCTTCGAGGTCTCCCTGGACGGCAAGACGCGTATAAAGCCCGAGAAGGTGATGGACATCGACGGCGAACTCCGCCAGAACATGGAAGACGAAAAGACCTCCACCATAACGCGCACCGCGGTGAGGGTCACGCTCCGCACCATCGCCGCCCAAAAAGCCAAATCCGCCACCAACACGGGTAACGGCCTCTTCGACCTCGTAAAGAACATCGGCATGGACGTCGCGCAGGGCCAGCTCGAGCAGGCGGACCTCCGCGTCGGGCTCTTCTTGCCCAATTCCTTCTACATGACCCGCCTCCCCGTAGAACCGGGCAGCCACAGCGTGAGCGTCGCCGCCCAGGGCAGCCACGGCGAGACCGTCGGGGTTTACAATTTCGACAAAATCCCGGTCAAGAAGGGCCAGAAGGTGCTGCTCATCGTGCCGGCCATCAAGTAACGGCCCGCGACTGCCCTCAAACACCGCATTTTCCGAAAACATTTATAAACAGGCGCCCCCAGGGGCGTTTTTTTTGCACGAAAAGGGATTTTTTGGATTTCTGGGCTGTCCTTTTCCTTATTTTTTATATAATTTCAAGACACGAGTCTAAGTCTACATAGGAGAGCCTTATGAACTGCAAAATTATTCTTGCCACGGCCGCCCTGCTCGCGACCCAGTCTTTCGCCATTATCGGCATCGGCGCCCATTACAGCCCCCTCTTCGGCAACACCTTGAAGCCCGAAGGCAAGGGTGTGGTCACAGACGACATCAGCTTCAGCCATGAAGGCTACGAAGGCACCATGCAGGGCTTCGGTTTCAAGCTGTGGATTGACCTCCTCCCCGTCATCGACATCGAAGGTACCTTCAACGTCCGCTTCGGTTCTTACGACGCAAGCCTCTATGTCAAGGCCGACAACGTCCCCGAAACTGAAATCCCGCTCGAAATCGAACTCGGCGGCACCCCGTTCGGCAAGGCGAACCCGAAGTTCGTCTCCATGACCGGCGATATTTCCATTACCTATCCCATCACCTTCATCCCTATCATCCGTCCTTACATCGGTGGCGGTCTCACCGTCTTCGCGAACAGCTTCGTGCTTAACAACAGCTTCGTTGGCGGACTCATCGGCGATCCGTCCATCTCCGAAGCCATCCAGGAAGTGGCCGCGATGAAGGCTGCGGGCACCATCACTCCCGAAGCACAGCAGGCACTTGAACAGAAGCTCTCCGGCCTCGGCGAAACCGTCAAGCAGAAGGTCCAGGACCAGGCCATGGAAGAAGGCGTCAAGACCAGCATCGGCGGTCACGTCCTTATCGGCTTGCGCGCCAAGCTCCCCGTCATCCCGATTGCGGCCTACTCGAACGTGAAATTCTACTTCGGCGGTGACTTCCCCGAAGAAGTCGATCCGGGCATAGTCGCTCTCGAACTCGGTATCGGACTCGCGCTCTAATAAAGTTTCAAAGGAAAAAACATAAAATGGCTCAAAATTCTAGCAGCACAAGTATTCTCATTATTGAAGACGAAATTGCAATTGCCGAAGGCCTCGTAGACCTCTGCGAACTCAACGGCTACTCCGTTAAGCACGTGGCCGATGGCGAAAGCGGTCTTACCGAAGCCCTCTCCGGCCAGTACGGCCTTGTCCTCCTCGACCTCATGCTCCCGGGCATGGACGGCTTTACCGTCTGCGACAAGATTCGCGAAAAGGACAGGAGCCTTCCCATCATCATCCTTTCTGCCAAGAATGCCGACGAGGACATCATCAACGGCCTCAAGTTCGGTGCCGACGACTACATCCCGAAGCCGTTCTCCGTGCCCATGCTGCTTGCGCGCATCGAGGCCGTGCTCCGTCGTAGCCGCCAGTCCCTCGAGAACGAAGGCAAGCTCGCCGCCGGTAACCTCCGCGTGAACTTCCGTGAATACACCGGCACCCGCGGCAAGGAAGAACTCGCCTTTACCCGCAAGGAAATCGAAATCCTCGAATACCTGTGGAACAACCGAGACCACGCCGTTCCGCGTGCCGAACTGCTCCGCAAGGTCTGGGGTTACGAGAATGCCGAATCCGTGGATACCCGCACCGTCGACATCCATATCACCAAGCTTCGCAAGAAAATCGAGGACGACCCGGCCCATCCGAAACTCCTCGTGACCTTCCGCGGCGAAGGGTACCAGATGCGTTCGGCTCCTGAATGCGCAAAATCCACGTAATATTCGCGGCGATATTCTTCGTCATCACGTTGCCCCTGGTGGTGCTGCTCCACCAGGCGTATACGCAATTGGAAATCGGTACGAACTCGCTGTACCAAGGGCATGCGATGTTCGTCGCGAACACGCTAAACCAGCAAATCGCAAAGGACCTCGCCGTCGAAGACAAGAGGTCGTACTCGGAATACGGGTTCATCCGAACAATCCAGGTTATTGGCGGCGAAGAGAACACGCTCTCCGAGCTGGTGGACTACCCCATCACGAGCCAGTACGAAGGCCTCGTTGGGCACTTCCAGCTTGCGCCCGACAACTCGCTGCGTACGCCGTTCCTGCCCGAAGGGCGGTTCGGTGAAATCCTCCTCGAGCAGATTCCCCCTGCCGAACGTACCAAGCGCGAAGAAGTCCGTTTCCGCATCAACAACATCCTGAACGAACTCGGCGTAAAGAACGAAGGCATCGAGGCAACAGCGCAGCCTCGCGACTCCGTGGAAAGCGTCATCGACGTCGTGTACAAGCGCGACCCCAAGCTGCACGGCAAGAGCAAGAAGCGCAAGAACCAGATTGAACGAACCAACCGCTTCGAGCACACCTCCGAAAAAGAGACGTTCGCCTTCGACGCTGAATCCGCGAAACTCGACAGCACCGACACTCTAGAAATCCCCTTCGAAATCACCCGCCCGCAAGAAGTCGAAATCGAACCGTTCGAGGCGGTGTTCAACAAGAACTACATCGTGTTCCGCCGCAACGTGCGCCGCGGTAGCGAACTGTTCGTGCAAGGATTCGTCGTCGACCTGCGCGTATACCTGAGCAGCCTCGTCAAGAACGAGACGCAGTTCTACCCGCTCGAAAAGGACCTCGTCCTCGGATTCTCGAGCAACGGCACGGACCTTTTGCGGTTCGGCGCATCCGACGCGACAACCAAGATTCTCTCGGTACCGCTGCTGCCGCCACTCAACAGCATCTCGCTCAACATGTACATGAAAAAGAGCGAGAACTTCAACAGCAGCGGCCTATTGCTGTTCCTCGGTTTCGTAGTGCTGTTCGTGCTGGCGGCAGGCCTTATCGCCGTATACCGCCTTACCCAGAGCGAAGTCTCGCTCGCTAAAAAGCGCCAGGACTTTATCTCTGCCGTGAGTCACGAGCTCAAGACTCCGCTAACCGCCATCAAGGTGAGCGCCGAGCTGCTACAGCAGTACGACAGCAAGATGAGCGAAGAGAAACGCCTGCAGAAGTATAGCCAGATTGCCCGCGAATCCGACCGACTCACGCGACTCATCCAGAACGTGCTGAACCTCTCCAAGCTCGACGGCAACCGCTGGGTCGCAAACATCAAGAAAGACCGCCCCAAGGCGGTGCTCGACGACTTTGTCACCATGTACTCGAAGAACATCGAGGACCACGGCTTTGAACTCACCGTCTCGTGCGACACCGAAGTCGACAGCGTGCAGCTCATGATGGACCGCGATGCCGTGATGCAGATTTTAACGAACCTCGTGGACAACTCGCTCAAGTTCTCCGTGAAGGCGGACTACAAGATGATCATCATCGAGCTCCGCATGGCCGTAGACCATGTGTACCTCGCCGTCCGCGACTACGGCCCGGGCATCCCACAATCCGAGATGAAGAAGGTGTTCCAGGAATTCTACCGCGTGGAAAACGAGATGACCCGCACCACGCAGGGAACGGGCATCGGGCTTTCGATGGTGAAAAAGCTTTGCACGCTTTCGAACATGAAAATCGAAATCGAGAACGCAAACCCAGGACTGCGCACGAAGATACACTTCCCGCCCTTGTCCATCTAGAATCGATTTATGTATCTTATAGGCATTCAGGACGCTAGGCCATGACTCAAGAAGATATTCTCCACAACCCCGAGCAATTCAACCTTTCCATCGAAACTGTCGGCAAGGGAACGCTCAAGTCCCCGATGAAGGGAATCCAGTTCGTATCCGAAGAAGACAGGATAGGCCTCACCACCGACGTGAAGCGCATCGAGGAATTCTACAAGAAAAAGATTGCCGTCCCCTCGCTCGAGGCGGCCGGCCCTCGCGAAACAATCTTCCACGACCCCGCCTGGACACGTGCGGGCATCGTGACCTGCGGCGGCCTATGCCCCGGCCTCAACAACGTCATCAAGGGCCTTGTACAGGTGCTGTGGTTCGACTACGGCGTCCGCAATATTTTCGGCATCCCCTACGGCTACCGCGGGCTCAACCCGGCATACGGCTACCCGCCCATCACGCTGAACCCCGATGTTGTCGACTCCATCCAGGAAGACGGTGGCACCATCCTCGGCAGCTCCCGCGGCATGCAAGAGCCCTCCATCATGGTCGATACCCTGATGCGCCTCAACATCAACGTGCTCTTCTGCATCGGCGGTGACGGCACCCTCCGCGGCGCCCACGCGATTGCCGAAGAAATCAAGAAGAGAAAGCAGCCCATCTCTGTCATTGGCATTCCCAAGACCATCGACAACGACCTGAACCTCATCGACAAGACATTCGGTTTCGAGACGGCCGTGCTCAGCGCAACCGACGTGATTACCAGCGCCCACAACGAAGCGAACGGCGCCTTCAACGGGCTCGGTCTCGTGAAGCTCATGGGCCGCGACTCCGGCTTTATCGCCGCCTACGCCGCCCTCGCCACCACCGTCGTAAACTTCTGCCTCGTGCCCGAAGTCCCCTTCACGCTCGAAGGGCTTTTCAAGGCGCTCGAGAGCCGTTATTCGAGCGGCAAGACTCACGCCGTGATCGTGGTCGCCGAAGGCGCCGGTCAGGAACTCTTCAAGGACCAGGAAGAACGTCGCGACGCGAGCGGCAACATCTTGAAGAACGACATCGGCGAGTTCCTCACCGAAAAGATCAACGAACATTTCAAGAAGGTCGGCAAGGAAGTCAACATCAAGTACTTCGACCCGAGCTACATGGTACGCAGCATCCCGGCCAAGGGTACCGACGCGATTTTCTGCTTCCAGCTCGCCGAAAGCGCCGTACACGCGGGCATGGCCGGCAAGACCGACATGGTCGTGGGCAGCATGAACGGAGAGTTCACGCACGTGCCCATAGAATACGCCGTAAGCGAACGCAAGAAGATTGACCCGAACGGAACGCTGTGGCACGCCGTGCTTGGCGCGACCCGTCAGCAGGACTACTTCTCCGGCAAGGGAAAGGGGAAATAAGGCGCCCCGCGCCGCCCTATGGGAATCCGGTCAAGGACATTGTGCGCTTTCCTGCTAGGCGCAGCCTTCGCCCTCGCGAACAGCGATCTCGCTTTCGCCGATTCCTGCTATGCGGCCAGGGCCGACCGTGCCGACGGCGAAAAGGCCGACGCCAAAAACGCGACACTCATGAAAGACGCCTACCGCCGAGCCATGCAAGACCAGTCCGTACTGGAGAAGGCGACCGAGGGCTACGTCAAGAGCTACTACTTCGCGTTCCGCTTTGTGCCCTTCAACAAGAACAAGAGAAGCGTCCACCTCGACTCGCTCAAGAACATCTCCGAAACCGCCTACAAGAAATTCCCGAAGAACAAGGAAATCTCGCACATCTACGCCTCCACGCTTTCCATGTGGGGCGCCGAAAAGAACCCGCTCGCCGCTGTAAAGGAAGGCGTCGCCGCCAAGGTACGCGACGTGGCGACAGCCTCCAACGACTACCAGATTCTCGGGCGCGCGCACCAGTTGCTCCCCTACATCCCCATCATCCTCTCGTGGCCCGACAAGGCGCTCGCCGACAAGTACCTGACCATGGCGCTACAGCAAGACCCGAAGGACTTGTACAACTACTTCTTTTTGGCAGAACTGCGCTTTGACCAAAAGCGCTACGCCGACGCGCTAGACCTCATCGAGCGCGGCATCGCCCGCGGGATACGTACAAACTATTTCCTCGAAGACAAGCGCGGCCGCTGGAAGCTCAAGGAGCTCCAGAAGAAAATCAACGCCAAGCTCTACAAGAAATAACCCCCCGTTATTTCAGGCCCATTTCTTGTATTCCCAGAACACGTGAATGTATTCCAAAAACACAATATTGGTTACATACAACGTAATATTTGGCGTTTTTTACTAAAAAAGTATAGTTTTGTGTTCTAAAACAGTTGCATTGGCATTTTCAATTAGGTATTTTTATCTATATGAAGCCAATCACCGAATACACAGATTATCGAAAAGTCATCCAGGACTTTTTTGACGCAAAAAAGCGCACGTCGGCTTTTACGTGGCGCGATTTTGCCAAGTCGGCCGGTTTTTCTTCAGCAATCTTCCTTAAGTACGTTTGCGAAGGGAAAAAGAATCTAAGCCGTTCAGGCGCAAAAGCTGTCGCCTTGGCCATGGGACTCACCGGCTTTGACAACGCCTATTTCCAAGTAATGGTCGCCTATGGCACCTCAAAGACTGACGAAGCCAAAAAGAACGCCTTTGAAGAAATGTGCGCCATGGCCAAAGAACACAAGGTCAGGATTCTCGGGACCAACGAGTTTGAATACTTCAAATCCTGGAAGAATTCCGTTCTCCGCGAGCTGGCCCCGGCAATGCCCGGCGCAAAGCCATTCGAAATGGCCAAAGCATGCAAGCCGTCCATCTCCACCAACGACGTTACCGACACCTTGGCCTTTTTGCAAAAGATAGGCCTGTTGGAAAAGGATTACGACAACACCTACCATCAAACCGACAAGGCCATCTCCATAAACACTACGGACGCGCTCCCTGTCGCCGCCAGGAACTTGCAACGCCAAATGGGCATGTTCGCGCTGGACGCCATCAGCCTCCCTCTTTCCGAAAGGGACATGTCGGGCATCACCATGGGTATCACACGCCAAGGATACGACAAAATCGTCAAAGCCTTGGATGAATTCCGTCAACAAATCGCAGACATCGTCGCAAACGACGGCGATACGGAACAGGTCTATCGCCTGAACCTACAACTTTTCCCGCTAACCGAGAGAGTTCGAGGAGGAAACTAATATGATCGCCACTCTTATCCTGTTTTTAACAGCCCTGCTATTCATAGGGTGTTCCTCGTCCGACGACGTAGCGGGCGGCACTAGCATAGACAAAGGCATCGTGGCCCTCGAACAATGGAAAGTCGAAGGCGTTTCCCAGAAGGGACCGTTCATTACCGGCTCCACGGTAAATGTCCTGGAGCTGGGCGGAAACACGTTGCTCCAGACGGGAAAGATATTCAAGTCGTCCATCAAGAGTGACAAGGGAGACTTTACCGTCTCGGGCACGGCGCTTGTTTCCCAGTACGCCTTGCTCGAAGTGAACGGCTACTACCGCAATGAAGTCTCCGGGAAAAAGTCATCGAGCCCCTTGACCCTGAACGCCATCGTCGACCTCAGCGATCGAGAAAAGGCCAACGTCAACCTGCTCACCCACCTGGAATACGAACGCGTCTTGCACCTCGTTTCCGACGGGAAATCCGTCTCGGAAGCCAAGGCCCAAGCAGAAAGGGAAATTCTTTCCACGATGGCCATGAGCGAATCCGAAGATGCATTCGAAGACTTGAACATCTTTGAATCTGGCGAAGAGAACGCAAAGCTTTTGGCCATAAGCATCTTGCTTCAAGGCGACGAGGACATAGCCGAATTCACGGAACGCCTAGGGACGTTCGCGATGGAACTGGCCCAAAGCGGCTCTTGGAACGACTCGGTGACAAAAACCACCATTGCAGACTGGGCCTGCGAAAGGGAACAGCGTAACATGTATGGCGCCATTAGGGAGAATATCCTTAAATGGGGCATCGCCGATTCCTTGCCCGACTTCGAGAAGTATGCCAACCTGTTCTGGGCCGACAACTACGGGCTCGACAAGTGCAGCGACGCCAACAAGGGCGACACTGCCCAGAACACGAACATCCTGAGCAAGCGGCATGGGGAACTCTTCGTCTGCAATAACGGCAAGTGGGTTTCCGTCGACAAAAAAGGCACCAACTACATGGGAATCTTCGGGACCATGACAGACGAAAGGGACGGTCAAACCTACAAGACCGTAGAAATCGGCGAACAGGTATGGATGGCCGAAAACCTGAACTACAACTACCATACAGAAATAACGCAGTCCCTCTGTTACCAAAACAACGAAGAAAACTGCGACAAGTACGGCAGGCTCTATACCTTCGCAGCAGCCGTAGATTCGGCAGGGCTATTCAGCGACGGAGGCCTTGGTTGCGGCAACACACGTAGCGCCTGCAGCAACCTGAAAGAATCTTCACGGGGAGTCTGCCCCGAAGGCTGGCACCTACCTTCCAAGAAAGAATGGGAACAGCTGTTTTCTGCTGTCGGCGGAGAAGTCTTGGCAATAACAGCATTGAGAACGGCAGACGGTATCGGTACAGACGACTATGGTTTCAACATCATTAAATCGGGAGCTTATTTCGACGGTTTTTATGATTTAGAAGGCAATCACTGCGACGCCTATTTTTGGACTTCAACGAATTATGACGAGGACATCAATGTCGCATACGGGGAGGGCCTGTCATACGTAATTTTTGAACTATTTGACGAAGAAAACAGTCTATCTGCCCCATGGTTCCAGAATTCTGACGACTACAAAGAAGCAATGTCCGTCCGCTGCGTCATGGACTGATTTTCTAAAACCAGGAATTTAAGGAGAATACCAATATGAAACTCTTCTTTATCTTGTTCTTGACCGCCTTGATGTTTATAGGATGTTCCGAAACTGGAACCAGCATGCCCCTTGGAGAATGGAGAATCCAAGGCATCTCCCAGAAAGGACCCTTTATTACCGGCTCCACAGTGAACATCATGGAGCTGGACGAAAAAACAATGCTTCAAACGGGAAGGATGTTCAAATCGACCATTAAAAGCGACAAAGGCGATTTTATCCTTGAAGGCGACGCATCTTACGCCAAATATGCCATGATAGAGGTGAACGGCTACTACCGTAACGAGATTACCGGAAAGAAATCTTCAAGTCCCTTGACACTGAGGGCCATTACCGATATCAGCCATCGTGAAAAAGTCAACGTCAACCTGCTCACCCACCTGGAATACGAACGCGTCATGTACCTCGTCTCCAACGGGAAATCCGTCATGGACGCCAAGGCCCAAGCGAGGAAAGAAATCATTTCCGCAATGGCCATGAACGAATCTGACGGAGCTTTCGAAGACCTGGACATCTTCCAATCCGGCGACGGGAACGCAAAGCTTTTGGCCATAAGCATCTTGCTCCAGGGCGACGAGGATGTTGCCGGCTTCACGGAACGCATCGGTAAGCTAGCCCTGGAACTGACCGAAAACGGTTCCTGGAGCGATTCCGTAACAAGGAACGCCATTGCGGAATGGGCCTTTGAAATGGAACAGAATAGTGAAATCGATGATGACGAGTACAACGTAATCCGCGAAGACGATACCAAGCAGAGTATTTCCAGAATCAGGGAAAACATTCTCGGATGGGGCATTTCCAGTTCCCTGCCCAACTTCGAAAAGTATATCAACATGTTCTGGGCCGACAATTACGGACTAGGGAAATGCAGCGACACCAACAAGGGCGACACCGCCGTAAACGTAAATTCACTGAGTCCGCATGAGGGATTAAAATTCGTCTGCGATGGAACACTTTGGAAATCCACTCACAAGGGAACAAGCAAATACAAGGGCGAATACGGGACACTGACAGATGAAAGAGACGGGCACACCTACAAGACTGTCCAAATCGGCGAGCAAGTCTGGATGGCCGAAAACCTAAACTACGACTACCAAACAGACTCAACGCATTCCATGTGCCACGAAAACAAGCAAGAAAACTGCGACGCTTACGGCAGACTCTAAACGTTCGCGGCGGCCGTTGATTCAGACGGGCTGTTTGGCGACGGTGGGCTTGATTGTGGTTCTCGCGTTATGGGGGATTATCAGACCTGCAATCTGAAAGAATCGTCACGAGGAGTCTGCCCCGAAGGCTGGCACCTACCCTCAAAAGGCGAATGGGAGCAACTATTTGCAACGGTCGGTGGAGAAGTCAAAGCGGCAAAAGTATTGAGAACGGCAGACGATACAGGCACGGACGAATACGGGTTTAACTCCTATAGCGCAGGATTGTACGCCTACGGCTTTGATTTTGTTGGCGATCCCGGTTTTGGCAATTCCCTCTACTGGACATCTACACCCAGCAAAATGTATTATTCGGGCCAAACAACAGGTAAACCGATCGGTATCGGATCAACCTATTTAATCCTTGAAACACAAACTGTACGGTTTCAAGTCATTGATATGGGACTTGCATTTGCTGTCCGCTGCGTAAAGGATTAATCAACCACAATTATCCTAAGACCGCGTTATCCCGGGGCGAACAGCCCCGGGATTCTTGCGTCAAAACGCCATCAGCAAGTTTAGTCCGCCACCGCCGTGGATAAAATCCACCGAGGGGAACAACGACATCTGTACGGACTCGCCTTTTTCACGGTGGTGGCGCATGTTGTAGTACTTGAGGTCGCGCTTGTACACGTCACGCTTTTTCGCATGCTCCTTGCGCAAGCTGTACGTGTATATATTGTAAGCCAATATAGGGATTCCCGCCATGTAAAGCGGCACCGCAAAAATCAGGGCGCCAAGGCCTGTCGTCTCGTCGACAAATTCATCCCACGCATTGTCCTCTTTGTCATGGAACTTCAAAAAATATATCCCGCTGAACAGGCACACCGTCCCAAGCCCTACAAGCGTACTCCCGCCGACAATGCCCGCAATGTTGCGGCCATAATGGGCGTCCTCGTCTTCCATCTCAATAAGTTGTTCGTAAATCTTGGTGCTGTCGGGCAAAGGCTGACGCTTGGAGGCCTTGCCATGCGCAAAAGCCACCCCCGCAAACGCGAAGAAAAATATGATAATACATATTTTGCTCATCCTTCCTCCTAGCCATCAATAAAATAACATAAAAAATCCTCTCCCGTACGGGAGAGGGCAAACAAATTAGCGACCTTTGTCCTTTTTTGTTGATTTAGGTCAAGGATTTTTGCGCACTTTTAGTCCGGGCGGTCTCCGTGAGCCACAAGTGCCTCGTATTAACGAGGCATGGTGGCGAGAGCACGGACCAGCCCTGTACTTGACTGCTAGAATTTAGTCCGTGCGGTCTCTTTTCCCTTAACCGGCCTGCACGGCGGTGAGGGCGATCGTGTAGACGATGTCTTCCACGAGGGCGCCGCGGCTCAGGTCGTTCACCGGCTTGGCCAAGCCCTGGAGCATGGGGCCGATGGCGATGGTGCCCTGGGCGCTGCGCTGCACGGCCTTGTAGCCGATGTTACCGGCAGAGAGGCTCGGGAACACGAACACGGTCGCCTTGCCGGCGACGGTGCTGCCCGGGGCCTTGAGGGAACCTACACTCGGCACGGTCGCCGCGTCGTACTGCAGCGGGCCATCCACGAGCATCTCGGGGCGGGCTTCCTTCACAATCTTGGTGGCTTCGCGCACGAGGTCGGCATCGGGGCCCTTACCGCTGTTCATGGTGCTGTAGCTGAGCATCGCGACACGGCTGGGCAGGCCGAAGGCCTTAGCGGTGTCGTCGCACTGCATGGCGATTCCCGCGAGTTCCTCGGCGGTGGGGTTCAGGTTGATGGCGCAGTCACCGTAGATGTAGGTCTTGCCGGGCATGCACATGAAGAACACGGAGCTCACGGACTTCACGCCCGGAGCGCACTTGATCACCTGCAATGCAGGGCGCAGCGTATCGGCGGTAGAGTGGATGGCGCCAGAGACGAGGCCGTCCACTTCGCCCATCTTGAGCATCATGGTGCCGAGCATTACGTTGTCGGCAAGGGCCGCGCGGGCCTGGTCTTCGGTCATGCCCTTGGACTTGCGGAGTTCCACGAGGGTGGGCACGTACTTTTCAGCAAGCTCTGCGCTCGGTTCAATGATTTCGATATCGGCGGGGAGTTGAACGCCCTGTTCCTTGGCGACAGCGAAGATTTCGTCCTTCTTGCCCACGAGCACCGGCACGGCGATGCCGCGGTCAATCACGAGCTTCGCGGCCTGCACGGTACGCGGTTCGCTACCTTCGGGGAGCACGATCCTCTTCTTGGCCTTGGAAGCCTTGAGCAAAAGGCCGGCGCGGAACATGGCCTGGCTCGTCTTGCGTTCGGCGGGCTCGGCAGCGAGGTCTTTCGCAAGGCACTTGGGACAAGCGAGCAAGCGGCAGGGGCAGAACAGGTCGGCGTCTTCGCCATCGGAATAAATCTTTGCATCGAGCGCGGTCGCAAGGGTATCGTTGAACTTCTGGGCCATCACGTCGCTCATGCCCGTAGCGCCTTCCACCACCACGGCGTCCACGGAGTCAAAGTCCTGCTGCAAAAAGTCGGCAGCGATTTTTTCCATGAGCACCGCGGAATTGTGGGCCTTGAGCTCCTTCGCGGCATCGGCTCCGTTTACACAGGGCTTGTAGGCGGCGGCAATCATGCCGGCGGCGGCCACGGCGTCCATGACTTCCTTGACCTTGGCTTCCATGTTGGCGGAAGCGACCAGATACACTCGATTCATAGTAAACTCCTGTTGTTTTTAAATTTCGCCCTTAAAATTAGGTTTTTGTGACTGCCTAAATTCGTGTAAATTGTAAAGAATTCCGATATATTAATAAACTTTTACATCGGTAACAAAGAAAAACCTCGCTTTACATTGTAAAAAAATTATCTTTAACTCGGTTAAGGATAACAGGTTACGTTAGGGAATTGGAGATTCGGATGAGGTTTACCAGCCTACTCCGGAGCTTGGCATTGTGCTTAGCTCCGTTTGTTGTTTTCTCGAACGCCGCCGACTACGTGGCGGTAGCGCACGTCATTTATGACGGTAATAGCCTGTATTATGCCGATAACGAGTCCAGCTACAAGTACCAGGCCCTCGAAAAAGGAGAGGACGGTACATTCACCATCTACTTTACGCAGGAACGCCTGGAGGGCTCCGACAGGCAAGGGCGCGAAGACGTGCGTCACCTGCGATTCGGCCTCAGCTGCAACGGCAGCACCTGCCGCAAGAACCTGAACGAAGGGCACGAACCCTCGCTCCGTGAACTTTTCCCCACGTACGAGAACGGCGTCGACAGCCAGGCCATCTGCGAAGTCTGGATTATCATCAACGAAGACAGCACCGTCACGATTTCGGAGACAAAGCCCGAAGTTATCCCCACCCCCGAAAAGAAGGTTATCCGGTTCTTTGCCCCCTGGACCAACACGAACGCCATCATGTACCTGAACGGCTTCGACGAGAACTTCATGACGGCCGTTCCCAACTACTGCGGATGGTTCGAAGCCAAGGTCTCTCCGCCCAAGAACGACAAGTTCACCGTATTCTTCAAGCAGACTATCGGCGGAACCTTTGTAGGCAACGAGGGCGTCACCAAGGATTCCATCACCATCGAGAACGAGATTGACCTTGACTCCGTGATGAATATTTCGGATACCGTCTGGGTTTACGCCTACCAGTTTGGCGCCCCCGATATCCAGACCAAGTACCCGGAAGTTCTCGGCGACTGCCCCATCAAGAACCTGCCCGTGATGATGTTCGACTGGTTCGACGGCTCCGTGAGCGCCGACGGCAAGGAAGACGGTTTTGAATGGCCCCGCAACAAGGCTGCAGGCCGCAACGGGTTCGACTCTCGCGGATTCCCCATGTTCGGCGAAGGCGTGAGCGAGGACTTCGGCCAAAAGGGCTGTGAAGCGGCCCCGATGACCGGCATGGTCGAAAAGGAACTCGGCGCGAACGGCGTGCCCGTACGCGCCTCCAACTTCCCGGACAACTGCACCAACGCAAAGCATCTGGACAACTGGTTCCTGCCCGAGGTCATCGCCAAGGACAGCGCCGGCAACGAGTACACGAACGTCACCTGCCGCGAACTGGAACTCACCATGACCGATGACGGTTTCTGGTACGCCCAGATTGACGACAGCAGCCCCGAGGGCGGCCTGTTCTTCCTGGACGACTTCCGCTACTTGGACAGCGCGAACACCGTCGAGAACGTCTATTACGACTCCCTGCCCGGCCTCGAAGTGAAGGGCGTGCGCGGTTACCACAACTTCGGCTTCACCATGAAAATCCAGGCGACCTTCCAGTACGTGAAGGGCCAGTACTTCGAATTCAACGGTGACGACGACGTGTGGGTGTTCATCGACAACAAGCTCGTCGTGGATATTGGCGGCCAGCACCAGAAAGTCAAGAAATCCGTCGACCTCGACAAGCTCGGCCTCGTCGAGGACTCCACCTACAACTTCCACATCTTCTATGCCGAGCGCAAGCGTGAAGCCTCGAACTTCATGATGCGCACCTCCATCGACCTGCACGTGGAATCGAGCATGTTCCTCACCGACGTCTCCGACGATCCCGACGTCATCAAGAAGGACGTGTGGCAAAAGATCCGCGAACGCGTGCTCGCCTGCGATTTCTCCTCGGAACCCGAAAAGGAATCCACGGAACCCGGGCCGTCGAACTTCGTGCTGTTCGGCCGCAGCCTAGACTCCAAGGGCATCCCGCTCAACGTGCTTGACTCCCTTTATTACCAGGGCATCACCGTCGGCAACGACTACACGCAACTCACTATCAAGCCCAAAGACATCTCCAAGGCGCAGACGTTGCCTCCAGGAACATATTTCGTGCGCGTATCGCTCAAGACCAACCCCGCCGACTACAAGGACGTCTACTTCACCGTCGACCCGTACGAACTGCCGAACCTCGCCTACGCAACCGTCATCGACTCCAGTTACTGCATTTTGGACATCGAATCCGAAGAAGGCGACTCCCTGTGCTACAGCAAATACTGGAAGCCCTTCGGCGACGATTCCAGCCGTAACGTATCGAGCGACACGCTGCCCATCAACCTGAACCTCAAGGAAAAGATGTGGGCGGGCAGGCCCTACAAGGTGAACATCATGTACGCCGAAGACTGGGCCACCATGTACAGCGGTATCAGCGTCAAGATTACCATGTCCGACACGCTCCTCGTGGCGTGCGACTCCTTGGGCAACATCATCAAGGAAGTCGTGCTCGATTCCGGGCACGCGGTATTCTACGTGAAGGGCCTCGGCGAGGTCGTGAACGCCGACATGACGCTCTCTACGCCGGGCGCCAAGAACGGCAGCATCGTCTGGAGCAAAATCAACATGAAGGAACCGCCCGTACCGCAAGTGGACAGCGCCTTCATCTACGACCGCAACGGCGACGGACGCGCCGACAGCATCTGGATCCACTTCAAAAAGGCATTGGGCGTCCAGAACGTGCTTGACTCCATCCAGTTCACCTTCGGCGTGAACGACAGCGCCTACAAGGATCCTCGCGCCGCCGCGTACAACAAGATTTACTACAAGGACGGCGACAGCGTCGCGACCATCGTCGCCTCGGGCAAGAGCTTTGGCACCGCCATATTCACCGGCGGCGCGACGGAGCCGTATTCCGGCAAAATCAACCTCTTCTACACCTACATCGACGAAGACACCGGCGACAGCGCCGTATTCCCCATCGAGGACAGGCTGATAGACAGGGTGGGCCCGGTCATCACCGCGGCCGAAATCCAGATTTCTTCCGAAGGCAACACCGAGCTCAAGCTATCGTTCAGCGAGGGCATTGTAGACGACGGCAAGAACGCGAGCCTGTTCATGTTCCGCAGCCGCAATGCCGACGGACAGTACTCCAACCTTATCCCGCCGGCACACATCGAGACATCCCCCGCGAACCAGTGGACGCTCGTGTTCATCAAGACAAAGCTGAGCGACGTGATTCCCGCCGTGGGCGACTCCGTGCGATTCGCGCCGCCTTCGCTGGGCGGCCTCGCGCTCGACCTGCTCGAAATACCGCCGCACGAACTTAACCCGTGGGTGCGCATTACCGGCGAACAGAGCGTACGCATTACGAGCCCGACCATCGTCGACCTCGACAGACATTCCCCCACATTCGACAGCGCCCGCGTCATCATGCGCGCCGACACCGCTACCACGCCCAAGCTCGTGAGGGGCGGCAGCTCTATTTCGGCAGACCAGGTGGCCGCCATCTACGGCACGCAGGGCCATTACTTGGGCGACCTCGACATGGGTGAACTCGTAAGGAACGAGATTGCAGAAATCGTGAGGGCCGTACAGTCCACCGCCAGCTACACCGACAAGGAAGCAGCCGAGAACGGCGGCGAGACAGTATCGTACACCATCGAGGAAGTGCTCACCATGGTGAGCACGGGCAAGATGACCATCGATGACGCGCAAGAGAAGTTCGGACTGAGCGACATCATCGTGGATGCCTACGAGAACGGCCTTTTGACCCTCGACAACCTCCACTACTACGCGAGCGGCACCGAGGCCGACATCGAGAAGATTGCCCAGACCGTGGCATCGCACACGGAAATGCGCTACGAGGCTACCTACTACACGAGTCTCGGGCACTTCGTGAACAGGCATTCCGGCAAAATCGTATGTACCGATTCCATCTTCAAGGAAGACGGCGCACAGAACTGCCTCGACAGCGAAGCTAGATTCTTCCTCGCCTGGAACATGCGCGCCACGACCGGCCGCATCGCGGGCACGGGAGTCTACATCGGCCGCCTGGAACTCAAGGTGAAGGTCAACGACAAGAATATCACCAACCAGACCAGGGACTTCTTGTGGGGCGTCCGCCACGGAAGAATTAGCAAGTCTGACCTCGGTTTGTAGTTTTTGCGTTAATTTTTACACGCAATTTTGCATTTTTATTAAAATTTACAAAGTTTTGCAAACGCAAAATTGCTTATATTTACACAAATTTGACACTTTGTAAACTTTTGTTATCATTTTACATAAAAGACTAATAATAAGGTATTGACTTTCGCCCCAAAAAAAGTGATATTTAACACACAGGACCCCAATGGGGGGGACGTTTTTAAGGAGCGGTGGGAATGTGGTATAAATCCCTAGCAAAAGGGCTAGTGTTGTGCCTAGCTCTTGTCATGTCAGCACAAGCACAATTCGGCGGACCTGGCGGCATTGGCGGCGCAGGTGGCGCTGGTGGCGCGGGCGCAGGAGCCGGCGCCGGTGGAAGAGGCGCATCTGGCGGTATCCCCGGTACAGGGAATACGGTTATTCGCTTCATGCCATTCTGGACCAACACTTCGGCAATCTTGATTGCCGGCGGTACAGAAACGACCATGACCGCGGTGAAAAACTACTGCGGATGGTTCCAGGCCAAGACTACGGCACCCGCAACCGGGTTCAAGGTCCGCTTCAAGCAGACCATCGGTAACACATACGTCGGCAACGAAGGCTCCGAGAAAGTAGTCACGGGCGGCACGCCCATGATGGAAGAGATTACGCTCGACACCATCGCGGCAAAGACGGACACCATCTGGATTGTTGGCCACGAGACCGACGCCCCCGATGTGTACTCCGCCTACCCGCAGCTCCTGGGCGATTGCCCGGTCAGAATCCTATCCGTGATGATGTTCGACTGGCTGCATGGCGGCAAGGGCGACGGCGAAATAAAGACCGGCAGGGACGGCACGGAATCCTACGCCAACGGAGCCAAGGACCTGGATCCCGAACTCGGCGGCGCTACCACCCTGCAGGGCCTCAAGACGGCATACCTCATCAGCAACGACTTCGGTACTGGCGGATGCAGCGGAAGCGTCAACAACTACAAGTACAATGCGAAGGATAAGAACAATGCGGGCTACATGGCGGGCATGGTCGAAAGCCAGCTCGGTCAATACGGAACGCCCGTACGCAATCAGGGTGCAAATTTCCCTGAAGAATGCCAACTGACTAACTACGTCGATTACTGGTTCCTCCCGCAGGTTGTCGCGCTGGATGCCGCAGGCAAGCAGTACACCAACGTTACCTGCCGCGACGTGGAACTCAACATGACCGACGACGGTTTCTGGCTCGGCCAGAAAGACGACAAGAGCCCCGAAGGCGGCTTCTTCCTGCTCGACGACTTCGAATACCTTGATGATGCAAAAACCGTAAAGAACCCGCTGTTCGACCAGCAGCAGGGCCACGACCGCAAGATGCACAACTTCGGTTTCACCATGAAGGTCCAGGCAAAGTTCGAATACGTGAAGGGTCAGTACTTCGAGTTCTTCGGCGACGACGACGTATGGGTGTTCATCAACAACCGCCTCGTCGTGGATATCGGTGGCCAGCACGGCCAGGTATTCGGCTCCGTCAACCTCGACACTCTCGGACTCACCGAAGGCAAGGAATACCTGTTCCACATCTTCTACGTGGAACGCCATACAGGCTCCTCCAACTTCATGATGCGTACCTCCATGGACTTGCACACCGAAGCGAGCATCTTCCTCACCGGCGGCAAGGTCAACGGCGTCCAGGATTGGGACATCTGGGAAATCGTCAAGAAAGACGCCCTTTCCTGTGACTTCTCGAGCAACGAAGGCGCGATTGTCGATACCGTGGAAGGCCCGTCCAACTTCCTGCTCCTCGGCGGCAACCTCGGCGAGAACGGCGAAGCACTCGGCGTGGGCACCTGGTACGAAGGCATCACCATCGACCCGAGCACCGCACACGTGAAAATCGACTCCGCGAAGATTGTGGAAAAGTATGCGCTCGGCCCCGGCCACTACACCTTGAGAATTACCCTCAAGAACAACCCGGCCCAGACAACCTCCATCAACTTCGTCGTGCCGCAGTACAACGTACCGACCATCGTCTTCACCGACGAATCCAAGCGCAAGGTCTACGGCAAGGAAGTCAGCGGCGATACGCTGCAGCTCGGCCGCTGGGCTTACGAAATGTACGAAGTCAACGTGAAGTTCGAAGAAGAATGGGCCGAAGTCACCAACTACAACAAGGTCCTGAATCTCTCGGTAACGAACCCGCTCGTCGGCATCTTCGACAAAGATGGCAACCCCATCAGCAAGGTGACGCTCGATTCCGCCACCAAGAGCGCGAAGTTCTACGTGATGGCTAACGGCCCCGTTACTAACGCCACGCTGCAAGTCAAGGGCGCCGCGTCCTCGACGGCCATCTGGACAAAACTCGTATTCGACGAACCGCCTATCCCGCACGTGCAGCTCGCTACGCTCTACGACCGTAACGGCGACGGACGCGGCGACAGCCTCCACATCACTTGGGACAAGGCGTTCGACTCTCAGAACATCCTGACCAGCCTGCAGGTGAACTTCGGCGAAGACCACCCGGAACAGCAGGTGAAGCCCTTCACCGGCAAGACCCTCGAGCTCACCTCCGGCACCTGCCACAAGGACAAGGCATGTGGATTCGGTAGCCTCGTGTTCACCGGCGCAAACTCCGGCGTGTTCACCGGCTACATGACAACGCACATCACCTACAAGGAAGGCGGAAGGGACTACCACTTCACCATCCGCAACGAACCCGTGAGCGATGGCGTGAATCCGATTATCAAGTCGGCCGTGAAGTCCATTGCCGACGGTACGAACCATATCCTCACGATTACCTTCAGCGAAGCCATTACCGACTCCGTCAAGAAGTACTATGCGGATATGTTCCAATACACCTGCATCCGTGCCGATGCACCTGCCGATCCTATCAAGCCGAATTCCCAGACGGCCGAAGACGCCAACAAGATGAGCATCATCTTCGTCGGTTCTTCCGTCAGCCAGGTGATTCCGTCCGTGGGCGACCTCATCCGCTTCACGCCGGGTTCCGGCGCCACCGCGCAGGACCTCTCGCTGAACAGGCCCCACAAGGATAACCCGTGGGTGAGCATCACCGGTGAACAGGAAATGACTATCTCGAGTGCGGGCCTCGTAAGCCTCGACCCGAGCAACCCCATCGTTCGTAGCGATTCCTCGACGGTTCCGAAACTCGTGACCGAAGAGAACAAGAGCGTAGAACAGGTTGCCGGCGACTTCGGCGTGCAGGGTCACCTCGTAAGCTTCGACGTCGGTACGCTCATCAGCGACCAGACGAAGGAAGACGTTGCCGAACTCGATAACTTCATCAACCAGCTCATGAACAGCGGCACGTTCGACACGACCATCACCAAGATGTCCGTGGCCGAAGCGACCCAGCAGCTGATTGAAGACATCAAGAACGACAGGCTGGGTGGCGCCTACGGTATTAGCGATACCGTGCTGAACGCCATCAAGGAAGGCCTGATTACTGCCCAGAACCTCACCAGCAGCCCGCTGCTGACCAACGAGGACAAGCAGGCGTTCAACGAACTCGTCAACACGAGCATCGCGAACAGCATCGACACCGTCATCACCTCGAGCCTCGCCAAGTACGCGACGGCGGAGGCGGTCTTCGAGGCCATCAAGAACGGCACCATCCCGACTTCCGACCTCGAGGAATTCGGCGTGAGCCAGCGCGTTATCGATGCCATCAAGAGCGAAAAGCTTACCGCAGCGAACCTCGACGCGTTCCGCAGCGGCGACTCCACGCTCATCTCGCCGTCGCAGGTGCACCTGAGCTACAAGACGCACTACTACTCGCACCTTGGCCACTACGTGGGCGGACAGTCCGGCATGATTGGCTGTGAAGACCCGGTGTACAAGGAAGACGATCCTGACGCGAACTGCATTACCAATAGCGGCAAGATCTTCCTCGCTTGGAACATGCGTAGCAACAAGGGCGCCCTGGTCGCGACCGGCGTGTACATCGCTCGACTCGAGTTCAAGATTACCATTGACGAAGAAGTCATCAAGCATACGACACGTGACTTCTTGTGGGGCGTACGCCGCGGCAAGAAGAACGGCATAACGCTCGACCCGACAAAGTAAATCTTTGAATTTTCCGAAATTAAGGCCACCTGCAACCGCAGGTGGCTTTTTACTTTACCAAATCCGGATATTGCTTTTTCCAGCGCCAGTTGAACTTGCCGCACTCGCGGATCATCTTTTCCTTGTTGCCGAAGTTATCCCAACGACATTCGCTGAAATCTTGCTTTATGAATGCTGCCATCTCGTTGTAGAATTCGATGTATTCGGGAATACGGGGGTCTTTTTTCAAATTATCATCAACACCCTTCGGATCATCCATGTCAAAATAATAGTACTTTTTTCCATCATAAAAAAACATATGCAACCGGCCATTGCATTGCGTATTCCAACTTTGAAGGGAATTCCTATTATCTAGCAAAAACGACCTCATTTTTTTTATCAATGATTGCGGCATCGTTTTTTTCTTCTTGCACAAGTCATAAACAGTTGATATTTCTTCTTTTATATTTCTTTCCATGCAACGTTCAAAAGAAGGGAGCGTTTCAGCAAGATGCCTTGAATCAATTGAATACAACTTATAAATTTCAGTTTCAAAACCATCAATAGGTAAAGACATAATGTAGTCAACGGAATCATAAAAGTCTACAAAGAAAATATTCTTTTCATTTTCCCACACTAAATCTTCGCTTTTAAAATGCCAGTCAAATTCTTCCTTTAACTGATGATAATCTGGAGAAAAAATTCCTTGCTTAACAAACTCGGAAGCATGAATCCATATAGGAAGTTCCTCGGGAATATGCGTTGATATAAAAAAACATCCTGAAAGAAACATGCATAGAACGACTGACAAAGTAAAGGTACGCATATTAATATCCCCTGCCATTCCAGCCTAGATAATCAATCAGGAAATGCGTAATAAAATTATTGCCGTAATTGTAGCTGGAATACGCATCATTATTCCACACCCTAGATCCGAATTCAATGTTTCCATATTCAGAAGAACCAGCCTTCCTGAATGTAACCTTTGTTGATTTATCATTATGGTCCCCCATACGGTCAACCAATTCGAAGCCGTTTCTCCTTAAAGCACGGCCCGCCCTTAAGAAATTTTTTGTACTCAAATTTTTATTTGCATCTAAAGCTCTTTTCACCTCTTTTCTTACAGCGATGTCTTCTGGATCCGAACTATTTTTTAGTATGGAAATAATTTTGTCGTATAGCGCCTTGCGCAAACCATCATTACTTACATCATACCCGTTACCGAAGGTAAAATGTCCAAAATTACCTAGGCTCGGCATCCACAATTCCCACTTGACCATACTCGCCGTGGTGCCGTCGGCGGCTACGGAACTGGAGTTGTTGCCGATGCCAAAATAAAGACTCTCACGGAAACCCCAGCTGTCGCCGTCGCGTTCCGACACCTCGGCGTGCAGGCCCGCTACGGTGGCGCCCGCGTACAGGCCGCGGCCTTCCATTCCCAGGAAGACAGCGGATTCCCGCTTGATTTCCGCTGGTATGCTATTACTTATTCTCGCCAAAAAATCCGTGTTCCGAATACTGCGACCACATTTCGAACATCGTCCATTGTCGACATTATCATGTCGCCGTTCTTGTCGAGCACGCAGGCTTGATCGGGATTGCTTAGGTAGAGTATCTTAACATCACCGTTTTCCGTAACGGTGAAAGAATAGTTGGCGATAATCATGTCGGCATTGTCGGCAATCTCTTTAAGCTGTAGCTCGGACATTTCCCACCTCGACAGACTTTATCGGTTGCAAGAAAATTTTCGGATCAATGTAAAGGTCTTCTAATATCGGGACCAGGTCGATATAATCCTCGACAAGTTCATTCTGGCTATGGCTATAGACGGCATCGACTACAAGATAGCCGTTGTCCCATTCCTTGACCTTCGCTATCCGAACAAGACTATACGGCCCCTTGAACCGAATTGTCCGTCCGTTAAACGAGAAAGATATGTACTCTCCGTCGTTCGACAGGAGCGCCTTTGAATTGACCATATTGCTAATATACATAAATTCCTTTACTGGCGCAAGAAGCCTAGGCCTATAGATGCATTCGCACCTTTAGCAAATATGATGTTAAAAAAAGCGCTCCGGGGTTTCCGGGGCGCCTTCAATTTTTACGCAAGCCGTCACGCTACACGTTGTTGAACTGGTCCGTGATGTCTTCCTTGTTCTTGTCATACATCCAAAACTGGCTCACATGGGCGTACTCGTCTTCGACCAGGTTGATCTTCATGTTGTGCCTGGATTCCAGGTAACGGAAGATGCGCTGGTCGTCTTTGCAGAGTTCGTCCACTAGGCGCGGGCTTACAACCAAAGTAACCTCGCGGAGTTTACCCTTCGCGTACGCGCGGGCCATCCAGCGGTCAATCATGCCGAGCGTGGATTCCAGCGTGGCAATGCGGCCACCGCCATGGCATACCGGGCAGAGTTCCGTCTTCTCGGTCATGAGGTTCACGCGCACGCGCTTGCGGGTCACTTCCATCACGCCGAACTGGCCAATCTGCGCGGGGCTGATCGGCGCCTTGTCGCGGCGGATGGACCTGCGGAATTCCTGGAACACGGCCTCGCGGTCGCTATCCGAATTCATGACGAGGAACTTGATGATGATAAGGCCACCCACGTCCCTAAGGCGCAGCTGCTTCGCAATCTCGCGGCAGGCGAGGAGGTTCGTCTCGAGGGCGACCTTGTTCGAATCCTTACCGCGGTTACGGCCCATGTTCACATCGATGGACACGAGCGCTTCGGTCTGCTCAATCACGAGACTGCCGTTGTTGCCGAGCGGGATGCGGCGCTGCAGGGAGCGTGCGTATTCATTCTCAATCTTGAAATGTTCGAAGAGGCTTTCGCTCTTGTTCCAGAGCTTCACCTTGTCGAGCTTGTCCGGCGAAAGCACCTTCAGGTAATCGCGCAGGGCGAGGTATTCCTCGCGGTTGTCGATGTACACGAAGTCGGTATTCTCGCCGAAGTATTCGCGGACGGTCTGCTCGATGGAATCGGATTCCTCGTAGATGCAGGTTTCGGCAGGCTGGTTCGCAAAGTTGAACTTGGTCTGCTCCCACTTGCTCTCGAGTTCGCGCATCTGCCTCTGGATTTCGAACTCGGATTCGATAAGGCCGTTCGTACGCACGATGTAACCCACGTCGCGGGCCTTGAGGCGGCGCACCACCTTCTTGAACTCGCGGCGCTTGGCCGGGTCGCGTTCGCGCTTGGACACGCCAATAAAGTTCGTACCGGGCATGCAAACCAAGAAGCGTCCGGCAAAGCTCAAATGCGTCGTGAGGCGGGCGCCCTTCGTGCTGATGGGTTCCTTCACCACCTGCACCATGATTTCCTGGCCTTCGCGCAGAATCTCGTCGATGGAGACTTCCTTGGAAGAACCGCCCTCGTCATCGTCGTCGCCGTATTCGCGGCGCAACAGCTCGTTGCGGTCCATGGCGTCGTCCTGATGCAGGAACCCCGCCTTCTCCATGCCGATGTCGATGAATGCAGCCTTGAGCGCGGGCAATACCTTCTGCACCACGCCCTTGTAGATGTTGCCCAGCACGCGGGTCGAAGACACACTCTCCACCACGAGTTCGGCAAGCTCGCCGTCTTCCATGATGGCGATTCGCTTTTCGTAAGGAGTCTTGCTGATGAGAATCTCGCGCTTCACCTTGTTGCGGCCGCGTTCGTTGCGGCGCTTGGGGACTACCGCGCGCACTTCGCTCTTGTCCATCTCGGCGAAGTTGTACAGGTCCGTGATGTCTTCCTTGTCGGCATTGTACATCCAGAACTCGTTCACGTGCGCATGGTCGTCTTCAATGAGTTCGACTTCCATCTTGTGCTTGAATTCCAGGTAATGGAGCATGCGGGCACGGTCGCGGACGAGGACCTCCACCAGAGGAGCGCTCACCACGAGCGTCACTTCGCGGAGGTTGCCCTTCGCATGGGCGCGGGCCATCCAGCGGTCAATCATGCCGAGCGCAGATTCCAGCGTGGCGATGCGGCCACCGCCCAAGCACACGGGGCAGAACTTAGTCTTGCCGCGGGTCTCGCGAACGCGCTTGCGCGTCACTTCCATCAAGCCGAACTGGCTAATCGGCGAGGGGGTGACTTCGGCCTTGTCGCGACGGACGGCCTTGCAGAATTCCTGGTACACCGTTTCGCGGTCGGCGTCGGTCTCCATATCGATGAAGTCGATGATGGTGATGCCGTCCACGTCCCTGAGTCTAAGCTGCTTCGCGATTTCGCGGCAGGCGTCGATGTTAGTCTCGAGGATAATCTTGCCCTGGTCCTTGCCGTGGACCTTCGGTCCGGTATTCACGTCAATGGAGGTAAGCGCCTCAGTCTGCTCGATTACGAGGTTTCCGCCGCGGGAAAGCGGCACCTGACGCTGCAACGAGCGGGCGTAGTCGTTCTCTATCTTGAAGTACTCGAACAGGCTCTCGCTGGAGCTCCAGAGCTTGACCTTGTCCAGCATGTCCGGAGCGATTTCCCTGAGGCAGTCGCGCAGGGCAAAGTACTCGTCGCGGTTGTCGATGTAGACGTAGTCGGTATTCCCGTTGAAATAGTCACCGATGGCGCGCCCGATGGAGTTGGTCTCCTCGTAAAGGCAGGAGCAGGCCGGTTCGCTGTCGAACTTTTCCTTGGTCCTGTTCCAGCGGCCTTCCAGGTCGCGCATCTGCTGCTGCAGTTCCGTCTCGGAGGCGTTCATGCCCTCGGTGCGGACGATGTAGCCCACGTCGCGCGCCTTGAGGCGGTTCACCATGCGCTTCATCTCGCGGCGCTTTTCCGTATCGCGTTCGCGCTTGGAAACGCCAATAAAGTTGGTACCGGGCATGCAAACCAGGTAGCTGCCCGCAAAGAGCAGGCGCATCGTCAGGAGGGCGCCCTTGTTGCCCACGGGCTCCTTGGTGACCTGGACCATAATCTCGTCGCCTTCGCGAAGCACCTTCTCGATAGCGACGTCCTCGAAAGCTTCGCCGTCGTCGTCATCATTGCCCCTGCGGTTCAGCGACGTGCTGTGGTCCACCACTTCTTCCTGGTAGAGTACGCCGTCTGTCCCGAGCCCAATGTCAACGTAAGCAAGCTTCGCGGAAGGGATTACCTTCCTTACAACGCCTTTATAAATATTGCCGAGAACCTGATCGTTCGACGCCCCTTCCACGATGAGTTCCGCGAGTTCGCCATCTTCCATGATGGCAAAGCGCTTCTCGTAAGGCGTCTTGCTAATCAAAATTCCACGTTTACACTTGTTCGTCATTACAAACCTTAGAATTAAGCAAAAACCTGTTTTTCAGAATAACTCCAAAAGGGCCCTCCACCAACATGGAACGCCCTCCCAAAGCATGATAAATATAATAAGAATATCCGTAAATTAATGTCAAAAGGCCCGGGACCACCGCCTCCAGGGCTGTTAGGCCACGGCTGCAGGCAGCCACCCGCCAAGGCGCCCGTACAAAACCGCCCGCGGGCCAAGCACCGCCGAGCAGAGCCGCAAGGTACCGCCAGGGTCCTCACGTTACTTTGTTATAAAAAACTCTTCCGGGTTAACCGGCACGCCGTCAAGGCGAATCTCGTAATGCAGGGCAACGCTGGTCTCGCGGCCGCTTTCGCCCACAAGCGCAATCGGCTGGCCGCGGCACACCTTCTCGCCCACCTTCACCAGGTTCTTGCCCAGGTGCGCGTAGAACGTACGGACCTTGGGCGAGTGCTCTATCTTCATCGAGAGCCCGAACCCGCGGTGCGCACGGACTTCGCTCACGGTACCGCCGCCCGTCGCATAAACGGTGTCGCCCACCGCGGCCACGTAGTCAATGCCGCGGTGCGGGAGCTCCTGCTCGGTGAAGGTGTCGTAAATCATCTCGAAGCGGTTCTTGACGACATGGCCGTTCTTGAGCGGGTGCAGCACGGGGATGCGGGCCGCGAGCGCCGAATCCTGCAGCAGGTGGTTCTCGAGCTTGCGGAACGTCGCCTCGACCTCGTTGAGGCTCTTGCGCTGCAAATCCAGACCGTCGGAATTGTCCTCGAGCATGAACCCGAGGCCACCGCGGTAAACGGTGCTGTCGCGCAATACCTTCGTCTCCTCGGCCTTGAGGATGGACTCGTCCACCGACTCGCGGATTTCCTTGATTTCCTTGCGGATGGCCTTGTTCTGGCGGAACACGGCGAGCACGTTGCCGTTAGAGACGTTATCCACGATGCGGTCGGGCGAGAAGATGATGAACCCCACCACCGAAAGCGCCACACAGGCGATAGAAAGCACGAATGCGAGCAGGGAGACCTTGTAGCTCTTGCTGCCCGAGGTCTTGTCCGGAAATACGTGAATCTCTACTTTTTTCACCTGTCCTCGGCTTCGCCGCCGGCAACCTTGTCTTCAAGTGCGGCGATCTTCTTCTGGGTTTCCTCGATTTCTCCCACCAGGGCCACCACCGACGGGTCGTCCTTCATGGCGTTCAGCAGGTCCCCCTGGACCGCCCGGTACACCTTCTTGCCCAGGGCCTGGAACTTCGCCTTGAGCCTACGCTCTTCCGCGGCGAGTTCCACCCGCGAAAGGGCACCCGACGCGAGCGCCGAAGCTTTATTTTTGAGCTTATTTAGCGTAGTTTCATTCATGGGGAACCTCATCGGCCCTAAAAAATAGTAGTTTTAAGGCGTAAAAACAATGGAGACTTAAAATGAGCCGAAGTGAACGCAGGCGCGCCAAGCAGAACGCCAAGAATTTTGTGCCGAAAAAGACCAATTCCATGAACAAGTGGGTTATCGTGGCATTGGCGGTTATCGCAGTTGTCTTCTTCGTCGGAACGACTTTAATTCAAAGAGGTGCATAACTTATGAAGTTCCAGATTGAGAAAAACGTGTTCCTCGACGTTTTGCAGTCCGCAATCAACGCCGTTCCCAACAAGTCTACCATCCAGATTCTCAACAACTTCGCACTCCGACTGGAAGGCAACTTCCTCGAAGTGAGCGCGACCGACCTGGACCTGGGTATCAGGGTCAAGGTCGAAGTCCAGGGCGAACGTGACGGCTCGGTCGTCATCAACGCGCGCAAGCTCCTCGAACTCGTCAAGAGCCTCGTCGACCCGAGCATCACCATGGTGAGCGTCGACGTGCAGGACTACCTCGCCAAGATCCAGTGGAGCGAACGCGGTAAGGCCTCCATCACCGGATTCGACGCCAGCGACTTCCCGCCGTTCCCCGAAGTGGACGACGGCGAAACCCTCTCCTTCTCCACCACCGAACTCGCGTTCCTTGCCGAGAAGACCATGTTCGCCTGCTCGACCGACTCCATCCGCTTGAGCTTGAACGGCGTGTACCTCGAAGCCAAGGACGACAAGATTTCCATGATCGCCACCGACGGCCACCGCTTGGGCCGCGCAACGATTGACCGCGAAGGTGCTACCCTCACGAACGGTGCCATCATCCCGAAGAAGGCCCTGCAGCACATTCTGCACATGGCCAAGAGCGATGCGACTATCGAGGTCCGCACCTCCGCAACGCACATCCTTTTCAGCACCGGCGACACGCAGGTGATTTCCAAGCTTTACGAAGGACCGTATCCCAACTACCGTGCCGTGATTCCGCAGTCCTTCGAACGTACCGTGCAGCTCAACACGGTCGAATTCCAGAACAAGATGCGCAGCGTTATCTCCATGGCCAACGCACGTACCCACAAGGTGCGCCTGCAGATTGAAGGCAACACCATGGAACTCAGCGCTAGCGACCCGGATGTCGGCGGCGATTCTCGCGAAGCACTCGCCGTGACGCACAACGGCGAAGGCAACTTCAGCATCGGTTTCGACGGCCGCTACATCACCGAAATCTTCGGCATGTGCAAGAGCGAAGAAACCATCATGAAGATGAACAACCCCATCGGCGCCTGCATCATCGAACCCGTTGGCGACGACATGGGATTCAAGTTCCTCTTGATGCCGACGCACCTCACCGACGAGTAAGGCGGGTCAAACAAAGAACTAACGGGGCGTCGCGAAAGCGAGCCCCTTTTTAATCAACATGCCCAACGCCATCCGCAAACGCATCAGTAAAAAGATTACGAAGGCCATCCACGACTTCAACTTGATTGAAGCCGGTGACCGCGTGCTTGTCGCCGTTTCGGGCGGCAAGGACTCGAGCGTACTCCTGATGGAACTGGCGAACCGCATGGGCCGGTTCCTCCCCGATTGCGAGGTGGCCGCCATCCACATCCAGAGCGATTTCGCCGACAAGGCGCCGCGCGAGTTTTTACAGAATCTTTCCGAAACGTACCCGCAGATTCCGTTCTTCTTCAAGGACGTGGCGGTAGAAGGCAGGCTCAAGGAAGGCCGCAAGCTCAACTGCTACTGGTGCAGCACGCAGCGCCGTACCGAACTCATCAAGTTCGCCCGCGAGAACGGCTACAACAAGATCGCGCTCGGCCACCACATGGATGACATCGTGGAAACTCTCCTGATGAACATGCTGTACAAGGGCGAGTTCAGCGGCATGCCGCCGATGGTGCCCTACGAAAAATATCCGTGTAGCATCATCCGCCCGCTGTGCTACTGCGAGGAATCCGAGATTATCGACTACGCCGAAGACGCGGGCATCCGCAAGTTCACGTGCACCTGCGAGTTCTCCAAGGCATCCCACCGCAAGTCCATCCGCGAAGAAATCAAGAGCCTCACCAAGGGCAACTCCACGCTCAAGGCGAACCTCTTCGAAAGCATGCGCAACATCCGCATGGACTACCTGCTTTGATTTAACTAGATTTAGGGCATGTTGAAGCAAATCATCGCACCCAGCGTATTGAACGCAAACTTCCTCGAACTCGGCAAAGGCCTCAAGGCCATCGAAAACGGTGGCGCGGGTCTTGTCCACCTCGACATCATGGACGGCCATTTCGTACCGAACATCAGTTTCGGCCCGGGCATTTCCGCCTGCGTCAAGAAGGGCACCAGCCTGCCGCTGGATTGCCACTTGATGATCGAAAATCCCGAGAAGTACGTGGGCGAATTCGCAAAGGCCGGAGCCGCCATCATCAGCGTGCACGCCGAGACCACGAACCACCTCGACCGTCTGCTCCACCAGATTGCCGAACTCGGCGTAAAGCCCGCAGTGGCCATCAACCCGGCGACGCCTCTCGAAAGCATCAAGTACGTACTCGACATCGTGGACATGGTGCTTATAATGTCGGTGAACCCCGGATTCGGCGGCCAGAGCCTTATCCCGTACTGCCTCGACAAGATTCGCGAACTGCGTGAGCTTAAGCCCGAGCTCGACATCCAGATTGACGGTGGCGTAAAACTCGACAACATCCTCGCCTGCAAGGAAGCGGGCGCGAACGTGTTCGTCGTGGGTTCCGCCATTTTCGGAAAGAGTGATCCCGAAGCCGTCTGCCGTGAATTTGTTCAAAAAGTGAACGGCTAACCGAACATTTAAAAAAAAGAGAAGGCGGGTACAAACCCGCCTTTTTCATACCTGCGAAGCGGGCTCATGCCCGCTGTTCACTAGTAGTTGATGGCAATGTAGAAGCTGCCGGCGCCAAAGCGGCGATCGAAGCTTTCAAAGCCGTCCCACAGGGCATCCCAGGCAAATCCGACTTCGAGCTGCGTGGCAGAGTTGCGGAAGAAGATGATACCGAGTTCGGCACCAGTGGCAAGGCCGATAGCGAAGCCTTCGTCTTCGTCGTAGTAGTGACCATCAACCTGAATACCGAGGCCAAGGCCAGCACCGAGGAACGGAGTGACGGTACCCGTACTCGGGAACCAACGGCCACCGATGAGGAAGGTTTCGTGCCATTCCCATTCGTCGCCGAAGGACATGTTCATGTTGTTCACGATGGTAATCGCGGCCTGCGGAATCACTTCGAAAATGCGGGCATAGTGGAAGACGAACGCCTGTTCCCAGCTTCTATTCTCGCTTTCTTCGATGCACCTGTCAAAGCTGAAATTATCATCGTCGCAAGCATCGGAGATAAACTTGTAGTTGTGCCACATGGCCATACCGAGACCGTAGCTCACGTAGTTACGGGTGGGGCGCTTGTGCGCAAACTTGTCGTTCGGGTCTTCGGCGTTGTTGGAGTTTTCGACAGGCACGACGTACACGTACTGCGGATCCTCGCTAGAAGTCGGAGCCGGAGCGTATGCGGCGCTTGCCGGGGCTTCCTGGGAGAGGTTCGCGAGAGCCGTCTTGACTGCGCCTTCGATTGCCATGTCGAGATCGTCGATGGAGGCAGCCTTCTGCTTGCCGCTGGCGACCACGGTACCGTTGTTCACCTGTTCGCAGACAACCACGATGGAGCTACCCATGCTCATGAGGTTCGTGCGGAGCTGGATATCGGCACTTTCGGCGAGGGAGTTGCCCGTCTGGGTGACCGATGCACGGACAATGGACTGCACCATCTCGGGAGCATCGGGAGAGAATTCGGCACCGGTGGGTGCGAGGACTTGGACGTCGGCGGCAAACGAAATTGCCGCGAGAGAGAAAAGGGCTGCAATAATCTTCTTCATACCCTCAAATATAGATAAAAAAATTAGACGAAAGAACGCCGCTACGCGGCTACAGACGAAAGACGAGAGAGTGATATTAGTATCTCGAGGCTAGAATCTAGAAGAACGGGGAAGCGCCCCTTCGCTTATTACTACTTTTCCAATAAATCTTTCACTTTTTTCTCTCGTCTCTCGTCTTTCGTCTCTCGTCTATTTATGAACAAAGCCGCCATTATCGTTGCCGTATCCATGCTCCTGAGCCGCGTGCTCGGAATCTTCCGCGAAATGCTTTTGGCCCACGCCGCAGGCGTCTCGCTCGAAAAGAACGCTCTCGACCTCGCGTTCATGATTCCCGACATTCTGAACCATGTGGTGAGTACAGGATTCCTCTCGATTATTTTTATCCCGATTTTCACGGGCTACAAGGTGGCTGGCGACGAGAAGGGCGGGTGGAAATTCTTCAGCAACGTGCTGAACACGTTCGGCATCGCGCTCTTGATTCTGGTGGTTCCTGCCTTCATCTGGATGAAGGAACTTTTGCAGCTGTTGACGGTCGACGGCGCCACGCCGGAACTTATCGAGCGCGCCACGTACTATGGCCGCATCATCTTGCCCGGCCAGGTGTTCATCTTCGTAGGCAGCATCCTCGTTGCCGTACAGCATACACGCAAACAGTTCCTGATTCCCTCGCTCACGGGCCTCATCTATAACGTGGCGATTGTCGGCGGCGGTGCGGCCGGGCTCGCGCTCGGTAAGTACACCGGCACGGACTTCGGCCTCGAAGGATTCGCCTGGGGCGTGCCGGTGGGCGCCTTCATCGGGTTCTTCGCCCTCCAAATTTTCGGCGCCCGGCGTGGCGGCGTGCATTACGAGCTGCTCGTGCAGCCGACCCATCCCGACATCAAGCGCTACTTCAAGATGATGCTCCCGATGTCGCTCGGAGTCGGTTCCATGTTCGGTCTTGAATTCATCATCCGTAGCTTTGGCGCGAACTTCGGCACCAGCGGTATTTCGAGCCTCAACTACGCCTACCGCGTGATGTACACGCTGGTGGCCGTCTTCGGATTCTCCGTATCGGTCACGAGCTACCCCGACATGGCGCGCCTCGTGAAGGAAGGCGACTTCGGCCAGCTCAACCGCAAAATCTGGAAGAGCCTCTCGCGCATGTTCTGCATCTTGATTCCGGCGGTCGTCGCCGTGTGGGCACTCAGTTTCCCCGCCGTGCGCATCCTCTTTGAACGCGGAGCCTTCCAGCGCGAAACTACCGAGGCCATTTCCGAAATCCTCCGCTGGTACCTGCCCGTGAGCCTCGGGCTCTGCCTGCAGGCGGTGCTCGTGCGCAGTTTCTACGCCTGCGAACGCATGTGGGTGCCGACTCTCCTCAACACCGGCATCTTCGCGGCAACCATTCCCGCGTACATCGTGCTCGGCGCCCCCGAAGTGGGTCTCGGCATCAAGAGCGTACCCATCATCGGTGCCACCGGCGCCATACTGCAAGTGCTCTCGATGATTTTCATGTGGGCCAAGAAGAACGGCACCGACGGCATGAAGGAAGCGCTTCTCAACATGCTCCGCGCGCTTGTCGCCTTCGGTATCATGATTGCGGCCGCCATCGGCCTCGACCGTGTATCGGGTGAATTCGTGCGCAACGCAAGTTTCGTCGTTCTCGTCATCTACGCCTGCGCCGCGGGCATTTTGCTCTTCACACTCACGCTGATTATCCAGCGCTACCTCGGCAGCAAAGACGCAAAGGATATCTTGAACGAATTGCTCGGAAAAGTTCTCCGCAAACTGCACCTCGCCAAAAAATAGCCTATGCCCAAAAAACTTCTTATTTTGCTGGCCGCCCTATTGCTCTTTACCAGCACCGTGAACGCCACGAAAAGCGGCGCCGACTACCTCAAAGAATTGGGTAGCGAGTTCCTCGAAGATTTCTTCGTCTCTTTCTTCAACGAAAAAGATAACGCCACCGCACCCGACGAATACCTGTTTGTGCCCTACATCAAGACATCGGGCATCCACCGCGACTACGAAAAGTACATCCTCGTCACCTTCTCGCAATACGTGAGGGACGCCAGCCGCTACATCCTCGTGTCGGCCGACAGGAGCGACCGCAACATCAAGGTGGGCTCCGACAAATACGTGAACGCAAGGGCTCGCGCCAAGGGCGCAATCAACGTACTCTACATTTGGGTGCACCGCGTGGGCGACAACATCGTGTTCAACTTCACCATCAAAAGCGCAAGCGATAACTCCGTCGTATGGAAGGACGAATACCGTGCCATCATCCCCGAAGACATCGCACCCATCCTCTACCGCGCCGCCACCACCATGGGTACCGGCCGCAAGGGAAGCAACCCCAAGAGCTTTTACGATTCCGACACTCCCGTGTGCATAAACCCCGATGCCATGGAAGACATCGTCGCCACTCAGGAGCAAATCCAGCGCACCAAGAACCCGCGCCGGTTCACCCACCTCTCCTTCAGTTTCAACGGCTCCCTGGAATTCGGCGACGGCAAGGTAATGTCGGGCATGGCCATTGGTGCCTGGTACGACTTCCGCCACTTTATCGTCTCTGCCGACCTGGAGGCCCTGGGCACCCTCACCAGCGACACCACCGTGACCAACGTGGGCCTGGGTCTCACCGTTCCCATGTCCACCGACAACAACGCCCCCTTCGGCATGCTCAACGTGGGCATATCTTCGACCAAGTATGACCAGGAGGACGAAGAAAAAAGGTGGGAGGGCCTCACCATAGAGGCGGGCGCGGGCTACCTGTTCAACCGCTACCACTTTTTGCCCATACGCTTTACGCTCAAGTACTTCCGTAACATGTACCAGAGCGAAGGACACCACTTCCAAGGCGCCACCCTCGAGGCGACCATAGGCATATAATGGGTATCTCGGCAAAAGTTTCCGCCCTCCTCCTAGCTAGCGCCCTGTGCGCAGTGGCGTCGGATTGGATTACCGTACGCGCCGACGACGGCAGGGCATACCAATTTTACGCCGACGGCAAGTTTATTTGCGAGGGCAAAAGCTGCGTATACGTCCACCGCGAAGATGACTGCAAAATCCTCTTTTCGGCCGAGGTCCACGGGAGGCTCTACGGCAAGCTGGAATACGGCGGCGGATGGGCGGCAGAACGGCGTTCCTTTTTAGAAAATCTCCTGATCAGCACCGCCACCCGGTCTAGCGAACAAAAGGGGTGCGTGGCTCTTAATGACGCCGTCATCCACATAGACCCCGTAGGTTATGTGGACAGGTACTTCCCGCCCATCAACCTCAACACGGACTGGGATGCGCCCATCAAAAGCGGAAGCCCGCTCCGGGAGGAACGGGCCACGCCAAATCCACAAAAGTGGAACCAAGGACTGGACTAGTTAACTACTGAGCTCAACCGCCAACATCGCAACCGGCGCTCGGATTTACCCAGCCCTCTTCCGGGGGAGCCTCGCCCGCCTTCCAGCAATGGAGCGTATCGAGAACGTCGCCTTCCTTGAAAGTGGACCAGTCATCAACCTTCTTGTAGTTGACTTCCAAAGAAGTGTTGTAACGGGTCATGTAATGGTCAATCAGGTACTGCGGGCATTCCACCTCTTCGATGTAATAAGTCGGATTGTCTGCAGCCATGTACCAGTCGGCAAACCAGTGGCAACCGCGCAACAAGTTCGGGAGGCCGGCGTCACCGAAAGCCGCGTCGCACATATCCTTCACACACGTCTGGTAGCATTCCAGGGAACCTTCGGTGCCGCAGTTCGTATTTTTCTGGCATTCTGTAAGGAACCCGCCAAAGCCTGCGCCCCAGTTAAAGTCGCTGCCCTTGTTCACCTGAGTAGAGAGAGCGTCAAAGGCGCCCACGCCACCACCCGGCACCATCAAGTCGAACTGGCCCGCAGGCAAGTTGGCATTGCCGCCCGCCACATCGTTACCGATGTTGGAGGCCATCACCACCAGGTGTTTACCCTTGAGCGCCTTGTGGGTCGCCTTGGGCGGGTTATTCTCGAACTCGTCCTTAAAATGACCGTCATACTGCAAGTGATAGCACTTGCCGCACTTGCTGTCAGCAGTGCCCGCAACGTATGCATAAGAAAGAGTGTCATTCACTGCAATAGGCGCCATGTCCGTACAAGTGAACACGCCCTTTTCCTTTTCTTTGCCGCAAGCGCTTCTGGTACCGTTGTAACCGAACCAGGATTTCGTCACGTCGCCCAGGGTAAAGGTGGGGACTTCAACATCGTGAATGTTGCAGTTACGCGCAGTGGCAAGTTCGGCAAGATACGCCTCGTTAGAAGAAGTATCTGCACGAGTCACATCGTTCGAACTTTCCCTAAGCCAGGAGCAGTGCGGCTTGCAGGCGTCCCAATAGCGGGTATTCCAGCCACGTTTTGCCGTAGCGCTAATGTCCTTGGTGTATTCGGCCGGAGGTGTACCGTAAGATTCAAGCGTCGGGAATCCGCTCGCATCGAGTTCCGGCTCCTTGCTGCTGGAACTTTCGGGAACCACGTCGGCACTGGAGCCCGGAACCACGGAGCCGCTTGAAAGCATCACCGCGGCGCTAGAAGTCGGGTCGTTCGGATTCGCCGAAGAACCGGGATTCACCGTACCGCTCGAGCCAGGATTCACGGAACCACTGGAACCCGGAACCGCATTGCTCGAAGCAGGCGTTGCCTCGGATGAATTGATCGGGTTGTCAGTCTCGCTCGTTCCTGGGTTATTGCCCACCGGATCGGTGGCCTTGTCCAAAGTAGAGTCGTCGCCACAAGCGCAAATCATGGCGACCGCGCCGGCAACAATTATCGTCTTGAACAGTTTACGTTTCATAGAACCTCGTTACGGAGCGCAACCGGCACCCTTGCCATTCGGATCGTTCGGATTCTCGCCATCCTTCCAGCAGTAGACCGTATCGAGCACATCGCCCTTCTTGTAATCGGACCAGTCGTCATGCCAACGCCAACGGTTTTCCAAAGTCGTATTGAAAGTCGTCAGGTAGTGGTCAATCAAGTACTGCGGACATTCCACTTCTTCCCAGTTGTAAGTCGGGTTGTCGGCGGCCATATACCATTCAGCATACCAGCGGCAGCCGCGTAACAGGTTCGGCCAATCCTTGAACACTTCGTCGCACTTTTTGAGCACGCACTGCTGGTAGGCTTCCACGGTGTTGTCCCAACCGAGGCTCTGCTGGCATTCGGTGAGGAATCCGCCACCGTTCGCGCCGAGGCCGCTAGCAGGCACGCCAATCTGCGTAGAGAGCGCGTTGAACGCACCCACGCCACCGCCCGGAACGAGCATGTCGTACTGGCCGGCTTCCACGTCGTAACCGATGTTCGAAGCCATCACAATCATGTGCTTGCCCTTGAGCGCCTTGTGAGTTTCCTTCACGTCGTTCGCATGGTTGCCACCGTTAAACTGCAGGTGGAAGCACTTGCCGCAACCGCCACCGAACTGTGCACCCGGAGCAGCGACGTAACCGTAAGAAAGATTTTCCGTCACCTGGATAGGAGCCATGTCGGTGCAAGTGTAGGTGCCGCCGGCATTGCTGTTGACGCAAGCGCTGTTCGTGCCCTCGTAACCCATCCAGTACTGCTGTACAGCATGGCCAAGAGTAAACGCCGGAACTTCGACGTCGTGGATATTGCAGTTACGGGCAACAGTACGGCCCGCCTGGTAGGCAGCCTCGCTCGTAGTATCGACGCTGCTGAGCCAGGAACAGTGCGGCTTGCAAGCATCCCAGTAGCGGCTGCTCCAGCCCGTCTTTCCGTTGTTCAGAATGTCCTTGGTGTATGCAGCCGGAGGATCGCCGTAAGATTCAAGAGTCGGGAAACCGTTCTCGTCGAGGTCCGGATCCTTGCTGCTGGAACTCTCGGGAACCACGTCGGCGCTAGAGCCCGGAACTACCGAGCCGCTGGAACCGGGATTCACCGCACCACTCGAAGTCGGGTCGTTCGGATTCGCCGACGAACCGGGATTCACCGTACCGCTCGAGCCGGGATTCACGGAACCGCTGGAACCGGGAGCCGCACCGCTCGATGTCGGAGGAACGGATTCGCTACTCTTGATAACCTCGCCCGTATACGGATCGATGGACGCATTCGCTTCGCAGAATGTCTGCACTGCCATGTTGAGGTCGAGGAACGAACCTTCGGCATTGAAGATATGGCCGATGCCATTTTCATTGAGTATAAAGAAAGTGTTATCGACCAAGTTGCCGGTCTTATCGTAAACGAGGCCAGCGCCAGTCGAACTGGTCGCCTTGTCAACAACCCAGTAATCACCCGGCGCCAATTCGACAATCCAGCCGGCATGGAAAACGGTATAGCCGGCACACGGATTGGTAACCGGAAGACCGCTGTCCGCAGAATTCGTCGTGGGAGTATCGTTGCCCGAACCGGAATCGTCGCCGCAAGCGCAAATCATGGCCACGGCACCCGTCGCCAGCATAACCTTAAAAAGCCTGTTCTTCATAGGTCTCCTTACATTTCATCTAACCCTAAAAATAAATTTATGTATCCACAACCGCACCAAAAAAAGATATTTGGAACATCGAAGTGTTCACAAATCGTGCCCGCGCGTGTTATAACTCACGTTTTTTATGCAAAATGTGACCCGTAGATGACCCCGTATTAACGGGTCATCGCAGGGGAGAGTGAGCGCAAACCAGATTGTTTTTTCTTTATTCTAGCGCGAACGGTAAAAAAAAGGCCGCACTTAACGTGCAAGCCTTTTTTGAATGTGCAGTGTGTGATGTGTAGTGTGAAATGATTCATCTCACATTCCACATTTCACACTTATCACTAGTCGCGGAACTTCACCTGCTTGGTGCCAGCGACGACTTCGCCAATCTGCGTCCACTTCTCGCCCTTGGCTTCGAGGTGTGCAACGACTTCGGCCTTGTCGGCGGGGTCAATGAACACGAGCATGCCCATGCCCATGTTGAAGGTGGAGTACATCTCGTCCTTCTCCACGGAGCCGGCCTGCTGGATGAGCTTGAAGATCATCGGCGGGTCCCACGTGGTGCGGTCGATAATCACGTCCACATTGTCCGGGAGGATACGCGGGATGTTGCCCTGGTAGCCCGAACCCGTGATGTGGGCAAGGCCCTGAATCTTCTTCTTGTTGCAGAGGTCGATGAGGCTCGGGTAGTAGCTCCTGTGCGGTGTGGCGAGCGCTTCGCCAATAGTCTTGTCCATGCCGTCAACAAGAGTGTCCACCTTGTAACCGGCGACTTCGAACAGCACCTTGCGGGCGAGAGAATAGCCGTTGGTATGCAGCCCCGTAGAAGGCAGACCGAGGATGATGGTTCCCGGCTTGATGGACTTGCCGTCGATGATGTTTTCGCGTTCCACCACGCCGACGATGGTGCCCGAAATATCGTAGTCGCCCGGACCGTAGAAGCCCGGCATTTCAGCCGTTTCGCCACCGATCAAGACGAGGTCGTTTTCGCGGCAAGCCTTGGCCATACCGGCAACCAACTTGTCCATAACACCCGGTTCCAGGCGGCCCGTAGCCACGTAGTCCAAGAAGAACAGCGGACGTGCGCCCTGCACCAGGATGTCGTCGCAGCAGTGGTTCACGATGTCCTGGCCCGGCAGTTCGTGGGTGCCCATTTCGATATCGACCTTGAGCTTGGTGCCCACGCCATCCACGGAGCTCACGAGGACGGGGTCCTTCATGCCCAGGTGGTTCAGCGTGAAGAGGCCGCCGAAGTTGCCGACGTCGCCGAGGACGCCCTGGTTGAATGTAGTACGTACGGATTTCTTGACACCGACCATCGCTTCGTCGGCACGGGCCAAGGACACTCCTGCGTCTGCGTAATTCATCTTTTTTCCTTTGCCCTATAACCGGGCACTATGTTCCGCCCTACTTCTGGGCACTTTGTTTTTCATCAAGATTTCTGAGGGCATCCAAAATGAGGCTCGTGGTATCGGACATCTGGTTGATGTTCACGATATCGGGCATCAGGTGGGTATCCAGCTTAAAGAGCGAGTCGTCGCCCCACGAAAGAATCTTCTCGAGGGCATCCGGACCGGCCAGCTTGCCGCACTTGGCGCAGCAGATACGGCCATCCTGGAAGGCCACAAAACCGGACTCGCCATTGGATTCGCAAATCACGGTACCCGTAATACGGCTCTTTTCCATGGTCTGCGCAAAATCGATAAACGGCAGCACCTTCCCCGAAGCCAGGAGCGACAGGCGCTGGAACTCGTCGAACGCCTTGTTCTTCGCCCTGAGGTTGTCGGCCACCACCTTGTACAGGTACACCATGATGGTCGGGTTCTTGTCAAGGAACTTCACGAACTCGTCCTTCGGAATATGGAGCACGGTGCATCCGTCCTCGGCAGCGATAATCGTGTTGCTGGTGGGCTCGTTACAGATGATGGACATCTCTGCGAAGCAGGCTCCGCTTTCCACGTAGGCGATAACGCTGTAGTGGCCATCGGGGAGGATCTGTCCGCACACCTCGGCGCGACCGCTCTGCATCACGCAGAACGACCTGCTTTCCGTACCGCCTTCCAAAATAATCTCGCCCGCGTCATATTCGCGGAGCTCCGCATTGAGCAGCAAAAAGTCGGCACATTCCCTCGGCACCTGCTGTAAAAAAGGCACCTTCGCCTCGTAGCTGAGGGCAATCCATTCACCAATTCCTGTAGGAGTCTTCATCATGGTTAAAAATTATAAATATTTCTGTACCAGCTGGGGGAGCCGGCCTCCTTTTTCGCCGTAGAATCGCTTCCTTCGCGCCCGAAAATGCAGTCCCGCAAACTCCCGACCAGTTCCACGGGCCGCGCCACGGCGCTTTCGTAAAAGTCGTTTCCGCCACCGGGGCCCTTCCGCCCGTCATTCTGGCACACGCGCTTCTCCCGGAACGCCCTGAAATTCTTGACCCGGGGCTCCGCCGACAGAATCTCCTCGGCCGTTCCGAACGCACCCGGGTTCACCCACACGTCGGCACTGTCGGCGAGCATCACCACTTCCTCGAGCGAAAGCTTCATCTCGCGGGTCGTGTCGCCTTCCCACAGGTATCGCCCGCCCGCCGCACGAATCAGGTGGGCCGTGTAGCTATCCCCGCCCGGAGCATACCACACGCCGCCAAAGGCCATTCCCGCGAGTACAAGGGGGGAAGTTTCCCCCTCGCTCCTGCCGCCCGCGGCATCCGCTACCCCCTCTGCGGGGACCACCCCCGCAACGCCCCCTTTGTTAGACGAGAGACGAGAAGCCTGCCCTGAGCCTGCCGAAGGGGCGAGAGACGAGAGATAGTCTGTCTTAGTTTGTTCGTAAATAGAATTCGCAAGCGAATCAACGCCAAACATCATTCCGAACAACTTAATCCACTCCAGCTTGGCGAGCGGGTCGCTCTCCTGCCATTCCGACGTAACGAACAGCGGAATCCCCAGCGGCTTCAGGCGTTGGTAGTCGTCGTAGCTGCCGCCGGTGGCAAAAGTCATCACCAGGTCGGGTTTGAGCGCCACCACCTTCTCTAGCGAAATGCTCGGGCCGTTGCCGACCTCGGCCACCTCGCCCGCCGCGACCCTCGCAAGGAGCGTGGAATCCACGATGTACTTGCCCTCGCCCACGCCCACGATGCGGTCGGTAACGCCGAGCCTCGCCATAAAGCCAATCTGCGCCGACGAAAGCACGACCACCCTCCGGAACGGCTCCTTCACCACCATCCGGTGCACCAGGGAATCCTCCCCCAGAATAGAACGAATCTCGGCGATTTTCTCGCCGCAACGGCTGCCCAGGCGGAACATGCGGCTGTACTGCATCGAGTCCCAGGCGACCGAATCCGTGCACGTGGAACTGCCGTTTTCCCGGTTTTCTATGCGGTCCCGGCCGTCACCGCCGCAACAGGCCATCATGGCACAGAGCGACCCCAAAACAAGCCAAAAACCGCCCCGACGGGCCAACCGCCACCCCAGGAACGGGCTAAAAAATGCACGTAAATTGTTGATTTTTAACATCTTATGAATTTTTCCCCTGCACATGCCGCAAAGATAATGTATTTTATAGAACAGATTTGATCTAATCGGAGTCTTTATGAAGACAAAAATAACTTACCTCGCCGCCCTGGTGTGCGCGCTTATTTTGGCCCCTAGCGTCCTTGCCGATACAGAGGAAGGATTCTACGAAAAGAACCACATCCGTGGATTCATTTCTATCGGTGGCGACTACCGCGGCATGTTCGACGAGTTCCGCAACTACGTTAACCAGGTCGCCTTCAGCAACGGCTACCACGTCGTCGAAGACGAAAGCGGTTCCAGCGAACTGTACGCCGGCCAGATCAACTACTCCAAGTTTGACGACTACTACCTCGGGCTGCACGTGAACATCGGCGCCCAGTACAAGCAGTTCCTCACCTGGTTCGACATCAACTTCATGCCCACCCAGATTTCCGAACGTCCGAGCTCCACGTACACCGCCGTCTCCGACTCCGGCTACGGAATGAAGTTCCCGCTGTACGACGTCCGCTGGTTCTGCTACGGCGCCGACTGGATGTTCGGCTGGAAGCTTCTCGGCGAAGACATGCCTGTCAACCTGATTCCGGCTGTGGGCTTCGGCTTCAACCTCATCAACTTCCACTTCGCCTCGAACTTCGACCTCGAAAACGAGGACGGTTCCTACACCGCCCTGCGTGACCGCTACTACAGCACCATCGCTTCCACGTTCAACGCCGAACTCGAAATCCGCCTGGAACTCGGCCAGTTCGCCATAGGCGCCTACGGTGGCTACCGCGCCGTCCGCTACAACGAACTCAACGTCGAAGGCGAAAGGCTCGAGACCGCGCTCGGCAAGTACGATACGGACAACATTGGCGACACGTGGTTCATCGGTCTGCGCCTCACCTGGATCTTCTTGAGCGACTGGCAAGAAAAGCAGAACGATAAATTATAAGACCGCAAAATCCATCCGTCGGCAATCAAACCTCCGGTAAGGATTTTGCTTTCACGACCGCCCCAGTTTAATAACTGGGGCTTTGTCGTTCACGGACAACATCTCACATAGAATCTGTTTTTGATTACCGCAAGAAGAGTCCTACCCGCCCGTCGGACACAGGCGGGTACTTGTTGGCCACCTGCTCCATGGCCACGTAGTAGTCGCAAGCTTCACGCAGGCCCGAATCCGTCTTCCAGCTCACCCAACGGTCCGCCTTGGGGTACGCGAAGTTCCAACCTAGCACTAGCGTGCGCACGCCCACCTGCCTCAGGCGCTCGGGGAACACAGAGAACTGCCCCTGCGTGCTGAACAGCACCGCCACGTCTATACGCCCGAACGAGGCAAGCGTGAGCGCATCTTCGATAAGCCCCATGTTCGGGGTGCGGCGGTCAGCGCCCACGCTCTCGGCGTAATGGACGTTGAACCCGCCGTGGTGCAGTTCGCGTTCAAGCCCCCGCAATCCGTACGACGTGCTCTCGTCCTTGGGCATCTTGTACGGATGGTAGTAGTGGCACTCCATGGTGCAGAACGAGCGCTTGGGCGAAAACAGCTTCAACGCCTCGTGGCGCGCCCAGCTCCTGAGCCCGCGAAAGTCGAGCCGCGTATGGTAGGGGTGGAAAAACCGGTAGTACTCGTTCACTTTCTTGAGCGTAAAACCATCCACGAAGAAGGCTATACGCAAAGGCGTCTTTGGTGGCATATTTTCTCCGTCTTGAAGGGTGACTACCTTCTAAAACGGATTTTTGCCCGCAATCGTGCCAGAAAATTTTGTTTACAAACAAATGCGCTTTAAAATGCGTACCAAGCGCCGCCCGCTTTAAAATGCGCGCCAAGTGCCACCAGCTACAGGAGTTTGCGCGACTTGAGGTCGTCCATCAGCGAGCCGGGCATCCAGCCCTCGAGCGCCTTGTAGGCAGGCGATGCCAGCATGGCCCTGTACTTGGCGGCCTTTTCCTTGTCGCCCGCGTCGTTGTAGATGCGGATAAGGTTCAGCACCGAGCACCAATAACGGATAGATTCGCCGGTACGCTTCTTGTAGTCCGCGGCGCTCTTCTCGTATATCGCGGCCGCTTCCGCATAGCGCTTGAGCCTGTACAGCATGTCGGCCTTTATCTGCAACATCACCGGATGATTAGGCGCCTTCTGGAGCCCGCGTTCCGAGAGCTTGAGCCCGCGCTCGAAATCGCCCTTGTCGTAGTACATCCAAATTAACGGCGTCAGGAACAGCGGCCAAAAGCGCACGGACTTCTTGGAGGCGCTGTCGAGAACCGCCAGGTATTCGTCGCGGTGGTCCGACTTGAAGGGCACCCAGCTAAAGCTCTTGTCCACGTAGTAGGCGTAAATGGCAAAGAACGCGCGAGCCTCCAGTTCCTTGGAGTCCTCGAACATCTTCGCCGCCGAGCGCGTCTGCAGGGCGCCCTTGAGGGAATGCCCCTGCTCGCTCTGCACGTAGCCCATCTCGAACTTGCGCAGCGCATCCCACAGACCGTCGGCCTTACACTTTTCCAGGCTCTTGCCCGCATCCATCAGGGCCGTCGTATCGCCGCGGTCGTCGTACATGCTTATGCGCACAATGCTCTCGATGACGCAGCCCGCAGGCTCGTTCGCGCTACGCAGTTTTTTCGCGGTCGCAAGCGCGTCGCCGTACTGCATGGCCATCGTCTGGGCAGTCGCCTTCTCCGAGAGTTTCATCAAGGAATCCGGCAAGGCGAGCGAACCGCCAAAAGCGCAGGCGGCAAAAGCGAGCAGAGCTATAAAAGAAAATCGGGACATCAAGGGCAAAAATAAAAAAACGCGGGCCCTTAGACATAATCCAAGATGGAATAAATCGCGAAAGTCCAAACGCACAGGATGTCGCCTATTTTAGCGCGCTTCAAATCATTAATGCTCAACAAGTTACACCCACGCATAAAAGCCCCGACCGGCCTGCAGCCCTTATACCGCGCGGGTTGCGGAAGAGCGTGTATGATTTATATCACTTGCCCCCGGCACCATGCAAAACGTATAATACAGGTAAGGATTCAATCTGGAGGTCTTTACCATGAAACTTCTCCACAAAACATCCGCCATTCCCTTTTACCTGATCCACACGGGCTTCCAGGCGTTCAAGAGCCGCCTCCGTGAAATTCTCTCCGCGACAAGCGGACTCACGCTCGAAGACTACATCGACGACGAATCGCTCTGCATGTACTACAGGAACGGAGATTCTCCCGAATACATCGCCGCCGCCATCATCGGCCCCGACATGGACTTCGACTCGGGATACGAACCCGACGAAGACATCGCCGACGCAGGCTAGTCAAGATTCTCTCTGATAAAAACACACGCGAAGCTACGGTCGCGAGCAAATAAAATTGCCCAAGGCCAAGGCGAGCGCTACAACACAAAAACTCCGCAGGGTCGCTGCGGAGTTTTTTGCAAATGCGGGTTATAGTACAAGAGGCGCAAAGGGCGCGCAAGGCGTTACTTCTTCTTGTCGTCCTTCGATTCCTTGGCGGCTTCAGCGCTCGGAATCTTGCAGCCGTTCATCGTCTCGAACTTGCCTTTCTGCACGGTCACGATCTTCGTGTTCACGTTCGCGCCGCGCTTGAACTTGATGTCGCCGTAAACGCCCTTGAACAGCTCCGTGTTGTTGATGGCGTTCGTGAGGCTTTCGGGCTTGCGTGCAAGCGTCGAGAACACGATGTTCGCGGCGTCAAAGCTGAGCCCGCTCACCTTGTCTTCGCCCGGTTCGGTTCCCCAGCGTTCCTGGAAGGCCTTCGCGAACTTGTCGTAGTTCTCGCTGTTGCCGTTCATGTCGAGCGCGGGCACGCTAAAGAAGGAGCTGTCCACCAGGCGCTTGCCACGAATCAGGAGTTCGCGGCCGTACCAGCCCGAAGTCCCGAGCATCACGCCGGAGAAGCGGTTGAAGGCGACCTGGCTTACCATGGCGCCAGCGTCGGCAGGGTTCGTGGCCGGGATAAAGATGCCCGGGATGTTGAACGTAGAATCGCTCATGTAGAAGCGGCGTTCCTTGGGGCTCACCGCGTCGAGGTCGCTAGCACCGCGGGCGATGTTCCTGCGGCGGTTGTCCTGCTTAAAGCGCACGTCGCGCAGCAGGTCGAATTCCGTCTTGTAGTCGGGGCGGCCTTCCTCGTAGTTGCGGAAGGCGACAATCTTGCCGCCACGGCGTTCCACGGCGCGCGTGAAGCTCGAAGACATCGAGGAGCCGTAGTCGCCCAGCGGGCTCAGCACGGCAAACTCACGGATGTCGAGGCACTTGGTGGCAAAGTCGGCGATGCTCTGGGCCAGGTTGTCCATGGTGATGTTCACCTGGAAAATGTTCGGGCCCATCTTGGCGATGCCGTCGTCGGTCGCGGTCGGGGTAAGCATCGGGATGTTCTGGAAGTTACTGCCGAGCCAGGCGGCCACGGTCGCGGCCGGGGCGCTCATGATGGGGCCAATCACCGCGATAATGCTGTCCTGGTTCACCGCCTGCTGGGTACGCATCAGGGCCTGGGCCGCATCGGCGCGGGTATCGGCAATGCGAACGTTCACCTTCTTGGTCAAATTAGCCTGTTCCTGCGCCAAAAGCACGCCCTGGATAGCGGCGGCGCCGAATTCGGCGAAGTCGCCCGAAAGCGGGGCAAGCACGAGGACGGTCGGCAAGCCTGCACCCAGTCCTTCCAGGGATTCAATACCCTTCTCGGCGGTCCTCGAAAGATTTTCGGCCACGTTGCCGTTAAGCACCTTCTTGTACCAGTAGCGGGCAGCCTTGTAACGGCGGGCGTTCTGGCTCTCGCGGCCAATCTGGAGCTGCATCCAGCCCACCACGTCCCTGTCCACGGGGTACTTCTCGAGCAGGGCCTGCAGCTGGTCGGCGTTCATGAGGCTTGCGGCAAGCGTCTGGATGGCGACTTCCTTGGTGCGGCTCTTGGCGGCGGGGTTCTTGGTGTAGGCGAGAATGCGCAACATCGCCTCGACGCCCTCGTACACGGCGCCAGATTCCACCATCACAATGGCGTGCGCCAGTTCCATGCGTTCGCGGTATTCCGAGGACACGTGGTATTCCAGGAACCTGGACGACAGCTGCAGGGCCTCGTCGCGCTTGTGCTCGCGGAGGTAGCATTCGGCAAGCATCACGGACGCCTGCGCACCGGCATGGGTCTTGAACTTGGCCTTGGAAAGCTTCTGAAGCGGGGCGATGGCGTCGGCGCACCTGCCGTCGCGAATCAGGGACTTAGCCTGGGCGACTTCGTCCTGGGCGCAGAGAGGTACCGCCAGGGAAAGTGCCAGAACAAGGGAGAATAGAGATTTCATAATTTCAATCAGTCTTCGGACGCGGCCTGGACCACGTCGTGTTCTTTCTTGATATGTTTCTGGATGGATTCCGGGAGCTTGACCCAGTCAATGATATCGACGCGGAAAGGCAGGCCGCAGTCGGCAAAGGCCTTCTCCACGGCGGTCATGGCCTCGAACGAGAGGGGCTTATCGGTAATTACCGCAAGTTCCAGTTCAGTTTCGGGAGTCAAGTCCACGCCCGTCACGCGGGATCCATAGGCCCACACCTCCAAGCCCTCGAAATGGAGAGCCAGGATGCGCTGGACCTTTTCCAGCTGTTCCGTTTCTAAGCAAAGTGCCATAGTCCTTCAAATATAGTTATTTGCAGTTACTTGGCTGCCTTGGCATTTTCCTCTTCAGGGGTAGGCTTGGTGTCTTCGAGCAGGCGATCGGCCCATTCGTCCCAAAAACGGCAACGTTCGCCCTCGAGTTTCATCTTCGCGAACTTCACGGGGTCGGTTTCCACGGCGAGCGTCACCACGGATTCCTTGTACGCCTGCGGGAGGCCTGCCACGTGCGCCATCCTCTGCTTGAGTTCCGCGACCGTCGCATCCAGAATATCCGCCTCGAACCTGCGTTCCACGTAGCGGCGCACAATAAAGCCGAGCGCCATGAAGTAGTCGCCCTGGTTGCCTTCGGCCAGGTAGTTCTTCTGGCGCAGTTCCTTGAGCGCGAGCACCGCCTCTTCGTACGGCGGGAGCCTCGGGGCCTCGCCCTTCTTCGCGAACTTTTTATGCAGGAACCATCCGAGGAACACAAGCAAAACCACGCCCAGCACAATCAGTACCACAAAGAGCCACTGCGGGAGTCTCGGGTCGTCGAGCGGGTCTTCCACTTCCAGAATATCCGTCTCCTCGCCCGTGGTGCGGGTCGAGACCTTCACCGCCACCGGGTCGGTACTCACCTTCACGGTATCGCTACCCACCACCGCGTTCACCTGCTGCGGCGCAATCAGAAAGTCGCCACTCACGAAGGTATTGAGCGTGGCAAGCCAGGTAAACTTCGCGGTCCCCTTGGGCATGCCCTCCACCACCTTCTCGTTCTTCATCTCCTTGACCTCGAAACTCCCGAGGTTCCCGACAAAGCTCGGCAGGTCCACAATGGCGTTCTCGGGCGCGGTCACCTGGATTTCGTAATTGAACATGTCACCCACGAACACCTGGGCGTTATCGACGTTCGCCTTCACCGAAACATCGAAGGCACTAGCGGGAATGGCACAAAAGGCGACCCATACAAAAAGGGCGGCTAAAGGACTCAAAAAACGCGACATAAATAAACCTCTGTGCCGAAGAATATACAAATTTTAGGAATTCTAAACCCACGCTATTTATCTATATTCCAAGTACCCTATGCCCTACCGGACATTCCGCAAGCCCAAATCCCTGCTGATGGCGCTACTCTGCGCCGTAGCCGCATTTGCCGCCGAACCCGAGGCCAAACAAGATTCCCAGCCCGCCGACACGTCGGCATTCAGCATCTCCGACGAGAACGTCTTCTCGATAGTCTCCATAGTGCTGCCCCACAACTCCCTCAGGAATTCCGAGACGCTCCACAACTGGCCATTCTTCGCATTCGCCGCCCCCTCGTGGGCATACAGCGCAACAGCCCAATACGATGCAAGCAAGCTCCTCACCCTCAAGGGCCTCCTGGGCAGCGACCTCAGCTTCGCGGGAATCGGGTTCAAGCTCGACATCTCGGCAGAACTCATGCACCTGCTGGAACTCGGCGTACAGGCAAGCACGGGCTCCGCGCTCAACTACAAGGAGACCGCGACCCTCATGGGTGTCTACGACCCCGAAAAAAGGGACTACAGACAAGATGATATTTTCACGGAATATTCCTACGGGCTCCGCTACCACGCATCACTCACCTTCCCGCTGCTCGCGCTGCTCCCCAAGAGCAACTGGACCAAGATTATCCTGAAGGGTACCGCCGACCTCACCTATTCCGCCTACACCGGCGCAAGCGACAAGGAAGTATGGAAGGCGGGCAACGACAACCAGGTGAACGGACTCAAGTACCGCTATGGCGGCACGCTCATCTACATGATGCCCTTCAAGCGGGTGCCCATGGCGATGCTCTCGGCAAGCGCGAGCGGGTTCAAGCACGAATACGATTTCGACGAAACCTACAAGGACTACAATCCCGGATTCGTGACCGTGAACATCACGCCCATGGCCTCCATCAAGGTGAGCGAAAAGTGGAACGGAATGCTCATGGCGTCGGTATCGCGCGACCGCGTATTCGAAAACAGGCGCTACCCGACTACCGAGGAGCTCCTGCAAAAACAGGTCGACAGCGAATGGGACCTGCGCGCGGTCATGTTCATCTGGAGCCGGAAATTCTGATTTCCTTGTTCAGCAACTTCTTGCTGCGCGACGCCACCGGAGGGTGCTCGCGGTACATAACCGCAAACAGCTTTGTATAGGGAATCTCGCATTCGGCAAGCGCATGCATGGCGGCCTTCGTCTTGGTCTTCCCAAGTTCCTTGAAGGCGTAGCGGTCGGCTTCGTACTCCTGGTTCCAGCAATACAGGTGGAAAAGCGCACGGAACGGAATAGCCACGAGGTGCATCCACAAAATAGCCTGCCACAGCGGGAGCCCACCGCGCACAAGCATTGCCGCCAGCACCCACACAGAAACAAGGAGCATGGCCACCTTGTAAATATTGCGGAGCACGGAATGGCGGTGATGGCGGTGCCCTTCCTCGTGCTTACGAACAAATTCACTTTCCGGGACTTCTTTGCGGCTCTCGGGCAAGGGGACAATGTCGTTCACCAAGGGAATCAGGCGCAACACCGAAAAGATTCCACCGCGCAACATCGTCGCGCGACGCTCGCGAATCTCGAGCGCAAGTCGCAAAGCGAACTCCACGACAAACAGCGCTACAAGCAACTCGACCGAAAGAATCATTCGGGCCTAGCCGTCTTCATGATGGTATTCAGGCGGCGCTGCTTTTCTTCGGCGCGCTGCTTTTCCCATTCCGTAAATTCCTTGTCCACCGGATGCGCCGACACGTAGTCGTCAAATATCTGCTTGCCGCGCTCGGTATCGCGGTCAAGGCCGTGGCTCACGCGCTCGAACCAATCCTTCTCGAGCTGGCGGTAGCGCTTGAGCAACTCCTCGAACGTCTCGGGCAGGTTCAGCACGCGCGAAACTTCGCGGTTCATGTCGCCCTGCAGCAAGCGGCGCAACTCGCGCGGCGACTGCGATGCAAGACTCGCGTCGTTTTCCACGAGCTGCACAATCTGGTCGAGCACGTAGCGTTCCAGGTATTCCAGGTAGGCGCGCAGAGCGTCTTGGCGAACGCGCTCGCGCATAAAGTTCTCGCCGAGCCCGTCGATATGTTCCTTGGTGTACACGTCGCGCACCTGCGAAACCTGCAGGCGGTTGTAGGCGTCAAACACATAGCGTACCGTGTCCGCGTTGTACAGGCTGCAAAAAGCCGACGGCACAAGGCCCTTGCCGCGCACGGAATACTTGTAGCAGTTGCGGTCAAGCGCGTAGGCGTTCTTCGCGTAGTTCCAGCCAGGCACAATCTCGTTCAGGCGAGCAGGCACGCCCATCAGCTGCGGGTCGCCCGGACGAATCAGCGAGAACGGGAACTTCACGCGCTGCGGAAGTGTCGTTATTCCGCTCGCAATCAGAGTGAACGGCGACTCGCGGTAGTTCGCGGGGAACTTGACGTTCACGCCAAGGCCAAAGAACATCCCCTGCCCGGGCATGATTTCTTGGTCGGGCATGCGTCCGGTATGGTTGCTTCCCACGTTCGCGCCGTAACCCAAGTTGCCGCATCCGGCAGGCCACAGCGCCGCAATCAATAAAGAATGGTGATGCATCTGCGTCAAGGGGCCCATGTACGCACTGTTCACCTCACCCTCTTCTATATGGCAGCACGGAGCGACAATAGACGACTTGACAATCGCCTTGCTCCCTATCTTGGTGCGGCCCATCAAAACAGAGCCCTGCACCTCGGCGCCGGTATGCACCGTAACGCCCGGCTGCACGTTCGTGTTCTCGAGAATCACCGAGTCATAGATGTGCGACGATTCCTCGAGCGTACTGAGGATAACCGAATTGCGGATCTTGGCCGCCCCTTCCACACGGGCATGCGAGCCAATCCAGCTGTTGCGAACGATGGTCGTATTGCTTACCACCGCGCCCTTGCCCACAACGCCAAAAGGCAGCGACACGTCGTCGCGGAACTGCGAAAGCATCTCGTCAAAAGATTTCTGCACGTCGGCATCGGCCTTGTGGAACAGCTGCATGTCCACCAAGTCCGTCGTGATATCCGGGAAGACCTTCACCGAACGTCCGCCCATCTCGTTGCCCACCGTGAGCGACGTGCCAATCATGTAGTTGATCCTGCCGCTGCTCACCAGCGAGCCCACATTGTAAATCACGGCACTGCTGCGCACCAGCACCTTGCTGAGCATCGCCACCTTGTACAGCAGGGCGTTTTCCACCACGCAGTCGTGCACCATGCAGTCGTAAATACCCGTCGGGAACGACACGTCGCCGGGCAACAGGAGAGTCCCGTAAAAGGCGGGCAGGCGTACGTCGCCCATAAAAACAGAATTGTGGATGCGGTCACAGGTGAAATTCGCCTCCACCTGCACGCGCGACCAGTCCCCGCAGCGGTTCCCGTTCTTCTCGAGCGCCGCAATCTCGTCGTCGCTCAGGGGTCGGAACTTTCCAGCCGCGGCCTTCGCCGCCTTGAAACCCTCGGCCAAAGAGAGCAAAAGGCTATTCTTCAGCACTTTTTTCAATTTCAACAATCTCTGCATGCCCTAAAAATAGACTAAATTAGAGCCGATGATGAAGGAACTACTCTTCAATTTGATTAGAAAACACCATTACAATATTTCCATCTACACCGAGGAAATATTCGAAAGGCGTTGTCAAGAAGAGATTATCCGCAGCGACGAGGAGAAAAGCTCGTTCGTTTACATCGAATTCGACTTCAATACCATCAGCAGGGCGATTCCGGACCAGGATGCCTTCACGAAGTTCTGGGACGTGTTCTTCATGGCGCTCTCCAAGAACAACCGCGGCAGCGACATCATCGGGTTCCTGGAGCAGGAAAGCGGCATAGGCATGCTCCTGCTCGACTCCATGCTCCCCGGGTGGGAACGCATCAAGGGCCGCATCGTACAGACGGCTAGGGAACAGGGGCTCGACACCTCCAAGTTCGTCCTCGACGACATCATCAAGCCCATCGTCTACCCCGCGTGCATCCAGAAATGAAAGTCCTAGTCATCGGCTCCGTATACCCCAGGTTCGACAAGGACGCCGAAGTCCCGTGGCTGCGCACATCCGTCGCGCACCTCAAAAAAGCGGGCGTCGAAATCCAGGTGCTCGCCCCCGCCTACAAAGGGCTCAAGAGCCACGAAATTGACGGCACGCGCGTAAACCGCTTCCGCTACGCGCCCGCCAGCTGGGAAATCCTCACGCACGAAGAAGGCGCCCCCTCCAAAATGGCAAGCAGGCCCTGGCTGCAACTCCTCGCCATCCCCTATATTATCAACGGCTTCTTCAAGTGCCTCAAGATATGCCGCAAGTGGCGCCCCGACATCATCCACGCCCACTGGCCCTTCCCGCACGCCTACATCGCGCTCGGCGCCGCCAAGCTTTTCCGCATCCCGCTCGTACTCAACTTCCACGGCGCAGAACTCTTGCTCATCCGCAAAAAAAAGTGGGTGAAGCCGCTCCTCAAGTTCGCCATCGGACAGGCGCAGGCCGTGTTCGCGAACTCGAGCTTTACCGCCGGCAAAATCAAGGCCATCCGGAACGTGGATGTTGAATGGAGCCCCTACGGGACGACTTTAGACGAGGACGGGGGACACCCCCGTAACGCCCCCGTGGCACACGCGGTCAACGGGAAGTTCAAGGTCCTGTTCGTGGGCCGCCACATCGAGCGCAAGGGAATCTGCTACCTCATCGAAGCCGCAAAGTACCTGAGCGCCGACAAGTTCGAAATCCGCATCGTCGGCGAAGGCGACCTCACCGAAGAACTCAAAGCGCAAGCCGCGCAACTCGAAGGCGACAAGAATGCCGCAAGCATCGTCTTCACGAGCAAGCTCGTCGCCCCGGAACTCGCACGCGAGTACCGGGAAGCGAACGTCTTCGTGCTGCCCGCCATCGTCGACCACAAGGGCGACACCGAAGGACTCGGCGTCGTGCTCATCGAAGCGATGGAACTCGGCCTCCCGATTATCGCAAGCAATGTCGGCGGCATTCCCGACGTCGTCGTGAATAACGAATCCGGAATACTCGTTCCCGAAAAAGACCCCGTCGCGCTTGCCGACGCCATCAAGCGCATCGAAAGCGACCCGCAGTACACAGCCCGCCTCCTGGAAGGCGCCCGCAACCGCATCGCCGAATGTTTCACCTGGGACAAGATCACCAGGCGTCAAATCGAAATTTACGAACAACTCGCAAACCGCAAGAAATAAGACAGGCTAGGAACAACTTAGAAGGAGGGCCCTATGCGTATCTTTTCCCGAGTCCCATTCTCCGCGCTTGCCGTGTGCACAGCGCTCACGCTATTCGCCTGTTCCGGTGACAGCGGCGATGACGGTATCGCAGGAGCCAACGGCAAGGACGGCATCAGCGGCATCGACGGAACCAACGGAACCAACGGTAAAGATGGCAAGGACGGTAAAGACGGCAAGGATGGCAAGGATGCCGAAGAAGTCAACGTCGACTCCCTCGCCCAGGTGCTGCGCGACCAGATTACCGGTACCCTCTGGGACAGCCTGTACGCCGAACCTTACGTCGACACGGTCTACAAGATTCTCTTCGACAACGCCTACGGTACGGCATGGATGGATTCCACGCGCCAGGTGCTGCTCGACAGCCTCAAGCGCGCCGACTACGACTCGCTCTACCAGAAAGTTGTCGACAGCGTCTATAACGACGTCTACTACCAGAACGTCATCCGCACGATGGACGCCTTCATATGGACGTACAAGGAACAAATCTACGGGGCGTTCGCAAACCAATACCCGCTGATGTACAAGGACTATCTCGGAACCGACGGCAAGCCCTTCCCCATGCCGCTTTCCGTCAAGGTCCGTAACACCTGCGACAAGAACAATTCCAACGTTCCCTGCCGCTGGAAAAAGGTGATGCTCAAGACATGGATTACGGGATTCACCGACACGGCCACGGTAACGGACATCGCCAATCCCGACACGTCCGTCATACTCGCCCCCAGCTACAAGTTCAACAATGCGGCACTGTTGGCTGTGACCTCGCCGATAGCGACACAGTTCCAGGTACGGGTATATGCGCTCGAGAACGATCGCGAAATCCTTTTCTACTCGGCATCGCAACCCACGACCGTCCACCCGATGCAAGTCAACGGCGGTGAGCTCGTCGGGCTCAAGAATCGCGAATTGTGGAAAACGGTATGGGTGACTCCCGCCATGGATTCCATAGGCAATATTTTGAACGACCTGAAACAGAAATTGCCCGGCGGCACCGTCAAGGTCTACCAGCAATATTCCGCCGACACCTCCATTGCCCAAAGCTCCAGGCGCGTCGGGAAGGCCGTTTTCGAAATCCTGCAAGCCCGCGGCATCGCCTACGTGCAAAACAACGGTGTCGGCAGTCCCAGTCAAAAAGTGAACTACCCCATCGAAGTGCTGCGCAGCCGTGACGGACTCTGCATCGAAACGACGCACCTGTTCGCCTCGATTTTCGAAGCGCTCGGAATGCAACCGATAATCATTGAAATTCCCGGACACGCCTTTGTGGGCTGGCGCCAAAACCTCAATTCCAATATCATAGACTTCTTGGAAACGACTATGATTGCGAACAAGAATGCCACGTTCTCCGAAGCCCTCAACAAAGGCAACCAGACATTCGATGCGGAAAAAGCAGCCGGCAACTTCGATACGGGCGTATCGTCGTTTGTCGACGTCGAGCAAACCCGCATATACGGAGTCAGGCCCAACGACATCCCGTAATTTACATCCCGTAAAAAATGGCATCTTATAAGAACGGCCCCTTACGGGGCCATTTTTTTATACTTGTAAATTTGCTAGTCCTTGATACAACGGATAGCAAGCGTTTTGTTTGAATATCCAATGCTAAATCCGCTTGAGACCAAAGCCATAGATTGCACAAGACTTGAGGAATGTTCTGTGGAGGTCCAAAAACTAGTATTTACGGTTATATTACTACAATTTCCTAATCCCCAGCAAACTCCTGTAGGCAAAGCTGAAAAATCGCAAATATTGGTTTCTTCGTTGTTTTCTCCTCTTGACCAATATAAAGAACTTTTTAATCGATTTGCCACGTATTCATCGTTTCCTTCTCCAATATTTTTGATTACGTTTTCCCAATCAGCCTGGGTTGGAAGTGACCAACCTTTAGGACACAATGTTTTCATTGTATTTTCGTCAATGCTGGCATCAGGATTTCCGTCTTTGTTTAAAGAGTATAATCTTCCGTATATTTCACAGTTGCCCGGATTATCATCGTAGCACATGCTATTTGGGGCGATATAGCGTAGATTCTCCGCCATCCACACTTGATCGCCGATGGTCGTGTACTTGTATTCTTGACCATCGCGTTCATCGATAAACGTTCCACGATTCGGCATGCCATAAGCATTCGTCCCTTCAGCAGGGCATACGACACTTGCATCGAAGTTGTCGTCATCGGATTCATCGGAATCTGTCGAACATGATGCCAGTAGTATTAAAAAAAATGACGCAATGAGTTTGATTTTTTTCATTTGTTTTCTTTTACACCTCAATCGTCACACGGCTAATCTTGTTGTCGTCCTTCTTTACGCGGACAATCTTTTCAATCTTGCGCTCAAGTTCGTTCACATGGCTGATGATGCCCACCAGGCGGTTGTCGCCCGCGAGCGTCTGCAACGTGTTGATGGCAAGCCGTAAACTCTCGTCGTCAAGCGAGCCAAAACCTTCGTCCACGAACATCGTGTCGAGCTGGATGCCACCCGCCGAACTCTGCACCTCGTCGGCAAGGCCGAGCGCCAGCGACAACGACGCCAAGAAACTTTCGCCACCGCTGAGCGTCTTTACTTCGCGCTGCCTGCCGCTCGCATGGTCGAGCACGTTCAAGTCGAGCCCGCTCTGGCTCCTGTTATTGGAAGCGTCCATGCGGCGCACCAGTTCGTACTGCCCGTTCGAAAGAATACGGAAGCGCGTATTCGCGCGACTCACGATGCGATCAAAATACGACGCTTGCACGTAAGTCTCGAGCATCACCTTGCTCGTACCCGAAAGCGTGCCGTTCGCCGTATCCGAAAGGTTGCGCATCCAGCCGCGCTTGCGGAGAAGTTCTCCCAACGAATCCACCGTCTTGCGGATTTGCGCAAGCGCATTGCTGTTCTGCGACAGGCGCGAAGCGACGTGGTTCATTTTTTCGTTCAAGGCTTTGCAAGCGTCCGAAACGCTATCGCGTTCTGCCTTCAGGGCTACAAGGTCATATTCCTTGGCTCCCTCGAGCTGCGACGAGAGTGATTTGATCTGGCCTTCCAAATCAGCCATCTCCGTCTTGCGCTTGTTAAATTCATCGGTAGCCTTCTTGCGAGCAGCCTGCAATTCCGAAAGCGCGGCAGACTTCTCGCGGATATCCCTGTCGGCATCCGCCTTATTCGGGAACGGAAGTTTAGCGAGTGAGTCCTCAAGATTCTTCTTTTGTGTCTGAAGTTCTGCCTCTGCCGCAGAAATCTTGTTAGAAAGGGTGTCGTTTTCTTCGCGGTTCTTGTCTAGGAGTTTCCTGAATTCCGGAATGTCCGTATCCAGTTTCTTCTTGCGTTCTTCCCTCTTGATTTCGTCACTAAGCTTATTGTCGGTATCGCGCAGCGATTCCTTCACCGCATCAAATTCCGTACGGATTCTTTCCTTGGCGCTATCGACAGGGCAGTCGCCAAAGAGCTCCGCCAACTTTTTCTCAAGTTCAACTTGCTTGGCGTCACGCGAGGCCTTCGCGCGGGTCGCTTCATCCGCCTTCTTATTGCGGTCTTCAAGCAGACTATCACGCGTATTCTTGAGTTCCTCGATTTCCGCCTGCGTCGGAGCCTCTGCCGATTTGCATGCCTTGTGCGGATGGGTCATGGAACCGCATACTGGGCATGCGCAGCCTTCTTCGAGAGTCTCCGCAAGGATTCCCGCCTGCTCGTTCATAAAAGCGTGATACTTCGCTTCGTAATTCGTGTTGCCGCTCGAGTAGCAGGAATCGGATTTCAGGTATTCTTCCTGCGCCATGCGGAGCGTGTTTTCGGCTATGTCAAGTTCCTTTACCAAATCACCCGTACGCAGGAGCTGCTCCTTGCGCATTTTGAGATTTTCTTTCAGCGCCTCGAATTTCGCCCTATTTTCCCCGGCATTCGAAAGCCCGTTGAATTCCTCCTCCAATTTCTGGAGTTCATCACCCTGCTTCTTGAAAACTTCCTTACGCGTATTGAGCGTTTCCCTGTTTCGGGCAAGCTCCCTTTCCTTGTTGCTTATTTCAGCGCGGACGTTTTCAAGCCTAGCGTATTCCGGAAGCAAGTTGTTCAACGTCGTGATGGCTTCCTGCAACTTGTCGCATTCTGGGACTTTCGTTTCAGCTTCATCGACAGCCTTCTTCAGAGGCTCCATTTGCGGCACGAGTTTCTCGAGTTTTTCCTTCGCTTCGCCAAGCCCCTTGCGAGCCTTTTCCACACCTTCGGCGCGACCGATTTCCGTATTCAGCACTCCAAGTTTTTTGTCGGCCCGATCAAGTTCTTCCTTCATGACGCCCTGCACGGCGGAATCTTCGTCGAGGAGCGCCTGCACCAAGCTACAAACGCCCTGCCAGTCAGCGACCTGCCTTGCTGCGGCCAGGTTCTTCGCCTGTTCCAAGTTCTGCGCTTGCACCGATTCTTCGCCGCACTGCAACTGCGCCACCATCGTGCATGCCGCATTTTCGCTATCGCCGCACTGCTTCTCGATTTCCGAGGCGCGCCTCTTGAGCTCGTCCTGCAATGTGCCAAACTTGTCCGTCTTGAAAATCTTGCGGAAAATCTTTTTGCGCTCGTCCGTTGTCGAAAGCAGGAGCTTCATAAAGTCGCCCTGCGCAATCATCGCAATTTGCGTAAACTGGTCGCGGTCGATGCCGATAATTCCCTGCACAGCCGCCGCAACGTCTTTTTCCTTGCTTACCGGGCGGCTTGCGGGGCCCTGCCTGCCGCTCGCTTCGGGATAGTAGAAAGTGACCGAGGCCGCTTCCTTCGTAAGCCCTTCGCCGCGCGCCTTGGGGCGCATGTACTCGGGATTACGCACCACACGGTATTCCTTGCCCGCGTATTCAAATGTCAAGTCCACTTCGGTCTTTGTCTCGGGAGTCGCATTCGTGCAGCGGAACAACTTCGCATCGTCGCGGTTGTCGCCGCTAGCACGCCCGAACAGCGCATACGTAATCGCATCGAAAATCGTCGTCTTGCCGGCACCCGTATCGCCCGAAATCAGGTAGAGCCCGCTCTTGCCGAGCTTATCCAAATCAATGACAGTGCGCTCCGCGTACGGCCCGAATGCAGAAATAATCAATCTGGTCGGTCTCATCTTTCGCCCTCCCAGATTCCATCGACAACGCCTTGAACAAAATCGAGTTCTTCGGGGTTCATTTCGCGTCGCGTCATTTCTTCAAAAAATTCACCGAACAACTGCATCGGCGATTTTTTCTCGACAGCTTCCACGCCCACCGCAATCTGCTGGTTGCGCGTGCGCTCGTTGTCGTAATCAAGCATCATCAAGTTCGGGTAAATGCCGCGCAGCTTCTGCGCTGCGTCGGGAACGTCGTTCTCGTCGGTGAGCTTCACGTACACAAAATCGTCAAGCTTATTGCCTGCCGCCACTTGCGCCGTACGGAATTCCGGCGACACAAGCTCCGCGAACGTCCCGCGAATCTCGCGCACATCGTGCAACGGCTTCAGCGGAACCTCGCGCACCTGCAAGGCCGCGCGCATTCCGTTACCAGCAAACAAGTCGCCCGCATTTCCCGCCGCGCCTAGCTCTACGACGGTCACAGACTTCGCATGTGTCGCCTCCGAAAGCGAATACTTGAGCGGCGTGCCGCTGTAGCGCGCACGCACCGTGCCGTCAACATCTTTCGCCACGTTCTGCGGCTTGTGTATATGCCCGAGCGCCACGTAGTCAAACTTCTCGAACACCGAAGCGTCCACATTGTCGAGGCCGCCCACGTTCTCTTCGGATTCGCTGCGTTCCGCACCCGTCACGAACTGGTGCGCCACGAGCACGTTCCTACGGCCTTCCGTAAACTTCATCTGCGCAATCGCCAAGCGCATGGCAGAGGTATAGTCCGTCACCGCGTCGCGATCCTCGTCGCTTTCGAGATGGGCGCGAACATCGGCAGGGCGCACGAACGGGAGCATCCACAAATCCACCTCGCCCATTTCATCCTTGAGCGTCACCGGCGCAAATTCGCCGTTGTACACAGGCGACATGTACACGCCCATGCCCTTCATCAAGCGCCCGCCAAACGCGATGCGTTCCGCGGAATCGTGGTTCCCGCTCAGCACGAACACCTTGGTACCCGTCGCAGAAAGTTTCACCAAAAAATCGTCGAGCACGGCCACCGCCTCGGCGCTCGGCACCGACTTGTCGTATACATCGCCCGCCACCAGCACGGCGTCCGGATGCTCCTCGCATACGATTCCCAAAATTTCACGCAGTATATACACCTGTTCGTCGAGCATGTTATGCTCGCACACGCGCTTGCCTATATGTAAATCGGCCAGATGCAGGAACTTCATTCAAAAACCTCTCACCCTAAATATAGCATCACGCAGATGTCAAAATTTGACTACTTAAAATCCAGAATCCACATCTCGGCGTCGCTGCCCACGCGCACGGGCGGGCCCCAGCTGTGCACGCCGCTCGTCACGAGCCACTTGATTCCATCCAGCTCGCCAAAACCGCAGGCAATTTTCCAAACCCAGTTGATGATGACCGTCCCCGGGAAAAACTGCCCGTCGTGCGTATGTCCCGAAAGCGCAAAGTCGGGCTTGCGCGTATCGAGCGAATCCAGGCCGCGGGGCTGATGATCCAGCACAATCCACGGCACACGTGAATCCTTCGCAGGCGCGATAAAGTCGAGCGGCAAACGTTCCACACCGCGCACATGCGCCACCTGATGGTCGATACGTCCCGTAATGCAGGCAAGTTCCGTGCACGCCGTAGAATCTTCCAGCACAGTCCATCCGTTGCGCCGCAGCCAACCGTGCGGGTCGCTGCCGCTGCGTTCCATATAGGCTTCGTGGTTCCCGTCCACGGCAAAAGCGCCCACGCGGGCCTTCCCCGCCATTTCCCTGAAGATCGCATCGTAACCTTCGAGAGTCATCAGCGAATCGTGCTCGTCCGAAAGGTCGCCGCCAAAAAAGATGAAGTCGGGCCGCACGCTGTCGGCATCGTGCAGAATGCGCAAAGCCTTGTCGCGGTCAAAGAGCGGATCGATATGCAAGTCGCTAAAGAAGAGCGCAGTAAAACGCGAATCGCCCGGCAAGTCCACATCCGTGCGGCGCAGGTAGTAATCTGCATTATGGAAGTATCCGGCAATACACATCACCGCCGACACCAAGACCGAGAGCGCAAGCAGAGAGCGCGCACCCAAAATGCTTACCTGGCGCGAGAGCGCTCGTCGCACCGCGAGCCTGCGGATACCGCGGAACAGCCACCAGAAAATATAGAGGAGCAGCGCTTCGCAAAGCCACACCGCCAAAAATGCCTGGCCTACACACGCCCACAAGTGCCCGCGAAAAATAAAGCAGACAGGCAGCGCAATAACGGCAAGCCCCGCCGCAATGCTACCCCTGTTGCCGGGAGCCACCTGCCGTATATTCACGAACAGGAACAAGACGCCGAACAGAAGGATAAAAAGAAAAATCATAGGCCCTACATAAGATTCATGCAAAAATTTTGAGCAAGGTACAAATCAATCCCTTACACAGCGGATAGACAAATAATCCCAGGTATCATAGTATGTCATTGTCCGCGCCTCAAGGGTCTGCGTTTCAAAGACCGCTCCATCCATGGTATAGTCATTTCCCGTCCCCCGGCTGCTCGTCCATAAAAGGGCTAAATAGCCGTCATGCTTGTTGTCGGAACAGGCCGAAAACAACAACGCGACCAACGCTACAGCGCTTATGAAGAAAAAGCTTTGACCCTTCACATTATTCATGAAAAAAAACATAGCTAAAAATCAAACAGCGTATCAGGAACCTTGTCCGATTTTTGCATGCGGAGGATATCGGTGATTACCACGCTTTCGCGACCATTTACGATTACCGATACTTCCATTTTTTTCATATTCAGTTCCTTACGCAGCGGAGGGTCATCTTGGGATCGTTCACCCAAAAGGTAACCCCACCTTCATCTAAAGAACAAGAAAAAGACGAATGCGCAGTCTTAGCAGTAGAAGTCCAATAAACTGAAGATATATACAAACTAGAAAGATCCCCATTTTTAAGCCAATATCCTGCAGGCAATGAGTTAAACCCACAATCATCAGAACCGGGCTTATATCGTTCTCCAAAAATAGAAGAACTGTATAATCTATTAATTGCGTTTCCTCCCCCTCCCATTTTTTCAATCAATACGTTCCATTCATCCACCGAGGGCACATGCCACCCCGCAGGGCATATGGTAACCAAAAGTTCCTGATCAAAATGACCAAGATCTTCCCCGTTTTCATGCAGCGAATAGAACCTGCCGAACGTGTCGCAGAAGCCTTCAATCTTGCCATAGCACAAGCTATAAGGTGCGTTAAATTTCAGATTCTCCGCCATCCACACCTGATTGCCGATGGTCGTGTACTTGTACACCTGCCCATCGCGGGCATCCGTAAATGTTCCGCGATTCGGTTCACCATAGGCGTTCACACCCTCTGCCGGGCACACGACGCTGGCGTTGAATGTATCGACAGGCTCTTCCGGAGCAGAAGATGTGTCTTCGGTACAAGACGAAAAGAATCCCACCAGCTGGACTGCAAAAAGTATGGACTTGAAGGATTCTCTCATTATAGCCTTGCTTACTAGTTCTTCACGCAACGGAGGGACATCTTGGGATCATTTATACTAAAACCAATTCCATCCGAGCCAAACCAACTACAATAAGATGACCCATAATCCCTCGTTGTAGAGGTCCAATAAACGGAAGCAATATATTCAAGAGAAAGATTCCCATTTTTAAGCCAAGTACCTGCAGGCAAAGCGTTAAACGCACAATCATCAGAGCCCGGAGCGTATTTTTCTCCGAAATTCATGGAACTTACTAGTCTAGGCACCACCTTTTTTCCCCCACCCATATTATTAGCTAATACGCTCCATTCATCCACCGATGGCACATGCCAACCCGCAGGGCAAATCGTATCCAATAGCTCCTGATCAAAATGACCAAAATCTTCCCCGTTTTCATGTAGCGAATAAAACCTGCCGAACGTGTCGCAGAAATCATCAATCTTATCGTAGCACAGGCTATAGGGCGCGTTAAACTTCAGATTCTCCGCCATCCACACCTGATTGCCGATGGTTGTGTACTTGTACACCTGGCCATCGCGGGCATCCGTAAACGTTCCCCGGTTCGATTCACCATAGGCATTCATCCCTTCGGCGGGGCAAACGACCGTCGCATCAAACGTATCGACAGGCTCTTCCAGAGCAGAAGAGTTGTCTTCGGTACAAGACGAAAAGAATCCCTCTAACAGGACTGCAAAAAGTATGAGCTTGAAGGATTCTTTCATTAAACAGTACCTACTAATTTTTCACGCAACGAATGGACATTTTAGGTTGATTTATATCAAACGCAATACCACTAGAACTAATCCAACAATAAAAAGATCCTCCATAACCCGTGGCCGTAGATGTCCAATAAACCGAAATCATATTCTCACCAGAAATATCCCCATTTTTTAACCAATGCCCAGCAGGCAACGAGGAGAATTCACAATCATCAGAACCTAACTTGTATTTTTCTCCATAATCAGAAGAACTTTTCAACCTACGGGCGGCATTCTTTCCCTCACCCATTCTATTGGCCAACATTTTCCATTCGTCAACAGAGGGCACATGCCACCCCGCAGGGCATATGGTATCTAAAAGTTCCTGGTCAAACAGCCCCAGAAACTCACCGTTTTCGTGCAACGAATAAAACCTGCCGAACGTCTCGCAAAATCCATCAATTTCGTCATAGCATAAACTATAAGGCGCGTTAAATTTCAGATTCTCAGCCATCCACACCTGATCGCCAATAGTTGTGTACTTGTACACCTGGCCATCGCGAGCATCCGTAAATGTTCCGCGATTCGGTTCACCATAAGCGTTCACGCCATCTGCCGGGCATACAACGTTTGCATCAAACGTATCGACGGGCTCTTCTGGAGCAGAAGCACTGTCTTCGGTACAAGACGAAAAGAATCCCACCAGCAGGACTGCAAAAAGTATGAACTTGAAGGATTCTTTCATTATAGCCTTGACCCTCAGTTTTTCACGCAACGGATGGACAGATAGTCCCAGGTATCATAGTATGTCATCATCCGCGCCTCCAAGGTCTGCGTTTCAAAAAACACACCATCCATAGTGTAATCGTTACTCGTCCCCCGGCTGCTCGTCCATAACAGGGCGATATAGCCGTCATGTTTGTTGCCGCCACCGCCGTTGGTGGCGGTACTTGAAGCCGGTATT